>Ga0224557_1000780_pt1 | contig 33991 bp, 36 predicted proteins | sample 714S31014metaG_FD_180677 | JGI IMG/M metagenome (GOLD analysis project Ga0224557, IMG submission 180677) | Peat soil microbial communities from Stordalen Mire, Sweden - 717 S3 10-14 | ecosystem: Environmental > Terrestrial > Soil > Wetlands > Peat | place: Sweden: Norrbotten County, Stordalen... | reverse complement strand
CCCTGGCCGCCGTCATCGCGCAACAACTCGTCCCCGGATTGGATGGCGTAAGCCGCTGGCCCGCTACCGAGATTCTGATCGCTAACGACGCCGCGCGCGCGCTGATCCGCAAGGGCGACGATCACCAGCTCCGCAGCCAGATCTCCGTCGGCCGTGCCGATGGCATGATGACCATGGAGCAATCGCTAGCCGAGCTGGTGAGAACCAACCGCATCGCGAGAGACACCGCCTTCGCCCATTGCTTCAGGAGCGACGATTTGCAGCGGTACCTGGCGTAGGGCGCGCCGCCGCGGATCGACGCCGCCCATTTTCGCGCCGTCCGGGACTTCCACGACGCGGCGACTTCTCACTCATGATGGAAGACAGATCCCCGAACGCAAGCGCGTTACCGGGACTGATTTCAGGCCATTAGAGCCGTGGTTCTTTTTCCGAGTTGCGTGATGCAGGAACAACTCATGATGGCAGTGATCGTCAAACGAGTTGACGGGGTGTAGCGCTACAATCAAGGCATGGGCATTGACGAACGCTTGGACGGGCTTTCCGAACAGCACAAAGTCTTGACGTTCAGCCGCAAGCTCCTCGCCCGCAACGTGCAAAACATCAAGACCGCCGCTCAGCAGGTCGGGGCGAATATCCGCTCCCTGTGCCGCATCGCCGAAATCCACGAGCCCTGCCACACATACGAATACTGAAAGGAAATATGGACGACCAGATTCAGCTCAAGTTGACCAAACGCTTCGAGCGCGATGACGACGATGAGAGCCGTGTGAGGCCGGCGTATGTCAACAATATCGACCTCATGAGGATCGGTGCGGAGGTGTTCATGGACGCGTGCATCATGCCCGTCGATGATTTTGCGCGCGCGAAGGAAAACCAAGGCTCCGGCAAGGCGAACGAGGTCGAGGTGATCGTCCTCGATCGATACGTGTTTGGGCTGGACACGTTCCAACGCCTATACGCGGCCGTACAAGTAATGCATGCGGACCTTTCTAAAATTGGAGCACTGCCGAGCGATGCCACGTTCCGAACGGAAACAAAATAGGCGTCCAGAGATAGGTGCTCGCGGCCATTCGAGGCCAGCGAGGAGCGGTACCAGCGCAGGACGTGCGGCCTATTCGGCGCCGAACAATGTCATTTCGATCGATCAGGCTGCAATTCCGGCTAACCGTCCAACGCTAACAATCCAGCAAGAGACGGCCGTGGTCTATACTGAAGGTGGCCTCATGGCTTCGGTTCTCAGAGAGATTCAGGAACTAAAGGACGCGGTGCGGCGTGTTGAAGCGCATCTCGGAATCCGGTCAGCCCACCGCGGTAACGTCCCCGTTTCCGGCAATCAGCTTGCCGCGCTCGGCTGGTCGGAGCAGGAAATCGACGAGACCAGATCCAAACTCTCTAGACTTGAGCAGGAGTGGAACGATCCAGCTATGGACGCATATGACCGGCTATAAGCGCGGCGATGTCGTATTGGCAATTTTCCCAAATTCGGACCGGCTAACCTTCAAGAAGCGTCCAGTCTTGGTGGTGCAAAACGAATCCGTTCAAACCTGTTTTGGTCAGACCATCGTTGCGCCAATTACATCTAATCAAGGGCGAGTGTCGCCCGCGATGTTGCCAGTGAAGGTCGGAAGTCCGGAGCACAAATCAATGGGCCTGCTCACCGATTCGGTTATCAACCTGGAGACCCTCACCACGTTAGAGCCGCGGGAGATCGAAAGGAAGATTGGCGCGTGCGGATCACTGCTCAATTTTGATCCGTCACTAAGGGTCCTGCTCGGTCTCTGAACCCTTAGCCGGGTTCAAAGTCACCGGAAACAAACAGCAAGCGCCGCCAGCTCTCAACGCACGCTTCGGCGTCGACGCCCCTAAGATCGCTGCCCCGCCTTTCCCACTCGTGCCCCCGAAAATGGTACCCATAGTAAAGGCGCAAACCATGGGACTCGACATCGAACAACGGGAACACGAAGGCATTGTCATCCTCGATCTGAAAGGCCGCATCACGCTGGGCGCCGAGTCGAGCGCGCTCCGCGACAAGGTCAAAGAGCTGAACGATGCCGGCAGCCACAACCTGGTCCTCGACCTTGCGCAAGTCGACTATATCGATAGCACGGGTCTCGGCGCATTGGTGATGTGCGCCACCAGCCTGCGCAAGACCCATGGCAACGTGAAGCTGCTCAGCCTGAACCGGCGCACCTGCGAACTGTTGGTGATGACCAAACTCGCCACCGTCTTCGAGATTTTCACCGAGGAGCAGGACGCTGTGAACAGCTTTTTTCCCGACCGCGAGATCAAAGCGTTCGACGTGTTGAGCTTCGTCGAAGGCATGAAGAAGGAGGCATAGCCGCCGATGGCGCTGGTTGTCGTCGGAGGCGTGGCGGCCGGCATGAGCGCGGCTGCGCGGGCGCGCCGCCTGGATCCGCAGCTTCCCATCGTCGTTCTCGAAAAAGGGCCGGCCGTTTCTTATGGTGCGTGCGGGCTGCCCTACTTGCTGGAAGGCCGCGTGCGCGAGCCCGCCGATCTGATCGGCCACACGCCTGAGTACTTTCGCAAGGAGCGCAAAATCGACGTGCGCACGGGAGCGCGCGTAACCGCCATCTCCCATCCGCGCCGCGAGGTGGTGCTCGAATCGGGCGAACGCATCAAGTACGAACGGCTGGTAATTGCGACCGGCGCCCGCTGCGATACCTCCACGATTGCCGGCGCCGGCCAGCCGCACGTTTTCACTCTGCACACGCTCGACGATGCCGAGCGGCTGCGCGCCTTTCTGCGCGACCGCGAGCCGCGGCGCGCGGTGGTGATCGGGGCCGGCTATATCGGCGTGGAAGTGGCCGATGCGCTGCGCCGCAACGGCCTGCGCGTCACCGTGCTGGAGCGCGGCGCCGACGTTCTGCTGCGCGACGATGCCGCGTTTTCCGCCGCCGTCCGCAACATGCTCGAGACGCACGGCGTCGAGTTGCGCTGCGGCGTGAAGGTGGAGACGATTGAACCCGACCGCGTGGCGGACGTGCCCTGCGACCTGGTCATCATTGCGGCCGGCTTCAAACCGAACGTCGAGCTTGGCCTAGAAGCGGGCGTGGCGACCGGGCGCACCGGTGCCATCGCCGCCGACGATCACATGGAGACCAACCTGCGCGGCGTTTTCGTTGCCGGCGATTGCGCCGAAACCACGCACCTGGTCACGGGCCGGCCCACCTGGATTCCACTGGGCACCACCGCCAATAAGACCGGCCGCGTGGCGGGCGCCAATGCCGCCGGAGGCCGCGAGCGTTTTCCGGGAGTGGTGGGCACCTGCATCGTGGGAATCTTCGGGACCGCGTTCGCCGCTACCGGCCTTTCGGTGGCGCAGGCGCGCGCCGAGGGCCTTACGCCAGTGAGCGCGCGGATTGAGGCCCTATCGCGGCCGGGCTATTACGAGGGCGTCAAGACCACGGTCGAGCTGGTGGCGGATCGCGCTAGCGGCCGGCTCATCGGCGGGTCTGTGATTGGCGAAGACGGCGCTGCCGGCCGCATCAACGTCATCGCCGCAGCCTTGCACACTCGCATGCGCGTGGAAGATTTCGAGCGGCTGGACCTGGCCTATTCGCCGCCCTTTTCCCCCGTCTGGGACCCCCTGCTCATCGCCGCCCAGCAGCTTGTGAAGCAGTTGTAGGGTTAAGGTAGGACAGGCCATCGAGTTTTGTGGCCTGTCGCGACGCCTACCGTGGCGCACGCACTCGTGCGTGCCGCGTCGGCATTCCTGCCGACGCCCGGCTGGCGGCGAAGAAAGGTCGAGACGACTCTCGACCCTGCACGCTGGACAGCGCGCGCCACGGTGCTGAATCAGGACCGTGTCTGCGATTGCCGGGCGCGCTGGGCGAGGTAATGCCGATCGAGCGCTTGTCGAACTAGTGTCTTGATGACGGCTTGGCGACTCACGTTCAGATCCCGTGCGGTCTTATCCAGTTCCTCCAACATGGTCGCAGTCAGGTCCACGTTCACACGTTGAATCGGCTGAACCATGCGGCCCTGACCTTTGAAGAAGCGAGACACATCCTCGCCTTTTTCAGCCAACTGCGCAATTACATCGGCGGAGACCGGTTTGGCGGGTTTACGAGTTTTCTTCATATAAGCGGAAACGCACGGAGTGGTATGACTGTTATACCAGATTGGTGCGGGCGGGCGCGCCGTGGCGCACGTACTCGTGTGCCGCGTCGGCACTCGTGCCGACGCACGGCGAACCGAGCGAGCGAAGACGCGTCGAGAGGAGTCTCGACGCTGCACGCACGAGTGCGTGCGCCACGTCCCTTCTCGTATCATGGTCGTGTGCCGATATCAATGAAACCTCGGCGAGTCGTATCCCGGTGGCTGGCGCTGCTGGTGGCCGCGTTCGCGGTCTGCGTGGTACCCGCGCCCGCCGCCGGTGCGCAAAAACTCACCGTCGCGGCGGCGGCCGATCTGCGGTTTGCGCTCGACGAACTTGTCCTCCAATTTCGTGCCGCGCACCCCGCGGAAGACTTGGCAATCACCTATGGTTCCTCCGGCAACTTCTTCGCCCAGATTCAGAACGGCGCGCCGTTCGATGTGTTCCTATCGGCCGATGTCGACTACCCGCGGCGCCTCGTCGCGGCCAGTCTGGCGAGCAAGGATTCGCTGTTCCTCTACGGTGCGGGGCGGATCGTGGTCTGGGTACCGGCCGGCTCGCCACTCGATCCGGCTGCGCTCGGCATCCACGCGCTGGAAGCGGCTTCGGTGCGGCACATCGCTATTGCCAACCCGCAGCACGCGCCGTATGGACGCGCCGCCGTTGCGGCTTTGCGCTCGCTCGGCGTGTACGATCGCGTGGCGCCGAAGCTGGTGCTCGGCGAAAATATCGCGCAAGCTTTCGAATTCGTGGAAAGCGGCGCGGCGGAGGTTGGGATAGTCGCTCTCTCGCTGGCGCTGGCGCCCGCCGCGCGTACTCACGGCCGCTATTGGGAGGTGCCGCAGGACGCTTATCCGAAAATCGAGCAGGGCGGCGTGATTCTCTCCCGCGCGCCGGCCGGCCCCGCCGCCCGATTCCGTGCCTTCCTGCTTTCCGAAGAGGCGCGCCGGATCCTCAAACAATACGGCTTCTCGGTGCCGCAATAACATGGATTGGCAAGCCATCGGTTTGAGCCTGCGCCTGGCGCTCGCAACCACGCTGGTGCTCCAGGTGGTGGGCATGCCGCTGGCGTGGTGGGTGACCTTTTCGCGGCGGCGCTGGAAATTCCTGGTGGAAGCGGTGGTAGCGCTGCCACTGGTGTTGCCGCCCACGGTGCTGGGGTTTTACGTCCTCATCGCGATTGGCCCGCGCAGCCCCGTGGGCGCGCTCTATGCGCGGCTCACCGGCGGCCTGCTGCCATTTTCGTTCGCCGGTCTGCTGGTGGCTTCGGTGCTGTATAGCATGCCGTTCACCGTGCAGCCGATGGTGGCGGCTTTCGGGTCAGTGGACCGCAAGCTGCTCGAGGCCTCGTGGTGCCTGGGCATTTCCCGCGCCAGCACTTTTCGACGAGTGGTGATGCCGCTGGCGCGCCAGGGCATCGCCACCGCCGCCATCCTCAGCTTCGCCCACACGGTGGGAGAGTTCGGCGTGGTGCTGATGGTGGGCGGCAACATCGCCGGCGTCACCCGCACGGTCTCGATCTCGATTTACGACCAGGCGCAGTCGCTCGATTATGCCGGCGCCTGGCACACTTCGCTGCTGCTGGTCGCCTTTTCCTTCGTGGTGCTGGCGGTGACGTATTCCTGGCAGCGCCGTGCGTGGATGCTATGGCCGCCACACTAACCGCTAATTGCCGCTGTGTGCTGCCGGGAGGCTTTCGCCTCGATGCCGCGCTGGCCCTGCCGCTCGATGAGGCGCCAGTGACGGTGCTTTTCGGTCCTTCGGGCGCGGGCAAGACCACGCTGCTGCGCCTGCTGGCGGGCCTCGAACGGCCGGACGCGGGCAAGATCGTTTTTCGCGATCGGACCTGGTGCGACACCGCGCGCGGCGTTTGGCTGGAGCCGCAGCAGCGCCGCGCCGGCATGGTGTTTCAGCACTATGCGCTGTTCCCGCACCTGACGGTTGAGCGCAACGTAGCCTTCGCCGCCACAGGGCAAGCCGCCGCGCGAATGATGGAGCGTTTCGGGCTCAGCGGCCTGGCCGGGCGGCTGCCGCGCGCCATTTCGGGTGGCGAACAGCAGCGGGTGGCGCTGGCGCGCGCGCTGGCTGCCTCGCCGGATCTGCTGTTGCTCGACGAACCGCTTTCCGCGCTCGATGCGTCGGCGCGCATCCGCACCCGCCGCGAGCTGCGCGGGCTGCTGGCCTCGGCCGGTGTGCCCAGCATCGTCGTAACTCACGACCGCACTGAGGCCATCGCGCTCGCCGATTGGATGGCGGTGATGGTGGAGGGCCGCATCCTGCAAACCGGGCCTGTGCGCGAGGTCTTTGCCCGCCCAGCTAGCGCGCAGGTGGCCGAAGCGGTAGGAGTGGAAAATATTCTGCCCGCGGAGATCGTGTCGCGCGGGGCCGGGCTGCTGCGTCTGGCCGTCGGCCGCGCCGTACTGGAGTCCCTCGATGGCGGGGAAAGCGGGCCGGTGCTGGCCTCGATCCGCGCCGAAGACGTGGCGCTCACCCGCGATGCTGTGGGCGCCTCCACGCAACGCAATCGGTTGACCGGCGTGGTCCGCGCCATTGCCATCGAGGGCCCGCTGGCGCGCGTCGAAATGGATTGCGGTTTCGCTCTCGTCGCATTGGTCACCGCGCAATCCGCCGCCGACCTCAATCTGCGGCCCGGCGAATCGCTGGCGGCCATCGTCAAGACGACTTCGGTGCACGTGATCCCGGCCGGATAGCGAGCATCACTTCACGGCTACGGCGTCCACGGCGAAACCGGCGTCCATCGAGGGCAGGCCTTCGAACAGCAACAGGGTTCCGGCGGGCGGGCGGGCGGCATCGAAGACTTCCGCACGCAGCTTGCGCGCTTGCGCGGCGATATCGAGCGAGAGCGGATAATAATCGGCGAACGCCACGCTCCCTGGTGAAATCCCTGCCTGCGTCAGCTCCTTTTGCAGGCGGTCGAAAGCCAGTTGCGTGTCGCGCGGCTGGTAACCGAAGGAAACTTGCGCGCCGGTCAGCACCACTTCGGCGGAGTTCACCAGCGAGACCGACGCTTGTCCGGATTCGCGCGGCAGGCCATCAGGGTCCAGGAACTGGAGCGGCGCCGCCGGATCGGAACCCAAACGCGCCACGGCTTCGCAGGCGGCCAGCGCGCTGCCCGGCGACCGCTGCGTCTGCACGTAGTTCAACGCCGCGTGCGGGTATGCGGAATCCATCAGTATCCGCGTGGCAACCTTGTCGGCCAACGTGCTGACGAAACAGGTTACGCGCAGCACGTTCTGCGGCGTCGCGCCGGCGGCCTGGATGGCCTGGCCGAGTTGCGCCAGCGCTTTCCGGACCAGCGGCGCGGCCGGATCGAGCGGGCTCGCGGAAGCCGCGGCCTGGGCGGAGAAGAACGCCAGGCCGTGCGGGTTCACGTCCTTGTGCCCTTCCACGATCGTCTCCAGCACCACTTGCGCGCCTTCCATCGGCAGGCCGCCGGCACGCACCAGGGTCAGGGCGGGGAGTGGCCGCTTGCGCCCGGTGAACTCTTCGCTCACCAGGTCGCGCACCCGGCGCACGTCGCCAGATCCCGCCACGAATGCGCGAATTTTGAGCACGGTTTCGCCGCCCGATTGACGCTCGAGGGCCTTCAGCGCCTCGCGGATCTGGTGCGTGAGAAGGCCCTTGCCGGTGAGCGGCGTGACGTAGAATTTGAGGCGCCGCGGGTTGCCCGTGGTGACGGCAGGCAACTCGGTAGGAAGTTGCAGCACCTGCGTGCGCTCTTCTTTTTTCGAGCGTTTCTCTTCCGCGGGCTGTGTGGCACTGGCGGCAACCGCGGCCAGCGTCAGCAACATGATCCACTGCGGCAAGCGCGGTACGCGCATAGAACTTGGATTGTAGCAGAGGGGTGAAGGGAGGCCGGACGGCAGCGTGCCACGGGCGAATATCAACATCAGAACATCAAGAACATCGGAACAGGCTGCGAAACCCCGATGTCGGAGGTCGGCGAGCGCTTGGACTTGAATCGATGATGGGTCGCCTACAAGCGCCGGTGCGCGGGGCGGCGAGAGCGATGTTTCTGGATGATTCCGGCCAGAGCGCGCAACGCCTCATTTGCCTCTCCCGAACTCGGGAACGCGGCGGCAACATCGGGTTCCAGCACTACAACAGCGCTGCCCGCGGCGTACCGCGATGCGTATTTATTGCGCGAGGAGCGACTGAAATCGTACTCCGGAAGAATCTCGTCGGCATCAGGCTTGATGGCGACCGCGCCTTTATTGGGTGACTTCTTCATAGTTCCCTCGCTCAGGGCGGGTTGCCCGCCGCGCGCTGATGATGCGAATCACTCCAACACGGTCGGCATACATGACCGCGAGCAAGTGCCGGTCCTGCGAAACGCCCAACAGCACAAACCGCTCTTCCCCAATGGAATGACGCGGATCAGCCACGATGCGGCCTAGTGGATCGCCGAAAACTGTCGCTGCCTCCTCGAACGAGACTTTGTGCTTGGCGAGATTTGCCGCAGCTTTCTGCGGGTCCCACTCGAGATCTAACGCCAATTCTCATTATACTCGCAGGTCCCGGGAGGCCCGGTTGCAGCGCGGATTGCCTACGGCCGAACACCGTCTGGGCAAGCTCAAGCGTGCCCCGCCAATATGGTATGGTATGGATGGATGGACGCTTTGCCGCATCTCGATCATGGGTCGGAAGTGCCGCTTTACCGCCAATTGTACGAGCAGTTTGCAGAGAGGATTCGCTCGGGCGAGCTGGGGCAGGGTGAGCGGCTGCCAGCCACTCGCGAATTGGCTGGGTCGCTTGGACTGAACCGGACTACGGTCTCCGCGGCTTACGAGATGCTTGAGGCTGAGGGCATGATCGCGGGAAGGGTCGGGAAGGGCAGCTTTGTTACTGCGGCGCTTGTGCGTGGCGAGTTGGCATTGGCAGGTCGGGGACCTGCCCCACACGGCTGGGGCGCGTTGCTGGAGCGCGGCGAGGCGGCGCCTTTGCCGGCGGCGCTGGGGCGCGAGACCATCAGCTTTGCCACTTCGTGGCCTTCGCGCGAGCTGTTTCCCTTGGACGAATTTCGCGCCAGTTGCGCGGCGGTGCTGGGTCGTGCGGATCTGGCAGACATTTTGCAATTGGGGTCGCCTGCCGGATACGAACCGCTGCGCCGGCATTTGATCGAGGAAGCGCGCCGGCAAGGCTTGGCGGGCGCGGCGGACGATCTGCTGATCACCAACGGCTGCCAGCAAGGGCTCGACCTGGTGGGCCGCGTGTTGCTGCGGCCGGGCGACGCGGTGGCGGTCGAAGATCCGGTCTACCCAGGATTGAAGAGCCTGCTCACGGGGATGGGCGCGCGGCTGGCGGCGGTTCCGGTGGGCGCGGACGGGATGGAGATTCCGCGGCTGGTGCGCGTGTTGGAACGCGAGCGGCCGAAGCTGATCGTGGTGACGCCGGACTTTCAGAATCCGACCGGCGCCACGCTGCCGATGGCGGCGCGGCGCGGGCTGCTCGAGGCGGCGCGGGCGGCCGGCGTTCCGGTGGTGGAGAACGATCCCTATGGCGAGTTGAGATATGAGGGCCAGCCGCTGGCGGCGCTCAAGCAACTCGATGCGAATGGCGGCACGGTGCTGCTGCGCAGTTTTTCGAAGGCCAGTTTTCCGGGGTTACGGGTGGGTTGGGTGGTTGGCCCAAAGCCGCTGCTCGACCGGCTGCGCCATGCCAAGGAAGCGGCCGATCTGCATAGCGATCAGCTTTCGCAGGCGGTGCTGCTTGAATTCGCCGAGTCCGGGCGTTTGGAGGCGCATCGCAAGCGGCTGCTCGAAGCGGGCGGAGAACGGCTGCGGGTTACGCTGGAAGCTTGCCGGGAATTTCTGCCGGCTGGCACGGGCTGGACGCGGCCGGAAGGCGGCATGAACCTGTGGGTGAGCCTGCCGGAGCCGTTGGATGCCGGCGAACTGCTGCCGCGCGCGCAGAAACTGGGTGTGGCGTATTTGCCGGCGCGCTATTTTGCGGTATCGCGGCAGGAGCCGGGCGGGCTGCGATTGAGTTTCGCGGGCCTCGAGCCGCAGCAGATCCGCGACGGCCTCGCCATCATCGGGCAGTTGGCGGCGGCGGAATTGGCGAGTGCGCGTCCGAGCGGCGAGCCGGCGACGGCGATGGTGTGAGGTTGCGTATCGGAGCCGCGACCGCAGGAAGCGGTCGGCACCGGGATTACGGAGCGAGGTTTGGGGTCGAGATTTGTTGAAATAGTGGCCGGGAATGAAGAAAAGCCGAGATGACTCTCGGCTCTGCAGGCTGGACAGCCCGCGCCACGAGGGAGAAGCAATGTTTGATTTTACGAGCGAGACGTTTCGAGTGAAGGTCGGGCTGGCGGAGATGCTGAAGGGCGGCGTCATCATGGACGTCACCAACGCCGAGCAGGCCAAGATCGCGGAGGATGCGGGGGCATCGGCGGTGATGGCGCTGGAGCGTGTGCCTTCCGATATACGCAAGGATGGCGGCGTGGCGCGCATGGCCAACATCGGCATCATCGAGAAGATCATGCATGAGGTGAATATTCCGGTGATGGCGAAGGCGCGCATCGGCCACTTCATGGAAGCGCGCATTCTGGAAGCGCTGGGCGTGGACTTCATCGATGAAAGCGAAGTGCTGACGCCGGCCGACGAAGAGCACCACATTGCCAAGAGCGATTACAAGGTGCCGTTCGTTTGCGGCGCGCGCAACCTGGGCGAAGCGCTGCGGCGCATCGCCGAAGGCGCGGCCATGATCCGCACCAAGGGCGAAGCCGGCAGCGGCAACATCGTGGAAGCGGTCCGCCACATACGCACCATCGTCAAAGAGATGAAGCAGCTCACTGTGCTGGGCAAAGAGGAGCTGGTACACCAGGCCAAGGAGCTCCAGGCGCCGCTTGAGCTCGTCGAGTGGGTGGCCGCCCACGGCAAGCTGCCAACGCCGAACTTCTCGGCCGGCGGCATCGCCACTCCGGCCGATGCGGCGCTGGTGATGCAACTGGGCGCGGAGGCCGTCTTCGTAGGTTCGGGCATCTTCAAATCGTCCGATCCTTCGGCGCGCGCCGTGGCGATTGTGCAGGCGGCCAAGAATTTCGACAATCCGGAAAAACTGCTCGAAGCCAGCCGCGCGCTGGGCGAGGCCATGCCCGGGCTCGACATCGCCAAGCTGCCGGAGGGTGAACTGATGCAGACCAGGGGCTGGTAAATGAAGAAGGTGGGCGTGCTTTCGCTGCAGGGCGATTTCGCCGCCCATGGTGCGGCGTTGCAGCGCGCCGGCGCGGAGCCCGTGTACGTCCGCCATGCCGACGAGTTGGCCGGTCTGGACGGGCTGGTGATTCCCGGCGGCGAAAGCACCACCATGCTGAAGCTGCTGCGGTACGATGGCCTGATGGAACCGCTGGCGGAATTCGCGCGCCGCAAGCCCGTATTCGGTACTTGCGCGGGAGCCATCCTGATGGCGACCGAAGTTTCGGCGCCGGCGCAGGAGAGCCTCGGTCTGATGGATATGGCGGTGGAGCGCAACGGTTACGGCCGCCAGGTGGACAGCCGCGTCACCTCAATCAAACCCGAACCCGATTTCGAGCGGCGCACCGCGCCTGGCAAGCTGGAGGCCGTCTTTATCCGCGCACCGATCATCCGCCGCGTCGGCGCTGGCGCGAGAATACTGGCCCGCTACGGCGGCGATCCGGTGCTGGTGGAGCAAGGCCCGCACCTGGCCGCCACTTTCCACCCCGAGCTTAGCGCAGACTTGCGCGTGCATCGGCTGTTCCTGGAAAAACTGTGAGCGATCACCGCACCCGCGTTCTGTTCGTTTGTATCGGCAATTCCTGCCGCAGCCAGATGGCCGAAGCCTTCGCGCGGGCGCTGGGCGGCGACGTGATGATTCCGGCCAGCGCCGGACTGGCGCCCGGCTGGGGCATTGCGCCCGACACGATTCGCGCCATGGATGAGAAGAGCATCGTGCTGCGCGATCACTTCCCGAAGAGCCTGCGGAACCTGGCGCGCATCCGGTTTGACCTGGTCGTCAACATGAGCCAGCGCCCGCTTCCGCTGGAAGCCCCGGCTCGCCTCGTGGAATGGGAGATCCCCGACCCGATCGGCATGAAGTTTGAGGAGCATTGCGAGGTCCGCGACGAAATTGAGCGGAAGGTTGTGGAGTTGATCGAGGAACTGCGCCGCGAGGTGCATCCGCCGCAGTTCCGTGGGCAGGGCTCGGGCTACGTGCCGCTGTGACCGTCCTTGACTTTGGCGGCTCCGGTAATTTATTCTGACGATTCGCTTTGGCCGAGCGGCCGCTATCGCAATGGGGGATCTTTCGCGCCCAGCAACGGAATTCGTGGAAAGGTCGCTCGAATCGACCTTGGAGAGCGTGGACCACGCCGAAGACCTGGCCGTGGGTCTGGCGCGGCGGGCCGGTTTCGATGAGGAAGACCTGATGAAGATCGGGCTGGCCGTGCGCGAGAGCATGGTCAACGCGGTGGTGCACGGCAATCGGTACAACACGAATAAGAAGGTGCGCTTTTCGGCCAGCATGAACGGCAGCCGGTTCACGGTGCGGGTCACCGACGAGGGTGAGGGTTTCGATTATGTCAACCTGCCCGACCCGTTGACGCCGGAGAACCTGCTGCGCACCTCCGGCCGCGGCATTTTTCTGATCCGGTCGTTTATGGACGATTTTCACGCCCGGCGTTTGGAGCCGGCGGGAACCGAAGTAACTTTAGTGAAGTTTGCGGTGTCTAAATAGATTCTTAAGAATCCCAGGAGGATATTCAGTGAGCGTTAAGTTGAATACTCGGCAAGTGGGCGACGTCTCCGTTGTGGACGTGGCCGGGCGAATCACTCTCGGCGAAGGGTCCAGTGCGCTGCGCGAGACGCTGCGAGAGATGGTGAGCAAGAACCAGAAGAAGATTCTGCTCAACCTCGGAGACGTTTCCTACATCGATAGCTCGGGGATCGGCGAGCTGGTATCGGGCTTTACCACAGTGACCAACAGTGGCGGGCAGTTGAAGCTGCTCAACCTGAACAAGCGGGTGAAGGACCTGTTACAGATCACCAAGCTGTATACCGTCTTCGACGTGCACGAAGACGAAGCTCACGCCATCCGCGCGTTTGCGTAAACGGGTGTGGCGCACGCACTCGTGCGTGCCGCGTCGAGACTCTTCTCGACGCGTTTTCGCTGCGGTCCGGCGGGCGTCGGCAAGAGTGCCGACGCGGCACCGAGGAGTGCGTGCGCCACCGCTACCCGCCGCCGACGAACTGGACGATTTCGATCTGCGCGCCCAGTTCGACCACGATGTCGCTCCACTGCGCTTGTTTAACGATGCGGCGGTCGAGTTCGACGGCCACGCGGGCGGGATCGAGTCCCAGCCGCCGCAGCAGTTCCAGCAGCGTTTGCTGCGCGGCCACGGTGCGGGTTTCGCCATTGATGACTACTGGAATCTCCATCGCCGGTTGACACTCTACTTTTGCAACCATTATAGTCTAAGGTTAGGCCGCAGCTTCCCGAACCGTCATGCCAGAATCTTACGCGGAACAGTACTTTCCTGTCCTGGTGCAGGCCTTGCTGGCCATGGCGCTGGCGGCTGGCTTGCTCACGGTTTCCTACCTGCTCGGCAAGCGCGTGCGCAACCGCGTGAAGGACATGCCTTACGAATCGGGCATGGTTCCTACCGGCGACGCGCGGCACCGCTTCAGCGTGAAGTTTTATCTGGTGGCGATGCTGTTCATTCTGTTCGATATCGAGGCCATCTTTCTTTATCCCTGGGCGGTGGTGTACCGCGAGCTGAAGATGTTCGGGTTCATCGAGATGCTGGTGTTCGTAGTGCCGATTCTTGCCGGGTTTTTTTACATCTGGAAAAAAGGCGCCCTCGATTGGTCCCCCGATTCCACCTTGAACCGAAAACGGTAACGACTGCTATGCTGCCCGATCCATTGCGCGAACAGGCTCTGGCCGTTGCCGTGGCGGACTTTGATGCCGACGCAGTCACCGGCGGCAAGTTCGACCGCGGCGAGTTGACCCTCGAAATCGCTCCGGCCAAGATTTTGAGCGTCTGCGGGTTTCTGAAATACGATCAGAAATTCGTACGTTTGAGCTCGGTTACCGCGGTGGACCGCTTGCCGGCCGAGCCGCGCTTCGAGGTGGTCTACCATCTGCATTCGGTGGAGAAGAACCAGAGGGTGCGTCTGAAATCCCGGGTGAGCGGCGCCGACCCAGCCATCGAGAGCGTCACTTCGGTGTGGCGGGGCGCCAACTGGTATGAGCGCGAAGTGTTCGACCTGTTCGGCATCCGCTTCCTGAATCATCCCGATCTGCGCCGCATTATGATGCCTGACGATTGGGAAGGCCACCCGCTGCGCAAGGATTATCCGATCACGGGGACGAGGATCTGAATGAGCGAGCCGGACGTACCAGGAGTTGCCGCCACGCTGGAGAGCGAAGAGCTCAGCTCCGGCAGACGCACGCTGGTGCTCAACATGGGCCCGCAACATCCCTCCACGCACGGCGTGCTGCGGCTGCTGCTGGAGCTGGATGGCGAGACCATCGTGCGTTGCCAGCCCGACATCGGCTTCCTGCACACCGGCATCGAAAAGGAATTCGAGGTCAAGCTCTATCAGCAGGCGGTCACCCTGACCGACCGCGTGGATTACCTGGCGCCGCTTTCGAACAACCTGGGGTGGTGCCTGGCGGTGGAGAAACTACTCGGCCTGGAGATTCCGCCGCAAGCGCAGTGGATGCGGGTGATGCTGACGGAGTTGACGCGCCTCAACAGCCACCTGGTCTGGCTGGGCACCCACGCCATCGACATCGGCGCCATGTCGGTCTTCCTCTATTGCTTCCGCGAGCGCGAAGACATCCTGCGCATCTTCGAGATGTTTTCCGGCCAGCGCATGATGACCAGCTACTTTCGCATCGGCGGGCTGGCGCTGGAGCCGCCGCGGGGCTGGCAGGAGCGGGTGAAGAAGTTCATCGACGTGTTTCCCAGCCGGGTGGACGAGTACGAGGATCTGCTCACCAACAACCAAATCTGGATCGGCCGCACGCGCGGCGTCGGCACGTTTCCGATTGAAGATATGCTCGATCTGGGCGTCACCGGTCCCATGCTGCGCGCCGCCGGGTTGAAGATGGACGCGCGCAAGGACGCGCCTTACTCCAGCTACGACAAGTTCGATTTCGAAGTGCCGGTGCGCACCGAAAACGATGTTTACGCGCGCTACCAGGTGCGCATCGAAGAGATGCGGCAGAGCGCGCGCATCGTCCGGCAGGCGATGGACGGCATGCCGCCGGGCCCGTGGAAGGCCGATTCTCCGCACGTGGTGCTGCCCGACCGCGACAAGATGAAGACGCAGATGGAGGCGCTCATCTATCATTTCAAGATTGTGACCGAAGGCTTCCGCGTGCCCGAAGGGGAAGTCTATCAGGTGATTGAATCGCCGCGCGGCGAACTGGCTTATTACGTGGTCGGCGACGGCACGGCGCGGCCGTACCGCGTTCATATGCGCACGCCCAGTTTCGGCAACCTGCAGTCTACCTCGCGCATGGTGGAAGGCACGCTGATCGCCGACGTGATCGCCGCCATCGGCAGCATGGATTTTGTGCTCGGAGATACGGATCGATGAACCGCCCATGACATTCTCTCCCCAATTGGAAGCCAGGTTCGCCAAGCTGCTTGAGAGCTATCCGGCCGGGCGCCAGCGCGCGGCGATGATTCCGATGCTCCTCTATGCGCAGGATGAAATCGGGTCGGTTACCGATGAGTTGGTCGAGGAAGTGGCGCAGCGCGTCGGCGTGACGCCGCTGCAGGTCAACGAAGTGGTTTCGTACTACAGCATGTTGCACCGCGAGGCGCGCGGCAAGTATCACGTGCAGGTCTGCACCAACATCAGTTGCCTGCTGCATGATGCCGACCAGTTGCTGGAACATACTTGCCAGAAGCTCGGCATCGAAAACCACGGCGTAACCCCGGACGGGCAATTTTCCATCGAAGAAGTGGAGTGCATGGGCGCGTGTTCCTGGGCGCCGGCGATTCAAGTCAATTACGATTACCATCACTTCGTAACGCCGGAGAAACTCGACCGGCTTTTGGACGGTCTGAGGAAGAAGCAATAGAACATGCTGTATAACGAACCCAGCCCGCTCGAAACCAGAGTGCTGTCGCGCCGTTTCGGCATGGCGCATTCCGAGTCCATCGAAACCTATCTCGCGACCGAGGGCTACCAGGCGTTCCTCAAAGCCTCGAAGATGACGCCCGACGAGATCATCAGCGAGATGAAGGCGTCGAACCTGCGCGGGCGCGGCGGCGCGGGGTTTCCCGCCGGCATGAAGTGGAGTTTCGTGCCGCGCACATCGCCCAAGCCGAAGTACATCGTCGTCAACGCCGACGAAGGCGAGCCCGGCACGTGCAAGGATCGCGTGCTGATGGAAAACGATCCGCACCAGTTGATCGAGGGCGTTCTCATTGCCGGGCTGGCCGTGGACGCTCACGCGGGCTGGATCTACATTCGCGGCGAGTATCGCTACCTGATCGACATCATGGACCGCGCCATCGCGGAAGCGCACGAGCGCGGCTGGCTGGGCAAGAACATTCAAGGCACGGGCTTCGATTTTGATCTCTACACGCACACTGGCGCGGGCTCGTACGAATGCGGCGAGGAATCCGCGCTGCTGGAATCGCTCGAGGGCAAGCGCGGCGTGCCGCGCATCCGGCCGCCGTTTCCGGCTGTGGCGGGTGCGTTCCAATGTCCCACGGTGCTGAATAACGTCGAGACATTTTGCGCCGCGCCCGCTATCCTCCTGAACGGTGGCGCGGCGTTCGCGGCGCTGGGCATTCCCAAGGCCGGCGGCACCAAATTGACCTGCCTCACCGGCCACATCAACAAGCCCGGCGTCTACGAACTGCGGCTCGGCTTCCCGGTCAAACAGATGATCGAGGAAGTGGGCGGCGGCATGCGCAATGGCAAAAAGCTGAAAGCGTTCATACCCGGCGGATCGTCGTGCCCGGTGCTGACGGCGGCGGAGTGCGAAGGCGCCACCATGGATTACGATTCCATGGCGCAGCGCAAGAGCATGCTCGGCTCGGGCGGCGTGGTCATCATGGATGAAGACACCTGCATGGTGAAGGCCTGCCTGCGGCTGATGAAGTTCTATGCCCACGAAAGCTGCGGCTGGTGCATCCCTTGCCGCGAAGGCACGGCCTGGCTCACCAAAATTATGACGCGCTTCCACTCCGGCGGCGGATCGCCGCAGGATATCGGCCTGCTGGGCGACATCGCGAAGAATATGCTGGGCCGCACCTTCTGCCCGCTGGGCGACGCCGCCGCGCTGCCGATGATTTCCATCGTCGAAAAATTCCGCGGCGAATTCGAGGATCATCTGAACGGCAAGCCGTGCCCCTACGAGCATTCCAACCGGATGGTGACGGCGTAATGGCTGACACGGTAAAACTCACGATCGACGGCCACGAAGTGCACGCGCCGGCTGGAATGCTGGTCATCGACGCTGCGAAACTGGCCGGCATCGAGATACCGGCGTTCTGTTATTACGAAGGCCTGACGCTCCAAGCCGCCTGCCGCATGTGCCTGGTGGAAGTGGAGAAGATGCCCAAGCTGATGACGGCCTGCACGCTGCCGGTGGCTGAGGGGCTGGTGGTGCGCACGGAAACGCCGCAAGTCGCCGCGGCGCGCAAGTACATGCTCGAATTCCTGCTCACCAACCATCCTCTCGATTGCCCGGTGTGCGACAAGGGCGGCGAATGCGAGCTGCAGGACATGGCGTTCCGTTACGGCGCGGGCGAGAGCCGTTACAACGAAACCAAGGTTCACACGCCGGAAAAACAATATTCGCCGGTGGTGTTTTTCGATGCGCCGCGCTGCATCCTGTGCTACCGCTGCGTGCGCATCTGCAACGAAGGCATGGGCGTCAACGCGCTCGGGGTGGTCGAGCGCGGAGCGGTTTCGGAAATCGCGCCGAATCACGGCGACCACCTGGAATGCGACGAGTGCGGCGCCTGCATCGACATCTGCCCGGTCGGCGCGCTCACCAGCGGCATCTACCGTTACCAGACGCGGCCTTGGGAGATGACCCACGTTGGCACCATTTGCACACACTGCTCCGACGGCTGCAAGACCACGCTCGGCACGCGCAATGACCGCATACTGCGCGGCAACAATCGCGACCGCTCCGGCATCAACGGCGAGTTCCTGTGCATCAAAGGCCGCTATGGCTTCGATTTCTACGACCATCCCGACCGCCTGCAAGCGCCGCTGATGCGCGTCAATGGCAAGCTGGAAGAGGTTTCGTGGGCGCAGGCGCTGGCCGCGGTGGCCGAGAAATTCAAGCAGACGATTGGCGCGGGCACTTTCGGCATCGTCGGCTCCAACCACACCACCAACGAAGAGAATTACTATTTGCAGAAGTTCGCGCGGAGCGTGCTCGGCACCAACAACATCGATCATCATCGCACCGGCGACGTGGTGACGCTGGTGGACGCGTTGAGCGGCAAATCAGGCGCGTTGGCCACCGTGGCGGACCTTTGCGAGCGCAAGGCCTTCCTGGTGCTCGGCGCCGACCTGGCGCTGGAGCATCCGCTGCTTTCCTACCAGATCCGCGCCAATTACCGGCATCACCAGGCGCACGTTTACGTGGTGACGCCCAAGGCCGTGCGCGAAGACAAGTATGCCGCTGCCACCATGCGCGGCCGCGATTACGAATCGCTGCGCGACAAGCTGAAGGCCCAGCCGGAGCTGGTCATTCTGTTCGACGATTCCTACCAGGGCGGGGAATTGCGCAAGCTGGTGGACTTCGGCGAATCGCTCGGCATCCCTGTGCGCTACGTCTGCCTGGTGGATTACGCCAATTCGCGCGGCGCCATCGACATGGGACTCACGCCGGAGTTGCTACCTGGTTACCAGCCCTCCGGGCAATCTGGCCTGCATCTCGACGAAATGCTCGCGGCCGAATTGAGCGTGTTGTGGGTAGTGGGCGCCAATCCGTTGGAGAACGCCGCGCGCAAATCGGGCTTCCTCGTGGTGCAGGATTTGTTTCTCACGGAAACCGCGCTCCAGGCCGACATCGTGCTGCCGGCCGCCTGCGCTTACGAAAAGAACGGCACCGTCACCAGCGGCACCGGTGAAGTACAGCGACTCAAGCGCGCCATCGAGACCATGGGCGCCAAGCCGGATCTCGAGATCATCGGCTTCATCGCGCGCGAAATGGGAGCCGCGGCCGCGCTGGGGCCCTGGACGCCGGACGCGGTCTTCGAAGAAATCCGCAAGAACGTTCGCGGCTACGATGTCGCCATGCCGGCGCTCTCGACTGGCGGCGCGGCGCAGACCATGCCGGTCAACGGGCGCGTCGCCGTCCCCGGACCGGCCGGCCTGGTAAGGTCGGATCGCAACGGCCTGTTCGCCTCGGGCACGCTGGGGCGCTATTCTAAGGTACTGAACTCGGTGCTGGAAAGCCGCTTGAGCCGCTAATGGACTCGTTCATCGTCATCAGCCTCATCAAGATATTCGTGGTCTTCGGCGCGCTCATGACCATCCTCGCCTACCTGCAATGGGTGGAGCGGAAGGTGATCGCGCATATCCAGGTGCGGCCGGGCCCCTATCGCGTGGGCCCGCACGGCCTGCTGCAGCCGCTGGCCGACGTGATCAAACTCATCACCAAGGAAGACCTGGTGCCGCCGTATGTCAACAAGGTGCTGTATCTCGCGGCGCCGTTCCTGGCGATCACCATGGCGCTGCTTTCCATCTCCGTGATTCCCTTCGGCCCCAAAATCCAGGTGGCCGGCTACCAGACCTGGATGCAGCTCACCGACCTCAACTTCGGCGTGCTTTTCATTCTGGGCATTTCTTCGATGGGCGTCTACGGCATCGCGCTGGCCGGTTGGAGTTCGAACAACAAATACGCGCTGCTGGGCGGCCTGCGCAGCTCGGCGCAGATGATCAGTTACGAGCTGCCGCTCTCGCTGGCCATCGCCGCGCCGCTGTTGATTTCGAACACTCTGAGCCTGCGCAAACTCGTGGAGACGCAGGATGGCTGGCTGTGGAATTGGAATCTGTTTCACGGCTTTCAGTATGTGAGCTTTGTCATCTTCATCATCGCCGCATTCGCCGAAACCAACCGCGTGCCCTTCGATCTGCCGGAAGCCGAAAACGAGCTGGTGGCGGGCTTCCACACCGAGTACAGCAGCATGAAGTTTGCCTCGTTCTTCATGGCCGAATACGCCAACATGATCACGGTGAGTTGCATGGCGGTGTTGCTGTTCCTCGGCGGATGGGTGGCGCCGTGGCCGGCCGCGTATGGCTCCGGTTACGTGCCGGTGGTGATTTTCGCGGTCGCCGGTGTGATCACCATCTGGCGCGGGCTGAACCCGCGCCGCAAGCGCGACCGTTACACTTTCCCGCCGTTCGGCGTGGTTTTCCTGATCGTCGCGGCGGTTTTCCTGGTGCCGCTCTTGCAGAGCGCGCTGCTGCCGTTGTTCTGGTTCTGCGCCAAGACCGGCGCCATTCTGTTCCTCTTTATCTGGATTCGCGGCACGCTGCCGCGCTTCCGTTACGATCAACTGATGGGCTTCGCCTGGAAGGTTCTGTTTCCGGTCGCCATGTTGAACCTGCTGGCCACCGGCCTGGCGATCGCCGTGTTTTCGTGAGTCAAAGCGAATGGAATTGATTCTCTTTCTCGTATTCGCAGGCATTGCGGTGGTGGCCGCCATCAACGTGGTGGTGCAGCGGCATCCCATCTCGAGTGCCGTTTCGCTGATCGCCGTGATGGGGTCGCTGGCCGTGTTGTACCTGTTGCTGGGCGCCGAATTCATCGCCGCCGCACAGGTGATCGTCTACGCCGGCGCCATCATGGTGCTGTTCGTCTTCGTCATCATGCTGCTCAATGCCGGCGGCGAAACCAAGGCCGGCCGTTCCTTCGTCGCCAGCCTGCTGGGCGTGCCGGTGCTCGTGGCGCTGCTGGCGCTGCTGGCGTTTTTCACTGCGCGCATCTACCCGCGCGATACTGAGGTGCACTTCGGCGGCTTCCGCGGCGGCACGGCGCAGTCGGTTGGCCGCGCCCTGTTCACCACTTACCTGCTGCCGTTTGAAATCACTTCGATTCTGATCCTGATCGCGATCGTCGGCGCCATCGTGCTGGCGCGCAAGGAGCTCGAATGATGGGCCACGTCCCGCTTTCCTGGTTTCTCATGCTGAGCGCGGTGCTGTTCTCGCTCGGCGTGGCCGGCTTCATTTTCCGCCGCAACATCATCACCATGTTCATGTCGATCGAGCTGATTTTGAACGCCGTCAACCTAACCTTCATCACCTTCGCCTACCAGCGGCAGCAGGTGGCCGGACATCTGCTCGCGTTCTTCGTGATGGTGGTGGCGGCGGCCGAAGCCGCGGTCGGCCTGGCGATTATTCTGACCGTTTTCAAGAACCGAGAAACCCTGAATATCGACGACCTCGACTCGATGAAGAACTGACACCCGACCGATGCAACTCTGGCTCATACCGATACTTCCGCTGGCCGGCTTCCTCATCAACGGCCTGTTCGGGCGCCGCTTTTCCAAGGGGCTGGTCAACGCGTTCGCCATCGGCAGCGTGGTGCTCGCCTTTCTGTGGGTGCTGAAAACCCTCTTCGGTCTGGGCGGCCTTACCGCCGCTTACACTGAGCATTACTTCACTTGGATTCAGAGTGGCGCGCTTTCGGTCGGCTGCGATTTCTCGGTGGACCGCCTCACCGCCGTCATGCTGCTGGTGGTCACCGGCATCGGCTCGCTGATCCACATTTACGCCATCGGCTACATGGCTCACGAGGGCGGCTACTACCGCTTCTTCGCCTACCTCAACCTCTTCATGTTTTTCATGCTGACGCTGGTGCTGGCCGCCAACTACCTGGTGCTGTTTGTCGGCTGGGAGGGCGTCGGGCTCTGCAGCTACCTCTTAATTGGTTTTTATTTCGATAAGAAAATCGCCACGGATGCCGGCAATAAGGCGTTCATCGTGAACCGCATCGGCGATTTCGGTTTCTCGCTGGCGATGTTTTTGATCTTCCGCCAATTCGGCTCGTTCGATTTCGCCCACGTGTTTGCGCAGGCGCCGGCCGCGCCAGTCGGGCTGCTCACCCTCATCGGCATACTGCTGATGTTCGGCGCGTGCGGCAAGTCTGCGCAGATCCCGCTCTACGTCTGGCTGCCCGACGCCATGGCCGGCCCCACGCCCGTCTCCGCGCTGATCCACGCCGCCACCATGGTCACCGCCGGCGTCTATATGACGGCGCGGTCGTGGGTCATTTACACGCACGCTCCCATCGCGATGGACGTGATCGCCTACATCGGCATCGCCACCGCGTTCGTCGCCGCCACCATCGGCCTGGCGCAGAACGATATCAAGAAAGTCTTCGCGTACTCGACGGTTTCCCAGCTCGGCTATATGTTCGTGGGTGTCGGCTGCGGCGCTTTTTCGGCCGGCATCTACCACCTGATGACGCACGCGTTTTTCAAGGCGCTGCTCTTCCTCGGCGCGGGCGCGGTGATCCACTCACTTTCCGGCGAGCAGGACATGCGGCAGATGGGCGGGCTCCGCGCCAAGATTCCCTGGACCTTCGGCGTGATGCTCTGCGCTTCGCTCGCCATTGCCGGCTTCCCGTTTACCTCCGGCTTCTTTAGTAAGGATGCGATCCTGCTGGCCGCCGATCATCGCGCGCCGTGGCTGTACTGGGTCGGCGTCTTCACCGCCGGCATGACCGCGTTCTACGTCTTCCGTGCGTTCTTCATGACCTTCTTCGGGAAATATCGCGGCAAGGAGCATCCGCACGAATCGCCGCCCGTGATGCTGATCCCGTTGGTGATTCTGGCTGGCCTCTCGCTAGTCGGCGGCTATCTTTTCAAAATTCCCGACTTTCTCCGCCCCGTTTTTCCGGCGGTTGAAGCGCCAGAGGCGTTTGGTCCCATGGCCGTCGCCAGCGCCGCCGGCCTGCTGGGTATCGCGCTGGCTTACCTGATGTACGTGTACCGGCCGGGCATCCCCGATTCCATCGCGAGCGGCGCCAAGGGCCTTTACACGCTGGTTTACAACAAGTATTTCGTGGACGAGATCTACGATGCGGCCGTGGTCAAGCCCCTGGTGGGCGGCTCGCGCGTGGTGCTCTGGAAGGGCTTCGACGCCGGGCTGATCGATGGTACGGTCAATGGCATCGGCGCACGCGCGAAAGGCATCGGGGGCGTGTTGCGCCTGGCGCAATCCGGCAACACACGCAGTTACGCCACGTGGATTGCGTTCGGCGGCGTGTTGGTGATCTTTGGCATGGCGGCCATGATCGTGTTGGGAGGCCTGCGATGAACCTGCTGCTGCTCGTTCTCCTGCTTCCGGCCGCCGGATTCCTGATCGCGCTGGCGCTGCCGCGTTCCTCGCCGGCTTCGAGCCGCTACTGGGCGCTGGCGATTTCGCTGGTCACCTTTCTCGCTTCGCTAGCGCTGCTCGGCTGGTTTGACCGCAGCGTCGCCGGCGATCAATTGACCGTCGATCTGCTCTGGATCTCATCGCCCGAAATCCGTTTTCACATCGCAGCCGATGGCGTCAGCCTCTGGCTGGTGCTGCTTTCCACCTTCCTCACGCCCATTTGTGTGTTGATTAGCTGGAACCACATTCAGAGCCGCGTTAAGGAATTCTACGCTTTCCTTCTGCTGCTGGAAGTCGGCCTGGTGGGCGTGTTTCTGGCGCAGGACCTGTTTCTGTTTTACGTGTTTTGGGAAGTCAGCCTGGTGCCCATGTATTTCCTAATCGGTATCTGGGGCCATGACCGGCGCATTTACGCCGCAGTGAAATTCTTTCTCTACACCATGGCCGGTTCGGTGCTGATGCTGGCGGCTATCATTTATCTGTACAATCGCGCCGGCACGTTCGGCTACGCCGCCATCCTGGACCAACTCGCCAGCGGCCGCCTGGTCTTCACCGCCTTCGAGCAGATGCTGCTCTTCCTGGCCTTCTTCGTCGCCTTCGCCATCAAAGTGCCGCTGTTCCCGCTCCACACCTGGCTGCCGGACGCGCACGTCGAAGCTCCCACCGCCGGTTCCGTCATGCTGGCCTCCGTCATGCTGAAGATGGGCACCTTCGGTATTTTGCATTATGCGCTGCCGCTGTTTCCCGCCGCCGCGCGCCGCTGCGCTCCGTGGATCGCGGTGCTGGCCATCATCGGCATCATCTACGGCGCGCTGGTCGCCATGGTGCAGCCGAATATGAAAAAGCTGGTGGCGTATTCGTCGGTCAGCCATCTCGGCTTCGTCGTGCTCGGCATCTTTTCCTTCACCCAAATCGGCCTCGATGGCGCGGTCTACCAGATGCTCAATCACGGCATCACCACCGGCGCGCTGTTCGCGCTGGTCGGGCTGATGTACGATCGCCGCCACTCGCTCGCGATTGAAGATTACGGCGGCGTCGCCACCGCCGCGCCGTGGCTCTCCACCGTGTTCCTCATCACCACGCTGGCTTCCATCGGACTGCCGCTGCTGAACAATTTCGTCGGCGAGTTCCTGGTGCTGCAAGGCGCCGCCCTCGCCAATTTCAAATGGGCCATATGGGCCGCGCTGGGAGTCATTCTCTCCGCCTGCTACATGCTCTGGATGTACCAGCGCGTCTTCTACGGCGAGTTGAAAGATGCAGTGCGGTCGCACATGCCCGACCTCAACCTGCGCGAGTGGGCCGTCGTCGTTCCGCTGATCGCCATGATGGTCTGGATGGGCGTTTACTCGAAATCCTTCCTCGACCCAGTCGGCAAGACCACCGCCCGCGTGCTCGAACAAACCCAGGTCAATGTACCCTACCGGGTCGATCTCCGCGGCCCCGCGAGCACGGAGGTGAGCCGTGCCCGCTAGCCCCATCTTCAATCCCACCGACCTGATCCGCTTCCTGCCCGAAATCATCCTCACCGCGATGGGCACCTTGATCATGGTGCTCGATCCGTTACTCAACCGCCGCGAATCCAAGGTCTACGGAACGCTCAGCCTGGCCACGCTATTGGCCGCCATTCTCGCTGCGATCTACGCGTACTCCGACGCCGGCCCGGCATTCGGCGGCATGCTGATCGTGGATGGCTTCGCGACCTTCTTCCGCGTGCTGGTTTTGGGCGTCGGCATCCTCACCATTTTGCCTTCTTTCAGTTTCCTCAAACGGCAGCAGGCCGAAACCAGCGAGTTTCATGCGCTGCTGCTGTTCTCCATCGCCGGCCAATCGATTATGGCCGCGGCCAACGACCTCATCATCATCTTCATCGGACTGGAAATCTCCTCCATCGCCAGCTACATCCTGGCCGGCTATCTCCGCGATGACAAGCGCGCCAATGAGGCCGCGCTCAAGTATTTTCTGCTCGGTTCCTTCGCCACCGGTTTCTTCCTCTACGGCGTGGCGCTGATTTATGGTGAAACCGGCAGCATCAATCTCAGCGTGGTGCACGCCGTCGTCACGGGTCCCGACGCGCCCTTGCCGGTCATGGTCGGCCTGGCGGCGGCGCTGATGTTCGTCGGGCTGGCCTTCAAAGTCTCCGCATCCCCGTTCCAGATCTGGGCGCCGGATGTGTATCAGGGCGCGCCCACGCCGGTCTCGGCGTTCCTGTCCGCCGGTCCCAAAGCGGCCGCTTTCGCCATCTTCCTGCGCATCTTCATGACCGCCTTCGCGCCCATCGGCCACGCCTGGGCGCCGCTGGTGTGGGCATCCGCGCTTCTCTCCATGACCATTGGCAACTTCGCCGCGCTGCTGCAAACTAACGTCAAGCGCATGCTGGCCTACAGTTCCATCGCGCACGCCGGTTACGTGATGGTGGCGCTGGCGTCGCGCTCGGAAGTCGGTATCGCCGCCGCCATGTTCTACCTGGCCGCTTACGCGTGCATGAACGTGGGCGCGTTCGCCGTGGTCAGCCATCTTTCCGGCAAAGGCGAGCGGTATCAAAGCATCGAAGATTTCGCCGGTCTCGCGCAGAAGCAGCCGTTCGTCGCGGCCATGCTCTCCATTTTCCTGCTCTCGCTGATCGGTGTGCCGCTTACCGGCGGTTTCTTCGGCAAGTTTTATATCTTCAAAGCGGCTTTGGAATCGCACCTGGTGTGGCTCACCGTGCTCGGCCTGCTCAACAGCGCGGTGGCAGCGTATTACTACCTGCGCCTTCTCGTGATGATGTACTTCCGCGATCCCGGCGAAGCCGCCTCCAGCGCCGAGCCCCTCACGCCCGCGTTCTCCGCGGCTCTCATCCTGCCTGCCATCGGCACACTGGTCCTCGGAATCTTCCCCGGCTGGGTGCTGGATTTCGCGGGACGATCCGCCAGCCTGGTGAAGTGATGATCCGGCGCCGCTATCGTTTCAGCCTAAAAGCATGACATGACGGATCGCGAAAAAGACGAGCTCGCCGCCCAGGTCCTGGCCGTCATGCGGGCCCGCTTCGACCCGCCCGGCGCCGCCGATACCGAGGACATCCTGGAACGCGCCCGCTGCCAGGCCCAAGCGCCGCCTCCTGCCTCCGTGCCTGCTCCCGTGCCGGCCGCCGTCCCAGCGCCTGTTATCGCGCGCTCCCGTCCATCCGGCCCGGCGCCCGACATGCGCCTGGTCGATCGCGGCCTGATCGCCGCCGGCGCGCTCCTGCTGGCCGCCTACTTTTTCCGCCTGACGCGCCCCTCCCTCCACGTCTATTTCACGGGCGACGACCTGATGAACTTATATCGCTCCTGGGTCTTTTCCATCGGCCATCTCATCTCTGCCAACCTGCTGTTCTTCCTCAATTCCGATTTCATACGTCCCATGGGCAGTGTGTGGTACCGCGTGATCGTCGATTTCGCCGGTTTCCATCCCTTCTGGTTTCACGCTTCCAATCTCGCCATCCTGGCCGCCAACATCTGGCTGACTTATGCGGTGGCGCGCCGCCTCTCCGCATCGCGTGAGATCGCCGCTCTCACCGCGCTGGCGATGGCCTATCAGCAGCGTCTCGCGTCGCTCTATTTTGACACCGGATTCATCTACGACGTCCTCTGCTATTTCTTCCTCTTCGCCGCACTGGCACTCTATATGCGAATGCGCGCGCGTGCCGCGGCGTTCCAGCCCTGGCAATGGACGGCCCTTTTCGCGCTCTACATCTGCGCCTTGAATACCAAGGAAATGGCCGTGATGCTGCCGGCATTTCTGGGAACCTATGAACTGCTTTACCATCCGCCGCGCGCCTGGCAGCCTGCAAAGCTCTATCGCTGGCTGTTCCGCGAAGGCCTCGCCACGCTGCTGACCGGCGCAGTGGCTGTGCTATTCGTGGTTGGCCGATCGCTCGGCTCTCTGTCTATGGTTCATCTCTCCGCCTACCGGCCGTCCTTCACCTGGACTCAGTTCATGCTTACCAGCCGCCACTTCCTGGGAGACTTTCTCGCCATGCCGGACTGGCCGGCCTGGGCGGTGCTATTGCTGTGGACCGCGCTGGCCGCCATCGCGTTGGTCGCACGGTCGCGTGTGCTGGGCTTCGCCTGGCTGTACCTGATGCTCAGTCCGCTGCCCATTGCATTCATCGAGCCGCGCGGAGCGCCCCAATATTACGTGTGCGTGTTCGGATGGATGCTCTACATCACCGTCCTCCTGGTGAAACTTGCCTCGCTCGCCACGGGCGGTGTCCCGCTTGCCGAATGGTGGCTGTCGAGAGCCAGGGGCGCGGCTTTGTTTTTGCTCTCGATGGCGATTCTCTATGCGGCTTACAAGCCCTTGGGCTACGCCGGAATCTATAGTGCGAACGAGACGGCTACCCTGAATCGCAACACCGTGGCCCAACTTCATGCCGTCGCGCCCGTCATCCGTCCGGGCAGCCGTCTTCTGTTCTTGAACGATCCCATCGCCGCCGACCACTGGGACCTGTTCTTCATGGTGCGGTTGAGCTACGACGACCGAAACGTGCAGGTCGCCCGGGCGAAAGAAATGAAGCAGGCGCCGAGCGACCAGGAGATCGCTTCCTACGACTACGTCTTCGATTATCGCGACGGCCGCTTCTTCGAGCTGAAAAAGCCCGGTTCCTGACCGCATGCGGCGGGAACGCGAAACTGTTCGATCACGGAACCGTGAAAGAATCGGTTGGCAGGCGGAAGCGCCAGCCCCACTCGGCCGCGAGAGTGGGACAGGCGCTTTCGCCTGTCAACCCGCCGGCCGGGCGCGAATTCTTCGCAGTCCCTCACAATGTCAGTCCTCGGCACAAAATATGCTGGACGGTGTAGTGTTTCTTGCCCCCGGCGGGTCTTTGTAGCATGAGGACATGGTGATCCGCGGCCCAGGCCGCGGCGATGCCGCGCGCCCGCCTGCCCCGCGCCCCGCGCCCGATATGCGCCGCGTCGATCGATGCCTCTTCGCCGCCGGCGCGCTCCTGCTTGCGGTTTACTTCTGCCGGCTGACCCGCGCATCCCTGCACGTCTATTTCTCGCCCAACGATCTGATGAACCTGCACCAATCCTGGATCTTCTCCGCCGGCCTTCTCCTCAAATCCAACCTGCTGTTCTTCCTTGCTTTCGATTACGCGCGTCCCATGGGCAGCGTGTGGTACCGTCTGATTTTCGATTTCGCCGGCTTCCACCCGTTCTGGTTTCACGCTTCCGATCTCGCCATCCTGGCCGCTAACATCTGCCTGACCTATGCGGTGGCGCGCCGCCTGGCCGGATCGCGCGAAATCGCCGCCCTCACCGCCCTGGCGATGGCCTATCAGCTTCGCCTCGGGTGGCTCTACTTTGATACTGGATTCATTTACGACGTCCTCTGCTATTTCTTCCTCTTCGCCGCGCTGGCGCTCTATCTGCGAGTGCGCGCGCGGGCTCTGGCGCTGCGGCCCTGGCAATGGGCAGCCCCGTTTGCTCTTTACATCTGCGCCTTGAATTCGAAGGAAATGGCGGTGACGTTGCCGGCGTTCCTGGGAACCTATGAGCTGCTATACCATCCGCCGCGCGCCTGGCAGCCTGCGCCGCTATGCCGTTGGCTGCTTCGGGAGGGCCGCGCCACGCTGCTGACAGGCGCAGTGGCCGTGCTGTTCGTGATTGGCAGATCGCTCAGCCCTCTGGGGCTGATTCATCTTGCCGCCTACCGGCCGTCCCCAACCTGGTCCCAATTCATGCTCACCAGCCGCCACTTCACGGGGGACTTCCTCGGAATGCCGGACTGGCCGGCCTGGGTGGTGCTGCTGCTCTGGATCGCGCTGGCCGCCATCGCCTGGTTCTCCCGGTCGCGCGTGCTGCGCTTCGCCTGGCTGTTCCTGATGCTCAGCCCGCTGCCCATTGCATTTATCCTGCCGCGCGGAGCGGCCCAATATTACGTGTGCGTGTTCGGTTGGATGCTCTATGCCGCGGTTCTGCTGGTGAAGCTCTTCACGCTCCTCACGCGTGCTGTGCCGCTTCCGGAATGGTGGCTGTCCAGAGCGAGGGGCGCGGCTTTGTTCGTCGGCTCGATGGCGATTCTCTATTCGGCATACAAGCCTCTGGGCTATGTGTTCAGTGAGGTTCCGGAGTTTCAGGAAAACCGCAACATCGTGGCTCAGCTCCATGCCGCCGCGCCCGCTATCCGCCCTGGCAGCCGGATTCTGTTTTTGAGCGACCCCGTCCCCGCCGATTCCCTTCACCTGCTCTTCATCGCGCGGTTGAGCTACGACGATCGCAACCTGGAGGTCTCCCGGGCGAAAGAAATGAAGCAGCCTCCGAGCGACCAGGAGATCGCTGCTTACGACTACGTCTTCGACTATCGCGACGGCCGCTTCCTCGAGCTGAAAAAGCCGGGTTTCCCGGTGAATCAACCGGAGCCTGGTAAGGCGGTAAGGAAGTAATGCGCTATACTGTAACCGGCGGCGCTTATGGTCAGCAAAATCACCAGTAAAGGCCAGGTTACACTTCCCAAAAAAGTCCGCGACAAGCTCGATGTTCGCGCCGGGGATTACCTGGCCTACGAGGTTACCGGGAATACCGTAAGGATGCGCAAAGCGCAGCCGCTCGATCTGCCCTGGCTTCGCGCAATTTCGCACACGCTTGCGCCCGAATGGGATTCGCCTCACGATCACGAGAATTTCGATGACCTGTGATGTCTTCGATGTGGTGGTGGTTCCTTTTCCCTTCACGGATTCGCCGGCCGCCGTCAGACGCCCCGCCTTGGTGCTCAGCCGGCCGTCGTTCAACCGCCATGGCTACACTGTGCTGGCGATGATCACGGATCTGCGCAATGCGCCGTGGCCGCTCGACACCGAAATCGAGCCCTCTGCCGCCGGCCTGAAAATGGCAAGCGTGGTGCGTATGAAGTTCTTCACCCTGGACAACCGTTTGATCGTCGGCAAGATCGGCCGCCTGAAGCCTGCCGACCGCCGCAAGGTGAGCGCAGCGCTCGCAACGGTGATGCCGCTCGCGTCGTAGGGGCCGGGCATGCCCGGCCCGCGCCGCACCCGCCCCCACTTCCCGCGCGGCGTCTCAACTCTCGCTGGTGCGCTCCAGCGCAGGCAATCCCAACCGGCGCCGGCACTCATCCAGCATGGATGCCGTGCGGGTGGCGCCGGAGCGCGTCACGCCCACCGCGCGCACGCCCAACAGCGCATCCAGGTCGCGAATCCCTCCGGCGGATTTCACCTGCACCCGCGGCGCGGCATGCTTCCGCATCAGCACCAGGTCTTCGATGGTGGCGCCCCCGCTGCCGTATCCGGTGGACGTCTTCACCCAATCGGCGCCCAACTCGCTCGAAATCTCACAGAGGCGGATCTTCTGCGCGTCGTTCAAATAGCAGTTCTCGAAAATCACCTTCACTTTTTGTCCCGCGGCGTGGGTCACTGCGATCACCGCCGCCAGGTCATCGCGGACGTATCTCCAGTCGCCGCTCAACACCGCGCTGATGTTCACTACCATGTCCAGTTCCTGCCCGCCGTCGGCCAGCGCCCGCTCCGCTTCGGCCACTTTGACGGCCGTGGTGTGGCAGCCGTGCGGAAAGCCGATGGTGGTGCTCGCCTTCACCTGGCTGCCTGCCAGCATCTGCGCGCACCGGCGCAGGTAATACGGCAGGATGCAGACGCTGGCCACATCATAGTCGAGCGCCAGCCGGCAGCCCCGCTCCATTTCCGCCGCCGTTAGGGTCGGGTTCAGCAGCGAGTGATCGATCATCTTGGCGATATCTTCGTACGTGTAGTCCATGCGTCTGCTCTTTTCTCCGTGGCGCACGCACTCGTGCGTGCCGTGTCGAGACTCTTCTCGACACATGCTCGCGCGCGGGAAACCGGGCGTCGGCACGAGTGCCGGCGCGGCCCGCACGAGTTCGCGCGCCACGAGCCCCTACTGGAGCTCTTTGCTGAATTCCCGCGATTTCTCCAGGTCCGCATCACTGCCGGCCTTGTCGCCCAAACCGCTGCGCGCGGCGGCGCGGTTCTGGTACGCGTTGACGTAGTTCGGATCGAGCCGGATGGCGTTGTCGAAATCGGCAATCGCCCCGGCAAAATGCTTGAGGCGCATTTGCGCGTAGCCTCGCGCGTTGTATGCCCGCGCCGAAGTCGCGTCCAACCGGATCGCCGCACTGAGTTGCTCGATAGCCTCGGCGAATTTCGCCTCCTGAATCAGCTTGCGCCCTGCCGCCTGATGGGCGGACGCATCCTTGGCCGCTTCGGGCGCCGGCTTCGGCGGCGCCGGCTCCGTTTTCAGCGCTGGTTTAACAGCCGGCGCTGGCAGTTTGGACGTTGGCGCGGCATCGGACTTCGGCGCCGCCGCCTCCGCTTTCAGCGCTGGCTTTACCACTGGCGCCTGCGGTTCGGGCGCTGGCGCGGCATCCGGTTTCGGCGGTCCCTCAGTGGCGATGGGCGCCGGCGCGGCGGGCGCGCCCGGCAGGTCCACCGCCACCGTGTCCGGCGCCACTTCCCTGGCGCGAGCGGCCTCGATCGCTTCTCGCACTTTCTGCTCCGCCAGCGCCAGCAGTTGTTGGGCTTCCGTGTTTTCCGGCTCCAACTGCGCGGCGCGCTGCAAATCCGCCAGGGCCTCGTCGTAGCGCCCCAGCAGGATGTAGTCGCCGCCACGCGCCCGCCACGCAATCGCCAATGCAGGGTTCAGCGCGATCGCGGCAGTGCGGTCGGCCAGCCCTTTCTCATGCTCTCCCAGCGCGTGGTATGAGGCGGCGCGTTCGACATAAGCTTCGGCGTTCTTCGGGTCCAGTTCCACCGCGCGGTTGCGGTCCCGCAACGACTCTTCGAGCTTCCCCTGCTGCGCAAAAACCGTGCCGCGCGCCAGATACAGGCGCACATCGTTCGGGTCCAGCCGGATGGCTTCCGTGTAATCCGCCGCCGCTCCGTCCTTGTCGCCGAGCACTTCCTTTACCGCGCCCCTCGTGCGTAGCGCGCGGGCGTCCAGCGGCCGCAGCCGCACCGCCGTGTCCAGGCCCGCCAGCGCGCGCCGGTAATCGCCCAGCGAGGCGTAGGCCAGTGCCTGCTCCACGTAAACGGCCGCGTCGTCGGGGCGCCGGCGCAGGCACAAATCGAAAGCGTCTACCGCCTCGCGAAAGCGCCCTTCGGCTGCGCGCGCCATGCCCAGGCCCTTGTCTGCGTCGGCGTTATCCAACCGCAACTCCAGAGCCCGCGTGAAATCCGCCGCGGCCTTTTCGTGATCGCCCAGCGCCAGCTCCTGATTCCCTCGTCCGGTGTACACTTCCGTCCGTTCCAGCTTCAGGCCGATCGCCGTGGTGTAGTCCTGAATGGCGCGCGCGCCTTCTCCCGCCTTGGCATAGTAGTCGCCGCGCGCCCAGTAAGCCTGGGCGTCGGCCGGCTGCAAGCGCACTGCTTGTTCCAGGTCGGCCAGCGCTTTCACCTTGTCGCCGCCGGCCAGGTAGTCCAGACCGCGCGCGCGCAACGCCGCGGCGTTGCCGGCGTCTTCTTCAAGAGCCTCCGAATATTCGCCGATGGCTTCTTCCCGGCTGCCCGCCTGGTCGGCGCGTTGCCCACGCTGGTACGCCGCTTGCGATTTTCTCTTGTCGGGTTTACCCGCGGAGTGGAGCGCCGGAAGCGTCGCTCCCAGAAATGCGAGCGCCAGCCCCAAGTGGGCGAAACAAGTCTTTCGGATTCGCATCACGTCATGAATTAGTGTACACTCGAAAAGTATCTGATTGTCCGCTGGTGTACGGGAAGCCGGTGCAAATCCGGCGTGGCCCAGCCACTGTAAGCGCGGAGAATCGCCCCTAGTGAGTCACTGTTCCAGCGATGGAATGGGAAGGCTGGGCGATTCGACGATGCGCAAACCAGGAGACCGGCCAGCGAGATTGTTTACCTTCGGCTCTCTAGGGAGGAGCCTCGAATGTATATACGTCTCCAGGGCCTTGCGGCCTTGCTCTTGCTCTTTTCCGCCGGCCTTCCGGCTGCTTCGTTGAAAGGCACGGTTGCCGATCCGTCCGGCGCTCCCGTCGTGGGCGCCCAGGTCGCTGTGTCGGTCCCCGCCGGAATCGCCGCCCGCACGCTGACCGGTGTCAACGGCTCGTTCGAGCTCGATACCGCTGTTGCCAATGCGCCCGATGCCAAACTCGTGGTTGCCGCGCCCGGATTCCGCACCGCCGAAATCGCTCTCGCCGCCGCATCGCAGCCCCTGCTCGTGAAGCTGGAACTGGCGCCGCTCCAGGATTCGGTGAGCGTGGTCGGCTCCGCCATCGATGTCCCGGCCAGCCAGCAGGGCGGCAGCACCAGCATCGTCACCAGTGAAGAGATCCGCCAGAGCAACCTGGCGCAGGCCGTCGACCTGCTCCGCTTTCTCCCCGGCATGGCCGTCAGCCAGACCGGATTCACCGGCGGCCTTACCTCGCTCTATCTGCGCGGCGGCTATGACGATTTCAATCTCGTCGAGATCGACGGCATCCCGGTCAATGGTTTCGGCGGGACCTTCGATTTCGCCCACATTCCGGCCGAGGAACTGGACCGCGTCGAGGTGATTCGCGG
>Ga0224557_1000779_pt1 | contig 33995 bp, 45 predicted proteins | sample 714S31014metaG_FD_180677 | JGI IMG/M metagenome (GOLD analysis project Ga0224557, IMG submission 180677) | Peat soil microbial communities from Stordalen Mire, Sweden - 717 S3 10-14 | ecosystem: Environmental > Terrestrial > Soil > Wetlands > Peat | place: Sweden: Norrbotten County, Stordalen... | reverse complement strand
CGCACGGTCGTGATCCCCGCTGTTGGAGATCACGACCGTGCGGCAGTCGGCGAGCTTCCTGTTGCCGCTCATCAGGACGCCCCAGAAGCGCCTGCCCTTGCGCGTATCCGGCCAGTTGCAGACCTCATCGAGCACGATCAGCCAGGCCCGCTTGCCCATTGCGCTGGCGTCGGCGGCGAGCGCCCGCAGCGAGGCCCCGGAGTGCTTGCAGGTGATCTCCAGTTCACCGGCCGCGAACACGCCCTCGAGCTCCGGCGTGCGGGCGATGAGCCCGTGAGCGGCGTCGATCAGCTCGGCCGCCTGGTCCTCGTCGCTGGCGCCGACGTAGAGCCTGCTCATGCGCGGAGCCTGCACATACAGGATCGCGAGCATCAGGCCGGCCAGGTCGGTGGTCTTCCGCGCGCCTCGCGGCAGCTCGATCCAGAACTGCCGGACCTCGCCGTCCGGATCGAGGATCGCCCGGGCGTGACGCCACTGGTAGGGCGCGGCGGTCTGGCCCCAGCGCTTGCCGTCCTCGAGCACCATCAGCGAGAGGACGTCGAGCGTCTTCTGCGCGAGGTCAGTCATCGCCGCTGCCCGCGGTCAGCGCGCGTTGTTCCTCTATCTCCGCGAGGGCCGCATTCAGCGGCGTGGCGTCCATGTACCGGCGCGCCGCAAGATCCCGGCCGACCTTCGCCGCCGAGGCCGGGTCAAGGCCGAGCCTGCCGCGCAGGTTCGCGGCCTGCGCCTCGTACTTGCGCAGCATGTCCAGGACCGAGGGCATGTGCCGGGTCACGGACCTGCGGTGCGTCTTCCCCTTGGCGGTTTCCTCGTCCTCCGTCGCCGTCGCGAGGTCGGTCAGGGCGGTCATGATGTCCTTGCCCTCGATCCACGCCCACAGCAGGCGGCAGACCGCTTCCGCGCGGCTCCACGCCTGGACCGCGGAGGCGAACAGCGGTTCGCGCAGGTGTGGCGGCGTGTCAGGGTCGGCCAGGAGCTCAGCGGCGATCTGAGCTGCGAGCGGGCCGACGTGCCGTTCGCTGCGGGCCCCGTGGACGACGGCGGCGTCGTTACTCGGCGCGAACGGGGGCCGCTGACCGCTGAACTCGGGCGCCCAGTCGTCATCGTCGCTGGCGGCTTCTGTCACCCGGGCCCTCCGGTCTGCTCTGCGCTGTGCTCGAGCGCGTCCAGGCCGATCAGCTCGAGGAAGCGATCGCCTCCGGCGGCGCTCGTGAGTGCCTCGAGCAGGGCTGTCGAGATGATCGCCAGGGCCGTTGTGACCTGCTCAGGCGGCTGGCTGCCAATGAGGTCGGCATGCGAGTCGCGGGAGCGGCCCCGCAGCGACGTCAGAAGGGCGACTGCGCTGCTGAAAGCCGCCCAGCTGACGTCGGTGTCGTTCGTGGCCCTGGCCATCGGCGCCCCCTATTCCGGCGGGCGGAAGCCGAGCCGCCGCCGGGACCGCGCAGGACACCCGGAAGCCTGGAGGTCCCTTGGATGGCGTCCTTCGTTCGCCCGCGGGGCAGGTAGCCACACTGCGGACGTGACGTTGACGTGGACCGGCAGCGGCTCAGGCATCATGGCTCAGCCCGCCCGTCTGGTTTTCCTCGGTGGTAGGTCGCGGAGAAGAGCAATGCGGCCGGTAGCAGTCCGGACAGGCGCCCGCTGTGCCGCTTTCACGACCTGGCGGCCGGTCGCATCGCCCGGAAGAGCCGTCTGCGGGGCGTTCCTCGGAAGGCCAAGGCCGGTAGTGCCTCCCGCGTTCACGGGGCCCGTGTTGCGAGCCTGCGCGGTGGCCGGGTCGGCGATGTCCCCGGGCTTCACGTAGCCGGTGAACTTGCCGTCCTTGTCGTAGGTCTCCAAGTGGCCGGGCGGCGGCGCCTTCGCGTTCCTCGACGTCCCGGCCCTGGCGGTCATGTGCGCCGGCGTCGTGGCCTTGGCTATCTCGCTGGGCAGCAGGACAGGAGTCAGGGCGGACTGCAGGCAGACGCCGATGACGGCTCCGGCCTCGTCGCAGCACAACATCAAGCCGTCCTCCTCGGCCGCTGCCTTCACGACCAGCCCGGCGTCCGGGTTGCGGGGCGCTGGCGGCTGCTCGTCCAGGAGCTGCTGAGCTGATCGGCGGATCGCCGCGCCCTGATCGACATTCGGGACGCTGGCCGCCTTGGCTATGCGCTGGGCCACATCGCTTTCAGTGGCACTGCGCGGCTGGGCCCGCATCATGGCGATGATCTCCTGGGTCAGCGTTCGCTTCTGCGCCGGGAGGGCGGCCTTCGCGATGCGCTGGGCAAGCTCAGTGGAGTAGACCAGGCGGTCCGCCAGCTCAGCGCGGGAGAGCCGTTGCAGCACGTCAGTGGGTATGGAACTTGAGTGGGGGAATGCCCGGCGTTCCGCCGGGGTCAGGTGGGCCATTCACGCCGCCTCGCGGTTGTCGTGCTCCTTCCGGCGCCTGGCTGAGATCCACGTCGCAAGCGAGGCGATGTCCACGGCCCACGCGCTCCGAGGCGCTGCCCGCGACGCTTGCACGTCGCCTCGTCGGCAGCTCCTGCGCATCAGGCCCTCTGAACAGTTCGCCAGGTTCGCGGCCTCTTGAATCGAGAGCCTGACCGGCTGATCCGAGAGTGGCGGAGATGCCCGGTCGCGGAACCCGGCTGTTCCGCGACGGGCGTTGACCTGCGAATACGGGCGGAACTCTGCGGAACTGCGAGCGGTCCGGCTGACCTCGCTGGCGAAGTCGGTCAAGAGCCGCGGGGGCGTCCTGCCACGGGCGGCGTAGGCGAGCTGCAGGGCCTCGGCGAGCTGGCGCGCAAGAGCCGTGGCGTCATCCTCGGTGAGGGTGACGACCACGCCCTTGCTGACGACCTCCACGCCGCGTCTGGCCTCTCAGCGCCTCAGAGATGGACGATCTGCTGCCGCGGCTGCCTTGCCCGCTCCGCTCGCTCGGTGGCAAGCCGGTCTGATGTCATCCGGTCCATGAGCTGCTCGTAATCGCGTTCCTTGGCAGCAATCGCCTCTGGACGCTCGGGCAGCGCGAAGTTGAGAGCTTCGGTCACCCGCCGCCGGTCCATGTCGGCGACCCGGCGTGCCTCGGTCAGCAGCTTCTGCGGCCATATGGGGGACATGATCCCGTCGCCAAGGGCGTCGAGCCGGGCGCCGACCGGTGCCAGCTGCGCCCTGAGAGCCGCCACAAAGGCGCCGATGCTGTCCAGCCTGCTCCTGAGGCTGGCTATCAAGTCGAGGTCGCCGACATCGAGGGCGGCGGCCAGCTGCGGCTCAAGCTCGCGCACCCGGGCGAACTCCTCCGCCTGGCGGCCGCCGATCTCCGTCTGCTTCCGGGCCAGCGCGTCCCGCTCGTCCTCCAGGGCCTGGACCAGAGCCTCGGATGCCTCGGCTTTGACCGCCATCGCGGCGGCCCTGTCGAGCCGCTGGGCGTACTCGTCAAGGTCGTGAGCTGTGCGCTCGCTGCGGTCGGCCTCGTCGCCGAGCTTTCGCGCCTCCGTCTCGGCTTCCCGGATAATGGCGTCGGCCTTGGCCTGGGCAGTTCCCATGAGCTCCTGCGCGCGGCCGCGGTTCTTAGCCGCGTGCTCATGCCCCGGACCGGCCTCGTCTCGTAGCTCCGCCGCCCGGGCCGTGATCTCGGCGGCGGTCGCCGAATCGGTGAGCGGATTATGGACATCGGGCCGCGCCTCGTCGTGGCGGGTCTGGTCTTCGTCCTGCGCGGCCACCTCGGCCACCAGGTGTTCGTTTCGCTTGCGGGTCATCATGTTGTTCCGCCTTCCTGTAGTTGCGGTCCTGGCTGACGTCCGGACACCCGGACACGGCGAATTGAGTACGGCTTTTGCTCGGAAGCCCTAGGCGCCCCGGATATGGGCTTGATAGAGTACGGCTTAGATGCAAAAGCCGTACTAAAGGAGTTCTGATGATCACCAACCGGCCGATCGCGCCGAACAAGGGCAAGAAGTACCCCGCGGAGCCGCTGACCCCGGCCGAGGTCGGCGCGATTATCGGCCAGTGCTCGCCGAAGGCTGTCACCGGCATCCGCAACCGCGCGATGCTGACGCTGCTCTACCGGTCCGGGCTGCGTGTCTCCGAACTGCTGTCGCTGCGCCCGGGTGACGTGAACTTCACCAGGCACACGGTGCGCGTCCTGCACGGCAAGGGCGACAAGGCCACCACCCGGGGTTTTCACCCGAGCGCGGATGACGCGCTGGCCCGCTGGATTGATACCCGCCGTGAGCTGGCCGCCCGCAACGGGTGGCCAAACGGCAAGCTGTTCTGCACTCTCGGCGGCGAGCCGGTCTCTGACGACTACGTGCGCGTCCTGCTGCGCCGCCTGGCCGCGAAAGCAGGCATTGACAAGCGAGTTCACCCGCACGGCCTGCGGCACACCTTCGCCGATGAGCTTCGGGCCGCTGGCGTTGACGTAGTGACGATCTCCAAGCTCCTGGGGCACAGCTCCATCGCCGTGACCGCCCGCTACCTCGACCACCTGACCAACGGCCAGGCCGTCGACGCCCTCCAGAACGTCGACCTGCCTGCGCTGAGCTAGCCGCGGCGACCGGCCATCCCCGGCGGCCATCGCCGCGCCATCCGTTCGGCTAGCGCACGGCTGGCCGTCTCGCGCGCGCGGCGTTTGAGCTGCGCGGCCCGGCCGAAACGACAGGGGCGTTTTGTTTTCCCTTCCTGCTCTGCTGGTCCTGTTCACCGCTTCCGCCCTTTCCGCGTCTGCCGCTTCGCCGAGCGGCTCGGCCCGGCGGCTGGCTGTTCCGGCGCGCTGATATGGCGCAGCAGGATGCCGTGATAGGCGCCCTGGCATTTGCAGTGGCACCGGCCGGTCTCGCTGCTGAGGAGGCAGCTCGCGGAGCACATCCCGGCCTGCAGTGCCTCCCTGGCCGAGGTGCTGGGCTCGGCCGTGGTCGTCGTCATGAGGCTGTCGTCCTTGTCTGGTCGTCGGCTAGGCACCGGCCGTGCAGGCCGTCCCAGCACTCGGGGTGCTGGCACGGCGGTTCAGCGGGTTTCCGCCCGCGCCCGGGAGCACTGACCGGGGCCGGTGCTGCCCGACTGCCCGTACCTATTAGTGGTACGGGCGGGCAGTCGGGCATTTCTGCACTGCTGCCCGCACTGCCCGCAAGCTGCCCGGGGCAGTTCTTACGGAGCCGGATAGCGGCCTCTAGCTGGGCATTCGAGACCTTGATGCCTGCGGCGTCGAGAGCCTTGCGGGCAGCAGGGCGGCCAGCTCCGGCGGGTACTCCGAGGGCATCGAGCTGCCCGGCGACCTTGGTCTCGGGGGCCTCGTTCCGGGCAGCCCATTCATGACGGAGCGGGCCGAATTTCCGGTGCAGGACGGCGACGGGTTCGCCGTGCCCGCTCCGGCTTTTCTCCCGCTCGAGCCGGAACGTCGTCGGCGCTTCCTGGCCGAGTCGCCAGATGGTGTCGACGTCGCCCTGCTTGGCGGATGAGCCGCGCTGCCCGCGGGACTCGTCCTTGCCCGGGTGGTCGAGCCTGAGCACGGTGATACCGCGTCCTTTGAGCGGCACCAGGGCGCAGCGGTACAGCGAGATGTACGTGTCGGCGTCGTTTTCCTTGCCCTGCACCATCCGGCTGGTGGTGTCGAGCACGACGAGGCTGGCCTCGGCGGTGACGGCCAGGGCCAGGAGGTGGACGCCGCCCGCTACGGTGTCGAGCGGCGGCAGGCCCGCGAAGGAGTACACCCGGAGGCGGTCGAGTTCGTCAGGGCTGGCGCCGAAGGCCTGGAGGCGTTCCACCAGGTCGGTGATGCGGTTCTCATCGTCTACGTAGACGATGACGTGACCGGCCCGGACGAGCTGCAGGGCGATCTCTAGCGTGATCAGGGACTTGCCCGCGCCCGGTTTGCCGAACAGGGCATTGACGGTGCCGACCTCGAGGAACGGCTCGATCAGCCATTCGACGGCATCGGGCTGGGTCTTCCACGCGGCGCGCCAGTCGACGGGCGCATACGCCGCGGCGATCTTCGCGAGCCTGGCCACGTCGATATCTGCCGGGCTGCCCGCGGGCAGCGGGGCGTCCGGGGGCACCAGCCCGGCGCCGCGTGCGAGCTCGGCGGCGCGGTGCCGCGGATCGAGTGTCAAGCCATCACCCGCCGGAACGCGCTGGCGATCGTGGTCCGGATCTCGCCGGGCTCGAGCCCGGCCTCCTGTGCGGCCCGGGTGAGTGCGTCCTCGGCTGCGGACTCGCTGACGTCGCCCGCGGCGATCATCTCGGCTGCCCGGCAGGCTGCCCAGTGAAGGCAGTTGTTCCGCTGCCCCTCCTTGGCGCTGAGCACGACGGCCAGGGCGCCGCGCAGGCGGCCGAATGCCGATCCCTCGCGCACCGGCCGAGGGTCAGCGGGTGCCCGCTGCGGCGCGGCGGCGAGCTCGGCGAGCCATCCGGGCAGCGGTACCGGGTCTCGCTCGTCGGCGAGTTCGTAGAGCCTGCCGTTCTTGACTGACCCGGCGCCGACCACCAGGCCGCCGCGGCCGCGGACGTCGATCATCGGCCCGATCCGCCCGGCGGAATTCCCGATGACCTGCCCGGCGGGTGCTTGAAAGTACAAGTGAGTTCCCCGCCGGGGAGTCCGCACCTCATACGTGGCGGGGACCTTCTGCCTGGCTCGATCGGCGAGGACGGCCAGCACGTCGGATCCGTGAGCGGCGCCGGTGTCCGCCCACTCGGCCGGCAGCGTGCCGCCGTGCTCGGCGGAGTCCAAGTCGATTACGACCAGGCCGCTCAGCCAGGGGATGATGCCCGGGTTGTACATCGGGCCTGGCCAGCAGGCGGCGACGGCACCGGGCAGCGTCGCCGTCAGGTGCGCCCACTTCCGCGCGGGCAAGCCGGTATCCGGCCAGAGCGGGACGAGGACCCGGCCGAGGCGCGCATGGCTGACCGCCGCGGCGCCCGGGGTCCTCCAGGCCCTCACGCGGCCCGCCTCCCTTCGCGAGCACGGGCGGGGTTGACGTTGTACTGCCAGCACCGGTCGAGCTTGGCGCTGGTCAGTACGACCCTGCTGCCGGTCACCGGGTGAGGCTGCCCGTGCCGGGCCTCGCAGCGTCCCTCGTGGCCGGCGCCGCATTCGCCTTCGCACTCACAGCGGCCACCGGCGCGGCCGAACCTGATGGCGTTGCTGATCTGCGGCCAGTCGCGGGGATATCGCCGCCGGTCGGCGGCGCGGAGCGGGCTCACCCGGCCCGGCTTCCCGCCGTGGCCGGGACGGGCGCTCCTGCGCCCTGCGTGTGTATCGTTGGCAATTGAGATCCTTCGGCGGACTCAGGTTGTCGTGCGAGCGGTCCCTTCGGCGGGGGCCGCTTCGCTCATTTCTGGGGCCTGGCGGTCACGCAGCAACTCCGGCGGTCCTGCGCTCGCCGAGGCTGAGCCACCGCCTGACGATCGCGGGCTCGTACCGGACGCGGCGCCCCTCGATCCGGGTGTAGTCCGGGCCCGTTCCCTTGTGCCGCCAGTCCTCGAGCGTCCGGGCGCTGGTCTCGATGCCCAGCCGCCCGAGGTACTCGGCCGTCTCCTGGGTGGTCATGTACTTCGGACGAGGCATGAGGCGTCTCCGTGGATCAGCTCGCTTGCGTTGGTGTTCGCATTTTGCTACTCTAGACCGCAGTATGCGACTGGAGTTATCGTAGCGTCTCCCGGAGGTGCTGGCACCTCCGCCGCGAAGATCAGCCCTTGCCCGTAGTCCCTGGAAAGGCGGTCCCATGGCTAGCGACGAGAAGCCGGTAATCGGCCCGGTCGGCCAGCAGGTCGTCCGCAACATCCTGGAGCTGGCCCGGATCCGTGGCCTGTCACTGCGGGACCTGTCCAAGGCACTCGGCGAGCTCGGCGTCAAGGCGATCCCCTCAGTGCTGCACCGGCTCGCCAAGAATCAGCGCCGCGTCGATGCCGACGACTTGCTGGCGTTCGCCCTGGTGCTCGGGGTGAACCCGAACGCGCTGCTGCTGCCTCGGGACGCCGATCCGGATGCTGATGTCGGACTCGCGCCGAAGGTCAGCGCCCGGGCATGGGCCGCATGGGCCTGGGCTGACGGTAGGCTGCCGCTCCCGCCGGTGCCGGGCAGCGCTGCGCCGGCTGAGCGAAGGTTCACCCGGGAAGTTGACTTCTCCAGGAACGCGCGACCGGCGTTCGGCGGCCAGGAGCGTACGAAACTGGTGTCCGAGGTCTACGAGTTCGCCGACCAGGTCGAGGCCCTTGAGGCCGCCGAGGATCCGGAGCTGCAGGACATGCTCCGGGACCGCGTCAACCGGACGCTGCGCAGGCTGGTGCCGGACGTGGAGGATCTGTTTGCCCGGCGTCCTGGCCTTGCTGGCGCCGCGGCGCTGACGGCCGAGCAGCTGCGGGAGGCCATCCGGGCGCTGCCCGAGCCGGAAGGCTGGACCGTCGAGCCATTCAGTGATCGGCAATGAGCCGCGGGCCCGGGCGATGGCAGCGCGCCATCCTGGCCGCGCTTGGCGAATATGACGTCGTGCCGATCGCCGACCTGTGCGAGGCGGTCCTCGGCCGCCCCGGCGAGCGTTCCGAACTGGTGGCAGCACGCCGGGCGGCGCACCGGCTTGCGGATACGGACCGGCTCCGCGAGATCTACCTTTGGTACTGCTGGCGGTGCGGAACGATCCTGCGAACTGCGGGCGTCTGCCCGTGGTGCCGGACGTATCCCGGCTCCGCGCTGGCCGTAACGCGCGATCCCGTCGTGATGGCTGAGGAGCTGCGCGGCACGAAAGGCTGGTCTGCGATCCCTGACCGTCTAAGTGTTGCCTTCCCCCGCGCGACGGACCCGGGCAACACTTATCGGCCAGCGGCGGTGTAGACCGCGCGCTGCGCCGGGTGCAGCTCGAGGTTGAGAACTGCTTGCGGAGGCCGCTCCTGATGGCAGACTCGCGGGGTGACTGATGAAGACCGCAGGCGCGAGCAGCTGGCGAAGCTGGACGAGATCGAGCGGCGCGCCGAGGAGCTGATGGAACGCCCGCGCTTCCACGTGCACGAGGGCTCGCCGGTCCTTGATCCCCGTACCGGCGAGCCGCTCCGCGATGAGGAGCCCCCGCTGAGGGGGATGGACGCGCAGCTGGGAGTGCTGAGGTTGCGGGCCAAGATCCTCGGCTACGACGCCCCGCAAAAGCACCACCTGGTGGACGAGAAGGGCAACACGATCGACATCACCCGGCTTGTCCCGCTTCTCGGCATGCTCGGGATAACTGACGAGGCCGACGACGACTGACCGGTGATCCGGCGGCCGCGCTCAGATCTCCTCGGGACGCCCGTACCTGCGGTCGTACTCGGCCCGGGCGCCGTCGGGCATGGCGTCGTATAGGTCGCGTAGCTGCGAGACCTGCTCAGGACTGATGCCGTCGAACAGGCCGGGCCAGCTGGTGCCCTCGGCTAGCTTGCGCTCGCCGATCAGTACCTGCATGGCCTTGAGTTCCCGCTCGCGCTGGTCAAGGCTGAGCTGCGCGCTCTCGCCGTAAAGGTTCACGGCCTGCATGTACTCGGCGCCGGTGATGGTCCCGGCCAGCTGCTCGATCTCGTCGGGGTCCATGTCGGTCAGTGCGCTGAATACCGCCTGGACGACTTCGGGGCGGATTTCCGGCTTGCCAGGCGGGTTGGGTGTGCTCGGGCATGGGCGAAGGCTACGGGCTGCCGGGCTGCCCGTGCGGTTGTTTGGCTCCTCGTCTTGATATGCACCTGACCGCGTGATTTCGTCTGGCCGTTTATCGTGTCTGGCCTGCGTTTTTGCGTGCTGATGGGGACTGCGATCCGGGGCTCTGCGGCGCGAGCCGGTATCGGCTCGCTGCGGCGCGGTAACAGGCGCATGAACATTCCAGCTTGGTTGCTGTATGGGTCAGCGGCGTCCGGTTTCTACGTGGGCGTGAAGGTCGTATACAAGGACATGAGGGCCGCATACAAGGGCTTGCGGAAGAAGCTACGGTCCCGGCGCCGGTGTCACGGGCGGCACGTTAAGCCCGGGCGCGGCTGCTAGCCGGCGCGCCACCCGGCATTACCTGCCCGGGCCGGCAACAATGCTGACCGTTATTGGTCTCAAGCAAATCGGAGCTCTATAGCCCCAGACATGCCGAAGGCCGGGCACTAGCCCGGCCATACACGACAACCTCACACCGCTCGTTCAGACCCGGCCAACGCCGCCAAGCAAGTTCGGGTCACGAACAGAAGGTCAACATCCGTGGCCACGATAACAGGCCAGCGGGCTAGATCAACATTGCCCGCGTGCGACACGCCGCGCGATGCGGACGGATCTTCACCGCGTCGCGACGGGCTCCCGCACGCTCCCGATCCGGCGCAAACGGCCCGGTTGGCGTGGCGGTCTGTCACGCCCCGGCTGGCCGGCACGCCGCACGTCAGGATCTCGCGGGACGGCGGCCGCACCTACCCGGCTCGTCACGCGAGGCCGCTGCCCGCCGACCCGCCAGGCCAGCCGTGCGCCATCCCCGTGTATGACCCCGGCTTGGGTGCCGGCCGGATGCTGGCGCTCGACCTTGACCCGGCCCGCTGCCTGTCAAACTCTGCTGTCACAAACGTGCCCCCGGGGGGCAGGGATGTGACAGGCGGATGTGACACTCAGGCCGCCGAGCTCGGGCAGCTGCTCGAGCATCTCGGCGGCCAGGTGCTCGCCGACGTCTCGCCGAGCGGCGGCCGTCACGTCTTCATCGTGTTCGCCGCGGCGCTGCCGTGGCTCGAGCTGCGCGACCTGGTCCGGGCGATCGCCCTGCGGTTCGCGGCCGTCGACCCCGCGCCGCATGCCTCGCTCGGCGGCCAGATCTCCCCGCCCGGTTCCCGGCACAAATCAGGCGGCTGGCGACTGCTTACGATGCCGCCGGAGGTCGCCGCGGCGATAGTCGAGCACCCGAACGGGCCGGAGGTATGGGCCGCGCTGCTAACCGAGTTCGCGGCCGAGCTGCTCGAGCTCGAAAAGGTCCGCGCTGCGGACGTTATCGCGGCCGAGCTGGACGACACCGGCGCTCCGTGGCTTCCTAGCCTCGGCGGCCGCGCCCGGCTTCGCCCCGACCTCGAGGAGATCGCCCGCACGGGCCGGTGGGACCGCTCCCGGTACGCAGGCCGCAGCGAGGCGCGTATGGCCGTTATCGGCTCCCTGGCGGCCCGTGGCTGGCGGCTGGCCGATGTTCAGGCCGAGATAGTCAGCGGGACATGGAAGGGCCTGGCGCGGCTGTACGAGCGGCCCTCAGAGCCGCGGCGGCTGGCCCGGCTCCTCCCGGCTGAATGGCGAAAAAACATCGCCGGGATCTCGCGGGAGAAAAACGTACGCCATAGGCACACTAGCGACGTCAGTACACGCCCCCCTGCAGATGAGATCGGGCTGGCTGCGGAGTACGGACTCATCCGTGAGTGGCTCACGTCGATTCTCTGCGCGGCTGAAGATCCGGACCGGCTCAAGGGCTGGGGGCACCGCGCTATCGCTGTGCGCCTGGTGCTGCTCGCGCTCGGCCAGGCCGCGATGGTCAGCGGGTCAAGCGTGGTCGAGTTCGGATGCCGGAACATCGCGCTGCATTCGTGCCTGAGCCACCGGACAGTTGCGCGGGTGCTACGCCAGCTCGCGAACGAACCTGACTCGCTGATCGACCTCGTGAGCCCGCGTCGGCTGGCCCGGGCCGACCGCTGGCAGCTCCGGATCCCCGATCAGTACGCGGACAGCGTCCGCTGGCGTCGGCGCCGAGCTGGCCGGATCGAGGCGGCTCACCCCGTGTTCCTCAAGCTCGGCGGTACATCAGCCCTCGTCTATCAGGCGCTTGACCAGGCCGAAGCGCGCGGCGCCGAAGTCGCCCGGGCGGCCCGGCTGAGCACGTCGGCGACGTCGGCCGCGCTCCGGGTGCTGGCCGAGCACGGTCTCGCCGAACGAGGTCCCGGAGGCTGGCGGCGCGGGCCCGCCGCCCTGGCCGACGTCGCTGAATCCACCGGCGCGGCCGGCTTGCAGTGCGAGCGAGAGGCCCGGTACGAGCTCGACCGGGAGAGCTGGCGGGCCCGGCTGCGGACGTACCAGGGCGCTCGGCAGCTGGCGACCTCGGCGCGGGATAGCTGGCTGAGCCTAGATGACGGTGACGAGTACGACGAGTTGTCCAGATGGCCGGTGCTGTCCGATGACTTCGTGCGCGGGCCACCCTCGGCCGGGGCGCGGGAGAGCGCCTAGTACGTCGGTACAGGAATTGGCTTGCCCGCTAGGTAGTAGCCGCCTGGGCGCTGGCTATGCGGCCACGCGGCCAGGTCAGCCTGAGGCATCGCGCCGAGCTCGGGCTTGCGGACCACGACAGTCTTCGGTGCGTCCTGGTCCTCGGCCCGGTCCGGGTTCGGCACACGTCGCGGGACGACGGGCCGGGCAGTGATCTCGCGGCCGAGCAAAGCGGGGGACAGCTCGGTGATGACCCGGCACCAGGGCGCGCTGTTGTGCTGAGGGTCCTCGCCTCTCAGCATGAGCGCCGCGTGCACCATCTCGTGTATCAGGACATCGGAGACCATCGGCGGGCCGCCCGGCGTCCGGTGGTTCCCGTTGAAGAGCTCGGGCGCCAGGGTGATGCGCGGGGAGTCGAGCCAGCCGGCGCCGCGCGTCACGCCGATGCACCTGCCGAAGGCCGTCAGGCCGATGATGACCGGCATGGGCGGGATGCTGCCCGCGAAGTGCTCGCGGTTCAGCCGGGCGAACTCGGCGGCCGCGAAGTCGCCCGCTTCTCCCCAGAGCAGGGCGGCGGCCTGGCGGTAGTCCTCGTACGTGTTCACGGTCAAAGTGTAACATGCAGTTATGAGTTACAGTACGGGAAGAGTGCCTTGGTACGTGCTTACGCATATCTCGCTTCGCTGCAGTATCCCGCACGTCTGTGCGGATCTACTGGCGGGTAGATCCGCCACGCGCAGACGGATTTCGGGCCCGCCGACCAGCCAGAGGCCTCAACTACTCGGCCTTGTGCTCCTCGTGTTCTGCCGCCGCGTCCTGTGCCCGTCCTCGCGAGCCCGCGCGCAGCTCGTGGTACGACGCGGCGAAGGGGGACCACCAGCGCGGGTCGGCTGACCCGATGGCCCGGGCAAGCTCACGCCCCGAATTCGTGCGCAGCGCGGCCAGCGACGTCTCTTTCCATGCGCTCGTGTCGTGCCCCTGGCGCTCATACTCGATCGCCTGCATCAGGGTCTCCACCTTGTCCGCGTCATGTGCGAGCCGGGATTCCAGGGTGTCGGTGGCCTCGTACTCCGCAGTCAGGCCCTGGAAGACCTTCGCGACCTCGTCAGGCATGGCCGCCGTCTGGTGAGCCGTTATCGCCTCTGGCGCCGAGGTGCTGGTGTAAGCGCGTCCCACGCTGGGAACGTCGCCGATCCGGGTCTCGTGAGCGTCGTGCATCAGGCACAGCACTGCCGTACGGCCCACGTCGGCGCCTTCCATCGCAGCGAGTGTGATGCCGGTGACGGCGACCCTGAACGAGTGCTCGGCCACGCTTTCCGGCAGCGGGATGCCCAGCAGCAGCCACCCGGCGCGGCTCAGGTTCTTGAGCTGGCCCATCTCGAAGAGGAATGTCGCGGCTCCCGCCAAAGGCTGGTCTTCCCCGCTTGGCACCGGGAGTGCGGCCTGGTCGCGAACGTAAACGCCGCTCCCGGCCTGGGTGCGCACGAAACCCTCCTCGCGGAGGGTCCGGATCGCGGTCTGAATGGTCATGCGCGAGACGCCGAAGAACTTGGCGAGTTGGTGGCCGGCAGAGAGCTGCGAGCCGGGTGCTAGCTCACCGGTGAGTATCGCCGCGCGGATCGAGGCGGCGATCTGGACGTTTGGTTGCCGCGGGTCGGCCGGGTCGATGTGCTGCATATCCAGACATGCTAGCTGCCTAGGCAGGTTCAACCTGCTCATCGGTCTAGTGTCTAGGCAGATTTAGAATCGGGCTAGGTCACTTCGGTAAGCTGCCTAGACAAGTCGTGCGAGTTGTGCGACTGTAGATCCATGGCAAATAGACAGGTTCTCAGCGAGGAAGCGCGGCGCAACTTCGGCGCGCTTCTCGCCGAGGTCCAGCACCAGGCCGCGCATGTCGAGATCGTGCGCTATAGGACCCGTGCCGCCGTCATCGTGCCGCGTGAGTGGTACGAACGCGCCCACCGCGCCCTTGCGGCCACCGAATCCGAGTCGTTGCCCGGATGAACCGGGCAGGCCAGCGCAGGCGCTACCAACGTCCGCGCCGGCCCTAGATCCCAAGCCTTAGTAGGAGGCAAAGAACCGTGAGTAAATCCAAGCAGATCCCCGTTCCCGTTCCGTCGTCCCGACCCCGCCCCGCCCTGGCCCTCGTTCACAGCGACGGCCAGCCGCTGGACCGCCGCCCCTCAGCTGACCCCGATGCCGTGCACGTCAGAGCCCTGAGCGGGATTCTCCGCCGCCCCGAGGCCGAGGTCCGCGACATCCTCGCCCGCCTGGACCTGAGCTGGTCGCGTGCAGCATCGCCCGCCCGCGCCTGGCGGCCGCCGCTGCACGTCGCTCCTGAGCTGGCCGCAGCCGAGATTGCCGTAGCGATGGGAGGCGACTCCTCACCGCATCCCCGGCCGTCGCCAGTGCCGGAACCGGAACCTGAGGCCGAGCTGTGACCGCCCGCGGCGGTGAGCGTATCGCCTTCGCGCAGGACGCCGTTCGCGCGTTCCTGGCCCAGATCCCCGGCCAGCAGGCACTGCCCGGGATGCCACCGGCAGCGGCCGAGGGCCCGCAGCTGCCGGCGCGGGCGGATCTTGACGTGGCCACCTCAGCGACGGCGGCCGCTATCGCCGACCCGGACGCCACTGTGCTCGACGTCCGCCAGGCCGCCGAGCTCGAGGAGGCGACGTTCACGGCCTACCTGCACCACCCCGAGGCCGAGGCCGAGCTCGAGGCGGGGATATGACCGCCATGGCCCTGGCCGACTGGGGTCCGCTCATGGACGCAGGTGTCACCACCTACGCGGTTGGCCCGGTCCCGTGCCCGCGGGCCGTGTACGTCGACCGGGCAGAAGCGGAAGCCGCGGCCGATGAGCTGGACGGCACCTATATCGAGTGGTCCGGCCACCAGGGCCGCCAGGTCCTCACGGCCGATCTTGAAGTCGCCGCACCCGAACCGGAGGCGGAGATATGACGCCCGGCTCCGCCCGGCAGTGCGCTGCCGCGCTCACCGCCCTGGCTCTCGTTATGACGGCGCACCTGCGCATCTCGGCCGTCTTCGCCGGGGTTCCGCTGTCTTTCCCCGTCGGCCCGCTGATCCTGGCCGCCGGGACCGTTGCCAGCGCGGTCCTGCTGTGGCTCGCCATCAGGTCTGCTGCCGGGTTCCGCTCGGCGCCCTGGCCTCGTCCCGCAGGAGCGATGGCCGTGGGCGGTTCCCGGCGAGCGCCCCGACTGAAGTCTCCGGCCTGGTGCCCAACGCCGACTGGCGTCCCGGCGCACGTTTCGATATCCGCCCGCATGGCACCGAGGCGCATGCCCGCCGTCACCGGCGCCTCGGTGAGAAGCCGTGCCCGGCCTGCCTGGCCGCCGAGAACAGCGCCCACGTCCACCGGCGCCGCGTCGCCGACTGCCGCGACTACGAGCAGATCAGCTAGCCATCAGGAGGCCAAGCATCATGACAACACCCGAACCGCAGACAGAGGCTGATCTCGGCCACGACTACGACGGCCCGGAGCTCTATCCCGGAACCCCGGAGTACGCGGCCGGATATGCCGAATACCTGGCTTCGCTCGAGGAGCCGGAGGCCGACTACGACGCCGAGGCCGCCGAATACGACGTCGCGCCGGAGGCCGGGCTATGACTCGTTCCGGCCAGCTCCCGCCCGAGATCACCTCCGCGTTCTTCAGTGCTGCGTCCGGTCGCGAAGCGCAGGCCGCCACTCCCGACCCGGACGCTTACGTCACCGAGGTCTGGTGCCCTTCCGCCGATGACGGGATACAGCGCCTGCACTCCCCGATACCGGAGCCGGAACCTGAGCGCGGGCCCGACCCTGATCCGGAAGTCGAAGCGGCCCGGCTGGCATACACCGACGCTGTCGCCGACCGTGACGCAGCGACCCCCGCCACAGTCTGGATAGCCGAGCAAGCAACAGCGGATGCCTGGGACGCGTACCAAGACGCCTGGAACGACCGTCACGGCCCAGACGCGGAAGCCGACTTCGCGGCAAGCATCACCGACCCGGAGCCGGAGCCGGAGCTATGACAAGGGGCGACTTTCCCGTAGGCGGCTCACCGGAGGCCGTCGCCAAGTGGTTCGGCTTCGCCAGCCCGGCCGAGCTGGAGGCCTCGCACGCACGGTACGCCGAGGAGATGACCGCGGCCACCATCGGCGAGGAGTCGGCCACGGCCGAGGCATGGGTCGTGGACCCGGCCGAACTGGCCCGCGTGCACGGGTACCCCTACCAGCTGGCCGCCGACCCGGAGCCGGAGGCCGAGCTATGAGCCCTGACGCGCCGGTGCCCTACTACCCGGCCTACCTGCCAGCCGTCCGCCAGGTTCCTGCGGTCCCGTACCGGCTGACCCTGCTGGCCGAAGCCGCGCTGGCCGAACCGGAGCCGGAGGCTGAGCTATGACGCACCAGTGCCCCGGCCCCGGCTGCGAAGCCGAGGTGGACTCGTCCATGCTCATGTGCCCGCGGTGTTGGTACCAGGTTCCCAAGCCGGTCCGCGCCGCGGTGTGGCGCACATGGAAGCGCGGCGCCGGCGCGGGTACCCCGGCTCACCGGGCGGCCATGACCGCAGCGATAGCGGCGGCGAGCCATGCGTGACCCACTCCCCGTCATCACCCGAACTGAAGGTATCGACATGACCACGCCTGAACCTGAAGACCAATCGAACCGCCTGCTGGCCCCCTGCGAAACAAGCTTCTGGGCTTTTCTCGAGTACCCGGTGTTCTGGGTGCCCGCCGTCGCCCTCACGCTCCTCGGGTTCGTCGCCCTGGGCGTCCTCATCTTTACGAGTAAGCCATGACCGTGTCCGAAGCCGAGGACCCGCAGGCGGAGCCCACAACTGGCCCTCTTCGCGTCTTCGACCTGTTCGACCCCGGCAAGCCCGACCCGGTCCTAGAGGCCGAGGTGACGGCGCACCACGCCGCCTACCCGGACCCGCGCAGCTACGAGGCCAAGAGGGCATGGAAGGACGCCCACCCGGACGCCCCGTCACCCGTGCACCGTACTGGCTCGGTCCTAGGTGCGCTGTTCAGGGAATTCAATCCCGAGCCGGAAGCTGAGGCTGAGCTATGACGCCTTCTATCTCATCCCTTAATCACCTGGCCTGCGGTGTCACTTTCCACGGCAGCACCGCAGGCCGGGCCTCGTCTCCCCAGCGCCCAGGAGGGCACCGATGAGCATCACCACCTTTTCACGCCCCGCCCCGCCCGCAGAGGGCACGTTTGTGATCGACACGACGACTATCGACGGTCGTTCATACGCGATGCTGGCTTGCGCTCGGTGCAGCTGGTACGGCTATCACGTCAGCAACCGCATCGGCGGCCGCGTCGGGCATCTGTTCCGCCACGGCGACCTAGATGAGCTGATCGTGGCCGCCTCAGGGCACGAGTGCCCGCCGGAGGTGCGCGATGCCGCGTAACCCTGCTGGCGACTTCCGGGCCGCCGCCGGGCTGGCCCGCTGGTCGCCCGCCAATCTCGACGTGGCCCCGGAGGACATCCCGGCCCCGCGCGGGCCGGGTCTCTTCGAGGTGATCGGCGCTACGGGCCAGCGGGCGGTTACCAACGTCCGCAGGATCGCCGGGGCTGAGCGTACGCCCGGCTCCCGGCTAATCCTGGCCGCAACGATGCTGCTGGCCCTGCTGGCCGCCGGGCTGTACGTGGTCAGCCTGCAGGCTCAGTACCGCTACGTCTTCACGGTCAAGCACGAATCCGCCGTCTCGGTCATCGAGGCGATCTCTCTCGATGCGGGCATGACGGTGTTCGCGCTGCTGGCCCTCGGCCTGGCGATGGCCGGGCAGTCGGCCCGGATCGAGCGCGCCGCGGTGGTCGCGTGCGCGCTGGCCTCGGCCGGGATGAACTACGCCGCGGCGTCCGTCACCTCACCGCGGAGCGTGGTGGCCTTCGTGATGCCGCCGATCTTCCTGGCGCTGGCCGTCGACCGGGTGGTAGCCGTCGTCCGCCGTCATGTCATGGGTGACGCTGAGCGCTCGGCCTGGTCGGCGCTGGGCAGGTTCGCGGCGTTCCTGGGCATGGCTGCGCTGTACGTGCTGCGGTTCGTCCTGGCGCCGCCGTCGACTGCGGGCGGCCTCCGCCGCTGGGTCCTGGTGCTGACGCCACTCCCGGCTGCCGAGCTCCCGGCCGCCGGGGCCGTCCTGGAGATCACTCCGACCGTGCCCGAGGTCGCCGAGCCTGCCGAGCTGGAAGGCGCGACCAAGAAGGCCCGGCTCACCTGGTGGTACCGGCAGGATGCTGCTTACGGTGACCGCGGGTCTGCCGCCGCGGCGGCGAGCCGGATCGCGCCGAAGGTCGGACTCAGCGAGGGCACGGCCAGGGCGTACATCGGCGCGATCGTCGCCGACCTCGAGCAGGCGTCATGATTCTGTTCGGCGGCCTCGGCCTCGCGCTGGCCGCCGCCGCCCTCTTCGTGCGCTTCACGGCGTTCTCAGGCAACCGGATCCGTGCCATCAGGTGGCGGATCCGGTTGCGCATGCACCCGGGGCCGGGGTTCGCCTCGTTCGGCGAGTTGTGGTTCCGCTGGTCCCGTCACGCTGCGATCAGCCACGGGCGCCGGGCCCGCCCCGGCCTCCGGTTCCATCACCGCCTGCGGTCCCGGACAACCGACTACGCGGTCCGCCTCGGCCGGGGCCAGTGGTTCCGCCGGCTCTACAGCCGGATGGAGGACCAGGTTCTCATCATGGCCGCGCAGAGGACCGGGAAGAGCGGGATTGTGGCCGACCGGATCCTCGATCACCCCGGCCCGGTGCTGGCCACCAGCACCCGCGCGGACCTGTTCGACATCACGGGCGGTGCCCGGGCGCTGCGAGGCCCGGTGCACGTCTTCAACCCGCAGGGCGTCGGCGGCGTCCCCTCGTCGCTGGCCTGGGATCTCCTCGGCCCGTGCAAGGACATGGTGATGGCCCGGCGGATGGCCTCGTGGCTTAAGGTGCCTGGCATCGGCGGGGATCTCCAGTGGTTCCAGCAGAAAGGCGACGTCGCCTTGATGGCCCTGCTGTGGGCGGCGGCGGTGTCGGGCCGCACGATCCTTGACGTATACGAGTGGGTGCAGCTTCACGGCCACGCGACATGCCTGCAGATCCTGGCTGAGCACCCGGGCAGCAACCGCCAGATGTTCGCGGTCTGCAAGAGGATGTTCGAAGAGAACAGGACGTCGGGCAGCATCCGCGACACGATCGACCTCACGCTGTCGTGGGCGCTCCTGCCGGGCCTGGCCGAGGCCGTCACCCCGCTGCCGGGTGAGGGATTCAGCGCCGACGACTACACCGGCGCGTGCGGGACGCTCTACATGATCGCGGCCGGGGATGACGATTCCCCGATTACGCCGCTGTTCAAGGCCCTGGCCTCATGGGTTCACTATGAGGCGGGGCTGACGGGCAGCAAGGGGCCGCATAAGCGCCTGGATCCGCCGTTGCTGATGGCGCTGGACGAGGTAACCCAGGTCTGCCCGGTCGACCTGCCCGTGATGCTCAGCGACTCGGCGGGCAAGGGCGTGCTCATCATGGCCGTCTGCCACTCCAAGAGTCAGCTCGAGCAGCGCTGGGGCAAGGACGGCGCTGACACCGTATGGGCGTGCTCGGGCACTAAGGTCCTGCTCGGCGCAATCTCCGACCCGGACACCCTCGAGGCGGCGTCAAAGCTGTGCGGCAGCGTCACCGTAGGCGACAAGAAGGAAGCCGCGGTGCCGCCCGAGCTCCTGCGGATGCTCCCGGACTGGCGGGCGCTGGTTATCCGCATGAACCTGTTCCCGGTCGTGGTGAAGGTCCGCCCGGCCTGGCGCCGGATGGGCTACCGCCTGGGCCGTCACCCGCTGCCGGTCCCGCACGTGCCCGCGCCGTGGCTCGCGGTGCCGGAACCGGAGCCGGCCGAGATCCTGACGCCGGTCCGGGTATCAGCGAACGGCCACGGCGGGAAGCCGGGCCCGCTGGCGGAAGTCGGCATCGGTGAGTAAGGCCGAGGCTGAACTAGAACTGGAGCTTGAGCAGCTATGAGTGACCTGTACGCCGAGCGGGCCGCCGCCCTCCGCGCCTACGCCGCCGCCAGGGAAGCCGAAACGGCATCCCCCACCATCGAGGCCGAGGCCGCTACTGACAGGGCGTTCTTGCGGTACGCCGCCATCAGAGACCAAGCCGAAGCCGACCTCGAACCGGAACCCGAGGCGGGACTGTGACGCCGCAGGAAGCGATCGAAGCCGCTGAACTGGCCGAGGCTGAGGTCCGTTACCGCAATCAGGTTGGCCGGCTGATGTACGAGGCTGGCCGGCGCGACGCCGAGGCCGACATGGCCGCTCAGTGGTCCCGCGTCACCGCGGTGGTCCGCGGCCCGGACCTCGACGAGCTCGAGGAGCGGCGCTGGGGACCTGGCGGCCGTGCTCACTTCGCCGACCCGCGCCCGGGCGATTTCCCGGGCCGGAAGCAACCCGAACCCGAATGTGACCTGGAGGCAAGCGCGTGAGCACTCCCGAACCAGAGCCTGACCTGGGCCTGACCGCCGAAGCCATCGAGAACGGGGCTGAGCCGGACGACGCCCTGTACATCGATCGCGGATGGGTGCCAGATGCGCCCGAGGTCGCCGATGAGCTGGACACGGCCTACGGAGCCGCCCAAGCCCGGCGGCACCCGGCCGAGGCCCTTGCCGCGGCGCGTGAGCCCAGGCCCGATCCTGAGCCGGAGGCCGAAAGCGACCCGGAGGCGGTCGTCGATGGCCCTGGCTGCTCCGTACGGGACCTTGAGGCCTACGAGGCCGCGATGGACGCCGCGCTAGCCGAACCCGAACCGGAGATCGGGTGACCGAGCCCGACCCGATCGCCGCCCTGGCCGCGCAGCTCGAGGAACTGCGCGGCCAGCTGGCGCGCTACACGGGTGAGACCGGCCACCTGCGGGCCCGGCTGGAGGAGGACTCCGGCCAGGTCCTGATGCTCCGTCTTGAGATCAAGAAGCTCAGCGAGAAGATCGGGGCGGCGATCGCGCGCCGGAATGCCGACGAGCCCCCGGCGCCGTACTGGATCGGCCTGGACGGAGACGAGCACGCGGCCGAGCTCGCCGAGCTGCGAGCCTGGGTCGAGCGGGTCGCCCGCGTCCAGTGGCCCGGCTACATGGCCAGGATCGCGCCGTGCTGGGCGAACCACCCGGAGGCAGTCTGGGAGCTTTCCAACCTCATGACCGAGTGGTCCCGCATCTACGGCGACCCGGACAGCCGGCCCTTGCAGGACGCCCTCTGGTTCTACGAGCGCTGGCTTCCGGGCGTCCTGGGCCGGCTCGCTCAGGCGGTCAAGTGCGACGTGGCCGGGTGCCGCCTGGCGAGGTCCTCGCCGTGGGAGCGGTCGCCCCCGCGCTACAGCTGACTCGTCCCCGAAGGCCCCGGCCGCTTCGGCGTCCGGGGCCTTTGCGTGCCTGGACACGAGCGAAGCACGTTTGGTTGTGCTTTTGTATCGAAGCACAACTGTATGAATGCCTCACCGTGCGCTTGATAACGGTCCGTGCCTGGATGTGCAGAAGCACAACTATTCGGCGTGCTACCGTCGGCGGCCGAACGGCGGCCGATGTGCAGGATGATCAGATTCGCTCGTCCACGGCGAACACGACTACCGTCCGCCGATGGGCCAGCCTCAGCGTCAGAGTGACCTCGCCGCCCCCGTCAGGACCGGGCGAGATAGCGGGACTGCCGCCGACCTCCCACCCCATCCTGGTCACGCTGCCGATGAGTTCGGTCGCGTGGCGCATGAAGCCGGAGACAGGGGCTTCCGCCGGCCTGGCTGCCTTCTGCTGCCGCTGCTTGCGTGCCTCATACAGGCCATCGATCGCCGACCGCTCAGTTAGGCCGGTGCCCTCTATCTCGGGCTCATCCTTGAAGCGCGCCCGGTAATAGCTCCCGCCGCCGGGTGCGCCATTTGGAGAAACGATCACATGGACTTCGATGTCATGAGGCTGAAGATCGATCACGTGCCCAATAATGCCGCGCCCCCGGACTTCGGCGCCCCTGCTACATCTCGATCTCGAAGTCAGCCCCGGCGTCTGCCGTGGCGTCCGGCTCCTGGTAGCCCTGCGCGTCGCCGGGCTGCCAGGAGGCTTCCAGGGCCGGCTCGGCCTGGGGCTCGTGTACCACCGGCTCGTCAATCCCTGCCTGGTCCATCTCAGCGCGCCGCTCGGCGGCCGGGTCCGGCAGCTTGTCGACCTTGGCGCTGATGGTGTCGACCTCGGCCCTGATCTCCTCAAGGGCCGCGGCGCGCTGCGCGCTGGCACCGGCGCCCTCAGCCTCCGCGCTGGTGCGGTACCGCTCGAGCTCGGCATCGGTCACCGGGGTCAGCCGCGCCAGCTGCTCGGCCTCAGCTTCCCGCTCAGCCTGGAGGCGGGCGGTCTGCTCGGCCTTGAGCTGTGCCCAGAGGGCCGGGTCCATGGCCGGCGTCTCGCGCCCGTCCGCAGAAGCCTGCGCCGCCTCGGTGTCGGTCACCGGGATGCGTTCGGTCAGGCCTCGCCGCTGGAGCTCGGCCCTGGCCTCGCGCGCTGCGGTCTCCTGCGCGACGGTGGCCTCCCGCCATTCCCGCCGGCCCGCGTCGGCGACAGCCAGGCGGGCCAGGTCTCCGGCGTGCCGCGCAGCCTCGGTATCGGCGACTTCCGCCGCCGCCACGTCCCCGGCGAGGCGGGCCTCATCGACGCGGGCCCGGGCTTCCTCGATGCTGTGCTCGCGGTCGCCCACCTCCGCCTGAACGTCCCGCGGTGCGACAGCCTCAGCGCGGACGTACTCCTGCACCCGGGCCTCGAGCTGGCCCTGGTTCATCGCCCGCAGCAGGGCCGCCTCGTCGGGCAGCCGGAGGGCCCGGACAGATGCGTGGAACGCCTCCGCGAGATGCGCCTTCCCGGACGGAACCGGGCCGATCGCCTGCCGCGGGTCGGTGATGCCTGCGGCCTCGCGGTAGGTGCCGACGATCCCGGCCTGCCGCTGCCAGTCATCCCGCAGCGCCCCGGGCCCGGCCGGTGGCGTGCCCCACGCTTCCAGCGTCCACGCGGGCGGGCCCGCGGCGAGCCGCTCTCCCAGCGCGGCCTGCCGGGCGTCCAGCATCTGCCCGGCGGCCTCGATCTCCGGTGACGCGGCCTGCGGCGCGCGCTCAGCCCATCCAGTCGTCGCGCCCCTGGCCGGGGCCCGCTCTTTTCCCGCCCTCCCGTGAAGCACCGCGGCAATGCTCTGGGCTCCGGTAAATGACTGGGCAGTGATCGCGTCCAGCAGGTCAGGGATGGGCCGCCCGCCGATCTCGTGCGCTCGCAGCACCTGGTGGAACGCGGGCCGCTCCGGGTCCTTCATGTACCGGGCGAACTCCCCCGGTGTCACCCGCTGCCTGACCATCTCATCGAGCTTCGGAACCACGTCCAGCCGCCAGAACGCCTCTGAGAGCTCCAGGAGGTGGCCGGTATGGGTGGCGAAGTCCTGGGCGGCCTGCATCGCCTCCAGTGCGGTCCCCTCGGGGTCCTCGCGCTGCAGGGCCTGCGCGAGCACGGCCTCCCACGGGGCCATCTGCCGGTCGCTCGGCCGGTCCGGCATCCGGAAGGACACCGCGTCGGCGGCCGCCGTGTCACCGGCCAGGCGCAGCTCGTGCGCCTTCCGGATGGCGGCGTCGGTGTAGGCCTCCCGCTCGGCCCGGGCCGGCTGGGCCGGATCCGGCGCGCCGGTCACCACGTGAATGGTGTTCTTCTCCCGGCCCCTGGTACTGCCGGTGTACAGCTGGCCGCGCGAGATCCCCTCGCTGACCACCAGGTGGCCCGTGTCGATCGTGCGGCCCTGCGCTACGTGGACATTGCCCGCATAGTCGAGCTCGGCCGAGGATTCGAGGTAGCTAGCAGGGACGAAGAACGGCCGCGACCACTGGCCCGGGCCGGTCTTGCGGGATACCACGGCCAGCCGGCCGAATCCGCTGTCCTGCCAGTCATCGATCCGGACGGTGTCCCGGTTGGCCAGCGTCTGGCCGTCCGCGTCGATGCGGGTGTTCAGCCGCGCCCGCACCAGGTCGCCGGTACTGGCCGGGTTCCCGTCCGCGAGGACGATATCCGTGCGGTCCGCCACCTGGCGCCGTGCGATCAGCCGCTCGCGGGCCAGGCGGGAAAGCCTGGCCGCTTCCTCGTTCGATGCGGCGAGCAGCAGCGTGTCCCGGCCCGCGTGGTGATCGGTGATCCACCGTGTGACCGCATCGTCGTATACCCGGTCCTGCGGGCCGTGGTAGATGCGGCCGCGGGCGGCGTACTCGGCCAGCGCCGTGATATCGCCCTCGCGCAGCTTCAGCGAGGCCTCGCGCTCCCAGGCGTTCCGGAACCGGAACACCTCGGCCAGCCGCCATGACCCGTGCCTGGCGGCGATCAGGCGGAAGATGCCGCCCGCGTCGACCGAGCCGAGCTGCTCGGTGTCGCCGACCAGGATCACGAAAGCGCCGGCCATCTCGGCTGCCTGCACGATCCGCAGCATGTCCTCGGTGGACACCTGCGAGGCCTCGTCGACCACCAGGACGTCACCGGGGAACACCGGCACGTGCCCGCGGGTCTTGCCGGAGTCCTTGATCTTGCCGAGGAACCGGGCGATGTTGAACGTTTCCATCGGCGCGCCGGCGCGCTCCGCCTCGCCGGCCATGACCCGCGCGGCGTTAGTGCTGGCCGTCAGGCCGAGAACCCGTCCGGCACCGGTCGATGCCCAGGCCCTGGCGAATGCGGCTATCACGTGCGTCTTGCCGGTCCCGGCCGGGGCGACAAGGCAGTTGATGAGCCGCTGGGAGGTCAGCAGGGCCTTAGCGGCGCGCATCTGCGAGAAGTCCAGGTCAGTCCCGGCCAGCGCGGTGTCTGCCTGCGCGGCCGTGACCCGCTGCCGTACCGGCATCAGCGCCACGTCGACCAGGTGCTGCTCGTGGTCCAGGTGCTCCTTGCTGACGAACCGCTCCTCACCTGGCGGCCGGTAGACGCTGGTGCTGTCCTTGCGGAAATCGAGCCGCGACACGTCGATGACATCAGGCACCGGGGCGATCCGGATCACGGTCACGCCATCGGCCCGCCCGGATAGCGCCTCCTCAGCGAGATCGTCAAGGTACGGCTGCGGATCCACGTCCGGAGGCAGCGAGGGCAGCGCCCGGCCGAGCTCGAATACCAGCTGCGAGCGGCGCCATACCGCGCTCTGCCGCTGAACCTCAGCGACGGCTACGCGGATCGCCCGGGCCCGCTCTGGTTCGCCCGGCAGCTCGCTCGGCCCGTGCTCCGCCGAGTAGCTCGCCGCTCGCCGGTGAAGCGAGGACAGCTTTCCCACGCCTCGCTGCACCGACTTCCGCGCCCACGTGGCCAGCTCCTGCCCCGCCGCCGGCGGGTTGTGATCCTTGGTGTCCCGCGTCTCCAGAGCGGCCCGCTGCTTGATAGCCCACAGGGCCTGCTTGGCCGGAGCGTGCCCGTGATCGCGCTCGTACTGCGCCGCGAGTTCCCGGTAGCGGTCCCGCAGCTCCTTCGCCCGGTCGCTGTACACGTCGGCGGCTTCCTCACTGATCCCGCCGACCTCGAGCGCGTTACCGTCTGCCCGCCGCACCGTCCGCCAGCCGAGCTGCTCGAGCTCCTGGGCAAGGAACCGGTCCCCGAGCGCCCCGAGCCCGAGCTTGTCCTTGAACAGCGGCGACCCGTGGAGCGCCCGCCACTTCTCATCCGCTCCGTCCGCTCGCTGCGCCCGGTTGGCGATCGCGTTGTGCACGTGAAGCTGCGGGTCACCCTCCCGGCTCGTGTGCTGCGGGAAGCTGGAGACGATGAACCCAGCAGCGTCCCGGTACTCCCCCGACGTGGCGCTGTGATGCCCGGTGCGGATGTAAGCGGCCCGCTGCTCGGCCACGGCGATCATCCGGTCATTGGCGCGCTTCACCGCTCCGCGGATCTGCTCGGCCTGCTCCGTCAGCCGCTCCGCATCCGCTTCGCGGCCCGCGGCCGACGCCTCGGCCGCCGCCTGCAGGAGCGAGGCCCACAGCACCGACACCGACTTGGGCGCGCTGAACGTGTAGTCGTAGAACGGCACCCGGTTCCGGAACTGCGCGCGCAGCCGCAGCCGTATCTCCCTGGTCTCCTCTGGCGTGATGATCCCGCCCCGCGCGGTGACCTGCTCGGCCACCTCGGCCTCTATCCGGGCATTCAGTGACCCCGCGGCCGCCGGGTAGTTCCCCGGCCGCTGCCGCCTGGCCAGCACCTCGCCGTCCGGGCCGACATCCTCGTGATACAGCGCCCGCATCACGTCGCCGTCGACCTGGCCGACGAGGCCGAGCGCCGCGGCGCCGGCGCCCTGCCAGTACCCGGGCGGTTCTCCCTCAGCGCCGGTGTAGTAGTCGGCGCCCTGGCCGCCGCCCACGGCGTCAGTGAGGTACGCCGTGTCATAGCCGGTGTGCAGGCTCAGCACGAGCGTCCCTCCTTTCCCGCGAGCCGCATGCGTGCGGGTTTTTCACCCGCGGCGCGCAGCGGAAGCGACCATGATCATCTTCATGATGCAAGTGTGTGAAAGCTTCTTCGCCTCGGTCTTGGACTGTAGCCGGCAGGGCGGTCATCCGCCCGTCTCCAGGCCGGCCTGATCGCCGCGTTTCGCGGCTGGCCGATGTCGGCTCCTGGGGTGATACTCGAGCTATGGAGGCTCACAACTCGGCCTGGGTTCCGGGTAACCACCGCACCGCCCCGGGGGTCACCGACGAGCACGGCGACCTGGTCGCCGCGATGCGCACCTTCGGCGAGGCCTTCACCGCCCGGCAGGCCGGGCAGGTGGCCAGGGGCCAGGACCTGATGACCGAAGCCTCGAACGTCCTCGGGTCGGCTGGTATCCATCTCGTCCTGGCGCTGCTCAAGGCGGGGCGGATCCCCTACCCGGACGCGTCGTGGTGGCCGGTGTTCCTGTCCGAGCTCGTGCGCCACGATCCGGACGAGCCGCTGTACGTAGCGCTGCCGCTGCCCGAGCCGCCCGAGCCGCAGGCACCGGTCAGCCTCGCCGACGAGATGCGGAACATGGGCCTGACGTAGCCCGGAATCCCTGCTCAGCCCTGGCCGTCTGTAGTCCTGTCAGTTACAATGACTACATGGACGTCTCCTACCGCGATGCAGCGGTCAAGTTCTGGGGCGAAGCCGGAGCCTACGCCTATGACGCCTATGGCCGGATCCGCTGCTCGCTGTTCCCTGAGCTTCCCGAGCAGCTGCCGGTCGTCATCGGGATTCTCGCGTATGGCCGGTGCATCGGCCTGACCGAAGGATGCTGGGAGCATGGGCCGCGGATCACGCTGCCGCCCGAGGTCTTCCAGGGCACCACCGCCGAGAACGCCACGCGCTACGTGCCGGGAGGCACGCACCAGGTTGACGACGCGCTTACTCACGAGATGCTCCACGCCTGGCTGTACATCACCGGCCGGAGCATGGCCCATGACAGCGATGACTGGTACGAGGCAATTCGCCGCCTCTCCCCCGCGGTGCTCGGCCGTGAGCTCGACGCACGCCGCGGCGCGGCCCGGAGGTCTGTCCGGGTTCCCAACCCGGCGTACCGGCCTGGAGGGGATGAGCCGAAGACCCTCGTCCGCAAGGAGCCGGTCAAGGAGGCAATCCAGCACGCCGATGTTGCTGCCTGGCCGCAGGCCTTCCGTCCGGCCGACTACGACTGGGGCCAGCCGATCGCCTGTCCGTCCTATTAACCAGGCGCTCCCTTGTGCACCCGCAGTGCGGGCTGCATGTGGTCGCTGACCGACCTTTCCGTCAGGCGGGCTTGACGATTCGTCAGGTGTGCCTGACGATGGTGACATGACCGATGACCGCGCTCTGCAGATTCTCGGCGACTACCTGGATGATGAGGACTTCGCCGACTACCCCGACATAGCCCCGCTTCCGCCGAGCTTGCTGTGGGGCCTGTTCTGCAGCTACACCGAGCACTACCTATGCGATACCACTGGGCTCAAGCCTCAGATTCCGGAGGGGGCTCCCCCGTCCGGCGTCACGGCGCTGGAAGCCCTGACCGCCGCCCGTGTGCTGGCCGAACAGCTACAGGGTGCCCGCTGGTGGATGGCATTGGAGGCCCGCAAGCAGGGATGCTCCTGGAGCGAGATCGGCGCGGCCCTGGGGATGAGCAAGCAGGCCGCATGGGAGGCGTTCCGTCAGCACGCCGACGAGCCGCTGCCTGCCTCGCAGGCGCCGTTCCGCAGGCTTCGCGACGAGTACCGCACCCTGGCCGGGGACTCGGCCGACTCCTGAACGCATGCTCGGCGCGCCCGGCTTCGAGGCCGCCGCTGCGGATGGCTGAACCCCCCGTCTCTGACGGGAATGTCGGCGGGCGGCGCTATGGTGCCGGACGTCCTATTGAAGGGAACCATGGATGAGCAGCGACGACAATGCGACCGCCGGGGCGATCCGCTCCCTGCTGGTCAACATGCCGATTCCCGCGCGTGACGCCGTCCTGGCGGACGCGAGGCTGAGGGCTGACCCGGAAGCGTGGGCGGAGATCCACGACATCATCATGGCGGAAATGATCAACGGGACCTGGCCCGAGGCCGAGGCTGAGCCTGAAGCGCAGGCCGAGGCCGAGCTGGAACTCTGACCCTCTCGTCTGGCCCTGGCCCGCCCGGCCTGGATCTGAGCGCGCCAGGGAACACCCGCCCGGCCACACCCTGGCCCCCGGGCGGGTGTCCTGTTCCGCGCTACTCCGGTGACTGACCGGCCCGGCGCCGCTTCGGCGCGGCCGTCGTGGCCGGCGTCGTTCCGGCTTCCTGCCGGATCCGCTCAAGCTCGGCCCGCGTGGCGTCAAGGTCACGCTCGGCGCGTTCGGCGCGGCCGCGCAGCTCGGCGCGCGACTCCTCGAGCACCTGGGCGCGGGATTCCAGGGCGGCCCGCAGTTCGTCCCGCTCGCGCGTGGCGTCTTCGCGTACCCGCGCGGTCTCGGCGCGTGCGTCTTCCGCGCGTGTCTCGGCCTGCGCGGCGCGCTGCGTGGCTTCCTGCGCGTCCATGCGCCTGGCCTCGGCCTCGGCTACTGCCCGGTCGCGTGCGTCCTCGGCCGCCTGGACCAGGGCCCGCGCCCCGGCTTGCTCCCGCTCGATCTCGGCGCGTGCGTCCGCCTGGGCCTGCGCGACCTCGGCCTCAGCGTCAGCCACAGCGGCGTCCCGTTCGGCCCTGGCTGCCGCTGTCGCGCTGTCCCGGTCTTCCTCTGCGCCGGTGATGCGGGCCTGGGTTTCCTCGCGGATCCGCTCTAGCTCGGCGGCGTGCGCCGCGGCGGCCGCGGCCAGCCGGTCGTGTGCCTCGCGGGCCCGGTTCTGCTCGGCGGCCAGGTGCTCGCTCATCTGCTCGGCCGCCTCGTCCGCCATGGCACGGGACTGGTCGGCCCGCTCGGCCCGCAGTTCGGCGTCGGCCCGGGCGGATTCCGCAGCCGCGGCCCGCTGCTCGGCCGCCCTGCGCGCGGCCTCGACCTCCGCCTCGGCTGCGCCCGGGTCGCCGAGGGTGGTCACGGCGCCGGTGAGGCGCTCGGTGACGCCGGCCAGCTGGCCGGCCAGGTCGCGCATTTGCCGGAGCATCTCGGCGCCGGTGACCCGGGCCATGGTGACCGGCTGCTCGACGTCGGCCTCGCTGGTGGTCACGCCGCGCTCGGCGTCGGCGAGCCGCTTCCGCTCGCGCCACGCGGTCACGCCCGTGTGCTCCGGGTTGTCGCAGTACCCCGGCGGGCGCCCCGTCGTGGGCGCCTGGCGCGGCGGCTGGTCGCAGCCGGGGTACTTGCAGGTCACGGTGCCGGTCTGCTCTGTCATGGCCATCTCCTGGGATTCTCGGTGGTGCTAAGACCACTCTACGCCGTTTCGTTTCGTTCTGCAATGTAACTAAAGAAAGTAATGAAAGAAAGTAATGAAACTAACTGGACGGTGGGCGGGATATCGACGGCGAGTGCTTAGGCGCGCCGTCGTGCTCAATTGCGCCAGATTCTGGCGCGCTGACACGAAACACCCGCCCGGCGGGAAAGCCCAGGGGCGGGTGCCTCGTTCAGGAGCTTGGCTAGTGGCAGCTGTGCGAGTTGCCGGTGTACATGGCTCCGCACTTCGGGCAGGAGTTGATCGGCTGTGCTGGTCCGCGCATGATTGGGACTGCCTCTCTGAGGTGGCCCCGGGCGTCTGCCGTCGAAAGTTGGCGTCCGGGGTCGGTGGGTTCTGGAGCTGGAGCGCTCCGCACCAAGGGCCCAGCAGATGCCGGGCCCGGATGCGCAACCTCAGCTCGCCTTAGAAAGGCGGCTCGTCGCTGTAGCCACCGGGCGCGCTGGCCGCCCACGGGTCGGCGTCCTTGCCGCCGGAGCTGCCCTGCGCGGCCGCGGCCTGGCCCCCGTTGCCGTTGGAGCGGGTGACCTTCTGGACCTTGGCCGAGGCGTTCCGCAGGCTGGGCCCGACCTCGTCGACCTCGACCTCGTACACGGTCCGCTTCTCGCCTTCCCTGGTCTCGTACGACCGCTGCTTGAGCCGGCCGGTCACGATGACCCGCATCCCGCGGGTCAGGCTCTCCGCGACGTTCTCGGCCGCCTGCCGCCACACGCTGCACGTCAGGAACAGCGAGTCGCCGTCCTTCCACTCGTTGGTGGTCTTGTCCAGGTAGCGGGGCGTGCTCGCGATGCGGAACTTCGCCACCGGCTGCCCTGCCGGGGTGAACCGGAGCTCCGGGTCGTCGACCAGGTTGCCCGTGATGGTGAGCGTGGTGTCGTTCATGATCTGTTCTCCTTGGTGGTGGGGGACTCGGCCCTTTGCGCCTCTCCCGCGCCGGAGCGGGGGGTTTTGGTTCGCCCGTTGAGCGACGGTGGCGGGCTTGCCGGCCACCGATGAGCCATCCGCCGCAGGCCGCCCGAGGCTCAGGGTCAAGCGAGCGGGGCAGAAAGTTTTTGCCGAGCGAAGCGGTCCCGAAGGGCGGCACAAAGTTTCTGGAGGAGCCGCTTGATGCTGAGTGGCGGCCTGCTACGCAGGGCGAACTGAGAGCTGTCCGCCGTAGGCGGTCCTCTGGTCTTCTCGGCCGCCGCGGCCTTGAGCGGGGCCTGAGGGAATGTCGTACCTCCGGGTTACGGTGAGACCTGTACTCGCGTCCTGCCTTGGTCCGGTAGTTCGGAACTTTCGCAGCCCTGGGAGTTCCGAACACGGCGAGTCTGTCACTGCCGAACTCCATGAGAACCGGACTAACAGAGTTACGAAGTGCCGTACTGACAGGCTCAGGGACTGCCGTAGACCCGGATTTCCGTCCGGCGTAGTGTTCCGGCCATGACGACAGCGGATATCGTCCCGCCGGTCACCGAGGCCAGGCTCACCGCGCCGTGGATCGTGGCGCTTCCCAACCAGAAAGGCGGGGTCGGCAAGACGACGCTGGCCCTGGCGCTCGCTGCGGTGACCGCCGACGCCAACGGCCGGGCCCTGGTGGTCGACATCGACCCGCAGAGTTCCTCGGCCGAGATGGCCGGGCAGATGGGGGACCCCGGGTTCGACTTCTCTCACGAGATGGACCCGGCGATGCTCGTGCGCCTGCGCGAGCTCCGCAATTACGACATGGTCTTCATCGACTGCCCGGGCTCGCTCGAGGGCGGCCAGATCCTCGCCGCGGTCCTGGCCGTCTGCGACTTCGCGGTGATCCCGTTTACTTACGATCCGCTGGCGGCCCGGCCGACAGTCCGGACGGCCCGGTTCATCGCTCAGCACGGCGTGCCGTACAAGATCCTGCTCAACAACATCGACCCGCGCCTCGGCGCCGGGGAGATCCGGGCCGCGTGGGACCTGCTCGACAGCAGCTCGCTTGCCCGTTTCCGGTGCGCCGTGCGCACATACCGGGCGTACTCCTCGGCGCTGGCGAGCGGGCAGACCGTGATCCAGTACCGGGGGAGGTATGCGGTCAACGTCCGCGAGGACGTCAAGCGCGTGCATACCGAGCTGCTGCTCGACCTCGGCCGGCTGTCGGCCGGGAAGGACGTGAGCTGATGCCGAACCAAAGAGCCGTGAGCATGGCGGCGGCGCTGGCCGAGGAGGCCGCCGCCCTTCCGTCTGCGCCTGTCACTTTCCCGCCCCGGCGAGAAGCCGCGGCCGCGGCGCCCGCAGATGTCCCGGCCGCGGTGCCCTCGCGCCGGGCCCGGCGGGGAGCGGCTACCGGAGTAACAGAGTCACAGACTCCGAAGTGGCAGCGGCTCGAGCGCAAGGAACTGCGCCTCCGAGCCGACCAGCTGGACGAACTCGCGCGGCTCCGCCGGGCCCTGAACCGGCGGCGCGGGGGAGAGGGTGAGCGGATCACCGAGAACACGCTCATCCGTGTTGCGGTCGACCTGCTGCTCAAGCAGGCCGGTGCGCTGCAGGGCAGCACCGAGGACGAACTCAGGAACTCTGTTATTTCGTGAGTCCGGCCCCTGATCCGGCCCGGATCCTCATCGCCTGGCTGCACGGCACGGCGAAGCGTCATGCGAAGTGGCGAGAGCTCACCGAAGACGAGCACGCCGCCGCGGCGGGGGAGCTGCGCGAGCTCGCCGCGGGGCGGGCCGACCTCCTGGCCCATGTCGCAGGCGTCCTGGAGGGTGCCAGCGAGGGCAAGCCTGACGAGCCGCTCGCAAGGCAGGCCGCGGGGCTATGCCGCGCGGCCGGTGCCGATCCGGGCGCAATACCGGCCTGGATCGAGGAGGGACGGCGCCGGGCTGCCAGCGCGGGAAGGCCGCCGTTCTCGGCCGGCCAGCATCGCGGGGGAGTGCGGCGGCCTAGCGGCGGCCCATCATCGCCCGCATCATGATCCCGTCCGGGCTGTTCCGGAACTGCTCGTCACGGGCACGCTTGCGGGCAGTGGCAGCGTCGACGACGACTCCCTCGAGCGGATCGTCCGGCGCCGGGGTCAGGGTCGGCTCGCTGCGCTGCGGGCCGCGAGGTGGCTCGATCGCGGCCGGCTGTGTCAGCTCGCCGGTGTCCGGGTCCTCGATGACGGCTCCGGCTTCGAGGGCCTTCCGGCGTGCCCAGGCGATCCACATTTCAGCGCTCGTATCGCCGCCGAGCAGGTAGTGAGTACCCAGCGCGAGCGCGACCGCCTGGTCGTCGTGCTGGCCTGAGTCGTGGTCAAGGCGGTAGACGCCGAGCGAGTTCTTTCGTAGCCTGACGCTGGCCAGCTCATCGATCAGGGTCTCGTCGTCCGGCAGCGCCACCCGGTGATTGCGGATCGCCTGGTGAAGGCTCAGCGCGAGGCGGCCGACGCTCGTCGCGGTGAACTGGAACTCGTGCACGATTACGCCCTTGGCGCGGGCCTCCTGCGCGATGAGGACGGCCTGGTGCGGGTCGAGCACCACGTCGGCGGAGTAGTAGTCCATCGTCAGCTCGAGCAGCGTGTCCCGGACGTCGCCGAGGTCGACGGGGGCCGCCCTGCTGCCCTGCCACCTGATGATCCGGTCGAGCACGACGTGCCGCCCCGCGGCGGTCTCTTCCATGTGCATGACGCTCATGACGGTCCGGTCGTTCACGATGCCGATGTCCAGGCTCACCACGTACCGGCCCCGGCCGCGCTGCGGCGGCAGGGGACCGGGCAGCGTCGTGCACGCTGCGAGGTCCGCCCTCGACGCGAGGCGGTCCTCGCTGGTGACCCATTTGTTGAGGTGGAGCCGTTCGAACTCGCTTTCCACTTCGGCATTTTCGCGCAAGATCTCCAGGTCAGCGGGCGTCAGCCAGGGGAGCGGCCCCGGCAGCGTGAAGAACCGCCAGTGCTTCGAGGTGCGCGCCGTCTCGCGCCGCTTGTAGCTCCAGTGCTGCGGATCCCCGCTGTTGGAGATCACGACCGTGCGGCAGTCGGCGAGCTTCCTGTTGCCGCTCATCAGGACGCCCCAGAAGCGCCTGCCCTTGCGCGTATCCGGCCAGTTGCAGACCTCATCGAGCACGA
>Ga0224557_1000778_pt1 | contig 34000 bp, 36 predicted proteins | sample 714S31014metaG_FD_180677 | JGI IMG/M metagenome (GOLD analysis project Ga0224557, IMG submission 180677) | Peat soil microbial communities from Stordalen Mire, Sweden - 717 S3 10-14 | ecosystem: Environmental > Terrestrial > Soil > Wetlands > Peat | place: Sweden: Norrbotten County, Stordalen... | reverse complement strand
ACGTCGTGCTGGTCTGGCGGTTGGATCGCTGGGGAAGATCGGTCACCGACTTGCTCGCCACACTACAGGAACTCGAACATCTCGGCGTTGGCTTCGTATCGCTGACGGAGGCGCTGGACCTGACCACGCCGGCTGGTCGTGCAATGGCTGGGCTGCTGGCTGTCTTCGCAGCCTTCGAGCGCGAAATCCTCGGAGAGCGTGTGCGGGCCGGACTGGCTCATGCCCGGCAGAACGGCAAGCAGCTTGGTCGGCCCGCAACCGCAGCCATGCATACCGACAAGGTCCGCAAACTACACCGCTCCGGCCTTAGCAAATCCGAGATCGCCCGCCGCCTCAACATCGGTCGCACTTCCGTGCGCCGTATCTTAACATCAGAGAAGGGATGACATGGCAACGAAGAAGATCGCAAATCCGCAAGACATCTATCAGATCAAAGTCACTCTGCTCGGCACGGATCCGCCTATCTGGCGCCGCCTGCTGGTGCCTGCTGCTCTGACGCTGGCGCAGTTGCACGATGTAGTGCAAACCGCGATGGGGTGGCAGAACGGCCATATGCACGAGTTCCGTGCTGGCCAACGATACTTCGGCAAGCCAGACCCTGACGACCGAAGCATGGGAATGGATCCGGTCGAAAACGAGCGCACAGCGCGTCTTTCCGAGGTGCTGCGGAAGAATGGCCCCAAGCTAATCTATACCTATGACCTCGGCGATAGCTGGGAGCACGCCATCGTCCTGGAGAAACAACTTCCAGTTGACTCGAATGCAAGCTATCCGGTCTGCACGGATGGTCAACTCGCGTGTCCGCCGGAAGACTGTGGGGGCATCCCCGGATTTTACGATCTCGTTGATGCCCTCGCTGATCCCAAACACAAACAGCACAAGGAACTGGGAGACTGGCTTGGCTACGACTTCGACCCGCTGGCCTTCTCGATCGACAGCGTCAACCGGATGTTCTTACCTGCACGTCGTCGCGCCAAAGCCGTCAAGAATTAAACCGATATCCTGGGCAACGCAGGCTTGCCGAAAACACACGAAACTCTTGAAGAAGTCGGCGCACGCCAGCTGAACCCGTTTTCTGAAGGCACGCTTTTTCTTGGCTCTAAGCTTATGGCCCTGCTTGATGGATGTTAGCGGTTTCTGCGCGATCGGAACGGGAGACGAGAAGAAACCGGTTGTGCCTTTTGATAGTCCTCGTTCAATAAATAGATCGTCGTAGGCTTCCTTGAAGGCGAAAGCGTAGTCTTTTGTGTAAGAAGTTTGCCTATCGGCGGGAACGGCGGCTATTGCACTGATGCCAAATGCGTCGGCAACACCTTGTAAGGCAGCGACAAGAAGCAGGCAGGGAGCAACGTCATGCATGGCCGTAGTTGCATCGCCAATCTGGCGATGGCACCCCTTGATGCCCTGTAGGCGAGTAATCAAAAGAGTCTCCGCAGCCTTTGATTCAACCAACGATCCAGGAACAATGGTGAAAGAGAGAACAAAAACAATATCCCCGTCCACTCGCAAACTGAGAGTGAGTTCGCCTTCGTTGTCGTACGGGCGAGACAAGCCCATCGTCGGGGCAAATCTATCGCCCCTTCAGGGATTACATGGAGTGTAACTTCCTCTTGCAGGATCTGACGCAAAAGGCAGTCAGGAAGCAACTCGTGCAGGCGTTTGTAGTGGTGCATGAAGCAGGCGGCGCTCTCGGATACTGAGAGGCCTCGGGCCAGGTAATCGTCGGTGAGATATTTGTAGGCGAACCTTGGTTTTTTCTGAACTATCTCAGCAAAAGGCGGAACTCTGAGGAGGAGGCGAAGAACTTCACGGTGCGTTCTGAGGTGGGTGAGGCCGCGCCACAAAACTACCCCGAACCGAACAAGAGAAAATGGCTCCCGCCCTTGCGCGACAATATACCTCGGTGCTGAGGCTGTCCTTTTTTCCGTCGGGGCGGAATTCTCGTTCCCGGTCGCACAGTAGAGTGCCCCTGACATCTAGTGGTCGACCTCCGAGGTGTCCGTCTGGCGTCAAGACGTGCCAAGGCCACAATTGACCTGTCCGCAATAGGATGCGGAACTGGGACCGACACAGAACTACTCTGATTATGGCCAAAACAATGAGGGGCATCAACCGGAATCCCCAGTTTGCCCTATCTTGAGTAACTAAACAGCTACCAGTCTGACATGGAGTGACTCCGTCAATAGCTGCGAATCGGTGGGGGCGTTCTTGCCTTTAATTTGAAGAGCTGAGTCAGCAGCAGCCGTTGCAGGTAAGGGAATGCCGATGAAGATGCGCATATCACAACCGGTATGCCCCAAGCTCGCGATTGCTGACAGAATTCTGGCTATGTCAGAGACCGTACAAAAGAACCTTCGAGTTATGTCAGATACCATCCAGAGATTTGGGGGGTTATGTTAGAAGCCGTACAAAGATCCTAAGAATAAGCGAGTAGGCTATATTTGGTGGTTCCGTCAACCTTCTCTTTCTTCGATCGCAGGTCTCCACATGAAGGCGCTCCTGGTCAGCATCGCATCGTTCATTGTGACCGCGCCTTGCCGCCTCCGCGAAGCGAGAAGCCATGGGGACTCTGTACGCCGGATGCCCTTCCGAACAGTTCCCGTGAACACCGCATCCGAGATGAGTCATTCAGATAGCAAGGGTGAGAAGCATGACCTTTGACCTCGCCACCTTTCTGGAAGAAGCAGGAGTGGGGCGAGAGCTCGTCCATTTGAAGGACAATCAGACCTTCTTTTCGCAGGGAGATTCGGCTGACGTCGTCTTCTATCTTCGTACGGGCCGGGCAAAACTCACCGTCGTTGCGCAAGACGGGAAGGAGGCGACCATCGCGCTTCTCGCTGCCGGCGACTTCGTTGGAGAGGAGTCCCTCGCGGCGGTGCCTGGACTGCGTTTGTCCACGGCCACTGCCATAAATGTGTGCACGGCGCTCAAGATTAAGAGGGAGGAGATGATTCGCGAGATGCATGAAGAACCCGCGTTCGCGGACGTCTTCATGAAGTTCGTGCTGGCCCGAAGCATGAGAACCCAGGCCGATCTTGTTGACCAGCTCTTCAACCTCAGCGAAAAGCGTTTGGCAAGGATTCTTCTGTTAATGGCGGAGTTTGCAAAGCCTGGGGAACCAGAAACCTTTATTCCTCCCATTACGCAGGAAGCCATGGCGGAGATGATCGGCACGACCCGCTCCCGCGTCAGTTTCTTTATGAACCGATTTCGCAAACTCGGGTTTATCGAATACCACTACCACGGGCGCATCAAGGTTCACAAGTCCCTTCTGAATGTGGTCCTGCTTGATCAAATGCCCGAGCGTAATCCCGAGAAACCTCCTGCTTCGGCCACCGCACGAACTCGATCGACGCCTGTCAGGCGTGCATAGCATGGCCGGAATTGAGCAAATCAGAGTTGAGTGTGGCGGGCACTGAAAGGACCAGGGCTCACGCTCACGTAAAACGGACAGCAGGCTTCTTCACGGCCGGTGCGGCCTGGGCGCTGAAGCCGTTGCGGACCGACTCGGTCAGTCGCGGCTTATCCATCTCCCTTTTTACGCGAGAGACAATCTGTCTTTCAATCTCGATCCGGCTTTTCTCTTTCATGAAGCGGCCCTTCTTTGAATGATAAGCAGTGAATTACCGTATCGAGTTCGGAGCCGATCTTCCTCCAGGTAACCCGCAAAGAGGATCAAACAGCACGTGTACGTTTTCATTCAGCAGCCCCGTCAGCGCCGCCACCGCGAATATCCCCAGCCCCCGCCTCCGAGCAGAAAAAGCACCAGTAGAACAATCAGGATCGTTTCCATGTTGTAACCTCACTCGCAAAACGAAGCGGACCCGCCCTTGTAACGACTGTCCCACGTCTTGTCTACACATGATGCTATTAGTGGTCCAGACGATTGTCTGATCACATTGGACCGCCCTGAGGGTCAAGTACGGCGCGCCGATCATTGCGTCTTGTATCTCCCACGCCAGAACGCCAATCAGTGAGAGTTATTGGCAAAGCTTGAAGTCAGGCTGACTGACATCACGATGTAGGTGTGAGGGGGGAGCAGGTGTTGAGTGTCCCGGCAGTCGCTCTTGGGCAACTTCGGCCTCGATTTGACTGTTGATCTCTGCCCCAGCAAGAAGCATGAGGGCAGTGATACGGAACCAGGTGAGCAGGACGGTCATCGCTCCCAGTGAACCATAGGTTACGGAGTAACTGCTACAACATGTAGGTAGATTTGGAGGCCAAGAGAAGCAAGCAGCCGATGGCTTCCGATTTTACTGCGCTCTCCGGCGAAAGTTTGCAAGCAATCTGCAAGAAATGGCGCGAAATTAGCCTCGCGGCACGCTTCCTCAACTCGCGCGGCGTAACTGTGTCCCGCAATTGGCGCCGAACCAACCTCAGGCTGAACGCACCCATCTGAGTCACCTGTCGATTCGAAATGCTTTCTACTCCCGCAGGCTCCCTGGCGTGATGCCGCCCATCTCGGAGCAGTTGCCAAAGCTGCGTCAGACCAGACCTCAGCACGGCGTCTCGGCGGCACATAATAAACAACTTGAGCGGATCAAATTGCATCCCATTCACTGAGCATGAATGTGCGATTCACAATGTCAGGAGGGTCATGAAGACTGAAGAGCACGGGAGAAGATCCGTCGTCGGTCAATTGTCCGAAGGCAGAGAACTAAACATTGAGAGCGCGACCGCCAGTTACGAGGGATGGATGCGCAGTTGTACTGTGATCGTCTCGTCCGATCTTCGATCGAAACACGAGCAAATGAAAGAAAGCCCATTCCAGTTCTTGAGGGGTACCTTCTACAGGTGGGCGCAAGTCTGGCCGTCTATCTGCGCCGAGTTGTGTGACGCACCGAAGGTTCTCGCGGTAGGGGATCTGCACGTCAATAGCTTTGGAACCTGGCGGGATGCTGAGGGCCGCCTCTGTTGGGGTGTCGACGATTTCGATGAGTCTTACCCCCTGGTCTACACAAACGACATCGTCCGTTTGGCCGCAAGTCTGAAGATCGTGATCGATGCCGGTAGCCTGTCCATCAGGTTTAAGGACGGATGCGGTGCCATTCTGGACGGATATCTGCAATCACTCCACGAGGGCGGTTGTCCGATCGTTCTCGCCGAACGAGAGCAAAAGCTGGACAAACTGGGAGTGGACAGCTTCAAGCCGCCTTCTGACTTTTGGGGGAAGCTAAACCGCTTGCCAACTGTCAGGCACTCGCTTGCCAATGACCTGAAGCATGCATTGGAGAAGACGCTGCCTGACCCGAAGATGGAATACAAAGTCGTCCGACGCCAAGCCGGGTTGGGGAGTCTTGGACAGAAACGATTCGTAGCAATCGCCAGATGGCAGGGCGGCTTTATTGCCCGAGAAGCAAAGTCTATGCTCCCCTCTGCATGCTCCTGGCTGAATGACCAAATTGGGCATCGTCAGTCCTACTACGAGGAAGCGATCAGCTCTGCGGTACGCTCCCCTGACCCGTTTCAAGTTATCGAAGGATCGTGGTTGATCCGGCGCCTTTCTCCAGACTCAAACCCGATCGATATTCAAAGCCTGCCTAAGCATCGAGATGAGCACATGCTCCTGCATGCGATGGGCTCTGAAACGGCAAACGTGCATCTGGGAACGAAAGGTCAGACGACCAAGATTCTGAACGACCTGCAAAAGAGAAAATCGAATTGGCTGCGGGATGCGGCCGCGCGAATGGCGCGAGTCGTCGAAAAGGATTGGAAACACAATAGGAAGTCCTGAGGGCACAGACACATGGATGAACTCATTTTCCGCTTTCTGATTGGCGGCACGCTCGTGTCGGCTTTTGCTTTAGTAGGAGATGCCGTTCGTCCAAAAAGTTTCGCTGGCCTGTTTGGCGCTGCACCGTCGATTGCGCTCGCTACTCTCGGATTGACAGTTGCAACGAAGGGCAGGGACTACGCTGCAATTGAGGCTCGCTCCATGATCGCCGGAGCGATCGCGTTCTTCATCTATGCATTGATCGTAAGCAAAGTCATGCTGCGCTATAAGCCGCCGGCCTTAGTTGCGACATCGGCACTCATGCTGGTATGGCTGGCCACTGCCTTTGGGCTGTGGTTTGTCTGGGTGCGATAGGACGGAGCTATGAGAATCGGACTTGACGTTTCCTCTATGCAGCACTTTCGCTGGAGGGACTACGCTGTGCGTTTCGTCTTCGGCGGCATCGTAACGGCGCTTGTGGGATTGATAGCCAGGCGGTATGGTCCGGGTGTCGCCGGACTCTTCCTCGCATTTCCAGCGATTTTTCCCGCTGGAGCCACGTTGATCGAGAAGCAGCAGAGGGAGAAAAAGCGGCGAGCCGGTCTCGATGGCACTTCAAGAGGCAGAGTCGCCGCAGGCATCGATGCAGTAGGGGCGGCGATGGGGACTCTGGGCCTTATTGCATTCGCAATACTGATTTGGCGCTTCCTGCCCAGTCACTCAGGTCCGGCCATCCTTACCGTCGCGGGGCTGGCATGGCTCGCAATTTCCGTCCTGGCCTGGCGGATCCGTAAAGCCATGAAAAAATTGAAAGCGGCTAGGCGGCAAAAGATCACTTAGCTCTTTACGCAATACCGCTGAACGCGAGAGCTTCAAACACCCTCGTCCACTCATCGCAAGGCCAGTGTGCTGGTCAGCAATCGCCACTAGGTCAGAGACCACCGACAGAGAGTTCCCGTTAAAGGTTGCTACGACCCCTTCCGAAAAACAGAAAGAGAATCACGATTAGCAGAATAAGGCTGACGCCGCCCCCGCCGTAGTAGCCGACTCCGGGGCCCATGTAGTAGCCGCCACCACCGAACAGGAGCAAAAGAACGATGAGAATCACTATCAATCGCATGCGCGGAAGTTTAGCACATAAGGTCGGCTCAGGTCAGGCCGTTTTCCGGCCTGATGGAATCTTGGCGAGGCACGGGCAAGCAAACACCTCCTTCTGATCTCTCTATGGAGCTCGATGCTGGTTCGCTTATTTTCCGACAGCCTTTTCAATCTTGCCGACAACTTTTTGAACTTTTCCGGCATTCTTTTCAGTTCTGCCGTCAGCTTCCAAGTTGGGGTTTTCGGTAAGCTCGCCCGCCTTCTGCTTGATTGCGCCTTTGACTTCGTGGAGATTGCCTGTTGTCTTATCGTCCGTGCTGGGTTTCATCATGATTCTCTCCTCTTCTTGGTGGTGGGTTTCAATTAGTTGAGATCCATCGAGAGTTCCTTGCGTCTTGAATCTCTGCGACCCGGTAAGGACCTCTTTTGGGAACCTTCCTTGCCTGATGTACAGTCTTCTATCGACCAGCATCCAACGATCAGGTTGCTGAAAGCTGGTCGGAATTGCTCATCCGGGCGTGCGCAGCGAGCCTCCTGGACGGAGCCATCATCCTGAGACTGATCATTTTCGCGTTAGGCGTAGCGCGCTTTTCGTCAAACCCACCCGCGGTGTAGAACGGAGGTACGATTTTGACCAACTCAGAGGACGCGACTTGTATAGGATAGGTTTTACATTGGCGGTCGTGTCTTTAACAGAGCGACTGCACACGATAGCCCGATCCGGCCTTTGCAGTTTGACCGATTGGAAGCTGCCTCCGACCGCCAGATGTACTCCCCGAACTCATGGGAATGTCCGTAAAGTTACCCCCCACCTTGCGGCCGCCGCGCCTTCAGCCCGTGCTTGAGACTGCGCGACGATGCCTTACTGCCTGTTCTGGATTTCCTCTCTGGAACGCCATCCCGGAGTTTCCTCAGCAATTCCAGCGTCAACCGGTGGTATATTCGCTTGCAGCCGAGAGCAAAATGGAAATTCCCGGTTAATAATGAAAAACCGGGTTAGTGTCTGGTTTTGATCAGATGACAGCCGGAATCCAGTCCTATCATGCCTGCTTGGATAACCTTGATGCCCTATGTGTCCGCTAGGAGGCGCTATGTTAGGTTTGGGTTTGGTAGGAACAATTATTGTGATTGTGTTGATTGTGTGGCTCGTGCGTCGCGTGTGATTCGGCTGGGAGTGCATCACGGCAGCAACTTGCCATTGATGACGTTCGTTACGCTTACCTTGCCATTCGGCTCCGTCACTGAAATGTTCTGGGTGATTGGACGGCCGTTGTAGGTGTTATAGACGGTGTTTGTCGTAATGCACTTGCCTGGAGGAACCGACTCAACGCCCATGACCGAAGGGGAATCACGCCCTTGCTTTATGGCCACGTCAATCCTTATGGCAGCTTTCAGCTCGACCTACACTCCCGGCTGCCCATCGATCCGCCGCGGTTCGGCCCTCAATCTGTTGGAACTCAGCTCCTGCTCCGATACGACCAGCAAGCGGGCTGACAGATTGCCCCCGGTGACAGCAATGTTGGGTTTACCCCTTGTTGCATGAATTCGGACCAATCCGACTTTTCTTCATCCGTCTCCGGGCCAAGATGCAGCGCATTGGTTTCGAGCCTGGCATCCAGGCGCCGCTGGTTTCGCTGATCCGCATAGCGGCATCCGCGCAATTGTGCTGCCGCCCGCGCATCGCCCTCGGCGGCGCATTCGGCAACCCACGTGCGCAGGTTCTTCGGAAACTGTGCTTGGCGCGTCTTCTGCGTGGACAACTTGAGCGTTCGCAGCTCGATGACGGACTCGGCTACAGTCTCCGAGAGCAGGATCTTCTTGACTGGCCACGGTTGCGCCAATGAGCGGATTTCCTTCTTGCGTTGCCGGAGATTCACAACCAGGTGTTGACGTGCTTCTCTTCCCTGTGTGGTTAGACTCTTGCACACTTCCCGTTGTCGATTACGATGCTGGCTATAATCGGCCATCAGGGAGACTCGGTCGGAAAGTCGCTTCGCTTTGCGTTCTTCCCTCAGTGCGCTATTACGAACGGGAGTACGAAGCGTGTGGTCTTCACGATGGGCGGTAAAGGCGGCGTCGGCAAGACGGGCGTGATGGTTGCCCTGGCCGAATGGTTTGAGGCAAATGAGATTCCGGTCACCTTGCTCGACCTAGACACAGAGAACAAAGCGCGTGGCTCCTTGCAACATTTCTTCAATGGGAGAGTCACCAAAGTCAACATTCACACGCCTGCGGGCCTTGATGCCTTCGTCGATCATCTCGATGGCGGCACGCCCATTATTCTCGCCGATATGGGAGCCGGTGCCGGACAGGTTGCGGCCGACTGGTTCGAGTCGATGTACGACGATGTTTCTGCAACCGGTGTCCGCTTTACGGCGGTCGGCGTTGTGACGCCAGACCCGGCCAGCGTCGAGAGCGTTCTCGCCTGGGCGAGCCGTCTTCAGGAACGGGTCGAGTACGTCATTGTTGAGAACGCAACCAGCGCCTTGGCGGACTTCACCTACTGGAAGTCCACAGAGCAGGCAAATCGCTTCCGCGAAGCCTTCGCGCCGGAGATGTTGCAGATGGAGTTTCGGCTGGCCGAACTCGAAAACCCTGTCCGCCAGCATGGTATCCAACTCGGGCAGGTCGCGGACCGCAAGGCCGATGTCGATGAATTGAGGCGGGCGTCTCTCGTGATGCGCGCGCAGAGCTACCGGCGGCGGCTCTTCTCTGAATTGGACCGGGCAAGGCAGGTATTCTTGCCATGAGCACGGACCCGCAAACCAACAATGCCGTTGTCGCGGTGGGAGAGCCGACTCTGTTCGACTCTCTCGCCCGGCTTGTCCCCGAAGAGATGCAGGCCGCGTATTATCGCGTTCTCGCACATACTCGCAAACTCAGCCCCGATGACGAGATGCTGCGCATTCTCGAAGCGATGGGCATCCTGGCCCTGCTCACCCGCCAAACGCCGATGGAAATTGCCGAGGAGCGCGAGCCCTTTCAGGAGATGCTCGATCTTCATCAGCAGTTTTCAGACGAAGCGCAACAGAAGATGCTCGGCTATGTCTACAAGCTGGAGTCGCGGATTGCTCGACTGCCTGAGAAGATCGAAGCCGGGCTTGATGCACAGAAGATTGCAAGATTGCTGAGTGAAAGTCTACGCCAGAATTTTCTCGAATCCGGCCTGCCCGCTGCGGCCAGATGCCTGCAAGGAACCAGCGAGATGATGACGCGCGCCCAGAAGGAACTCTCTGCCGCGCTCGGCAATCTGAGTGATGCAAAGGGCGGAGTCGTTGCTCAAGTTGAGTCTGCGAACAACCGGCTCACGCAGTCTCTGGAGAAGCGGGAGAATGCTCTTGATGCGCTCTTGCATCAACTGAACACCTGGTTGCTGTGTTTCTGGATTCCGCTGATCTCCGCCGCAGCACTGATGATCGGGCTGGTTGCTGGCATGGGGATTCGAGGCTGCATGGATTCGGGTTCCGCAGAGGCTGCATCGCATACGCCAACAGTGGTGCAAGCAGCACCAACTCTTGAACCGCAAGAGAACGGCTGGGCGGTTAGCAGCCCAAAGCTGCAACGCCATCGTCAAAGCAAATAGCAGCGCTGAGCATGAGCGATAGAGAGGTTCTCTATCGCTCATGGCTGGCTGGAGATCAGCAAGCGACCGCACCCCATTTCCATCCCCTGAGAAATAGCCGACCATGTCGTTATCCATGAACGCTTTAACAGAGTATTGCGCGATTATTATACTACCCGACTTGTGTAATATCTACATTATGCTATAATCCATTTTGTGACACCCTTGTGGAGGTAGTGATGAATAATGCGATGCGAAATGCGGATTGCCGTGCAGTGGAGGGCAATTCTTCAGTTGCCGGCAATGGGGCACGGAACGATCTGTACGCGGCTATTCCGGGCAAAAACAGATTAACCGTGCAGAGCATTGCGGAGAAAACTCAGCCGGTCGCCACTGTGGATGCTGAGCCTCCGAAGGCGCGTTTGCAGGCGCTATTGCCAGGTGCATTTTTCCCAGAGCCACTGCTCGACTCGGACCAGGCGGCAGCGATCTTGCAACTCCATCCCAAGACTCTCCAGAAGATGGCGCGGCGCGGGGACATTCGCGCCTTGCAGATCGGCAAAGTCTGGCGCTTCCGCGCGTCCGTCCTCGACGAGTGGATACTGCAGAAGCTCGCCGGTTGATTGAAAGCCGGTCTCGGTCTCTGCGGCGCTCATAATTGAGATAGGGTCCGGCGAGAATCTAATCTCTGCTATAGAGCAAACAACTGTACTAAAACAACTTATCAATACGTGGAGCGTAATAAGCTAATTCTAGCACAGCACAATACGCTAAAATTATATTGACATAAAAAGCTAAATATCGCGCAGCGAAATAAGCTAACCAGGAGCATCTTTATGCCCACGCCGTCAGAAAAGCTCACACAATCCCTGGAGACTCTGAGCAAACTCCAAAGTGCCACCGGTGCTGCCGCCATTCGGTCAAGGGATCTAACGCGTACGCACCGGGAGCGCCTCATTGAGAATGGCTTTCTCCAAGAAGTTATAAAGGGCTGGTTCATCCCGAGCCGCCCGGACGAGGTCCGTGGTGAGAGCACAGCCTGGTACGCGTCGTTTTGGCGCTTTTGTGCCGTCTATCTAGAAGAACGACTCGGCAAGGACTGGTGTCTATCGCCCGAACAATCGTTGCGTTTGCATGCCGGGAACTGGACGGTTCCCCGCCAACTCGTTGTGCGGTCTCCCAAAGCCCGCAACAAAATCACTGCTTTCCCTCATGGAACATCGCTGCTAGATCTTCGCGCCGCGCTGCCTGTGGCAGGCGACCGCAAAAAGAAAGAAGGCATACGTATTTTTTCGCTCGAATCGGCACTGATCGCATGCTCGCCCCAATTCTTCGCCCGCAATGCAACTGATGTCCGCACCGCGCTGCTGATGATCCGAGATGCCTCAGGCCTTCTGGCCCGAATGCTGGAAGCGGGCCAAAGCACGGTTGCGGGTCGCCTCGCCGGCGCGGTTCGCAACAGCGGTCGTGACCGAATCGCCGACGACATTACGAAAACGATGATCGCTGCGGGCTACGGCGTACGCGAAAACGACCCTTTTACAGACAAACCGATCATTGCTTTGTCCGCCCGCGAAACCTCGCCTTATGTGAACCGCATAAGGCTGCTATGGCAGAAAATGCGGGGGCCTATTATCGACCTCTTCCCGAAAGCGCCCGGTCTGCCGCGCGATATAGAGGCGTACATCAAGAGCGTCGAGGATGCCTTCGTCACAGATGCCTACCACTCACTGTCAATCGAGGGTTATCGCGTCACACCCGACCTAATCGAGCGCATTCGCAGTGGAATGTGGAATCCCGAAGCGAATGAAAAGGACCGCGAACAGTCGAACGCCATGGCGGCGCGCGGCTATTTGCAAGCCTTCCAAGCGGTGCAGCAAAGCATCGAGCAGGTTCTGCGCGGCAAGAACCCCGGCCTGATTGCGGACGAGGATCACGGAACATGGTATAGGGAGATGTTCGCCCCGAGTGTGAAGGCAGGCCTGCTCACGCCTGCCGATCTCTCCGGCTACCGCAACGGCCAGGTTTATATCCGCCGGTCCATGCATGTGCCGCTCAACTGCGACGCAGTACGAGACGCCATGCCTACGCTGTTTGATCTGCTACGAGAGGAAACAGACCCAGCGGTGAGGGCGGTGTTGGGGCATTTCATCTTCGTCTATATTCATCCATATATGGACGGCAACGGTCGCATGGGGCGCTTTTTGTTGAACCTGATGCTGGCGTCGGGCGGGTATCCGTGGACTGTCGTGCCTGTGGGCGACCGCAAGACCTATATGGAAGCCCTCGAAAAATCCAGCGTCGGAGAGGACCTTGGTCCATTCGCAGCTTTTCTAGCTGGTCTCGTCAAGAAGCGATTGGCGGGAGAACCTCTGCCGGCGGTGCCGAAAGCTTCCTCATGAGCGTTTTTGTGTGGCAACTCGGCATTTTGCAAGGTCTGGCGCTTCCGCGCGTCAGTCCTCGACGAGTGGATACAGCAGGAACTCACCGGTAAATTGCAAGCCGGTCCTGGCCTTTGCTCTGTCTGGCTGCACTCCCGGAATCCGTCGTCCGCTTGTTTCACAATCTAGTGAAGTTGGTCCACCTAGAGTCATGATGTGGTGAGGGAAGCCGCTACGTCCATTGCCGAGCTCCTTCGTTAACGTCTCTTTAAGCTCTGCAAAATGCGCAAGTTGATATCCTCCTTCTTCGCTGCTTGCTTCGGCGTGAGATTCCGCTTCCGCATGATAGTGAAGTAGAAGTTCTTCTCCCATTCATTGATCCAGTGTCGCTCGAAGGCGTGCTGTATGGTCTCCGCATTCGCTGATTTCGCAGAGTCCTTCCGAATGCGCTTCATAGCTTCAAAAATCTTGTCCGATGGTAACCCGATGAACTTCTTGACACAGCAATTGCCCACCGTTGCTTGGTTGGCATTGACCCGATTGGAGAGCACACAGAGTTCGATAATCGGAAAATGACCGCACAAACATGTCTCGGGTTCTTCGGCCTCGTAGACTTCGGCCAGTCCCCATTCGAGCTTTGCTTCATCCCAAGTTCTGGCCAACGAGAGCTTCAGGACCTCCGTCGTCAGCTGAAATTCTGACATTTCTTTACCTCACGACACTGCACGAGATCACGCCTCTCGTGCATGCTTAGGCATCGTAAATAAGTAACATTTACAACTTATGTTTGTTGCTTGGATGGATCGTGTAGTTCCATTCGCCATGGAATTTATCGGGCTTCAGATTGACATGGGCAAACTCTTCATCCGTGATCTTGCGCCCCACGGGGTATTTGCGGTGATCCAGGCGGCAGGTCACTTTCAATCCCTTGGCCGTCGTCGTCCCAGCGATCAGCCGCACCACGGTCTCGTAGTCGCGCAGTGGCTCGCCGCGCCAGTTGGATGAGATGAAGGAAAATAACCGGTGCTCAACCTTGTTCCATTTGCTCGTGCCCGGCGGGAAATGGCAGACCGTCAGCGTCAACCCCGTCTGGTCGGCCAAACGCTGCAACTCCCATTTCCACAGTCGCAGGCGCCAGCCGTTGCTGCCACCGCCATCGGCGGCAATCAGCAGTCGCTCCGCGCGCGCATACAAGCGACTGCCCTCGGCGCGCCACCAACCGTGGATGGAAGCCGCCGCGAACGCGCCCGTGTCGTGGTCCGTGCCCACGTTGACGAAGCCGACGTTGCGTCCCAGGTCGTAGATCCCATAGGGATAGGCGCGAGGCACTTCGGGGCCGGGAAAATCATGTCCGTTGACCTTGTCCGCCGTCCCCGTTTTACGCCACTGCCGGCCCTGATTCCGGTAATTGCCGATCAACTCCTTCTTCTTCGTGTCCACGGAAATGACGGGGGCGCCGGCCCGCAAAGCGCGTTTGACGGCGCGGTTGATATGCCGGAACTGCGCGTCTCGATCGGGATGATCGTTCCCCTCTTCGGTTTTGCGGTTGCCCTGCAGGCTATAGCCACTGTCCCGCAGCAGTTGAGTGACTTTGGTATGGCTGATAGGGTGGTGCCGGGCGGTCAGTTCCGCCGCAAGCGTGCGAGCGCCCTTGCAGGTCCAGCGCAGCGGAGACTGTGGGTCGCCGCGCGCCGTGGGCTCGACCATGCCGTCCAACGCAGGCGCAATGCCGGGATCTTTGGACGTCAATGCGTGTCGTCCGCCGCCCCCCTGTCGAACTCGGCCGGCGGCTAGCGGCGCTGCCTGCAATTGCTCCACGCCCTTGCTCAACGTGACGCGCGAAAGTCCGCAGGCGCGACTGACTCGCGAGATGCCGCCATAACTCAGTTCCACTGCTTTGCTGGCAGCCACCAGGCGGCGCGCGTGTTCATCCAGATGCGGCCACATGCCGGCAAAGTACTGCGCGAGCTGGGCATCGGTGTCCATGCCCAATGTGATACCACTCCAGAGCTGTAATTGTAAAGGTTATTTATTTACACCGCTTTAACCACTCGTGCCCGCAACAAAGGAGGAGGTAACCCTTGTTTGTTCGGACACGGTATCAGTACGGAAGTTTACGGCTGAGGAAGCGCGAGCGCGGTCCTGATGTGTGGGAGTTTCGCTACTACGAAACGGACTCCCAGGGCGAGCGGAAACGGCAGAGTGTGATCCTTGGGGATCGCAACCTGTACGTGACGGAAACCCAGGGGCGGAAGGCTACGCAAGCTCTTCTTCTTCGACTCAACGAAGAGTCTCCACGCGCGGGGGTGGAGGCGGCAACTTTCGGAGCCTTGCTCGACAGCTATGTCGAGAAGGAACTCTCGGAACGCTACTCAACCCGGAAGTCGCATCTGTCGAATATCCGGGTTCACATCCGCCCACGTTGGGGGGAATACCCCGTGGACAAAATGAAGCCGATGGCAATGGAGCAGTGGCTGCACGATCTGCCATTGGCCCCAAAGTCAAAGACTCATGTGCGGGGAATCATGCACCTGGTTTTCAAGTGCGCGGAGCGGTGGGGCATTGTCGAACTTGGCAAGAACTCTGTCTCTCTCGTGCGCGTGAAAAACGCAAGCAAACGGCTGAAGCGGCCACGGGTTCTGGACGTGGCTGAGTACTTCGAACTGCTCAAGCATCTGAACGAACCACATCGCACGATGGTTTTGGTCGCGCAGTGTTTGGGACTTCGGGTGAGCGAGATTCTGGGCCTGCAATGGGGCGACTTCAGTTTCGAGAATCGCTCGGTTCTGGTTCAGAGAAGCGTAGTGGGCGGCAGGGTGGATGATGTGAAGACGGAATATTCAAAGGACGATGTTCCGCTCGATGCTCGTCTGGCCGAGGCGCTGTTAAGCTGGCGCGCTGCTTCATTCTTCCCGCGAGACACCGATTGGGTTTTTGCCAATCCGGTAACGGGAAGGCCGTACCACCAGGAGAGCTTGCGGAAAAGGCAGCTCCAGCGGGCTGCGAAGCTGGCCGGGTTGGGAGAGGACATTGGGTGGCACACATTCCGACCTACCTATCGCTCGTGGCTCGCAGAAACGGGCTCGACCAAACGGGTGCTCCGATGAAGGTGCAACAGGAACTGATGCGTCACGCCTTGATCCAGACGACAATGAACGTCTATGGGCGGCCCATGACTGAAACGAAACGCCGTGCAAACAGTCAGGTTGTGGGACTGGTGTTCGGCCCAAACTCGCAGCATTCACCTGAAAACACGGGTGTTGCGACCGTCCAATAAATGGCAGTTGTTCCTAATGGGGGATAACGGGGACTTTCCGAAAGCGACCAATTTCTGTAAGTTATTGATTTTATTGGTTGCGGGGGCTGGATTTGAACCAGCGACCTTTGGGTTATGAGCCCAACGAGCTACCGGGCTGCTCCACCCCGCAAATACAGTTTATCAACTGTAGCCATCGGGGTCAAACAGCCTGACGCCGACAGGCGGCCTATGCCGGACAGCTACTCCATCCGGTACACTTCTGGGAATCGCGCTTGCGCCGCCGAGGAACCCCGCAAATGTCCCAACTCTACGTCGTTGTTCTGGCCGTCATTGTCGTTGCCCTGCTGGCGGTTGCCATTTATCGAACCTCCCAGGTCAAAACCAAGGCCGACTACCTGGTGGCTGGCCGGTCCCTTCCTGCCATGGTCCTGGTGCTCACCTTGCTCACCTCCTGGATTGGAGCAGGATCGCTCTTTGCCGGGGCGGAGAATGCCTACAAGAACGGTTTTGCCGCGCTGTGGCAACCGGCCGGCGGCTGGCTGGGCCTGCTGCTCATCTACTTCATCGCGCCCCGCGCCCGCAAGTTCGCGCAGTTCACGCTGCCTGACCTGCTCGAAGCCCGCTACAACCAGACCGCACGCGTGCTCGGCACCATCGCCATCCTATTCGCCTATGTCGGCATCACCAGCTACCAGTTCAAGGGCGGCGGCAACGTGCTGCACCTTATTTTTCCCGACACCGTTACGCCAGAATTGGGCGCCTACCTCATCGCCGCGTTTGTCATTGTTACCACGGCCCTGGCTGGCATGTCTTCCGTAGCCTACATGGATGTGGCCATCGGCTCGCTGGTTACCGTCATCTGCATCATCGCCACGCCCTATCTCTTCTTCAAGGCCGGCGGATGGGCCGGCCTCCACGCGGCGCTGCCCCCATCGCACTTTCAGATACTCGGCAACCTCACCCTGGTCCGCGCCCTCGAGTTCCTTGTCCCCACCCTGCTGCTCATGCTCGGCAATCAGGTCATGTATCAGAAGTTCTTCTCCGCGAAATCCGAGAATGCCGCGCGCATCTCGGTCGTCGGTTGGATTCTGGGCACCTTGTTGCTGGAGACGCTCATCGTGGCCATCGCCGTCATTGGCTCGGCGCTCTATCCCACCGGAGAGGTAGCCCGTCAGCCCTATGAGATCATCCCTTACACGGCGCGCCACGGCCTGCCCGCATTCATGGGCGCCGTGCTGCTGGGCGCGGTCTTCGCCAAGGTCATCTCCACAGCTTCGAACTATTTGTTTTCCCCGGCCTCCAACCTGATCGAGGACGTTTTCGTCCGCTACATGGCGCCCAAGGCCTCCAACAAGCAGATCCTCATCGTCTCGCGCCTCGCCGTGGTGCTGCTCGGCTGCTGGGCGCTCTACCAGGCCATCTATGCCCAGAGCATCCTCCAGAAGATGCTCTATGCCTACACCATCTACTCCGCCGCTCTCACCCCAGTCGTTCTGGCGGCCTTTTACTCCAAGCGTGTCACGGCCTGGGGAGCGGTGGCTGCTATCGCCTCCGGCACCGTGGTCACCCTGGTCTGGGACATGGAGGCCGTTAGAAGATTTTTCCCTCCCATCCTCGCCGCGCGCGACGCCATCTTCCCTGCATTGGCAGCGGCTGTGATTTCCATGGTGGTCGTGAGCCTCTTCACCCCCAAACCGGCTCCCGAACAACTTGCCAAATTCGCGGATTAGAGAACTTTCGCCGTCTCGCAAATCTCGCATCGTTCCCCGAACCGATCGTGCAAATTGTTTCTCTTCTTCAAGAAAACTCCACTCGTCCGGTGCGAACAGCCTTACACTGTCCCTGTAAAGCCTGTGACGCCATGCCCGTCGCCCACCTCACCCTCGAGATTCGCATCGAGCACGCCCAGTCGCTCAAGGACCGGCGCCAGGTGGTGCGCTCGCTCAAAGACCAGTTGAAGCAGAGCTTCAATATCTCCGTAGCCGAACTGGATGAGGCCGTTCTGTACCAATCGGCCACCGTCGGCGTGGTGGCCATCTCCCGCTCCCGCGACTATCTCCACGGCCTCATCGAAGAGGTCGAGCGCGCTGCCCGCCGGATGCTGAACGAACTCGGCGCCGAGCTGGTTGACTCTTTTTGGGACTACATCGAGAGCTGAGCCAGTTTCTGCTTCAGTGCCACCCGTACCGCTTCCACCACCGATTCCCAGTCCCTGGCCTTTGGTTGCCGAAACAGCCGCATGGTTGGATACCACGGGCTATCTTCGCGACCGACCAGCCAGCGCCAATCTGGAGAATAGGGAATGAGCAGCCACGTAGGCTTGCCCAAGGCCCCCGCCAAGTGGACCGGAGAGGTATCGACAGAGATGATCAGGTCCATGTTCGCCATCAGGGCCGCGGTATCGGCCATGTCATGTATAGCCGGCGCAAGATCCGTAATATGGGGCTTCGCAGCGGCAAGTTGTGCGGCAGCCGGCCCCAATTGCAGCGAGAACATGTGCGCGCCTTCGATACCGAAGAGTGGTTCCAGCAGTGGGAGAGGAATTGAGCGAGCCCAGTCCTTGGGGTGACTTGGGGTTCCCGCCCAAACCAGTCCGACCCTGAGCCCCTTCGCGGGCCATTGGAGCGCGGATGCTGCCTTGAGCGCATCTTCGGGGACGGTGAGATAAGGCGCCCGCGCGGGGATGGTCTCCAAAGTCGTTGCGAAGGCTTGCGGCAGGCTCATGAGCGGGCAATGGCAGTCGAAGGGCGGCAATGGATCCCCCGTATTCACCAGGGTTGCCACGCCGGGCAGTTGCGCCGCCAAGCGGCGAAGCTGTGGCGGGATGTCGAGGATCACCGTGCCCCCTGCCGCATGAACCAGCGGGACATATCGCAAGAACTGAAGCGAATCGCCCAATCCCTGCTCGGCGTGCAGCAGAATGCGCCGTCCCTGAATGCGTTCCTCCTGGCCGTCGGCTCGATCCAGCGCCGCCGCGCCCTGCCACAAAGGCTGAGCGAAACGCCGCGCCGTATACACCTTCCAACGCACTTCGTAGTTGCGCCACCCGGTTCGATAGTCACCCTGCTGAAGTTGCAGCAGGCTTACATTCATCTGCGCGTCGTAGAAGTCCGGCTTCAGCTCCACTGCCCTCTTGCAATGAGCGAAGGAGTCTTCCAGTTTGCCCTGGTCGAAGAATGCGTTGCCCAGGCAATTGCAGGCCTTGGCGTGGTCCGGCTTCAGGGTCAGCGTTCGTTGGAAACAAGCCACGGCCTCGTCCACTTTCGTTTGCTGGTGCAGCGCGTCTCCCAGGTTGCACCAGAGGTCGGCGAGGTCCGGCAGCAGGTCCACCGCATGCCTGTAACTGTCCACGGCCTCGTCCAGTTTTCCCTGCGTCTTGAGCACATTCCCAAGGTTGCACCACGCATCCGCGTAGTCCGGCTTCACGGCCAAAACGCGCTTGAAGCAAGCCGCGGCCTCATTGTGCTTCTTCTGAACCGTGAAGGTGTTGCCCAGGTTGAAGGCTGCTTCAATGTGGTCTGGACTTAGCTCCAGCGCCCGCTCAAAGCAGGCAACCGCCTCCTCCACTTTGCCTTGAGCCAGCTGCGCACTGCCCAGGTTGGCGTGATAGAAGGGCTGCTTTCCGTTGATTGCAATGGCGCGGCGAATCATCCGGATCGCAAGCTCGTAACGACCCGTCTTGAGGGCCGCCATGCCCAGCACGTACAAGGCGTCCGCATGGCGAACATCCACGGCCAGTATCTTCAGGCAAAGCGGCTCGACTTCAGCCATTCGCCCCGCTTCATAATGTACAAGAGCGCGCACGATCAGGCTTTGGATGTATGCAGCCTGTTTTTGCGCTTTGCCAGCCAGCCCCGGCGTTTTGGCATCATGCCGCGCAGACCGTCCTTCCGCTCTGAAACTCTTCACACCGCCGAAAGCGCCCACACCGATCCCTCGCCGGAAAAATGTGTTCCGCCGGATGCGGAGCAATTTCGAGGCCGACAGGACTCGCCAAAACTTAGAAATAATTGATGGGGAATTTCAATCTTGTCGCTTCGGACCTGTGCGGGCGAAAGGGTCTGGCCCGCCGGCCGCGAGTGCGAGCAAACCGCACAGGTACAAAGTTCCACCGTTTCACAGTCAAAAGCACGATGCTTTTAGAGGAGAATAGCTGGCGAATCTCGGGGTGGGAGTGGGGTATTAATTTTCTAGTTAACAGGTATGGACCGGTCACATCCCTGAGAAACTGTCCAGAAACTCTGGAGCGATGTCGAACATGGAACAAAAAAGCTCAGGGGCTAAACAGGCTGCGAAAGAACTCGGAAATTCGGGTGAAATTGGCCTAGTGAATTCGCGTCTTTTGCGCTGCGCTATGCAACTCGATGAGTGCCGCCTCATACTCCTCAAGAAGAGAAATATGTTGCTCTGTTGGGAGCGGGGCTTCAGAGAAATATTTGTTCGCGGAGAACGGGCTCTCCGCTCTCCTAGTGATCTGGAAGGGAGCTATTCCCCATTTGCGTGTCAGCGGATCATGTCCCACCTTCAAATCTAGTGGTTCGTAGTGAACTGGCTCTTGCCAGATTTCAGTTAGAGATGCGCTCATCCTTTGGGCAATCAGGTCCATCAGCGGGCTCACGCTCAATATGGGCGCTTCGCTATGGAAGGTCAAATCGCTAACATAGCCGTACTTCTTAATCATCCCTGGCTCATACGTCAATTTGAACCTATCCCGGCCCCATAGAAGGATTTCCTCCAAAAGTGACTTGGAATCAGGTAATCTTCGGCAAAGAGCGGAGGCGAACCAGAATTCGCGTCCTCTATTCCGATTTCTTGAAGTCGAAGGTTGCCAGATTCATCTGGCCGCCGGTAACAATGTGAACGGTGAGAACGCTCTTGCCTGCGGGAAGCTTGAGCTTCACAATCCCCGGCGCCAGGTTCCAGTGGTGCCATTGCCGCCAGGCAAGCGGATCGGAAGCATTGAAGGTCGAGACGATGGCCAGCGGGCCGGTTGCCGGCTTCCCATTCACGTCCAGTGAGATGCTTCCACCGCGATTCGATGTATACAAAAGGTCGGCCGTGTATATACCGGCTGCCGCTACCTGGACCGTCAAGTTGAACCACTCGCCCGGCTCAGTCCATCCGACATACAAGAGGTTTTCCTGGGGCGTGACCAGGTCATACGGGCTATTGTCGATCTGGTCGCGATACTTGGTATAGGACGTGTCAACGCCCTCGCCTATCCGGAACTCGTTCAGGTAAGTTCCGTCCGCGGGATTGAGCCCTCCGCTCCCATTGTTCTTGGCATCGGAATCGTGATACGCGACGCCTTCTCCGCCCAGATCGTAGTAGGCGCATTCGAGCTTCCCGGGAATCTTCTGCGCGCCACTCCGATAGCGGCTGTCCTGAAAGGGAGTTCCTTTGTAACCGCGCAGAAAATCCGATCTCGATGCGGAGATAGCGGTTGAAGTGAGCAGAAGCGCCAGAATCGTCAGCTTCAGGCATAGTCGCAATGAGTTTTCTTTCATGGAATCTTGCCTCCGGCAATGCGGGTGCTGGCGGGCACTCTCGCGGTTCGGTCGTCGGGCATGGCCGGCGACAGACCCCATGGTACGCCTTCATCTGAAATCAAAGCATGTTCAAGCGCCGGGGCTGCCGTCACAGCAAATCTCAGAGTTCGGGCGATTGCCGCGGGCGGAAGCAGCGGCGCAGTTTCCAAATTGCAGGCCATCGCGGAAAACCGATGAATCTCTCCATGAGCTATACGCCTGTTCCGGGCTGGCAACCTGGATTCCGGCTGGCATGACGGCTTCCCAGGGGCTCGGATCGTCCACAAAGAGAAGCGATTGGAGCCCGCAGCCAAGGCCAGGGGCCACACCCACCACGGACAAAGTGATCCATTGTGACCAGCCGCTCAATCGTCCAACATGGAACTCTGAACCGGAGAGACAACTCGTTGCTCTCTTTTCATCTCTAAACCAGTGAAGGAGAAATTATGTCCTACGGTAAAGTGCTTGCTTTCTCAGTTCTGGCGACTGCCCTGTTGTGCTGCGCACCCCTGGAGCGAGCTCAGGTTGCAGTCGAAGTTGGAGTGGCTCCTATGTGCCCCTATGGGTACTTCGACTATGAGCCATATGACTGTGCTCCCTATGGCTACTATGGGCCCGATTGGTTTGTGGGCGGGGTGTTTCTTGGAGCTGGACCCTGGTTCCACGGGGGCCAGGGCTTTTACGGGCACGTCGACAACCGCTTTGACCCTCACCACGGCTACAATGGACCGCTGCCAGGGCGCGGGGAGGCGCAGTTCAACCACTTCCACGGAAACGAGGCGCGGGACGGAAAAGGCCACGTAGGCAACGCCGGCCATGACGCGGGCGGTGAACACGCGCTGCCCGGATTTCGGGGTGGTGGGCACGGCGGAGGGCGGCGCTAAGGCGCGATCCAACTCATAGGCGAGATAAGGCGTGCTGGATCAGGTGGCCAGTACAAGGCGATCAGGGGCGTCTTATCTCGCTCAGGCCGCACTCCACAGCGACGGGGAGTGGACTGTGCCCGGTCGCTGCCTGCAAGATACCAGGCTTGGCGCCGTCAGCGGACGTGTAGGCTCCGCATAAACTCCGTTCGCAAGCTATTCGAGCTACTCTCTCCAGCCGTTCGCTCCCCTCTGCTATCCTGAATCGTTTACGTCAGCCAGGAGCGAAGTTCATGCCGGAGCACAGAGCGCGCAAGCATCATCAGGACCGGGTGGCGGAGACGTTGCGCCTGGAGATTGGAACCATGATCGAGGGCGAACTCGTCGACCCGCGGATCAGCTTCTGCTATGTCAGCGAAGTGTCGCTCAACCCCGGCGGCAAGTCGGCTCGGGTTTACGTCGCCGTCGACAGCGCGGTCAAGGACATTGTCAAGGCTGAAATCGACACCATCGCCGGCCTGGAGGCCGCCAAAGGCTACATCCGCTACGAGCTCAAGGAGCGGATGGGTGTGCGCCACGTCCCGGAGCTCGCCTTCCTTGCGGACCGGTCCGGGCGCTTCCAGGCGCGCATTGTCGAGCTGATGGACAGAACCCGCAAGCGGCAAAAACCTCCCGCGCCGCAAACACCTGAATCGGAGCAGAAACCTCAACCCGAGCAATCGTCTCCAGCGCCGCCAGAGGTTGCGGCCGAGTAGCTGCTCCCCACGGAGAGCTGTTCACTCGCCCCGGCAAGGAGTTTCTGGGGGTTTCTGGGAGCTTCTGGGTCGATTGCGCCTTTATTTCCTGGAATGACCCGCAATTGAACTGCGACTCCCCTTGAGATTCCGCGCGAATCTGTTAGCCTTGTCCCTGTCGAAACTCGACCACAGTCTCCGCGTTTCTAAAAAGCGGGGACTTTAACCCGGCCCGGTCGATCCCCCAAGCGCTCTGACCCAAGCCGGATTCCTTTCTCTTCGCGGAGCCGTCGCTGGCCCGCCGGAGAATCACTGGAACTGGAGAAGCGCTGGCAGTGGAAACTACTTTGGAATCTGCTCCGGATCCGTCCTCAAACCGGCACAAACGGCTGCCCGCCTGGCTCCTCGGCTACCTGGAGCCTTTTCTGAAGCCGCCAGATCCGGATGCGCCCGGCGAAATGCGCTGGCGTCTGCCTCCCTGGGCGGGTGTCTGCGAGGTAGCCTTTTTTCTTCTTTTCACGATTTTCTTTCTTACCTATGGCCTGACGCCCTTCCTGGGTGGCGACGGCTTGGGGTTGGTAGGCGCCGACGAGCCCCGCTATGCCCAGATTGCCCACGAGATGCTGGACCGGGTTGACTCCGCGCCCAACCTCATCGACAAACTCAGCGCCTGCGTAACCCCCTATCTCTATGGCCATCCATGGCTGGAGAAGCCGGCCCTCTATTACTGGCGCGCGATGTTCGTGTTTCAGGACTTCGGCGTGCATGACTGGAGCGCCCGCCTGCCCTCGACCAGCTTCGCCTTCTTCATGGTGGCGCTCATCTACCTGCACATGCGGCGATTCCGGCCCGGCGGCCACCTGGATGCCGCGCTGATCACCGTCTCATGCGCGGGCATCATCGGCTTTTCCCGCGGCGCCTCCACCGATATGCAGATGGCCGCGCCTCTGGCGATCGGACTCCTCGGCTGGTACGCATGGTACGAGACCGATTCCAAGTTCTGGCTCTTCGACATCTACTTTTTCACCGGCGTGGCCACGCTGGCCAAAGGGCCGGTGGCGCCGTTTCTGGCCATCGTCATTGTCGCCGCCTTTGCCTTCCTGCGCCGCGAGTGGTCCATCCTGCGCCGCTCCTTCTGGTGGCCGGGCGTCGTGCTCTATTTCGCCATGGTCCTGCCCTGGTTCATCGCCGTGCAGTATCAAAATCCCACCTTCTTCCGCGAATTCTTTCTCGAACACAACCTGGAACGCTTTGCCACCGACCGCTACCAGCACGTCCAGCCCGTCTGGTACTACCTGGTCGTGGTGATCCTGGCCATGATGCCGTGGACCGTGATCGCCGTCCGTGCCCTCATCGACGGCATCCTGACATCGGTGGCCGAGTGGCGTCTCCGCCACTCTAGAAAATCCACGCCCTGCGCCAACCGCCCCGGCGATGCCTTCCCTGAGTTCCTCGTCCTCTGGGCGCTCATTCCCATCGTCTTTTTCTCCTTTTCAAAGTCAAAGTTGCCCGGCTACATTTTGCCCTCGATTCCCCCCCTCGCGATCCTGACCGGCGACTACCTATTCCGCCGCCGCCAGTCGGGCCTGAACCGCTGGGAACTGCTTGGCCACGCCGTGCTTTGCGGCATCATGACCATGTTCGCGATGCTGCTGCCCTGGTTTGTGCTCCACGAGGCCACCAGGCCCCCTGCCAGCGCGCTCACAGCCGCGGTGCTCGCCGCCCTTGGTGCGGCGCTGCTCATTCTCATCGTGGTCAAAGGCTTCGGCGTGGCCCGTCTCCGCCTGGTCACGACGTGCGTTCTGGCCGTGCTGGTCTTGTTTCTTTATGGTGTGGGACCGTTCTTCGGCATTCCCCAGGTCAGCGCCACCAAGCGGGTCATCCACATCCTGGACCGCGCCTACTCCGCCCGCCCCCTTGCCGATCGCCTCGCCACCATGGTGCCCGGCAACGAGACCGTAGCCGTTTTTGGCGTCCGGCGCGACATCGAATATGGCCTCTCCTTCTATCGCAATAGCGAGGTAGTCAACTACGAGCAAAGCGGCGTCCCCGATGAGCAGCACCTGCTGGTGGTGCGCGTGACCGGCCGTGGCGGCGTGGACCTCCACGCTCCAGCCGCACTCGAGGAGTACCTTGAAGGCCGTCACTATGAACAGGTCTTCGCCTGGCCCGAGCAGGGGCTGGTCGTGTATCTGGTCGGCAGCCGGTAAGTTAGTAAACTGAACTTCAAGTTGCACTTGGACGCAACTCGTGTCAAAGTGACCAGAAGGCGCAATTCGCTTCGCGTCTTCGCTCAAGCCTCATCTGCTCCAGGCCTGAGCCGCACTCCGGCTGGGACGCAGCCGTCTAACTCCCGGGGGGGAGAAGCATGGCATCGACTGCTTCCATCGAGATCCTCGACCTGCGGCACTTCGCGGCGCCGGTGCTCCGGCCTGTGCTCGATGCCGAGGGTGAGCTGTGGAAGCAGCGCCTCCACTGGGACTATCGGTCCTCCACCAGGCTTCTCATGCAGTATCTTGACAGCCACATGCTGCCCGGTTACGCAGCCGTGGAAGATGGCCATGTCACCGGCTATGCCTTTTGCGTTTACGAGGAGACCAAGGCCGTCATTGGCGACGTGTTTGCCCTGTCGAGCCCCCCGCTGGACTCACAGGACAGCTCACTCTCGGGGTCGCTCCCCGGCCCGCGTTCCGGCGACGGAATCCACGCCTCAGCCCGACAGCTCGCGCCTTCTGCTCACCAGATTGAAGAAACCCTGCTCAAGCATCTCTTTGAGACGCTCCTCAACTCGCCGCAACTTGACCGCGTCGAATCGCAGTTGCTGTTGCACCCTTCAGGGGCCCACGCCGGCATCTTCCGCGAAGCGGGTTTCCAATTATTTCGCCGCCTTTTCCTGGTGCAGACTCTTCAAGGCCTCTGGAATCAGCCCCGCGTGGATCTGCCCGGCAGCCTGGAGATGCGCCCATGGCGCGACGAGGACCTGTCCCCCGCCGGGCGCCTCATCTCCGACGCCTATCGCGATCATCCAGACAGCATCATCAACGACCAGTACCGCTCCATCCACGGCTCCCAGCGATTCCTCCACAACATCGTCCGCTACTCCGGCTGCGGCGTCTTTTCCGCACCGGTTTCTCACGTCGTGGTGGAGCGCATCAGCCGCCGGCTGGTGGCCCTGGTGCTTGGCTCCCGCGTAAGCCCTGAGAGCGGCCACATCACCCAGCTTTGCGTTCATCCCGAATACCGCCGCCGTGGCCTGGCGCGCATGCTCCTCTCTGTCTGCGCCTTCCACTTCATGCGCCTGGGCGCGACGGAGATTTCGCTCACTGTTACGGAATCGAATACGGAGGCCATCGACCTCTATCGCGCCGAAGGATACACCTGCGCGCACAAGTTCGACGCGGCTGTCTGGCAGCGGGAAAGCATTGGTTGAGGGAATAGGGAATAAGGAACAGGGAAGCTACCGCGCGATCAAGAACATCACCCAGCTCAGCACCACCGCCGAACCGGCGAACAGCACAAAGCAGTAGATCCCATAATGAACCATCCGCTTGGGGGTCTCGCGCTGCGTGATGCCGAAGACCACGGACGCGAACAAGGCGAAAAACAAAACCGCGGTAAAGTGAGTCACGCCTTCCTCCCGGTGCGAAGATTATGCGCGTCCACAGCGGCAATCACGTTCAGCAGCCCGGCCACCACGATAAAGCGCGTGCCATAGTCGGCGGTGGTCACCTGCGCCTGGTCCGCACCCAGCCCAATAGCCCGGCTCAGCACATAAAGCAGCCCATTGCCCAGGTCGCCGACAAGCCCCAGAATGTCCAGAATGTCGTGCGCGCCGGAATAGAGCTTCCCTTGCATGGCAATGCCCATCGCGAACATGCCCAGGATCGACGCCGCAAGCAGCGCGCCGCGGTACCATTTGCCCAGCAGAAAATGCCCCGCGCCGGGCACCAGCCAGCCCGCGATCAGGGGAAGATAGACAAACCCTTGCTTCGAGTCTTGTTTTGCCGCGGCGGTATTGTTCGGGGCTGTTGCCATTCCTTTTTGACTATACCGCACGAAGGCAGGGGTCAGCGTTCAGGGGCCAGTGATCGGCAGGGCAATTGCATTTGAAATTTGAGCGAGAAATGAAGAGTACAGGCTTTCGATATCAGGCGAATCATCGTTGTTTTGAAAGGGCACGGCTTTAGCCGTGCCGATTTCAGGGCCAATATTGCCGGCTTTAGCCGCCGAGGGATGTATTGAAGATTCTCAGATCATCGCTCAGGGGCGAAAGAGGCTTTGGAAAAAGGCTTGTTCTCGGGCAATATTGGCAAAAGTCATACCTCAGCGGCTAAAGCCGGCGCTGATTCTGTTGCCTTTGTGCCAGGGATAAATCCCTGGCCTACCGCCCGGACGAGTTTTTCCGCAGCCTGTGAAGCCCAACTCATTTTCAGCTCCTTACGGCGCGGGCCCCAGAGGGTACCCCGCCGCGCCCTTTCAAAACATCCTTGAGAATGACAGCTTCTGGACAGATTCTCAGTCTTCAGGGCATTCAAGTGCGTGTGGACTGCCGGATGTACTTGCTTCCTTACCGGAAAGCGTTCAGATGGCTTACTATGCTTCGGGGGATTGCTCGGCCATGATTTCTGTTATGAAGCCTCGTTTCAGTGTTTCTGTTTTTCTGTTTATGCTCGCCGGGGCGTTTCTGCTTGCCGGCCCGGACCGGCTTGCGGCTCAGAACGCTAGCGGCGCCGCCCAGATTGCTGCCAGCCTGCCGCCGGAGTCCCGCGCTGTGATCGAACGGCTCAGCGGTCTGCACGAATTGCCGGACGGGGTTTGGAAGCTCCATGCCGGCGACCTGGCGCACGGCGAGGCGGTTGGCCTGGATGAGAGCGGCTGGCAGGTCATCACGCCGCGGAGCAAGGCGCCCAATGAGGCAGTGTGGTTTCGCCAGACTTATCAGGTGCCTGAGACGCTGAACGGATATGACCTGACGGGCGCGCGCATCTGGTTCCAGTTCCACGCTGAAGCCAATGGGCCGATGCCGGAGATTCTCTACTTCAACGGGCGGCGCGTGGCCATGGGCGACGACCTGGAGCCGATCGTCCTGTTTGACCAGGCCAAGCCGGGCGACAAAGTGACGGTGGCGGTGAAGCTGCTGCACACCGTGGACACGAAGAATTTTCGGGGGGCTTCGCTGGACATTGAATTCCAGGAGAGCCGGCCTAATCCGGAAGACCTGCGGGAGGAGTTTTTGTCGGCGGCGCTGCTGATTCCGTCGCTGGCGCCGGGCGATCGAGAGAAGCTGGCCACGCTGAACCAAGCGATTCAAGCTGTGGACCTGGCGGCGCTGGATGCACACGACCAAATTAAATTTGACGCGAGCCTGAAGGCATCGCTGGCAAAACTACAAATACTGGAACCGCTGTTGCAACGGGCCACGTTCCATCTCACGGGCAACTCGCACATCGATGCCGCGTGGCTGTGGCCGTGGACGGAGACGGTGGATGTGGTCAAGCGGACCTTCGGGACCGCGCTGCAACTGATGTATGAGTATCCGCAATACACCTATACGCAATCGGCCGCGCAATACAACGAGTGGCTGGCGCAGAAGTATCCCGAGATGAATGCGGAGATTGCGCAGCGCATCAAGGAAGGGCGCTGGGAGGTGGTGGGCGGCATGTGGGTTGAGCCGGATCTGAACATGCCCGACGGCGAGAGCCTGGTGCGGCAGTTGCTGGTGGGCAAGCGGTGGTACAAGCAGGCGTATGGCGTGGATGTGAGGATCGGCTGGAATCCGGATTCGTTTGGGTATACGTGGCAGTTGCCGCAGATCTACAAGAAGAGCGGCGTGGACTATTTTGTTACGCAGAAGATGATGTGGAACGACACGAATCAGTTGCCGTTCAAACTGTTCTGGTGGGAGTCGCCGGATGGGTCGAAGGTGCTGGCGTATTTTCCGCACGACTATGGCAATGAAGACTTGAGCCCGGTGCGGTTGAGCGCCGACTTGGTTGTGGCGCGCACGCGGGCCACGGGCATGACGGACATGATGGACCTCTACGGGATCGGCGATCATGGCGGCGGGCCGACGCGGGCGGTGCTGGATCAGGGTTTTCATTGGTCGATGCCTTCGATTCCGCCGAAGGTCGCTCCGAATATGCAGTTCGGCACTGCGCAGACGTGGTTTTCGACGGTCGAAAAGCAGATTGCGCCGGAGAGTCCGGTGTGGAATTACCAGTCGATTGCGAAGGGGTATGCGCCGCCGCCGGCTCCGGCGAATCCCGGGATGGTGGGGATTCCGACGTGGAAGAGCGAGCTTTACTTTGAGTATCACCGCGGAGTGATGACTACGCAGGCCAACCACAAGCGGAATATGCGCGAGAGCGAAGTCGAGGTACTGGATGCGGAGAAATTTTCCTCGCTTGCCTGGCTTTATGGTTTGAAGTATCCGGGCGCGGAGTTGACGGAGGATTGGAAGAAGGTGCTGTTTAATCAGTTCCACGATCTGGCGGCGGGGTCCGGGATCGGCGTGATCTATAAGGATGCGCAGAAGGATTACGACGTGGTGCGGTGGTCTACGGATGAGATCGATGCAAATGCACTCGGCACGATGGTCGACAGGATAGACACCCAGAAGGCGGGCGAAAAGTCGATCCCGGTGGTGGTCTTCAATCCTCTGGGTTGGGAACGGTCCGGGAATGTGACAGTGAAGGTTCCGTTCAATGGGAGCGCCGACGACTCGGGAGTCGCGCTCACAAGCCAAGGAAACATGATCGTCGCGCATGTTGTTTCCAACAGCTCGGATGGAACGGCGGAATGGCAAATCCATGTGGCGAAAGTTCCGGCCTTTGGCTATGAGGTGCTCAATCTACAGGTCCCGCAGCACGGCAATGATGGCGCTGGAGGGCATGGTGCGGCTCCCGCATCAGGCCATCAGGCTTTGAAGATTATCCGCGCATCCGGCGACACAGAAACCGTTGCGCTCCCGCCACCGGGCGTGCGCGAGGAGAATGGCAAATTTGTTCTCTTCAATCCGCTGCTTCGCGTCGAGATCGACAAGCAGACTGGCTGCATCACCAGCATCTACGACGTTCGTGCAAAGTACGAGACTTTGGCCCCAGGCGCTTGCGGAAATGAGCTTCAAGCCTTCAAGGACACGCCGAAAGAATACGACGCTTGGAACATCGACCCGGGCACGCTGGATGTGGCGCCGACACTTTTGACCAAGGCGGACAGCGTGGAGCTGGTCGGAAAAGACTCGCGCAACCCCGCCGTCCGTGTCACACGCAGTTGGCAGAACTCTAAATTTGTCGAGGCCATCAGCCTCGCGCCCCGTCCCGACCAGGTCGATGTCGACAACGAGATCGACTGGCATGAGTCGCATGTGCTGCTGAAGGCGGCGTTTCCGCTTGCGGCTTCGGGGCCGTTTGCTACTTACGAGATTCCCTACGGCACCATCGACCGGCCGACTACGCGGAACAACTCGTGGGAGAAGGCGCAGTTTGAGGTCCCGGCGATGCGGTGGGCGGATTTGGGCGGAATTGGGCCCGATGGGAAGCAACACGGGCTGAGCGTGATCAATAACTCGAAGTATGGGTATGACGCGGCGGGGAACGTGCTGCGGTTGACGCTGCTTCGCTCGCCGAAGTGGCCGGACGCAGAGGCGGACATGGGGCATCATCATTTTCATTACGCGCTGTATCCTCATGCGGGCACTTGGAAGGATGCGCTGACGGTGCGGCATGGGTATGAGTACAACTATCCGCTGACTGCGGTTGTCACGACGGCACATGCGGGCGCGCTGCCGGCGGAGCATTCGTTTGCTTCTGTGGGGCCGGAGAACGTGGTGCTGACGGCGGTGAAGAAGGCTGAGGATGCGAATGGCCTGATTTTCCGCGTGTATGAGTGGGCGGGGAAAGAGACGACGGCGGAGTTTCATGTGCCTCCGGGAGCGACGGGGGCTACGGTGACGAATTTGATGGAGACGCCGGAGGGTGGCCCATTGGCCGTTTCACACTGGGGCGGGGAAGGCGACGTGGTCAAGGCGCCAATTCATCCGTTCGAGATTCTGACGATTCGGGTGGATTATCCGGGTGGGGCGAAGTAGTAGAGGATTCCCACCCTAGCCACAAAAACAAGAACGTGGCGAGGGTGGGGCACCCAGTCTTTCACGAGTTTTGGTAGTCTAGCGGATAGGAGTTGCGCCATGGACATTACTTCCCCGTTCTTCGTCGTCCCCGTGATCGTTGTCGTGTTTGTTGTGTCGATCTTGTTTGCAACCAGCACCAAGGAAGACGGCCACTCCACGCACTGAGGCAGAGGGGCTTCATGCCGTACCTCAAGGCATCGACGCAAAGCCGCCGGTCATTTCTTGCCGGCGTCGCAAAGGCTGCGGGAGCGGCGCTCGCGATTCGTCCTCTCAACATGCTTGCGCAGGATGGGGCGACGCAGGCGGCAAAGCCTTATAAGGACGAAGCGAATCCGGGAACGGAGTCGAAGGCGGATACGCCGGCATTTCCTTCCGCAGATGCAGCCTGGAAGCGCACATGGGATGCGGCCATCGCCGTGCTCGCAGGCAACATTCGCAGCGTCCCCGGCTACTCGCGGCCCGTTCTGTTTGAAGGCAGCACGTATCAAGGCATCTGGCAGGAGTGCGGTCCGCACGAAGGGCTGGTCTACGCCACGCTCGCCAAGCACATTCGGCCGGAGCTGGCCAGGACGAAGCCGGGGACGACTTCGGGGACGGGGCCGGGCACGACTCCGGTTGAGGCGGCCCGCAACAATCACATGGCGTTCTTCGAGTTGCAAAAGCCAGACGGCCAACTGCCGGCGAGCGTGAAGACAACGGAGAACGGCTTCGGGCAGATTCAGATGGTGGTGCCCATCGCCGCCACGGCGTGGGAGCTGGCGCAACTGACCGGCGATGAGGAGCTGCTGGCCGCGGCGTACAGCTCGTGCAGCCGCTGGGATGCGTGGCTGCGGCAATATCGCGATACGCGCAAGACGGGGCTGGTGGAGGGCTTTTGCACCTACGACACTGGGCATGACAACAGTCCGCGATGGAAGGGGATTCCCAATCGCTGTCCCGATGCCGACGCGCGCAGGTGCCCTGCCCTGGCCTCGATGCCGCGGCTTTGCCCGGATCTTTCGGCCACGGTTTACGGCGGGCGGATTGCGCTGGCGGCGATGGCGAAAGCTCTGGGCAAGACCGCCGAAGCTGCGCGCTGGCAGACCGCTGCGGAGGCGATCCGCCGACTGATTCTCGACAAGCTTTACTCGGCGGAAGACGCGGCCTTCTACGATTTGGATGCGCAGGGCAATTCCGTCCGTGTGCGCTCCGACGTGATCAGCAGGGTTCTTGGCGAACACGTTCTGGATCTTTCCGACGCGCGCGACAAGGCGAGGTTTGAGGACGTATGGACCCGTCAACTGCACAATCCCAGGGCCTTCTGGGCTCCATACCCGTTCTCAAGCATTGCGCAGGACGATCCGGCGTTCGTTCGCCCGATTCCGCGCAACTCGTGGGGTGGCGCTTCGCAGGCGCTGACGGCTCTGCGCGCTCCGCGCTGGATGGCGCACTACGGCAAGCAGGCCGAACTCAACCAGCTCATGCGGCGATGGTGCGAGGCTATCCTGCGGCACGGGGAGTTCCGGCAACAAATGGACCCGCAGACGGGCGACTTTACGCAGCCCGATCCCGGCGGCTACTCTCCCGCAGCTCTGGTGTTCCTGGCGTTTGCGAAAAGCCTGGGTCAAAGCTGGGACAAGGCCGGGAGGGATGAAGTCGCCTGCTCGATGGGCTAAGGACGTCGTGCCTGGTTGAACGATTTCAGGAACCTTTGAGCAAGCGCGGGCGTATAACTGGGCAAGAGGGCGATTGCCATGATCCGCAACAAGATGCGTAAAGCGACAAGTTTGGTGGCCGGCCTGGCGTTGGCCGCAGGGATTGCGGGATGCAGGATTCACACTGAAAAGGACGCCAACGGCGAGGAAAAGAACGTCCAGGTAGATACCCCTTTCGGCGGCATTCACGTGAATACCGACCAGACCTCGGCCGCGGACCTGGGACTGCCGGTTTATCCAAGCGCCGAGGAAGTGAGGGCCGACGACAAGCACAAGTCGGCGGACGTACATCTGGGCTTTGGCGAGTGGGAGTTGCGGGTGCGGGCGGTGAGCTATGCAACGCCGGATACCCAGGCGCAGGTGACTGCCTTTTACAAGAAGGCCCTGGGGCGCTACGGCGACGTGATTACCTGCCAGGGCAATTCTCCGGTAGGTAGCCCGACGCAGACGTCCGAAGGGTTGACCTGCGCCGACGACAAGGGCAACAACGTGCAGGTTGACCAAGGCGACTACCACCTCGGCAAGGGGAATCTGGAGCTGAAGGCCGGCTCCAAGCGCCACCAGCACATTGTGGGCTTTGAGACTCCCAAGGACAGCAAGACGCGCTTTGCCCTGGTGGCGCTGGATTTGCCCGCTGGGCTGGACAAGAACTCGGGGAAGAGCGACTAGAGAGTCCGGGGTTGACGTCAGCAGTGGCGGCGACGTTCGGCCCCGCAGGACCCTGGATTCTGCTACACTGGTCGAAGCGCAATCAAGGGGGCAAACGCGCCAGGCCGCGCCCCAACGATACGCTCCTGCAACCCAAGTTCGGGGAGTGGCTCAGCCTGGTAGAGCACCTGGTTCGGGACCAGGGGGTCGGAGGTTCAAATCCTCTCTCCCCGACCAATCTATCTTAATTAGGCGATCCTGAGAGCCTCTTGCAAAATTCCATTGAGACTGCAAAAAGCGTCAGGGCACGACTTCAGTCGTGCCGGAAGAGCAACAAAATCATGTTGGGCTTTAGCCCCTGCGGTTTTGTTTTCAGTAATTTGCAATTC
>Ga0224557_1000775_pt1 | contig 34046 bp, 26 predicted proteins | sample 714S31014metaG_FD_180677 | JGI IMG/M metagenome (GOLD analysis project Ga0224557, IMG submission 180677) | Peat soil microbial communities from Stordalen Mire, Sweden - 717 S3 10-14 | ecosystem: Environmental > Terrestrial > Soil > Wetlands > Peat | place: Sweden: Norrbotten County, Stordalen... | reverse complement strand
ACGAGCTCGCGGGCGCCGTGGTCGCCGGCCACGTGATCGAATGCGGCACCCAGGCCACCGGCGGCAACTACTCGTTCTTCACCGAGGTTCCCGACCTGTCTTACGCGGGCTTCCCGCTGGCCGAGGTCAATGCCGACGGCTCGTCGGTGATCACCAAGCACCCCGGCACCGGTGGCCTCGTCAGCGTCGACACCGTCACCGCTCAGCTGCTCTACGAAATCACCGGCGCCCGCTACGCCAACCCGGACGTCACAGCCCGGATGGATTCCGTGGAGCTGTCGGCTGACGGTGCCGACCGGGTGCGCATCAGCGGTGTGATCGGCGAACCGCCGCCCCCCACGTTAAAGGTATCGCTGAACAGCATCGGCGGATTCCGCAATGCCATGACGTTTGTATTGACCGGGCTAGATATCGAGGCCAAGGCCGACCTGGTGCGCCGGCAGCTCGAAGCCGGGCTCACCGTCAAGCCCGCCGAGCTGCAGTGGTCTCTGACCCGCACCGATCACAACGATGCCGACACCGAAGAGGCGGCCAGCGCGATGCTGCGCTGCGTCGTCCGCGACCCCGACCCCGCCAACGTGGGCCGCCAGTTCTCCTCGGCCGCGGTGGAATTGGCACTCGCCAGTTATCCAGGCTTCCATGTGACCGCCCCGCCGGGCGAAGGTCAGGTCTACGGGGTGTTCACCCCCGGTTATGTCGACGCGAACCTGGTGCCGCACACCGCGGTGCACGCCGACGGCGGCCGCAGCCAGATCCCCTGCGCCACCGAAACTTTAGAACTGGCATCCGCCGACCCTCCGCCCCTGCCCGAGCCGCTCCCGGCTGGCCCAACCCAACGGGTCGCGCTGGGCCGGATCGCCGGCGCGCGCAGCGGCGACAAAGGCGGATCGGCCAACGTCGGGGTGTGGGTTCGCACCGAGGAACAGTGGCGCTGGCTGGCCAACACATTGACCGTTGAGCTGCTCAAGGAGTTGCTGCCCGAGGCCGCGGAATTCGACGTCACCCGCCACGTGCTGCCCAACCTGCGGGCGGTCAACTTTGTCATCGACGGCATCCTGGGTCAGGGCGTTGCCTACCAAGCACGATTCGATCCGCAGGCCAAGGGCCTGGGTGAATGGCTGCGCAGTCGCTACTACCACATCCCGGAAAGTCTTCTTATGGATCTTTGGACGACACCGTGAACATCTGGACTACGCCGGAGCGCGAACAGCTGCGGAAGACGGTGCGGTCGTTCGCAGAACGCGAGATCCTGCCCAACGCCGACGAGTGGGAGCGCAGCGGCGACTTGCCGCGCGACCTGCACCGGCGCGCCGGCGCGGCCGGCCTGCTGGGCGCGGGTCTGCCCGAATCGGTCGGCGGCGGTGGCGGAGACGGCGCCGACGCGGTGGTCATCTGTGAAGAGATACACCAGGCCGGCGCACCCGGGGGCGTCTTCGCGTCACTGTTCACCTGCGGCATCGCCGTGCCGCACATGATCGCGTCAGGCGATGTGCGGCTGATCGACACGTTTGTCCGCCCGACGCTGGCCGGCGACAAGATCGGCGCCCTGGCCATCACCGAGCCCGGCGGCGGCTCGGATGTCGGGCACCTGCGTACCACCGCCGTCTTGGACGGTGATCACTACGTGGTCAACGGCGCGAAGACCTACATCACCTCCGGCGTCCGCGCCGACTACGTCGTCACCGCTGTGCGCACGGGTGGCCCTGGCGCCGCGGGGGTTTCGTTGCTGGTGGTCGAGAAGGGCACGCCCGGCTTTGCGGTCAGCCGCAAGCTGGACAAGATGGGCTGGCGGTCCTCAGACACCGCGGAGCTGTCGTACGCCGACGCGCGCGTGCCCGCGGCGAATCTCGTCGGCGCCGAGAACAGCGGATTCGCGCAGATTGCCCAGGCATTCGTGGCGGAGCGGGTCGGCCTTGCCGCACAGGCATATTCGAGCGCACAGCGGTGCCTGGATTTGACCGTGCAGTGGTGCCGTGACCGGGAGACGTTCGGCCGCCCGCTGATATCGCGCCAGTCGGTGCAGAACACGCTGGCCGAGATGGCCCGACGCATCGACGTTGCCCGGGTCTATTCGCGCAACGTGGTCGAGCGCCAACTGGCGGGGGAAACAAACCTGATCGCGCCGGTGTGCTTCGCCAAGAACACCGCGGTCGAGGCCGGTGAATGGGTCGCCAACCAAGCAGTCCAGCTATTCGGTGGAATGGGCTACATGGCCGAATCAGAAGTCGAACGCCAGTACCGGGACATGCGGATCCTTGGCATCGGCGGGGGAACCACCGAAATTCTCACCTCATTGGCCGCCAAAACCCTGGGATTCCAAGCATGACCGCACTGCAATCCACACTCGATCCAAAGGCCGACGCGTATTCCGCGGCGGCGTCAGCGACCGAGGCCAAGCTCGATGAGATCAACGCCGAGTTCGCCAAAGCGCTCGCCGGCGGTGGCGCCAAGTACGTCGAGCGTCACCACGCCCGCGGCAAGCTGACCGCGCGGGAACGCATCGAGCTCCTCGTCGACCCGGACTCCCCTTTCCTGGAGCTCAGCCCTCTCGCGGCCTGGGGCAGCGCTTTTACGATCGGCGCCAGCGCGGTCACCGGCATCGGCGTGGTCTGCGGTGTCGAATGCCTGATCGTCGCCAACGACCCGACGGTCAAGGGCGGCACCAGCAACCCGTGGACATTGCGGAAGATACTGCGGGCCAACCAGATCGCCTTGCAGAACCGGCTTCCCGTCATTTCGCTGGTGGAATCCGGCGGGGCGGACCTGCCCACCCAGAAAGAAATCTTCGTCCCTGGCGGTCAGATGTTCCGCGACCTGACCCGGCTCTCGGCCGCCGGCATCCCGACCATCGCGCTGGTGTTCGGCAACTCCACCGCGGGCGGCGCCTACATTCCGGGGCTCTCCGATCACGTGGTAATGATCAAAGAGCGTTCGAAGGTATTTCTGGCCGGTCCTCCGCTGGTCAAGATGGCCACCGGCGAGGAGTCCGACGACGAATCCCTGGGCGGCGCCGAAATGCATGCCCGCATATCGGGTTTAGCCGACTACTTCGCTGTCGACGAGCTTGACGCGCTGCGGATCGGGCGCCGCATCGTGGCGCGGCTGAACTGGGTCAAGCAGGGACCCGCGCCGGCGCCGGTCACCGAGCCGCTGTTCGACGCCGAGGAGCTGATCGGCATCGTGCCACCCGATCTGCGCATCCCATTCGACCCGCGCGAGGTGATCGCCCGCATCGTCGATGGTTCCGACTTCGACGAGTTCAAGCCGATGTACGGGTCATCACTGGTGACGGGCTGGGCCCGCTTGCACGGCTATCCGCTCGGCATTCTGGCCAACGCGCGAGGCGTCCTGTTCAGCGAGGAGTCGCAGAAGGCGACCCAGTTCATCCAGCTGGCCAACCGCTCCGACACTCCACTGTTGTTCTTGCACAACACCACCGGCTACATGGTGGGCAAGGACTACGAGGAGGGCGGGATGATCAAACACGGCTCGATGATGATCAACGCAGTGTCCAACTCCGCCGTCCCGCACATCTCACTGCTAATCGGCGCCTCGTACGGCGCCGGTCACTACGGCATGTGTGGGCGCGCCTACGACCCTCGCTTCCTGTTCGCGTGGCCCAGCGCCAAATCCGCGGTGATGGGCGGCGCCCAGCTGGCGGGCGTGCTGTCCATCGTGAGCCGGGCCGCCGCCGAAGCCCGCGGGCAGCAAGTCGACGACGCCACTGATGCTTCCATGCGAGCCGCCGTAGAGGGCCAAATCGAAGCCGAATCGCTGCCCATGGTGCTGTCCGGGATGCTCTACGACGACGGAGTGATCGACCCGCGCGACACCCGAACCGTACTGGGAATGTGTTTGTCCGCCATTGCTAATGGCCCGATCAAGGGGACGTCTAACTTCGGCGTCTTCCGGATGTGACATCGATGCCAATCACGAGAGTTCTGGTAGCCAACCGCGGCGAGATCGCGCGGCGGGTGTTCGCCACCTGCCGCCGGCTGGGTGTGGGCACCGTCGCCGTCTACACCGACCCGGACGCCTCCGCGCCCCACGTCGGCGAGGCCGACGCCCGCGTGCGGCTGCCGAACATCCGCGACTACCTCAACGCTAAGGCCATCATCGCGGCGGCCCGCGCCGCCGGCGCCGACGCGCTGCACCCTGGTTACGGATTCCTTTCGGAGAACGCTGACTTCGCTTCCGCGGTACAGGACGCCGGGCTGATTTGGATCGGGCCGCCAGTGGACGCGGTGCGGGCTATGGGCTCCAAGATCGAGGCCAAGAAGCTCATGTCCGCCGCCGGTGTGCCGGTGCTCGATGAACTCGACCCCGATACGGTCACCGAAGCGCAGCTGCCGGTTCTGGTCAAGGCTTCCGCAGGCGGCGGCGGTCGCGGCATGCGGGTGGTCCGCGAATTGGCATCGCTGCCCGACGAAGTCGCCGCCGCCCGCCGCGAAGCGCAGTCCGCATTCGGCGACCCGACCGTGTTCTGCGAGCGCTACCTGCCCACCGGGCATCACATCGAGGTTCAGGTGCTGGCCGACTCCCACGGGACCGTGTGGGCCGTCGGTGAGCGGGAATGCTCCATTCAGCGCCGCCATCAGAAGGTCATCGAAGAAGCACCGGCGCCCCTGGTGGAACGCACACCGGGCATGCGGGCCAAGCTCTTCGACGCCGCCCGACTGGCCGCAAGCGCGATCGGCTACACGGGCGCCGGCACGGTCGAGTTCCTCGCCGATGATGACGGCGAGTTCTATTTCCTCGAGATGAACACCCGGCTGCAGGTTGAGCACCCGGTCACCGAAGAGACCACCGGACTGGACCTCGTCGAGCTACAACTTTCCATCGCCGACGGCGATCGACTCGATGCCGAACCACCCGGCGCCACCGGGCATTCGATCGAAGCCCGGCTCTACGCCGAGGACCCCGCAAGCGGCTGGCAGCCGCAAGCCGGTCCGGTGTACACCATCGACGTGCCGGCTGTTCGGACGCAATTTGCCACGCTGGGGCAGCGGACCGGAATCCGGCTGGATTCCGGGATCCTCGACGGATCGGTGGTGTCGATCCACTACGACCCGATGCTCGCCAAGGTCATCTCGTATGCCCCCACGCGTCGGCAAGCAGCGTTGGTGCTCGCCGACGCGCTGGCGCGCGCACGCGTGCACGGGGTGCGCACCAACCGGGAGCTACTGGTGAATGTGTTGCGGCATCCGGCGTTCCTCGACGGAGCCATGGATACGGCGTTTTTCGACACTCACGGTCTGACCGAACTGGCCGCGCCGCTGGCCGATGCCGCCACCGTTCGATTGTCGGCGATCGCTGCGGCGCTGGCGGACGCCGCGCACAACCGAGCCACTGCGACGGTATGCGGGGCGATCCCCAGTGGCTGGCGCAACCTGGCGTCGGGCTGTCAGGTCAAGACCTACCGCGACGACACCGACACCGAGCACCGCGTCGAATACCAGTTCACCAGGACCGGATTGACGCTGCCCGGCCACGATCCCGCCGGGTCGGTACAGCTCGTCTCGGCCTCGGCGAACGAGGTGGTGCTCGCTGACAGCAACGGGGTGGCCTGCAGCTTCGCCGTCGCCCGATACGGCGCCGACGATCAGGACATCTATGCCGATTCGGCGCGCGGTCCCGTTCACCTGGTCGCGCTGCCACGCTTCCCCGAGCCGGGTTCGGCCTTCGAACCGGGATCGTTGGTGGCCCCAATGCCCGGCAACGTCATCCGGCTCGGCGCCGCGGTCGGCGACACCGTCGCGGCCGGCCAGCCGTTGATCTGGCTGGAGGCAATGAAGATGGAACACACCATCACCGCGCCGGCCGATGGCGTGCTTACCCAGCTCAACGTCGACACCGGCCAACAGGTCGAAGTCGGTGCAGTCCTGGCGCGCGTAGAAACGCCTGAATCAGAAAGAGATCCGGAATGACCGAAACCAGCTTCATCGAAAACGAGGACCGTCAGGCCCTGCGCAAGGCCGTGTCCGCCTGGGCGTCGAACTACGGCGGCGAGTATTACCTGAAAAAGGCGCGTGCACACGAGCACACCACCGAATTGTGGTCCGAGGCGGGCAAGCTCGGTTTCCTAGGGGTGAACCTGCCCGAGGAGTACGGCGGTGGCGGCGCCGGAATGTACGAGCTGTCGCTGGTGATGGAGGAGATGGCGGCCGCGGGTAGCGCATTGTTGCTGATGGTGGTATCGCCGGCCATCAACGGCACCATCATCAGCAAGTTCGGCACCGAGGAGCAGAAGAAACGCTGGATTCCTGGCATCGCCGACGGCTCTTTGACCATGGCTTTCGCGATCACCGAGCCGGACGCCGGTTCGAACTCGCACAAGATCACCACCACCGCCCGTCGGGACGGCAGCGACTGGATCCTCAAGGGCCAGAAGGTCTATATCTCGGGTATCGACCAGGCGCAGGCGGTGCTGGTGGTGGCACGGAGCGAGGAGGCCAAGACCGGCAAGCTGCGCCCGGCGCTGTTCGTGGTACCCACCGATGCGCCCGGCTTCACCTACACCCGGATCGAGATGGAGATCATCAGCCCCGAGAGTCAGTTCCAGGTTTTCCTCGACGATGTCCGGCTGCCTTCCGATGCGCTGGTCGGCGCCGAAGATGCCGCCATCGCGCAGCTTTTCGCGGGCCTGAACCCCGAGCGCATCATGGGCGCGGCCAGCTCGGTCGGCTTGGGACGGCACGCGCTGGAAAAGGCCGTCGACTATGTCAAGACCCGCCAGGTCTGGTCCACCCCGATCGGCGCACACCAAGGCCTGTCACATCCGTTGGCGCAGTGCCACATCGAGGTCGAACTCGCCAAGTTGATGATGCAGAAGGCCGCGTCGCTCTATGACAGTGGCGACGACGTGGGTGCGGCCGAAGCCGCCAACATGGCCAAATACGCTGCGGCCGAAGCGGCGACACGATCGGTCGACCAGGCGGTGCAGTCGCTAGGCGGAAACGGGCTGACCAAAGAGTACGGTGTCGCCGCCATGCTGGCATCGGCCCGGCTGGGCCGCATCGCGCCGGTCAGCCGAGAGATGGTGCTGAACTTCGTCGCGCAGACATCGCTGGGTCTGCCTCGAAGCTACTGAAGCCTTACTTGATGAACACGCTCGTCGAATACACCGGGCCGGCCGAATCCGGAGGGCCGCTCGCCCGGCTGACGTTGAACTCTCCGCATAATCGAAACGCGCTTTCCGGCGCGCTCGTCAGCCAGCTGCACCAGGGGCTGCATGACGCCGCAGCCGATCCGGCGGTGCGGGCGGTGGTGCTCGGGCATACCGGCGGTACCTTCTGCGCTGGCGCGGACCTGTCCCAGTCTTCGGCGGCGGGCGATGACAGCCCATTCGACATGGCGGTGGCGCGGGCCCGGGAAATGACCGCGCTGCTGCGCGCCATCGTCGAATCGCCGCTGCCAGTGATCGCCGCGGTCAACGGCCACGTCCGCGCCGGCGGCTTGGGACTGGTCGGTGCGTGCGATATCGCGGTGGCGGGTCCGCGCAGCACCTTCGCGTTGACTGAGGCGCGGATCGGCGTCGCACCGGCGATCATCTCGCTGACGCTGCTGCCGAAAATGACGCCGCGCGCCGCCGCCCGCTACTACCTGACCGGCGAGACGTTCGATGCCGGTCGAGCCGCGGAAATCGGATTGATCACGACGGCAGCCGACGACGTAGACGCCGCCGTGGCGGCGCTGGTCGCCGATGTGGGCCGCGGTTCACCCCAGGGGCTCGCGGCGTCCAAGGCGCTGACGACAGCAGCGGTGCTCGAAGGATTCGACCGCGACGCCGAACGGCTCACCGAAGAGTCGGCCCGGCTATTCGTGTCCGACCAAGCCCGCGAGGGCATGCTTGCATTTTTGCAAAAACGGCCGCCCAGCTGGGCCACCACCGGGGATTGAGCGATCCCCAACGCCGCAGGAAATGTTGCAGTTCGGCCAACCCGCTTGCAGCAACAACTGGACGTCGTACGCTCGTGTGTGATGAGCAACTCAGCGCAACGCGACGCGAAGGACGCGCGCGACGAAGCACCTCGTGCGGCGGACACCGATCGCATACAGGTTGCGCAGTTGCTGGCCTACGCGGTTGAGCAGGGCCGCCTGCAGCTCAACGACTACGAAGACCGGCTCACCAAGGCATATGCGGCAACCACCTACCAGGAGTTGGATGAACTCCGGGAGGACCTGCCGGATGCGCCGATAAGCCCGCGCAGGGGCGGAAAAACCAATCCGGCGCCGTCCACGCTGTTGCTGGCAATGCTGAGCGGATTCGAGCGCCGCGGCCGCTGGAATGTGCCGAAGAAGCTGACCACGTTCACCTTCTGCGGCAGCGGTGTGCTGGATCTGCGCTACGCGGACTTCACCTCCACTGAAGTGGAAATCCGCGCGGTGTCGATCATGGGTGGCCAGAACATCCTGCTGCCGCCTGAGGTCAACGTCGAGATCGACGGCCACGGTGTGATGGGCGGCTTCGACCGCGAGATCCTGGGCAACGGCACGCCCGGCGCGCCCAAGGTGAAAATCCGCGGCTTTTCCCTGTGGGGCGGTGTGAGCATAAAACGCAAAGCCCGCAGTCCGCGCTCGTAGCAGACGATCAACCCGCCGCGGGTGCTTGACCGTAACTGTAGTGGTCAATGACTTCGCCCCAGCGCTCCGTGACGATCGCGCGCTGTTCGTCCGTCAGCTCGTAGGTGTTCGTTTCGTATTGGGCATGCTCGGCGAGGTATTTCCGAAGCCGCGGCCGGTACTGCTCAAAGTCACCCAGCCCCAAGTGCTCGTAGAGTCGACGCAGCTGCACTTCCGGATCAGCGATCAGATCCTCATAGCGCAATTCGTAAAAGCTGGACGGATCAACAACTTTGCGCCCTTCGTCCAACTTTCGATACAGATCGAGATAGGTAGACAGAACCTGTTCGTCCAATCCGGCGAATGTCGGCCGCTGCAAGCCGTGTTTGCGATATAGCGACTGTCGAAGATGAATGGTCGACGGGTAGACGACATAGGGATCTCTGACGATGTGGATGAACTTCGCCTGCGGAAATAGGTCTAACAGCACCTTGATCCGGAAGCTGTGCGGCGGGTTCTTGAGGACCACCCGCCTCCTGCGGCGGAAGTACACCTGCTGGACGAATCGGAAAAACGTCTGCTTCCACGCTGCTAATTCCCGCGGCGTGAGCTCCTCCAAATCCAGATAGCGCAGATCCTGCTGTGGTCGGTTCGGGAACGCGATGGTCAGATACGGCGAGGGCTGCCCCAGCATGCACAACACGAATTCGTCTTCCTGCGGGTGCTCCAAGCTCAACTCCATGTTGTCCATGGCCCGGTGCTTTGACACCAAGAATCCCATCCATGGTGCAAGCCACTCGGTCAGCAAAAAATGATGCGGCACAAGGCATTCGTAGCTGGTAGGACTTGTGTGGCGTTCGTCGAGCGTCAATAGTTCGTGCAGCAGGGTGGTGCCGGTGCGCCAGTGTCCGACGATGAATATCGGCGCGTCGGCGATCACGGTATCGGCCACCCGCCTGCCGAAGATGACTTTCTGCATGAATCCCAAAAAGGAGTGCGCCACACTGAGAAACGTGTAAATGACCGCGAAGTGCCAGCGGCTCCAGTGCACGGCGAACCGGTTACGGATCAGCAGGCGCATCCAGGCGGAGAAGTTGCAACCGATCCACAGCGGCGCCGCCCACTCGTGCCACCACGAAAACAAGGACGAGGAACGTGGCGCCCGCATCGCACCTTCCTTCTGACCCCTATGCGGTCTCGGATGCGGCAAAAACACCACCCAAGTCAGCTCGCGGCGTCGCCGCGGCCCGTAACCGGGTCAGACCGCGAAGGTTCGCGTTGGTCGACCACCTCGGCGGCTCGAGCACTTCGATCTGGTCGATGTTTTCGACGATCTGGCGCAGCACCGCCTGGCCCTCCATCCGTGCCAGCTGAGCTCCGGGGCACAAATGGATGCCGGAGCCGAACGCGACATGCCCGGTCGGGTTGCGGTCGGCACGGAAGGTATCCGGATCATCGTATTGACGTGGGTCGCGGTTGGCCGCACCCCACGCCAGCAGCACGAGGGAGCCCGCCGGGATAACGGCTCGGCCGACGGTATAGTCGACGCGCGTTGTGCGGCAAATATTTTGGATTGGAGACGCAAATCGGAGCTGTTCCTCGATCGCCGACGGGATCAGCTCCGGTCTCTGTGCAAGAAGTCTGAGCTGGTCTGGCCACTGCGCCACCGTAAGGAACAAGGTGCTGAGCAGGTTCTCGGTCGTCTCGTAACCCGCGACCAACAGCAACAGGGCGAAGAAGAATAATTCCTCGTCGCTGAGCCGGCCATGCTCGGCGCCCGCGACGAGTCTCCGAAGAACGGTCTGCTCCCCCAGTAACCCCCCGTCGCGCAACCTTTCGGTGAAAAATGCATACAAACGTCGAAATCCGTTAAAGCTCCGACCAAGCGAAAACATTCCGGACGGCGACAGGTTGACGTCGGTGATTCGAACCACCTGTTTGGACCAGTGACAGAACGCGTCTTGATCGGACTCCGCTACGCCGAGAATGTGGGAGATGGTGCGCATCGGCATCGGTGCGGCCACCGTGGAGACGATGTCGGCGGACGGCTGGGTTAATAGGCCCGTGACCAACTCTCGGGCGAGTAGGTCGACCGTCGGACGCCAGGACTCCAAGGCGCCACGGGCGAAACCCGGCAGCAACTGTTTGCGCATCCGGGTGTGCTCGGGCGGATCCGACGTGGGGAGAAATGGCAAGCACAGCCGCGAAAAGGTGACTCCGCGGGCGCTGCGCAACACGTCAGCGTTTCGGGCGGCGTCGCGGACGTCGGCGTATCGACTCAAAATGTAAAAATCGCGCTTGCGGTTGTAATGCACCCGCTCGCCGGCTAACAACATGCGGTAATGGGGATATGGATCGGCGGCCACCGCGGGGTCCAACGGGTCAAAGTCGGTGATCTGCACGTGCTTTGGGTCATGCCTGTTGACCAGTCTCGACCGGGTCGTCTGGGTGACCCGGAGTGTCAGCCCCCGCACAACGGAGGGCCCATAGGTTCGCGCAAGCCGCGCATCGCGCCGCACCGCTGCAACCACCGGAAAACCGGCAGCAGAACTCATCCGCCCACGCACAGCTTCGTCAGTCGGCTCTGGCATTCTTTCCCCGGTCCACAGAATGCCGCCGCCAAAAGGGCACGCGCCCTGCGGCACCCCACCATGCTCCGTCAGGGAAGTGAACGGTGCCCCCGTCATCGCACTCCCGATGTTCAACTGCGCGTAAGGTTCTGGCATTTCGCTCAGCGTAGCCGCAGCGGAGCCTCTTCGGCGGCCTCAGTTGCTGTGAAACAGTTATGAACTGCCCGATACCCCCGGCTAACTTTCTGTCCGCGACACCTCTGTCGAGATGACTGCCCGATCATAAACGTCTGTTCGTACGACCGCGTCCAGCAGGTCGTCGCGGCAGCAAACCACCCACCGTTCCACGCTATGCCGCGGGCGTGGGCTGACCACTGCCTAGCCAAGACCAAGCAGCGGTGGCAAGCTGGTGACCGGCCGCGGCCGGGCTCGGACCGCCATGCTGCTTCAACTGCTGCGAAAGGCGACGTTGGTGAGCCAGTTCCGAGTCGGCCTCAGCGCTCAGATCCTCAATTTACGATATTCCCCAACCGCGCTCCCGCGAGCCCAGGTTGCGATGGCCACGGCCAGCGGTGCCGACTCCTACTGGGTAGCCGACCACCTGAATTCGCTGTACCCACGCTCGATCGCCACGTCGGGCTACCTCGGTGCCGCCAAATTCGCCCCAAAGGTCGACGCCCAACTCGAACCGTGGACGATGCTCGGACATCTTGCCTCCCGCAACCGCTTTGCACGTCTGCGGCTTGGTGTCGGGGTTACAGATGCCAATCGACGTCATCCGGCGGTCACCGCGCAGGCCGCGGCCACGTTGCACTTAATCAGCCGCGGCCGGACCATTCTCGGCATCGGCGTCGGAGAGCGGGAGGGCAATGAACCCTACGGGGTGGACTGGACCAAGCCCGTGGCGCGCTTCGAAGAGGCGGTCGCCACGATCCGTGCACTGTGGGACTCCGGTGGCGAACTCGTCTCGCGTGAGTCGCCGTACTTCCCATTGCGTAACGCGATGTTCGACCTGCCGCCCTACCGTGGCAAATGGCCCGAGATATGGATCGCTGCGAAGGGGCCGCGCATGCTGCGAGCCACCGGGCGCTACGCCGACGCCTGGTTCCCCGGGCTGATTTCGGGACCCAAGGACTACGCAGCCGGTCTTGAAGCAGTGCAAACAGCGGCATCCAACGCCGGGCGAGACCCTAGTTCGATCATCCCGGCACTCTCGATTTTTGTCTTCACCGGGCGAAGCCGCGACGACGTCGAGCAGACCCTGAACTCAGATGCCGCAAAAGCCATCGCGCTCATCATTCCGGGCCAGGTGTGGGCCAGCCACGGCGTGCAACATCCGCTTGGACATGACTTCTCCGGCGCCCAGGACCTAATCCCGCAAACCCTAGACGAGCAGACGGTGCTGTCCTACATCAGAAACGTCCCAGTGGCGATGCTCAAACAGGTGCTTCTCACCGGGACGCCCGACGAGGTCATCGATCACGCTGCTGAATGGCGAGACCACGGAGTGCGTTATCTGGTTGCCAGCAATGTCAGCCACCTGCAGCCGAACCTGCGGAAAAGCATCACGTCCGTCGCGCCGTTCTTCAAGATCCTGCGCGGGCTCCAGAAACTGTGAATCGCCCGCCGGCGCGATGAATCCGGACGCTAGCGACGACGCCGCGACCGCAGATAGTCGCCTACCACGGCCGCACCCAGCCCGTCGAGATCAGGCACCACGACACGCCCCTCGACCCGCCGCGCCACCTGATCGATAAACCGGGCCAGGCCGGGGTCACTGCCCAACCGGAAAATCGTCACCTGCGCACCCAGTCGCCCCATCTCATCGAAACCGCGCACGGTGTGAGCGATGGTCCGCGGATGCGGCGGGTAATCAAAGAAGACACTCGAACCCTCACCGTCAAAATCCTCGAGGTGCGCGGTGGGTTCACCGTCGGTCACCACCAGCACGACGGGCTGCGCGTTGGGGTGTCGGCGCAAGTGCCGTCCTGCCAGTGCCAGCGCGTGATGCAGGTTGGTGCCCTGCTCGTAGACACCCTCCAGACCCGTCAGCTCAGCGGCCGTCACCGTGCGCGCGTAACGACCAAACGCGATGATCTCCAAGGCATCCGACCGGAACCGGGTACTCACCAGGTGATTGAGAGCGAGCGCCGTCTGCTTCATCGGCAGCCAGCGATTCTCCATCACCATCGAAAACGAGGTATCCACCAACAGTGCCACGGCAGACTGGGTGCGCGTCTCGGTCTCGGAAATCTCGACGTCGTCCACGGTTATCCGGAGCGGACCAACGCCACCCTTCGAGGTCGCCGTTCCGGCTTGCCGCAGCACCGCGTTGGTCAGCGTACGGGAGATGTTCCACGGCTCGGTATCACCGAACTGCCAGGGTCGAGTCGCACCGGTCAACTCGCCAGCCGCCCCCGCACGCCGATGATCACGCTCGCCCCGACGGCCTGCAAGCTGTTGCGCCACATCGCGTAACGCCGCCTCACCGAGCTGGCGCGTCGCCTTGGGCGACAGTCGCCACTGGCCGTCGGAACCACGATCCAGGAAACCCTGATTGACCAGTGCGCGTTCCAATTCGGCGAGCGTTCGGGCGTCGATGGCGGCTTGGTCACCAAGCTGGCGGGCCAGCGCATCGAGGTCGACGTCATCCATGGTCGCGCCCGGATAGCTCTGCGACAGCTGCTCGGCCAGCTGCTCCAGCTCGGCGATGTCGGACAAAGCCTGGGCGCCCTCGCCCATGCCCATCGGATTGTCGCCGGAGAACTGCTCAGAGCCAGTCCAGTCTTCACCCGGGCGCGCTGCCTGCAAATGCCCGTCCAGCTTATTCAACGCCTGCATCAGCGACGGAGATCCAAACGCCTGCTCCGCCAACGCATCCAGCTCCGCGCGCTGGTCCGGGTTCAGGCTATTGCGGAAGCGCTGGGCGGCGGCGGCCCGCTTGGCCAGCGAGTCCAGCAGCTCGTCGACATTGCTCGGGTTCTCCGGAAAGAACTCGCCGTGCTTGTCCATAAAGTCTTGAAAGTCCTGCTGGGTGTCCTCGCCTCGGGCGTGCTTGTCGAGCAGCCCATTGAGATCGTCCAGCATCTCGTTGACGCGCTGGCGATCCTCATCGGTGGCACCCTCAAGCGCTTGCTTCATGCCGGAAAAACGTTGGTCCAGCATCTCGCGGCCGAGCAAATCCTTGATCTGCTCATACTTTTCGCGGGCTTCCGTGCTGCGCCAGTTGTAGTCGGACAGCTCCTGGACGGCCTTGGCCGGCGATGACGGAAGGGCCCCGAGCTGCAGTTCGCCAAAACGCGCGTCGTCGTCCAGCGCACGGGCCAGCGCCTTACGTTCGGCGAGCACAGCCTCGTCGAGCAGTTTCTTGATCTCCTGCAAGGTTCCGTCTAAATTGTTGCGGCGCAACAAATCCCGTCGGCGCCGATTCGCCTCAGCCGCCAATCGGTCAGCCCCGGGCATGTTCTCCGTACCGCGCCGCAACAGCTCGGACAGGGCGCGCCGCGGCGAGGTGCCCGCCATGACGTCCTGCCCGATCTGCTCGAGCGCCTCGCGCAGGTCCACCGGCGGAGCCAGTGGATCGGGTCCGCCGGTGTACGCCGAGTATCGCGAAGCGTGCCCTTTAACCGGTTTAGCCATAGACGGTTTGGCCTTCCCCGGATACCTTGTCGATCCGCTTGGCCAGGTACAACGCCTCCAGCGCCAATTCCAGCGCTGCCGCGCGTTCGCCCTCGGACTCGGCGTTGAGTTTGGTCGCGATTTTGTCCACAACTGGCAATCCTGGAACCGCTGCCAGTACATCCTTGGCCGACACCTTTTCGCCGGTCGTCACCGCGGAACCGCTTTCAACGGCGGACACCAAGGAGCCCACGTCGATACCGCCGAGCACTCTGGACGCGGTATCCGCGGTAGCGCGGCGCAGCAGGTGCTCGAGCACCGCCTGTTCGCGGCCTTCCTCACCGGACTCGAATTCCAGCTTGCCGCGCAGCACATCGATCACCGTGCTCAGGTCGACCACCCGGGCCACCGGGTCCGTTTCTCCCAGCACCGCTCCGCGGTGCCGGGCGGACGCCGCGACGGTCTCCGCCGCCGCGATCGCAAACCGCGCCGACACCCCAGAACGCTGATCGACCGAGTTGGACTCCCGCAGGTACCGGGCAAACTGCGCGATCACCTGCATCAGGTACTCCGGCACCTGCGCGCTCAGGTGGGCTTCCTGGGCGATGACTCCCATCTCCGCCTCAAGTTCCAGCGGGTAATGGGTGCGGATCTCCGCGCCAAAGCGGTCTTTGAGCGGAGTGATGATCCGGCCACGGTTGGTGTAGTCCTCTGGGTTGGCGCTAGCGACCACCAACACGTCCAGCGGCAGGCGCAGCGTGTAACCGCGGACCTGGATGTCGCGCTCCTCCATGACGTTGAGCATCGACACCTGGATGCGCTCGGCGAGGTCGGGCAGTTCGTTGATCGCTACGATGCCACGGTGCGCGCGCGGGATGAGTCCGTACGCGATGGTCTCGGGATCCCCGAGGCTGCGGCCTTCGGCGACCTTGATCGGGTCGATGTCACCGACCAGGTCGGCGACGCTGGTGTCGGGGGTGGCGAGCTTCTCGGTGTAGCGCTCGCTGCGGTGCTTCCACTCCACGGGCAGATCGTCGCCGAGTGTGGCGGCCCGCCGGATCGACTCCGGCGTGATCGGCGTGTAGGGGTGGTCGCCCAGTTCAGCACCACCGATCACCGGCGTCCACTCGTCGAGCAGGCCGATCAAAGCCCGCAGCAGGCGCGTTTTGCCCTGGCCGCGTTCGCCAAGGAGGACGAAGTCGTGGCCGGCAATCAAGGCCCGCTCCAGCTGGGGCAACACGGTGTCGTCGAATCCCAGGATGCCGGGCCAGACCTCAGCGCCATCCGCCAGCGCGGTCAGCAGATTCTCCCGGATTTCCTGCTTGACTCCCCGTTCACGATGACCGGCGGCACGCAGTTCGCCTACGGTGCGGGGCAGATTGCTCGGTGATGTCACCACTCCACGCTACGACGGCGGCGCCGATACGGCACTGCGTCCTCCGTTGCGAGTGAGTGATCTTTAGTGATCACGCGACTCGCACCCCATCTCGGGGTTGTTCCCCAGCTGGTTGGCTGGGTCCCTTCCGCGCTTCATGGCCACCCGCCGGACGAGGTCCGGTCTTACGGTCGGCTCCACGCTTGACGGCGGCCCCAACTGGGCCGACGACGCTAACGGGTTCCTCGTAACGTGCGAGGTTGATCGCGGCGTTGTCATCACGCTGATGCGCTGCCGAACATGCGTCGCACTGCCATTGTTGGGCCCAGCCGATGTCCTGCACATGCCCACAGGCGTGGCAGGTCTTCGACGACGGGAACCAGCGGTCCGCAACCACCAGCGCCGACCCGTACCAGCCGGTCTTATAAGACAGGTGCCGGCGCGGCGTACCCAAGGCCGCATCCGAAAGTCCGCGCCGCCTCGCGCGGGCCCCGGGTAGCCCCTTTTGCCGCAACATCCCCGGAGCGTCCAAACCTTCCACCACGATCCGGCCGTGAGTTTTAGCCAACCGTGTTGTCAGGACATGCAAGTGATGAGTGCGGACATCATTGACCCGGCGATACACCCGGGACAGTTCAGTGGTGCGCTCCCGGTAACGCCGGGAACCTGTCACACAGCGCGACCGGGCACGCGAAACATGCCGCAACTCGCGCAGCGCGCTCTCCAACGGGCGCGGGTTAGGCACCGTCTCGATCACCGTGCCCTCCGCCGTGGCCACCGTCGCCAACCGTCGCACCCCGACGTCAACGCCCACCCGGGAACCGGGCTGGGCCACATTCGGTCGCTGCGGGCGGCCAACCAGCACCCGAACACTCGCATCCACCCGTGTGCCATTGCGGCGAACCGAAATCGCCAGCACCCGCGCCCGCCCGGCCCGGATCAGCCGCTCGAGGCGCCGGGTGTTCTCCTGCGTGCGGACCGTGCCGATCACCGGCAGCGTGAGGTGGCGGCGGTCGGGCTCGACCCGCATCGCCCCGGTGCTAAAACACACCCGATCGTGGTCGCGGCCTTTGCGTTTGAACCGCGGGAACCCGACCCGTCTCCCCGCGCGCCTCCCGGCACGGGCGCTCTGCCAGTTCCAGTAGGCGTTCACCGCGCCGGTGATGCCATCGGTGTAGGCCTCCTTCGAACATTCGCGCCACCACACCGCACCGGTCCCAGCGTTGACACACACCTCGTCCTTGACGGTGTTCCAGCGTTTCCGCAGCGCTTGCAGTGACGGCTTCGCGGTCTCTACCCCGGTCGTGTGCCACGCTTCGATGTCGGCTTTCAGAGTGGCCACCGTCCAGTTGTATGCCTTGCGGCGGGCACCGAAATGCCTGGCCAGCGACCTAGCTTGATCCTCGGTCGGGTCCAACGTGAACCGAAACGCCTGCACACACCAGCCATCGGGAATCTCGAACCTAGCCATCACCCAGCCCGCCCGTCCTCAACGCCAGATTCACATATCTGTTGCTACAGCACACCACCGACAACCACCGACCACTCAGAACACAACAGCTGGCGGCCCACCGACGCGAAGGTCGGGCAATCTAAATCGATTGCCCGACCTTCGGTAGAGGACTTTTGAGCCCACCGGAACGGTGGACGCTAAGACCGATTAGTTCATGGTGACAGTGGCGTCCGGATCCCCTGTTTTCCACGTGACCGTGCCGTGCTCGAACGTCGACTTGAAAGAACCGTCGGGCAGAATCTGCTCGTCAGCGGTCGGGTAACCCAGCTTGCCCTGCGAGGCCTGCACCGCATTCCACGCGTCGCGGATCTTGCCCCAAACGAAGTAAACCGGGCCGCCCGTCTTGTAAATGAGCACCCCGCCGTCGAACTGTTGGTAGGAACCAGTGCCGTTCAAGGTCTTCTTCTCGTTGTCGAACGGTGCGCCCAGATCCTTCTTTTGAGCGTCGGTCAGAGACTGGAACTTCGCGAGAATGGGTCCCTCCACCGTGTAAGGCGTGCCGTTGGCACCCGGGATGGTTGTCACCGCCCCCGCGACCGCACTACTGACTGCGGATGTAGCGGACGACGCCGCCGACGACATCGCGGACGCGGCTGAGCTTGCCGCTGAACTTGCTGTATCGTTGGCTTTCGTCGCGTGGCATCCGGAGCCGATCAGAGCAAATCCCGCAACCGCAGCGGTAAATGCCACTGTTCGTTTCGTGATAGAGCGCATCTCATTCCTCTCGAATTAGGTACGACGCCCATCGGCGTACCTAATTCGAACCCTATTCTTGTTCGCGACCCGCCAGCAAGGACGAGATTTGAATGCTCGCTCCGGCCCGTGCGCCGACCGGGGCCCTAGTGGGCGAAATGGCGGGCTCCAGTCAGGTACACGGTGACGCCGGCTTTCGCCGCCGCCGCGGTCACCTCGTCATCGCGCACCGAGCCCCCGGGGTGCACGATCGCCTTTACTCCCGCGCCTGTCAGCGTCTCCAATCCATCCGGGAAGGGGAAGAACGCATCGGAGGCTGCGACCGCACCACGGACCCGGTCGCCGCCGCGTTCGACGGCCAGCCGGGCGGCGTCGACCCGGTTGACTTGCCCCATCCCGACGCCGACGGTCGCACCGTCGGCGGCAATTACGATCGCATTCGACTTGACCGCGCGACACGAGCGCCACGCGAAGACCAAGTCGGTCAATGTGGCCGGGTCGGCCGGTGACCCGGTCGCCAGCGTCCAGTTCGCCGGATTGTCACCGTGCGCATCCAGCTCGTCGCGTTGCTGAATGAGCAGTCCGCCGCTGATGGGACGAAGGTCGGCGCCACCGGTCAGCGGCTCTGAGGCCACCAGCACCCGGATGTTCTTCTTACGGGTCAGCGCATCCACGGCGCCTGGCTCGTACGAGGGCGCGATTATCACTTCGGTGAAGATGGTGCTCACATACTCGGCCATCTCGACACTGACCGCGGTGTTCGCCGCGATAACTCCGCCGAAAGCGCTCATTGGATCGCATTCGTGGGCCTTGCGATGTGCGTCCGCGACCGAAACCGACGAGATGGCGATCCCGCACGGGTTGGCATGCTTGATAATTGCCACGCACTTCTCTTCGTGGTCGAATGCGGCCCGCCAGGCCGCGTCGGCGTCGGTGAAGTTGTTGTAGGACATCTCTTTTCCGTGCAACTGCTCAGCCTGTGCCAGGCCGGGCCAAGCGGCGGGGTCGCTGTAAAGTGCGGCCTGCTGATGTGGGTTCTCGCCGTAGCGCAGCATCGCCGTGCGGCGCCAGCTGCTGCCGAACCACCTGGGAAACGCGGTGGGCGGATGCTCGGGCGAAAGCGTCGACTCCATCCAGGTCGCGACGGCGACGTCGTACTCGGCGGTGTGCTGAAATGCCAGGGACGCCAGCCTTTTGCGGTCGGTGAGGGTGAATCCGCCGTCACGCACCGCGGCCAACACTCCGTCGTACCCGAGCGGGTCGGTGACCACCGCCACGCTGGGATGGTTCTTGGCGGCGGCCCGGACCATCGAAGGGCCGCCGATGTCGATCTGCTCGACGCATTCGTCAACGCCCGCACCGGATTCGACGGTCTGGCTGAAAGGATACAGGTTGACCACAACCAGTTCGAACGCCGCGATTCCGAGTTCCTCGAGCGCCGCGGCATGCTCCGGTTTGCGCAGGTCAGCCAGCAGGCCGGCATGTACTCGTGGGTGCAGTGTCTTGACCCGGCCGTCGAGCACCTCCGGGAAGCCGGTCAGCTCCTCCACCGGTGTCACCGGAATCCCTTTGTCGGCAATGGTCTTCGCCGTCGAGCCAGTTGAGACGATCTCGACGCCGGCAGCACTCAGGCCCTGGGCGAGATCTATCAGACCGGTCTTGTCGTACACGCTGATCAACGCGCGGCGAATCGGCCTTTTGGCGTCGTCGGTGCTCATCTATGGCCGCCTTTCATCGATCGTCGACTTTCGTCCGATCGTCGCTTTTCTTCCGATCCACGTGACGCCGCCAGTCGCGATCGCGGCCACCACGTCCACCAACATCCGGCGTTCGATGACTTTGATGCGTTCGTGCAGTGTCTCGTCGTCGTCGCCGTCGAGCACGGGAACGGCTTGCTGCGCCAAAATCGGCCCGGTGTCCATGCCGGCGTCAACCAAGTGCACCGTAGAACCGGTGACCTTCACGCCGTAGGCCAGCGCATCGGGGACTGCGTGCGCACCCGCGAATGCCGGCAGTAGCGCCGGATGGGTGTTGAGAGTACGTCCGCAGAATCGTGAAAGAAATTGTGGTCCAAGAATTTTCATAAACCCCGCGGAGACGATCAGATCGGGCGAGTGCGCAGCGGTAGCGTCAGTGATCGCGGCGTCCCACGCGGCACGGTCGGGGTGGTCGGCGAGGCGGACGGTGAACGTCGGCAGTGCGGCCGCCGCGGCGACCTCGCTGGCCCCACACTCGCGATCTAAGCCGACGGCCACTACCCGCGCCGGGTAGTCACCGACCGCGGCGTCGATCAGTGATCTCAGCAGCGAGCCCGTGCCCGATGCCAGCACGACGAGCCGAGCCGGCGCACTCGGGGGCACACGGAGCGGTTCTTGCACATCGGCGAGCCTACTGGCGCGGGCGCCGGTCCGCGTCGGTGGCCGAGCCTAATCCTCGACGTCGCGCGCAGCGGGCGGGGCGGACTCGTCATCCGGGGCGACGTCCACAACGGCGACATCACTGGCATCACCGTCATCACCGTCATCACCGTCATCACCCGGCAGGCCGTGCTCGATGACAACGTCGTCGTCGCCGGGCGGATCATGATCGGCCGGCTCGGCGAGAAGGTCAACAGCATCCGCTGGTTCCGCTAGTTCTTCAATGACCTCTTCGGCCGGTGGGGCGGGCGCGCGCCTGGGCTTGGGGCGCCGGAGGCGGCGCCTGATCCCACCGGTCATTACCACCGTGACCCAGCCAACGACGGCAAACCAGAAGAACACCCCGATGAGCAAGGCGCCCTGGTCGACGCCGACGTCGCCGAAGTTGCCCAGCCGACCACCCCCGCCAAGCGCAAGCAATGACATGGCCACAGCCCCTGCGGCGGCGGCGGACAGCAGCTTGCCCACCGCCGGAACCAGCGGCAGCGGACGACGGGCACACTGTTGGCCGACCACCACGCCGGACGACGCGCCGACGATGAGTAGCGCGACCCACGCCGGCCCGAGCGGCGGCGTCGGGGACGCGGCCAGCACCGGGATTGCCGGGATATCGCCGCCGAAGACGGTGAAAGAACTGAACGTCGCGAAGCCGACATGCGCGCTGGACCCCACCGCGACCGCCGCGGTGCCGACGATGACGTTGGGCGTGTAGAGCACCGACAGCACGGTGAGACTGAATTGGCCGAATATCGAATCGGTGATGCCATAGAGGTCTTGCATTGTCGACCAGTGCACGACCAGGGAACCAGCGGTCACCAGGCCGGAGAGCCCGAGCAGTGCCAGGACGCCAGCCGCCGCGGCACGCAGTGAATCACCCAGCCAATTGGGCAGCGGCGACACTGCCAAGGCCTGTCGTCCGATCCGGGACCAGACACCGAAAGCGGCACCGACAAGATGGACCACCAGCACGCTGGTGAACGCGCGCAGGGCGTTTGGTGTCTCCAGCTCGGTGATTACCGACGACGCGTCATGGATGACGGCCAGCGCGATCGCCGTCATCAGCAACGGGCCGCCCAGCGCCGACGCGACAACCCAGCGGACGACCAGCCACGACGACCGCGGCGAGGTGGCCCACGCGGTGCTGCGCGCTGTACCCCAAATCATCAAAAGGACTGGCAGCAGCGGCATTACGCCCAATTCATGACCACCGATCGAGATCGGTACGTCGTGGATACCGAGCCAGATACTGGCGATGGCGCCCAACGCACCGGTCATGTCGCTGTTGGCGATCAGCAATTGGAGCAGCGTGATCGCGGCGACGATGCCCAGTGACACCACCGCAGGGCCGAACGCGACCCTGACTAGGTCGCGCGCCTGGCGAGCACCCGCTGCCTGGTCGTCCTCCACCCGTGTCACTCTTGGCGCACGTGCCCAGCTAGGCGCGAGAGTGCGCGGTTAGTCCGGCGCCGGCCCAGCGGGTGACGAGGGCTGCTCACCGTGGTCGGCGGACGGCTGGCCCCCGGTCGGGTTTGAGTAGTTGACCGGACCCGAGTTGCCCGCCGACCGCGCACCGGCGTCGGCATGAGGCGGGGGGCTGAAGCTGGGGAAACCGGTGGGTGGCGTGTTTGGCCCGTCCTGCTCGGCCGCATGGGCATTGAATCCACCGCTCGCTGGGGTTGGGATCGCGGCCTGCGTCGGGCTCTGGCTCGAGGGATAACCGCCGTACTGCGACCCGTAACCGGGGGGTTGCCGTTGGTTGTGCGACTGGTGTGCTGCGTGTTGGCCACTCGGCTGACCGTAGTACCCGGGCTGCTGCGCGCCGTACTGTCCGTATTGCCCGTACTGGCCATACTGCGCGTACGGGTCGTATTTGGGCCTCGGGGTCGGCGCCGTGATCACGCCGGCATCCAGCAGAATCGCGGTGGCGGCGGCGGCCGCCTGGAGCACGCTGCAAGCCAGCAGCGGCCACACCGCCCAGCCGATTACGTAGCCGCCGGGCAAGTTGACCGTCTTCGAAATGATCATCAACGCACCCAGCAACGCGACCGCCGCGACTAACCCCACCCTCTTCTTCGCATTGGGCAAGAGTCCCAAGCCGGCGACTATCGCGGCCAGCGCCGCAGCGTCGACCCCGAAGCCGCCATCGTGGGCGAAAATGGCTGGGGCATTGAGGTCGGGGCTGGTGGCAAATATCGGGCCGAAATTCAGCAGGTATACCGCCACTCCGAGGACCACCACCGCGGCATTCAGGTAACTCGGAAGCTTGCTTTCGGCGTCTTCGGTTTTTGCGAACGAGGGTGTGGCGCCTGGGTAGGAACCGCCAGGCTGCGCTGGTGGATATCCGGGACTACCGGGCGAGTAGGTCATGACTCCTCCTGTTGCTGCCGGGATACTGGGCAGCGCTTGCGTTGCGGCGCGATCGAAGAACCACGCTAGCGCACGTTTGTGTGCCCGTGCCGGAACGACGAGGTCGGCGCCCCAACCAGCGCCGATCCGCATCGCGGGTCGCTGGCGAGATCGCCTACTCGCCGGGCAGCTTGCCGATCTTAGGTAGAACACGTTCTAATTCTGTCCATGGATTACGGGCTTGTGCTTTTCACCAGCGACCGTGGCATCTCCCCGGCGGCAGCCGCCAAGCTTGCCGACGACCACGGCTTCACGACGTTCTACGTGCCAGAGCACACCCATATACCGGTTAAGCGCGAGGCCGCCCACCCGACGACGGGTGACGAATCGCTGCCGGACGATCGCTACATGCGGACCCTGGACCCGTGGGTGAGCCTGGGCGCGGCGTGCGCGGTGACGTCACGGGTCCGGCTGTCCACCGCGGTGGCGCTGCCCGTGGAACACGATCCGATCACCCTGGCGAAAAGCATCGCGACCCTGGACCACCTGTCCGGTGGCCGGGTCAGCCTGGGCGTCGGTTTCGGGTGGAACACCGACGAGCTCGCCGACCACAACGTGCCGCCGGGGCGGCGCCGCACCATGTTGCGCGAGTACATCGAAGCGATGCGGGCGTTGTGGACGCAGGAGGAAGCCGCCTACGACGGCGAGTTCGTCAAGTTCGGTCCCAGCTGGGCCTGGCCCAAGCCGGTGCAGTCACACGTTCCGGTGCTGGTGGGCGCCGCGGGCAACGAGAAGAACTTCAAGTGGATCGCGCGCAGCGCCGACGGCTGGATCACCACCCCTCGCGACTTCGATATCGACGAGCCGGTGAAGTTATTGCAGGACATCTGGGCCGCCGCCGGACGCGACGGCGCTCCGCAGATCGTGGCCCTGGACTTCAAGCCTGTGCCCGAGAAGCTGGCGAAGTGGGCCGAACTCGGGGTGACTGAAGTGCTGTTCGGCCTGCCGGACCGGCCCGAGGACGAGATCGCCGCCTACGTGGAGCGGCTGGCCGGCAAGCTGGCGAGTCTCGTCTGAGCGCGGCCCCGGCCAGCGCCGAGACATAAATTTGGGCGGCCGCCCCGCGTGTCGTGTGCGTAGATTATGTGTCGCGAAATGAGCGCCGCAACAGGCGAACCTCAGCGGAGAGCGCAGCGGTTGCCGTAGTCGAAGGATTGCACTCGCACCTTCCGTCCGAGGGGCTCGCCCTCGATCAGCAGCGCGGTCAACTCGTCGTCTTCTGTGGTTGCCAGAAACCGGCTGTCGTCGGCAACCAACCGGCCGATGATGATCCCCAGCGGCTGCCCGCCGTCGCGGCGGACGGTGTAGGTCTCAATGGTGGCGTCTCCGTCGGCGTTCTCGGTCACCGGTTCGGTGGGCCAGCCGGCGACCTGCGCCTGCAGCCGCGCGCTGCGATCCGGCTTCCATTCCGCCGGAGTGCTGGAGTAGATGCCCACCGAGTGCTTGCTCAGGATGCCGCCGTTGGCGCTGACAAGACCGAACTGCCCTGATGCACTTCGCATCTGGGCGACCGTTTCCGCGACGGCGTGCATCGAGTAGTTGTTGCCGGCGCCGCCGAAGAACGGCAGCCCGCCCGTCATGGTCAGGCCGCGCGGATCATCGGTCGCGAGTCCCATGCCGTCGCAAATGTTGAACACCGGCACCGGGAAGCAGCTGTACAGATCGAAGGTGGCGATGTCGTCGATGCCGATGCCGGCCATGGCCAGCGCCTCGCGCACCGCCATCACGGCCGCCGGGGAATGCCCGAGATCCGGGCGCGTCAGCAGCGACTGTTCTTCCATGTCGGCGTGCCCGTGCAGGTACACCCAGTTCTCCTCGGGCACCCCCAGCCGCCGCGCCGCCTCAACGGACATCAGCAGCGCGGCCGCGCCCTGGTTCACCTGGTCACGGGCGACCATCAGCCGCGGGTAGGGCTCCGAGATCATCCGATTGCGCTCGGTCACGGTGATCAGTTCGTCGACGGTGCGTTCCACCGGCGCGGCGGCGAACGGATTCTTGGCCGCGATCTTGGTGAACGGCGCGAAGAGCTCACCCATCTGCCGTCGATACGCAGTCGGGCCAAGCCCGGTCCCAGCCCGTCGGGCATTCTCCAGCAGCGCGTATTGGATTGGCGCACTGGTCAAACCGTGGCTGACGGTGTACCGCGAGACGAGATTCTCCATGCCCTGGCCGCGGTCTTCCAGGTCACCGTCGACGGTCTCGGTGAAATCAGGCTTGGCTAGGCCTTCGGAGCCCTGCGCGAAGTGGCGCAAAGTCGACGTCGTATCCGAGCCGAAGATCATCGCGGCTTCCGAGCGCCCCGCGGCGATCTCGGCGGCCAGTTCGCTGATCAGGTGCTGCGGCCCCTGGCCGCCGACGATCTCGAGGATGGCGCGAGTGGGCGTGGCGCCGATCCGGTTGGCCACGGATCGGGGGTAGTTGTTCGACCGCCCCAGCGGAGCTTTGATCACCCCGGTGATCTCGAATTGCCGGACACCGGCCACCGTGTCGATGGCGGCTGCGGCCGCCGCAATATGGGCACCACAGTCGTCGAGCGCGGCCCGGGCAGCGGCGGCGGCCACCTCCACGGCAGACATCCCCCGGTAGTTGGCGTCATCGATACGCTCCGCCGCCTGTCCGACACCGACGACGACCGGCGTACGCGAATCCAAATTCATAGCCTCACTATCTACCGCAGACCGCGATCAGGGCCAAATCCGGGGCACCGCAAGTGCTGCGGAAACCCCTCGCAACCCTCCCTAATCGCGCTACGATGCGCATCTGATAGCTGCATCAACCTGGGAGGTCTCAGATGTCGTTTGTCGTTGCGGCGCCGGCGTTTGTGCAGGCGGCGGCTTCGGATCTAGCGAACCTGGGTTCGACGATCAGCGAGGCCAACTCGGCGGCCTTGGCCCCCACGGCGGGCGTGCTGGCCGCGGGCACCGACGAGGTATCGGAGGCGGTCGCCGCCCTATTCGGGGCGCACGCCCAGGCGTATCAGGCGCTCAGCGCGCAGGCGGCGGCTTTCCATAACCAGTTTGTGCAACTCATGAATGTCGGCGCGGGGCAGTACGCGGCGGCCGAGGCTGCCAACGCCACACCGCTGCAGACCCTGCAGCAAGAACTGCTCAACCTCATCAACGCACCCACCTAGGCGCTTCTGGACCGGCCGCTGATCGGCAACGGTGCCAGCGCCGCCGCAGGAACCGGCGCCAACGGCCAGGCCGCGGGCTGCTATGGGGCCATGGCGGCAACGGCGGGTCCGGCGCACCCGGTCACAACGGCGGCACCGGCGGCCTGTTGCTCGGCGTACCTGGCTCGCCAGGATTGAACGGCTGAATTGCCGCGCCCCAGTTGCGCGAGACCGTTACAGGCTCTTCAGGATCTCCCGGGCCAGCGCCGCGGTCGCCGACGGCGTCTTACCGACCTTGACTCCGGCGGCCTCCAGGGCTTCCTTCTTGGCCTCCGCGGTGCCCGAAGAGCCGGACACGATGGCACCCGCGTGGCCCATCGTCTTGCCCTCGGGCGCAGTGAATCCCGCGACATAACCGACGACCGGCTTGGACACGTTGGCCTTGATGTAGTCGGCCGCACGCTCCTCGGCGTCACCGCCAATCTCACCGATCATCACGATGATCTTGGTGTCGGGATCCTTCTCGAACGCCTCGATGGCGTCGATGTGAGTGGTGCCGATCACCGGGTCGCCGCCGATGCCGATGGCGGTCGAGAAGCCAAAATCGCGCAGCTCGAACATCATCTGGTAAGTCAGCGTGCCCGACTTGGACACCAGGCCGACGGGACCGGTGCCGCTGATGTTGGCAGGGGTGATGCCGGCAAGCGCCTCACCCGGGGTGATGATGCCGGGACAGTTCGGCCCGATGATGCGCGTCTTCTGTCCGTTGTTGACGTTGTAGGCCCACGCATATGCACTGTCCTGCACCGGGATTCCCTCGGTGATGACCACCAGAAGCGGGATCTCGGCGTCGACGGCCTCGATGATCGCATCCTTGGCGAATTTCGGTGGCACGAAGACGACGGACACGTCGGCGCCGGTCTCCTTCATCGCCTCGGCAACGGTGCCGAACACCGGCAGCTCAATGTCTTTGCCGCCGGCGTCCTTGTGCGACACGGTGGTGCCGGCCTTGCGAGCGTTAACGCCGCCGACCAGCTGAGTGCCGGCCTTCAGCATGAGCGCGGTGTGCTTGGTGCCCTCGCCGCCGGTGATGCCCTGGACGATGACCTTGGAATTCTTGTTCAGGAAAATAGACATGGGTCATTGATCCTTCGGTTACTTGTTGGCCAGCTCGGCGGCTTTGTCGGCGCCGGCGTCCATGGTCTCGGCTTGGATCACCAGCGGGTGGCTGGCTTCGGCCAGGATGCGACGGCCTTCCTCGACGTTGTTGCCGTCGAGCCGGACCACGAGCGGCTTGTTGGCCTCGGCACCAAGGATCTTGAGCGCGCTCACGATTCCGTTGGCGACCGCGTCGCACGACGTGATGCCACCGAACACGTTGACGAACACGCTCTTCACCTGCTTGTCGCCCAGGATGACGTCCAGGCCCGCGGCCATCACCTCGGCCGACGCGCCACCGCCGATGTCCAGGAAGTTGGCCGGCTTGACCCCGCCATGCTTCTCACCCGCGTAGGCGACGACGTCGAGCGTCGACATGACCAGGCCCGCGCCGTTACCGATGATGCCGACCTGGCCATCGAGCTTGACGTAGTTGAGGTCGTGTTGCTTGGCCTTGAGCTCCAGCGGGTCGGTGGCGTCGCGGTCCTCGAACTCAGCGTGACCCGGCTGACGGAAGTCCGCATTGGCGTCCAGCGTCACCTTGCCGTCCAGCGCCAGAATGCGGCCTGGGTCGTCCTCACCGAGTGAGGGGGTACGCACCAGCGGGTTGACCTCGACCAGGGTGGCGTCCTCGGCGACGAAAACCTCCCACAGCTTGGAGATGGTGACCGCGGCGGCGTCCAGCACCTCTGCCGGCAAGTGGCCCTGCTCGGCGATGGAACGCGCGGTCGCCAGATCGACGCCCTTGACGGCGTTCACCGGCACCTTGGCGAGCCGGTCAGGCTTGGTGGCGGCCACCTCTTCGATCTCCACGCCGCCCTCTACCGAGCACATCGCCAGGTAGGTGCGATTGGCCCGGTCGAGCAGGAAGGAGATGTAGTACTCCTCGGCGATGTCGCTGGCCTCAGCGACCAGCAGCTTCTTGACGACGTGGCCCTTGATGTCCAGGCCGAGGATGTTCTTGGCGTGCTCGTAGGCGTCTTCGGGGGTGGCCGCGTATTTGACGCCACCCGCTTTGCCGCGCCCGCCGACCTTGACCTGCGCCTTGACCATCACCGGGGCGCCGATCTCGGTGGCGATTTCCCTCGCGCCCTCAGCGGTGTCGGTCACCCGACCAGGCGTGGTGGGCACGTGGTGTTTGGCGAACAATTCTTTGGCTTGGTATTCGAAAAGGTCCATGGGCTCACTGTCTTCGCTCGGCTTACTGCAAGGCCTGTCGGGAGGTTTCGGGATGGGAGCAGCCGGAGTCGGCCACTCGCACGGTGGAACTGTATCCACACCCCGAATTGCTGCTAACGTCGCATCCCACCGATGTGGCAGAGGTCACCGGATGTCAATCAGCGCACAACGTGACGCGAGTCACAATATCGGCGAGTTTAAGGCGCTTAGGTTGCCAGCTTCGTCTGTCAACGGATACCGTCTCAAGGTCCAGATAACGTTTTGGTCACGAAGCGAGGACGTTTCAGCTTGTCCCAGCACCGTTTAGTTCGCCGCTCCTCCGCGGTAGAAGCAGCTCGCGTGAACCGGGGTCGCTGGCTGGACGAAAACCGTAGCGAAGTCACCGAAATCCTCCCGCTCGACGGCTTCGATTTCGCCGACCTGGACGATCTCCATGACTCCGGTGACCTCGATGAACTGGACTTCAGCAACGACTCGACTTTCGACAACGAAGCGCAAGTGCTGCTGGCTCCCGAGCTCGACGATCTGGACGAGATCGACAATCTGGCAGCGCTGTGGCTGGCGGATGCCGTCACCGAGGTGATACCCCGGGTGACCGCGCAGCCCCACGCTCAACCCCGCCGCGATACGCAGATCACTGATGTCATCGCTGTGGTCCGCGGCGGCGGGCAGCACCGCAAGGAACCGACCAGTGCCGCCAAGGGACGCCTGCTGATCTCGGCGATGGCAGCCGGCGCGGCAGCAGCGGCGGCCCACACCGCGACCACTCATGTCGCGGCCCCTACGAGCGAAACAGTGCTGACAGCCAACGCGTCGGCGCTCACCGGCTCGGCGGGCGACAACGCCACTCGCGGCGCCCAGGTGATCACCGTCCAACCCGCGGCGCTGGTGGCGGTGCACAACGAGGAGTTCGCCAAGGGGTTGGCGTTCGCCAACGATCGGGCTCAGCGTGAGGCGCGACTTCAGCAGCCCCTCTTCGTCATGCCGACGAAGGGCATTTTTACCTCGAATTTCGGGTACCGCTGGGGTGTGCTGCACGCCGGTATCGACCTCGCCAACTCGATCGGGACCCCGATCTATGCGGTGTCTGACGGCGTCGTCATCGACTCCGGCCCGACAGCCGGTTACGGAATGTGGGTCAAGCTGCGCCATGCCGACGGCACGGTCACGCTGTACGGCCACGTCAACACCACATTGGTCAGCGTCGGCGAGCAGGTGATGGCGGGGGACCAGATCGCCACCATAGGCAACCGCGGCAATTCCACCGGCCCGCACCTGCATTTCGAGGTGCTACTGGGCGGCACCGAACGCATTGACCCCGTGCCGTGGCTGGCCACGCGGGGACTGTTCGTCGGCAACTACTCCGGTTGATCCAATGACCGCGCCGGACGACCCCGCTCCAGCCGCAGACCCGCCTGAGTCCACCGAGCCACCGGCCGAATCACGGACGCGGATCATCCGGCGGGCACCGACCGGCCCGTTGCCCACGATCGCCGATACCAAGACCACCCAAATGCCCCGCCACGCGTCGGACACGCAGGACGCCACGCACGCGGCCCCGCAGATACAGCTGCCGGATGCACCGGCGTCTGAGTCAAGTAGCCGAACGGCCGTCGCCGCCTGCGCCGTCACCATCGTCAGCGGGTGGGCCACCTCGGTGGTGGCCACCGCTCTGGTCACCGGCTATTGGAGTATTGATCGCCTGTTCAGCGTTGCGGTCGCGTTTCTCGTCCTGGTCTTTGCGACGACCGCCATCACCGGCGTGATCATGCTGCTGCAGCATCGGTCTATCGGGCGCCACCTCATCGTGGCCGGCGCGGTGGTCGCGCTGCTGACCTACGCCAGCGTGTTCATCGCGCAACCAGAGCATGTCGCGTGGCTCGTGTACACCCTTTGGGTGCTGCCGGTCGCCAGTGTGGTGCTTGCGATGCACCCGCAAACGAAACGCTGGCTGGACGCCTGACCCGTCGGCCACTTTCGCGCCGAACGTGTTCTCACGGCGGGGATTTCGCAATTTTTTCGCCGTGGGCGCACGCTCGGCGCAAGGAGGCTACAGCTTGCTGAGCGGGGCGTGATTGTGCATCAGCTTCACCCGGCCCGCGCTGCCGAAGTCGATCAGCGACATCGCCGATTCGCCGATGCCCGAGACTTCCTCCACCCGACCCAGCCCGTACTTGTCGTGCGTCACCCGATCGCCAGGCGCCAGCACCAGCAGCGGACGCTTGCCCGCACCCGACCGGGACGGCGACGAGCGTGGCGTACCGAACCGGCCGGCACCGGTGACGGGCGCACTGAACGACGGCGCGGGGGCGGTGCGCCGCCACTCGATGAGCTCCTGCGGTATCTCACGTAGGAAACGTGATTCCGGGTTCAGCATCGGCTGTCCCCAGGAAGAACGGACGATTGCCCTGCTCAGGTACAACCGCTGACGGGCCCGGGTGATGCCGACATAGGCCAGCCGCCGTTCCTCGGAGAGTTCGGAAGGATCGTCCAACGCCCGCATATGCGGGAACATCCCGTCCTCCCATCCGGTGACGAACACCACCGGAAACTCCAAACCCTTCGCGGTGTGCAAGGTCATCAGCGTGACCACACCGGCGGTGTTCTCCGGGATTTCGTCTGTGTCGGCGACTAGCGACACCCTTTCCAGGAAGGCCGCCAGCACCCCGGTGTCCGGCACATCTTCGGCTTCGAATCCGCGAGGGATGTCCTCAGACTCGTCGAGCGCCGCAGCGTTAGCCCGATCGGTGCTGAATTCGTGCGCCACGCTGACGAGTTCGTTGAGGTTGTCCAGCCGGGCCAATTCCTGCGGATCGGTGGAAGATTCCAGCTCCCTGCGGTATCCGCTGCGCTCCAGCACCGACTCGACCAGGTCACCGAGGTCGTCATCGAGGTGTGCCCGCAGTTCGTCGAGCAGCTCGACGAATGCCGCGATCGCCTTCTCCGCCCGGCTGTTCAGCATCGGCACTTTGCCTTCGGCCGCGGCCTGCAGCGCAATAGCGAAGCTGGAGCCGGTGTTCTCGGCGTACACCGACACACAAGCCTCCGCGCGATCACCGATGCCACGGCGCGGGGTGTTGAGGATGCGCCGCATGCTCACCGCGTCGCCAGGGTTGTCCAGCACCCGCAGGTAGGCGACGATGTCGCGAATCTCCTTGCGCTCGTAAAAGCGCACTCCCCCAACGACTTTGTATGGAATCCCGGCCCGGATGAACACCTCTTCCAACGACCGTGACGAGTTGTTGGTGCGGTAGAAGACCGCCACATCGTTGTAGGTGATGTCGCCACGGTCGGCGAGCGCATCGACCTCTTCGGCCACGAACCTGGCCTCGTCGTGCTCGTTGTCTGCGACGTAGCCGACGATCAGCTCCCCCGCGCCCTCGTCAGTCCACAGCCGCTTCTCGCGTCGTCCGGAGTTGCGGGCGATCACCGAGTTAGCAGCCGAGAGGATGTTTTGCGTCGAACGGTAATTCTGTTCCAACAGAATCGTTTTAGCGTCCGGGTAGTCGCGTTCGAAATCCTCGATGTTGCGAATCGTGGCACCGCGGAATGCGTAGATCGACTGATCGGCGTCGCCGACGACGCACAACTCCGCGGCCGGGGGCCCGTCAGGATCACCCTCCGATGATTCCCCGGCGTCGCGACCGACCAACTCCCGCACCAGCACGTACTGCGCGTGGTTGGTGTCCTGGTACTCGTCGACCAGGACGTACCGGAACCGTCGCCGGTAATACCCGGCGATCTCCGGGAAGGCCTGCAGCACGGCCACGGTTTCGCCGATCAGGTCGTCGAAATCCAGCGCGTTGGCGGTCCGCAGCCGTCGCTGGTATTCGCCGTACACAGAGGCAACGATGTGCGCCAGGTCATCGGAATCGTCCGACAGGCTGGCCACAGCCTGGCCGGGGTCGATCAGCTCGTTTTTCAAGTTGGAGATGGCGTTGGACAGCAGCCGCGGCGAGTACCGCTTGATGTCGAGCCCCATGTCGCGGCCGATCATCTGCAACAGGCGACGCGAATCGTCGGCGTCATAGATCGAGAAATTGGAGTTCAGGCCATCGATCAGGGATGCCTGGTTACGCAAAATACGCACGCAGGTCGAGTGAAACGTCGACACCCACATTGCGCGGGCCCGGTTGCCAACCAGTCGCACGACGCGTTCACGCATCTCGGCGGCGGCCTTATTGGTGAAGGTGATGGCCAGCACCTGGCCGACCCCGACACCGCGGGCGGCGATCAAGTAGGCGATCCGCCGTGTCAGCACCGCCGTCTTGCCCGAGCCGGCGCCGGCCACGATCAGCAGCGGCGAACCCTCGTGCACCACCGCCTGGCGCTGCTGTGGGTTGAGGCCATCGAGCAGCTGGTCTGCTTCGGGATTGGTATCAGTCGCGTGCACACTCATGTCTGTGCAAACCTACCGCCGACCGGTGACGACGCCTGTTACCCGGTCCGGATGCGAGCTCAGACAATTTTGCACCGGCGCGGCATTAGGTGGCACACTCGATTGGTGCTCAACGCGCAGCGATTTTTCTACGGGTACCGGCCAGCGGTCCCCGTGGTCTAGCTGCTTCGCAGAGCCCCGCGGTCCGCTTCCGGATTCGGGGCTCGTCTCTTGTGTGAGGCCCGATATCGGATGAGACCAGAACCCCCACATCACGAGAACGCGGAGTTGGCAGAAATGAACACACAGATGATCGAAACCGAACAGCCGGCAAACATCGATGACTTGCGCCTAGAGATCGACCAGTTGGACGCCGCGATCCTTGCCGCGGTAAAACGGCGGGCCGAAGTGTCCCAGGCGATCGGCAAGGTCCGAATGGCCTCCGGTGGCACCCGGTTGGTGCACAGCCGGGAGATGAAGGTCATCGAACGCTACAGCGAGCTGGGTCCCGAGGGTAAGGATCTGGCAATGCTGTTGTTGCGATTGGGCAGAGGCCGACTCGGCCACTAACCCCAATATTTGCCTGGTTGCGGTGAATTCCGCTACCCGCTAGAGGTGGCTCCGGCGCACCACACCACACTAGGGTCGAGCCATGACCTCCGTGCCGACGATCACCGACATCACTGCCACCCCGGCGTGGGACGCCCTGCGCAAGGATCACCAACAGATTGGCGAAACCCACTTACGTCAGTTCTTCGATGACGATCCCGATCGCGGCCGCGAACTCACTATGACGGTCGGCGACTTGTACATCGACTACAGCAAACACCGCGTAACCCGCCAGACGCTGAAACTGCTGATCAACCTTGCCCGGGCGGCCCACCTCGAAGACCGCCGCGATCAGATGTTCTCCGGAGTGCACATCAACACCTCGGAGGACCGCGCGGTACTGCACACTGCGCTGCGGCTGCCTCGGGACGCCAAGCTGGTCGTCGACGGCCAAGACGTCGTGGCGGACGTGCACGAGGTGCTCGACTCGATGGGTGACTTCACCGACCGACTGCG
>Ga0224557_1000774_pt1 | contig 34062 bp, 26 predicted proteins | sample 714S31014metaG_FD_180677 | JGI IMG/M metagenome (GOLD analysis project Ga0224557, IMG submission 180677) | Peat soil microbial communities from Stordalen Mire, Sweden - 717 S3 10-14 | ecosystem: Environmental > Terrestrial > Soil > Wetlands > Peat | place: Sweden: Norrbotten County, Stordalen... | reverse complement strand
GCGACATCAAGAGCACCTTGCTGTGCTCATCGTTGCGAAACGTCTCGGGGAAGTACCAGATTGACCCTTGAGGCTGATAGTACTCGCCACCACGCACGATGGCGGCGCGGGTGTGCTCGTCGGCGAAGCATTCGGCCCAATTTCTCCCTTGGTTTTGATCTGGCAATGGGGCAAACGACCCAAAATGTTACGCGTGTGCCAACAGAAAGGCATCCACCTCTGCTCTTGTGGGCATGGACGCCTGCGCCCCCGGCCGAGTGACAGAGATGGCTGCTGCCGCTGAAGCAAATCGCGCCGCGGCGAATGGGTCGTTGCCCTCGAGCAAGGCTGCGGCAAACGCGCCGTTGAAGCAGTCGCCGGCCCCGACGGTGTTGACGGCCTCGACGTGAAAAGCCCGCACCCACCCCGCTTCTCCGCCAGCCATGGCCACATACGCGCCCTCGGCGCCGCGCTTCAGCACTACGCCGCGCAGGCCTTTGGCCAATAACTGCTTGGCCGCTTCTTCCGGCTTCGATTCGTTTTGCAGGTAAAAAGCGGCTTCTGTCTCATTGGGAGTGAACCATGCGACCTGGCCCCAGGTTTGGTCGGGGAGCGGGGCGGCAGGAGCGGGATCGAGCATCACCGGAACGCCCGCATCCGCGCATAGGGCAAGCGTATGGCTGAGGGTTTCGATTGGAATTTCCAACTGGCAGAGCACCATGCCGGCGGACCGGATGAGAGCAGAGTGACGGTCGACGAATGCCGGGTCAACCTTGCCGTTTGCGCCGGGGACGACGATGATCGCGTTATCTCCGTTCTCTGCGAGGAAAATCGGCGCCAGGCCGGAGGGGCCGGCAACCGGTTCCATAGCTTCCGTTCCCACGCCGGCGTGGGCCAGATTTTCGAGCAAGGCCGGCCCGTAGACATCCTGGCCCACCATGCCCACCATCTTCACCGGGTAGCCCAGACGAGCCGCGGCGACTGCCTGGTTGGCGCCCTTGCCGCCGGGAGTGGTTTCGAAGCCTGTACCGATGACGGTCTGGCCGATAATCGGAATATGTTTGGCGCGCGTCACCATGTCCATGGTCACGCTGCCGACAACGACGATTGGCTTTTGCATGGTGCTCATGGTTGCATCTCAGAAAATCAGTAAAGGGGCGCCAGGGCCACAGCGGTGAGTCCCAGGGCGAAGAAAACAAACATGAAAAACAAGAGGCGCTTGGCCGAGCGTGGCGCCTGGGCAAACTCGTGCCAGACAAAGACGCCCCAGCATGCTGAGACCATCGTCGCGCCCTGCCCAATGGAATAGGAGACAGCCGGACCGACGAGATGGGCTCCGGAGGCGACAAAGTTGGCCACTCCGCCGGTACACCAGATGGCTCCGCCAAGAATGCCTGCGAGGTGCCAGCCAAGGGGCGCGTCAGTGTAGCCCGCGAACTTGGCGGGGGGCTTGCCGTCAAGTGGCTTTGCCATGAGGAGCAGGTTTGCGGGCACCGTGGAGATGAGAACGCCGAGGGCAAAGAAGTAGGCAACGGCATAGGGGCCAGGAGCGGGCTGCATGGGCGTGCCGGTCAGGGCGCGCGCAACAAAGGGATAAAACAGCCCCATCAGCACGCCAGCCACAAGGCTGAGAACGATGCCGCGGGTGGTGGCGGCCTTGGCCCCCGTGCCTGTCTTGCCCTCGCGCCTGCGATAGGCCGCGGCGTCGAATACGATGGCCACCATGACCAGCGCAACTCCGCCAAACAGCAGCAGCGGATTGCCGACCGGGCGGACCAGGTAGCTTGAGACGGCGCCCACAATAAGTGCCAGGCCGATTCCGACCGGGAACGCTACAGCCAGGCCCGCCACGTCGATCGCCGCAACCAGCAGCAGATTGGCGACATTGAACACTGCGCCTCCGCAGACGGCCAGAATGACGAGACTGAGGGGCGTTTGAGCCGCATCGCTCAGGAAATGCGTGCCTGTGTGGCCCATGCTGCCGGCGGTGAGTCCCCAGAAGATGGCAGCGCCTGCCAGACCCAGAGCGTAGTCCCAGTAGAAGAGCTGGAAGCGATAGCCTGGGCACATCTTCAGGGTGTTGGCCCACGATCCCCAGCACAACATGCTCAGGATCATGAGAAAGAGCGCGGCTTGATATGTTGCCGGAAGTAGCATCGTCGTTGCCCCCGTTCACGCGGCTTTGCTTGATCAACAAGGAAACATATCGTGTGAAGCCAGTGTGGTGCAAATGCCGCGTACCAAGACGTTTACTGCTTCGCCGCTTTCACCGCCGCGGTGAGTGCCGGGACCACTTCGAACAGGTCGCCGGCGATGCCGTAGTCGGCGACCTCAAAGATGGGCGCGTCGGGGTCCTTGTTGATGGCGACCACGCACTGCGAGCCTTTCATCCCGACCAGGTGCTGAATGGCTCCGGAGATTCCAATCGCAAGGTAGAGCTTGGGCGAAACGGTCTGCCCCGAGCTGCCCACCTGGCGCTCCATGGGCAGCCATCCGTTATCGCAGATGGGACGCGATGCCGCCAGTTCCGCGCCGAGTGCCGTGGCGAGCTCCTGGACGATAGGAATGTTCGCCGCGTCCTTGATGCCGCGGCCTACGCTGACGATCAGTTGCGCGGAACCCAGGTCAACGGTCTGCGACCCGCCGCGGAAAGGCTCGCTGGGGCGGGTGCGAATGTCACTGGGGGCGATCTCCGGCTGGAAGGTCAGGATGATCGTTTTGCCCGCTTGCGGTGGATCGGCGGGGAATGCGCCGGCCTGGATGGAGAGGAAACAGGGGCCGTCGCCCTGATGGCGGTAGGCGCCGGTCAGCTTTCCCTGAACAAGTTGGCGAATAAAGATGGGACCCGCCTCGATGCCGGTGATGTCGCTGATGAGCACCTGTCCGAAGCGAGTTGCCAGGCGGGGTACATAGTCGCGCGACTGGTACGTGTGCGGGAAGACGACATAAGAGGGCTCAAGCTTTCGAATCAACTGTTCGAAGGCAAGCACATAACCGTCGGATGTGTACTTTTCCAGAAGGGAGTGGCGCACCGCATGAGATGTTGGGATCGGCGGGCCGGAGGTTTCGACAAAAATCGTCTCGTTCGGATCGCCGACGGCGGCAGTTTCCACGGCCAGGCCGGTGAGTTCCGCGAGGCGGCGTCCAAATGCCAAAGCTTCGAAGGAAATGCGTTTACGGCCCGCTTCCTGGACAACCAATATCCCGCTCATAGGACCCGTACCTCGAACTTCAGCTTTTCAACCAGCGCTGTCGCGGCCTCCTGGGCATTGCCGGGGAGCATCTGTGTGGATTTCTTCCTTTGCGGCATCGAGACCTGCTCCAGCAGCACCACCGGCGCGGAGTCCACGCCAAGTTCCGCTGCGGTCAGTTGGCGAACCTCTTTGGTCTTTGCGCGTTTGATGCCCATCAGCGTGGCGTAGCGCAGCTTGTTGCCGCCGGATTGAATGGTGAGCACGGCTGGCGTAGGCAGCTCAATGGTCTGGAACCAGCCCTCCTCGAGTTCACGCTTTACCTTGATTTGAGCTTGAGTTCCTGCGCCGTCCAGGACTTCAACGTGCAAAATGAGCGTTGCGTGGGGCAGTCCGAGCAATTCGGCCACAATGACACCGGTCTGTCCCAGCCCCAGGTCTTCAGACTGCAAGCCGGTGAGAATGAGGTCGGGATTCTCAGTTTTTATAGCGGCGGCCAGCAGGCGTGAAACCCCAAGCGCATCGCGCGTGCCAAGATCGTCGCAGGCAATCTGAATGGCCCGGTCGGCGCCCTTGGCCAGCGCCTCGCGGATGGTTGTTCCCACACGCTCCGGCCCGGCGCTGACGACGATCACCTCGCCGCCGTGCTTTTCCTTCAGTTGCAGCGCCTCTTCGAGCGCGTAGGCGTCGGACTCGTTCAGTGCGAACTGGAGATCGGATTCTTCAATCCATTTGCCAGTTGCGTCAATGCGTACCTGCGCATCGGGTCCAGGAACTTGTTTGATGGCGACGATGATCTTCATGATGAAAGGCTCTCGTTCATCTTAGCTGCCGCCGCTTGCAGGCAATCCGCGCGCGGCCAGTTGGGCAATGTCCACGAGTTCAGGCGCGCCTTCGCCGGTGGCTGCGAGTGCATCCCGGAACATGGTATTGCAGAATGGGCAGGCGGCCGCGATAGTCTGCGCGCCGGTTGCGACCAGTTCCGCAGCTCGGTTGTGGCTGACGCGCTCACCGGTCTCTTCTCCAAGAAAAGCCAGCCCGCCGCCGGCTCCACAGCAGAAGCTGCGCTCGCGGTTGCGCGGAGCTTCGACCAGGTTGCCGGCCAAGGCAGCGACCGTGCGCGGCTGGTCGTAGACGTTGCGATACCGGCCCAGATAGCAGGGATCGTGGAAAACGATGTTTTCGTCGTTGATCTGTTTTGGAAGTCGATCCGCATAGCGGGCGAGAAACTCGCTGTGATGCTCAACTTCCGGCGGCGTGCCGTATTCCTTCCAGTCTTCCTGGATGGTGCGGACGCAGTGCGGGCAGATGGAGACGATCTTCTTCACCTTGTTCTGCGCCAGAGCTTCGAGGTTGGCCTCGGCCAGTTGCTGGAAGAGCAGATCGTTGCCCAGGCGGCGGACCGGATCGCCGGTGCATTTCTCTTTGCGCAGCACGCCGTAGCTTGTGCCCAGGTAATTCATCACGCGGGCGAAGTCAGCGACAATCTCGCGGCCCTTGGGGTCGTAGCCGCCCATGCAGCCCAGCCATAAGCAATACTCCTGCGTTCCGTCGAACAGTGGCAGGGCCTGCTTTTCGATGAATTTGTCGCGCTCGGTGGGGCTCAGGCCCAGTGCGTTGCTGCCACGCTCCAAGGCAAGAAATAGCTTGGCTCCGTGCTGGTCTTCCCATACGCCGGTGTTGACCGCGCCCCGGCGCAAGCCAACGAGGATCGGAACGTGCTCAATGCCGACAGGGCACTGGAACTCGCAGGCGCCGCAAGTGGTGCACTGGAAGACGGCTTCCTGGGCGTTGTACTTGCCCAGCAGGGGTTCTTCGGAGGCTGGGCCAAGGTCATTCAGGTATCCGCGCAGGCCGAGGACGATTTCTTTCGGGTTGAGCAGCTTGCCGGTGTTGGCTGCGGGACAGTGCTCGGTGCAGCGGCCGCACTCCACGCAGGAGTAGGCCTGGAGGCTCACCAATCGAGTCAGGTCCGTGCCGGCAACGAGGCCGAAGTCTTCGTCGCCGGAGAGTGGCGGGATCTGGGCAAAGCCGCCACGCGACAGGAAGACTGTCGCCGGGCTGAGGACCAGGTGCAGGTGCTTGCTGTGGGGGATGAGCGGCAGGAAGCCGAGCAGAGCAAGAGTATGGAGCCACCACAGGGTTCTTGCGGTCAGACTGGCGTCGGTGACGAAGAACGAGGCCAGATAGGTGGCCATCAGGACGAAGATGAGCAGGGCAATCGCGCCGGACTGGTAGGAGAGCTTTTCGCCGAGCCACTTGGGGCGGATAAAAAAGCGCCGTACGAAGAGGCCGAGGATGCCGACGGCGCAGGACAGCGCGAAAGCTGCGACGAAGTAGAAATAGAACCGGGCAAACTGGCCTCGGGGCGAGAGAAAACCGATCCCCAGGACGACGGCGCAGTGGTTGAGAGTGACCAGGGCGAAGGCGCAGAAGGCCCAGAAGACAAAGGCGTGCGCAAGGCCGGGAAGCGGGCGCTCGCGGACGACTTTTGCTTGGCAGAGAACTTCCCAGAAAAACTCCCAGATGCGCTTGCCGAGGGGGAAGAGGCGAAAGCTGGGGTCTTTCTTCGACTGGAGGATTTTGTCGAGGATCTTCCCGAATTGTCGCCAGAAACCGTAGCCCGAGGCCACAGCCAGTCCGGCGAAGAGCAGCTTCTCAAAGAGGGAGAAGTGTTGTGGTTCGGCCAGGGTTGGGAGAACAAGAATCATGGGCGAAGAAAGAAAAGATACAGGGCAAAGATACAGGATTGGCCTGGGGACTGCTCGACAACGATCCGATTTGCAGGGCAATTGCATTTGAAATTTGAGCGAGAAATGAAGAGTACGGGCTTTCGATATCAGGCGAATCATCGTTGTTTTGAAAGGGCACGGCTTTAGCCGTGCCGATTTCAGGGCCAATATTGCCGGCTTTAGCCGCCGAGGGATGAGCCTCTTGCAAAACTCCATTGAGACTGCAAAAGTGTCAGGGCACGACTTCAGTCGTGCCGGAAGGGCCACAAAGTCATCTTGGGCTTTAGCCCCTGCGGTTTTGTTTTCAGTAATTTGCAATTCCGCAGCGGCTAAAGCCGGAATCTAAATTGGCCATTTGCGGCACGACTGAAGTCGTGCCCTGACACAATCTATAGCCTGAAGGCAATTCTGCAAGCGGCTAGGATGTATTGAAAATTCTCAAATCATCCCTCACGGGCTGAAGCCCATAAGTCCTCCGGCTGTTTTGCGGCACGGCTAAAGCCGTGCCCTTTCAAAACAGTCCAAATGCGATTGCCCTATGTTTTCCACAATTTCTTTTCTCCTGTGATGCAATCTCTTGACGAATGTCTTCCCATAACGCACACTGTCGGAGATTTCCTCAGTAGCGGCTTTTCGTTCTGAAGGGCAGGGACTTGCCCAGTCTGGTGCTTCATGGGCCCGAGGTCCCTGTCTTTTGCCTGACCCTTCCGTTTCTCCGCACGATTCCTCGCGTGAGCCCATTGCGCCGGCCAGTCCAGGCTTCATCGGGCGCTATTCCACGACATCCCTGCGCGATCTGTTGGGGGTGCTGGCGCGCCGCCGCCGCTTTGTTGGTTTCACGGTCGGGGGATTGCTGCTGCTATGTCTTCTGTATTGCTTCATCGTTCCCAAGAAGTACGAAGCCAGCGCCAAGGTAGCGCTGCGCCAGGCGCCTGCCTCCTCGCTCAGCATGGAGGGGGCTGAACCCATGGCTGCCGCATCGCTACTCTCCGCGCCGTTGCAGTTGGAGACGCTTGCCAATGTTTTTCGCAGCGATCGGCTAGCCTGGCGGGTGATCGCCGAGTTAAAGCTCTACCAGGCCCCCGGATTCATGGGCGGCTTTGCACGAAGGTTTCCCGGCTTTCATCCGGAGGCGCCCGGTGTAGATGCTCAGGCGTATCTGCTGGACAGGTTTCAAAAACAGCTCCGCGTACAGTCGGTGCCGCGCACGCTGCTGATCGAAATTCGCTTTCGCTCAAAGGATGCGGCTTTGTCGGCGGCCGTGGTGAACTCCCTGATTCGCGCCTATGGCCAGCAGGAAAGCGAATCGCGGATTGAGGCTACAGTTCAGGCTTCAGATTGGCTTGAGAGCCAGCTTAAGGATCTGAAGGCCCATATGGATCGGGAGCAGCAGCGGTTGACGGCGTTTCAGAGTGAGCACGGTATCCTCAGCACGCCGCAGACGTTGCCGAATGGAGAGGCGGGAGAGACGCAGCACAGTTCCACCTTGCTTGAGGTCGATGAGTTGGGCCGGCAGATGGTGGCAGTCACCGCCGATCGCATTCTTCGCGAAGCGGAGTACCGGGCCGCCTCGCAGGGTAATCCGGAGGTGGTGATCGCTTCCGATCCGAGCCTGCAAACCGAAGGCAGCAGCTTCGCGACTGCCCTTCTGCAACAGATTCACGCTAGCCAGAGCGGATTGCAACTGGAACAGGCCAGCTTGAGCGCTGAACACGGGCCGAATTTCCCCAGGGTGGTGGAGATTCGCCGCCAGTTGCAGGATCTCGACCGGCAGAAGCAGGCCCAGGACGCCAAACTGGTGGAGCTATTCAAGAGTGCCTGGCAGACTGCGGCTGACCGCGAGCAGTCGGTGCGCGAGAACCTGAAAGAGCGCACGGACGAGGGGTTGAAGCTGAACGGGGCCGCCACCCAGTACGCAGGCATGCGCGAGGAGGCTAACTTAAGCCATGAAGTCTACATGCGGACGCTGCAGAAGGTGGAGGAGGCGGGGTTATCGGCTGGCATCCATAGCTCAAATATTTCCGTGGTGGACTATGCGCGACAGCCCGTGAAGCCTGTGACTCCTGACCCTCTGCTTTACTTGGCAATCACGTTTTTCGTCGGACTCTGGCTCGCAGTGGGAGGCGCGCTCTTGATCGAATCACTTAGTCGCTCGGCAGCCCAAACAGTTGTGGTGCTGGCAGCGGTGCTCTTGGCCGGCGCAGTGGCACACGCGCAGGCGCCCACGCCGAATACCTCCGGCTTGCCTTCGGGCGTGGTGCGCATTCGCCCGGCGGAGGAGACTCAAAATCTGCCCAATTCCAGGGAGGCTACAACGGTATGGAATAGTCCAGCGAGCGCAAACCAGACCGGTTCACCGCTGGCAGCCCAGCAATCCGCCGTTCCCATGGCTGCTCCCATCGGTCCCGGCGACACGCTGGACATCAGTGAGTACCACACCCCGGAGTTTCACTCAGCAGTGCGTGTCTCGCAGAAGGGCACAGTAACCCTGCCCATGGTCTTGGAAATTGACGTCGGCGGAATGGACGAGCAGGGCGCCGCGCACGCCATAGAAGCGGCTCTGGTGGCCAAGGGTATGCTTCTCCATCCTGAGGTCTCCGTGGTGGTGACTGCCTATGCAGGCCAGGACGTGAGCGTGCTGGGTGAAGTCGCGCGCCCCGGAGTGTATCCCTACACCGTTCACCATCGGTTGCTGGATCTGCTCTCGGCCGCGTCCGGGTTGGCGGCCAGTGCCGGCCGGCTGGTGAACATCTTTGCCCGCAACGATCCCAAGACGCCGCATCCGGTGGTGCTGGATCCGAGTGGAACCGACACCGAGGCCGACCATAACCCCGAATTGAGTCCGGGAGACACCGTCCAGGTGAGCCGCGCCGGCCTGGTTTATGTGATTGGCGATGTGGTCCGTCCAGGGGGATTTCCAGTGGATCCGGCGCAAGGGTTGACAGTGGTCCAGGCGCTCTCACTGGCTTGGGGGCAGAGCCAAAACGCTTCCACCAGAGCTTTGCTGATCCGCGAGCAGAAAGGCGGCCGCACGCTGACTACTCTCAACCTGAGTCGCATGATTCACGGTCAGGATCCCGACCAGCCCATCCGCGACCGGGACATTCTCTTTGTTCCCGATTCGATGGCCAAGAACCTGTGGAACAAGAGCCTGGAAGCTGCCATCCAATCGGCTATCGGCGTCACCATCTACGCAGGATTGGTTTATTCGCAGAGGTTCTAGGTATGCGCCGCATTGCATGGGGACTGTTGATTGTATTCGCATTCGCGATTCCTTGGGAGTACTCCATGGATTTGGGCGAACCAGGGGGCAACATCGCACGGATTGCGGGCTTGCTGCTGATCCTGGTTGCAGTCCCGGCCGTTCTGCACGCAGGGCGATTGCGCACTCCGGGCCCTTTGCAGTGGGCGGTGCTGGCCTTCTACCTCTGGTTCTGCTGCTCCTATTTCTGGACCATCGCACCGTTGGCCACACTCGACAGGATGCGTGGGTACTTTCAGGAAATAATGATCGTCTGGCTGGTCTGGGAGTTTGCCGAAAGCCCCCGCGATTTGCGCTGGCTGCTGCGCGCCTATGTGGCCGGTTCGTGGGTGCTTGCGGCGCTCACCCTGGCCAACTTTGCCTCGATGGATGCGATCGCCGCGGGCCAGATTCGATATGTGGCGCAAGGACAGGACCCCAATGACGCCGCCCGCTATCTCGTTCTGGGGTTTCCGCTGGCGGCGCTGCTCTTTGACGGTGAATCCCGGTGGCCAGGCCGTTTGTTGGCGCTGGGTTTTCTTCCGCTAGGGCTGTTTGCCGTGCTGCTCACGGCTTCCCGCGGAGGCTTTCTGGCTGCCGTGCTGGCCCTCGTGGGCTGCGCGAGCCTGCTGGCTCGCGGCCACGGCCGCAGAGTGCTCGCGGGGGCCGTTGCACTGCCTGCGATTGCCGCGGCGCTCTGGATGATCGTGCCTTATGAGACCTTCGCGCGCTTGGCAACCATTTCAGAGCAAGCTCAAGGCGGCAATTTGAACGATCGGGTGAATATCTGGGCCGTCGGTTGGCGCGCATTTGCCCAGGCGCCGCTGTTGGGCTACGGAGCGGGCTCATTTGTAAGCGCCGCGGGCCTGGCTCCCATCGATACGCCTCACAACACGGCGCTTTCCATTCTCGTCAGCGGCGGCCTGTGTGCTTTGTTTCTGGCCGTAGCGATCGTGGCGCTGGCCACAGGTTCGATCCTCGAAACCCGGGGTCCGCTGCGAATTGCCCTTTCAACTACGCTGCTGGTCTGGGTGATGAGTTCTATGGCTTCTACGGTGGAGGAGAGTCGCACCACATGGCTGCTGCTGGCCCTCATTGCACTCGCCGGTCGTCTTGCCGTGGAACAACCGGAGGGCCTTGCCGCCTGTTTCCCCGATCCTCCGGTCCATTCGGAGTTTGCAATGGTCCATGAGCCTGGACGACTCACTGGTAGACTGACCGATTAATTGTCTCAATCCGAGCCGCCATGTTTCCCATCCCCCAAATCGCGCGAATGTTCAAGGGCGCCAGCACCAATCGCCGCATCTTCCGCGCTGCCGCATCGGTGACCGTTGCGGGGATTCTGGTGAAGGTGGTCGCAACCTTCAAGGAGATTGCCGTTGCCGGCGCCTATGGCCGCTCCGACGCCATGGATGCGTTCCTCGCGGCCGCATTGATCCCCGGCTTGCTGATCAACCTGATCTCCGAGTCGATGAACCAGGCGCTGGTGCCAACGCTGATCAGGGTGAGGGAACGCGAAGGGCACGAACGCGCCCAGGAACTGCTCTCCAGCTCCATGCTGTGGATGTGCGTGCTGCTGGGGGTAGCCACGGCCGGAATGGCTTTGACGGCGCGCGGCTTCTTCCCTCTCATTGCGTCCCATTTCTCGCCCGGCAAGCTGGACCTCTCGGTGCGGATCTTCTACGCTCTGCTTCCGGTGGTGCTGATCACCGGAATCGCCACCAACTGCACCGCGGTTCTGAACGCCTCTGACCGTTTTGCACTGCCCGCGCTGGCGGTGGTCGTTAACCCGGTGGCCATCATCCTGGGAGCGTTGCTTCTCAGCGCGCGCCTGGGCATCTGGGCCGTGGTCTGCGCCACCCTGGCCGGTGCGCTGGTTCATGCGGCTGTGGTGGCGGGGATGATGGAGTCCCACGGTTACAGGTTCCGTTTGCGCTGGCACGGGATGACCGAGGCCACGCGCGAGGTTGCCTATCAATACGGGCCTGTCTTGCTGAGTTCGCTGGTGGCTTCAGGGGGCCTGCTGGTGGACCAGTCGATGGCCGCCATGCTGCCGGCGGGGAGCGTCTCGGCGCTGGTGTATGCCAACCGCTTTGTCAGCGTGGTTCTCACCCTGTTGGCTGGAGCGGTTTCAACGGCGGTTACCCCCTACTTCTCGCGGATGATTGCGTTTGAGGACTGGGCCGGTTGCCGGCACACCTTGCGCACCTGGGTCCGCCTCACGGCATGGGTCTCCGCGCCCATCGCGGTCTTGCTCATCGCTGGTTCGCACCTGCTGATCCGGATCACATTTCAGCACGGCGCATTCGGGCCGCACGACACGGCTGCCGTCACGCCCGTGCTGGCCATGTACGCCATTCAGATTCCATTTTTTGTGGCCAGCCGGGTCTTCTATCGATTCCTGGTTGCCATGCGCCGTACCGATCTCATCTTCTACTGCGGCACCATCAATCTCATTCTCGACATTGGGCTCAATCTGATTTTGATGCGCTGGTTCGGCGTAGCCGGAATCGCGCTTGCCACCTCCCTCTGGACCGTGAGCACATTCTTGTTTCTTTGGTACTGGACCTGGAGGCTTCTCCCTCCGCCAGTTGCTCAAGAAGGTTAGAGCCGAACCCGATGCCGTTTTTAATCCGCGTGCCCCCAACGCGCCGGCCGGGGGTTGCGATGGAGCAGGTCGCCGTACAGCGCTTCCCACCGGTCAAGAACCGCATCGAGGCTGAATCGCTCCATCACGAGCTGTCGTGCGCGCTTGCCCATTGCGTGGCGCTCTTCGGGCGGGACCTGCATCATCCTGGTCATCGACTCTCCGAGGGCGCCGGAATCGCCAGTTGCGGTCAGCCAGCCGGTCTGCCCATCGACGAGGACCTCGGGAGTGCCCGGAACGTCGGTAGCCACGGCCGGCAAGCCACAGGCTCCAGCCTCCAGCAGACCCATCGGCAGTCCCTCACAGCGAGACGAGAGAACGAATCCATCCGCGGCCTGCATCCAGCGCTTGATATCCGGCTCGAAACCCAGAAAGCGGACCCGCCGTTCAAGCCCAAGCTGTGTGGAAAGCCGGACCAGCTCGCTTTGCAGAGGCCCGGCGCCGGCGATCGAGAGCCGGGCAGCTTCAGGAACCTTCACCATGGCTGCGAGGAGCGTGGGATAGTCCTTCACCGGATCTAGCCGGCCTGCGGCGAGCCAGAGGAATTCCTGATCGAGTCCAAGCTCCAGGCGCACCGCTTTCCGGGCCGAAGAATCGGGCCGCCAGATGCTCCCATCCACTCCGTTGGGCAGGACAGTAAGCTTGCTCGGCCCGACCATCGAGCAAGACAGGTGCGCAACCGCGGCGGCGTGGCTTACAGCAGTGACCCGATCCGCAAGCCAGCCGCTCCATCGATAACCCAACCTCCGGCCCAGGGTGCCTGTCGAGCAGCTGTGAAGCGTGTCGATCTCCACACGGAGAGGCGCAGCCAGCCGCGACCAGCGCGCAATCCATGCGGCATGGGGCAGATGAGCGTGAAGCACCTCCGGAGACTCGTGACGAAGCCAGCGATTGAGGCGAATCCATCCGCGCGGGTCGGCCAGGCCTTTGCGCATCCCCAGGGTCAGGAAGCCAACTCCCGCGGCGGTCAATTCCACCGCCGCATCGCCGCCAGTGCCTGAGAGCGCTACCACGCTGACCCTCCAGCCGCGCCGGCGCAGCCCTTTGGCCAGCAGGATGACCTGGCGCTCCGCACCGCCAATGCGGTCAACCCCGGGGATGACCAGGGCAACGTGGCTCAAGGTTGGCGCTCCTGAATGTTCAGGTCGAGGCTTGGCGTGTCGATTCTTGTGCCGATTAGAACCGTTTCGATCAGGCCCTCATAGGCGTCAATCGCGCGGGCCATCCTGAACTCCTCAATGAATGGGTGTGCAAAGCGATCACCCGGCCGCAAGACCTCCAGTGCCGCAAGCAGACTGGCGGCGAGCGCCTCGGAAGAGACTTCCGCTGCCAACCAGGCGCCCGGCTGATCGCGCAGCAGGTCGCACACGCCTTCGGAGGCCGGCAACGCCACGATGGGAACCCCGCCAGCGGCTGCCTCCAGCAAGGCGTTGGGCAACCCCTCGTGCCGGGACGAGAGCACGAATGCGGAAGCGTCCCGAAAGTAGGTTGCTGGCTGATCGACATGGCCCGCAAATCGCACATAGGACTCCAACCCCAGATCGCGGCACAGGGCTTTCAAGGGCGCTTCCTCCGGGCCGGAGCCTACGATCGCCAGATCGGCCAATGGAAACTGTTGGCGCACGACGGCCAGCGCCTGCAATAACAGGTCGAAGCCCTTTTCCCGCGAAAGTCGGCCAACCGCCAGCAGATGCGGGCCTGGAGCGCTCGATGGCGGCTCGGTCCACGGGGCCGGATTGTCTTTGACAGCAGCGCGGATTCCTTCTATATCCACGGGGTTGGGCAGAATCGCGAGCCGCCCCTCCGCAATCCCCAACCCGTCGGCAAGGTCTTTGGCCATCGCCTGGGTCTGGCAGATCACGCGGTCCGCTCGGCGGTAGAGCATCCGGTAGAGCAGGCGCGTATAGCCGGGCAGGTTTCCAAAGGCCAGCGCGGCGGAGACAGTTCCATTCTGTCGCACCAGAACGAATGTTCCTCGCGGAAAGAACGGACGCAGCAGCAGCACCAGAAAGTTCAGGTGGAACATGCCGGACAGAATCACATCCGGTTTGATGCGCCGGACCAATTGAAGCAGCTTGAAACCGCTGGAGCGCACACGCGAAGCTCCCATGGCATGGACTCGGACCCAGGAAGGCATAGCATCGGGCGCGGTACGAGCCTGTGTGGCCAGTCCCAGGTGCAACTCGTACTTCTCGGGGGAAAGGCCTCGCGCCAGCAGGGCAACGACCTGCTCGGCTCCGCCGCCGCCAAGATGTGGGATGAGCAGGAGGACTCTCGGACGTTCCGTCATGTGCATTCAGAGTGCCTTCTTGCGAGCAAGCCGAGTATAAGCCACGAATTCAATGACTTCGTGGTACTTAATACCTTCGTTTTGCCTTTGTCACTTTCCAAACTGTGCAGAACTGGTACAGTTTCTTTGCTCGCTTTAATTACCAGCACAAAGACTCCACGAGAATTTCCGAAGAGCATACTTTGGGGGCCAAGCCTCCGTTGATTTGCTTTGAACTTGTTTCATGGCCAAAGCCATGACGAACCTGCACCTGCGTTGAAAGCGGATTTCTAGTTATGTTCCCAGAACATGGCCTGAAATCGCAGAAGGTGCAGGCTGTCCCATGTTCATTTCCGAAGCGTCTTGCTTAGTCAATGAGTTGCACGTTCACTCCACGCAGCGCGCCCCCCACATCGTGGTGGGCATCACCCATCCACAGACCTGCTTGACTCTTACCGGACGCCTGCGTGCGCTGCGCGAAGCGGGCTTTCGCGTGACCCTCGTCTCAAGCCCCGGCGAATTGCTGGACCGCATAGCCGTGCGCGAGGGGATCGAGTCGATTGCCATCCCAATACAACGGGAGATCAGGCCGATTGCGGACATCGTGTCCCTGGTGCGGCTTTGGTGGCTGCTGCTCCGGCTCAGGCCGGACATGACGGAATTCAGCACGCCGAAGGCCGGACTGTTGGGCACACTGGCAGCCCTGCTTGCGGGAGTTCCAGAGCGCATTTACATGCTGCGTGGGCTCAAAGTCGAGGGCACCATCGGCTTCAAGCGTCGCATTTGTCTGGCCGCGGAACGGATGGCATCCCGGTGCGCTCAGGTTGTGTTGTGCAACAGCCAGAGCATGCGCGCCGAAGCAATTGCGCTTGGCCTGGCGCCCGCGGCCAAACTGAAACTGCTCGGAGCCGGCAGCAGCAACGGGGTCGATGTGGAGCGATTTTCGCCCGGTCCAAGTGACGTGCGAGGCCGGCTTGGACTTCCTCGGGAGGCTCCGGTCGTGGGCTTTGTGGGGCGATTGACTGCCGATAAGGGACTGCCTGAGTTGATGGAGGCCTTCGACACCATTCTGCAAGCGGAGCCGGAAGCGCACCTGTTACTGGTGGGTTGGTTCGATGCCGCGGAAGACGCGCTATGTGCCGAGCTGCGTTCCAGGATCGGAAGCCATCCCCGCGTTCATTGCACCGGGTTTGTGGCCGATACGGCGCCCTACTACCGCGCCATGGACCTGATGGTCCTGCCCACCTGGCGGGAAGGGTTTCCTAACGTCGTGTTGGAGGCCGCGGCTACCGGAATTCCAGTCGTCACGACCGTAGCCACGGGATCGCGCGACTCCGTGGTGCCAGAGGTGACCGGCCTGCTGATCCCGCCCGGCTACCCCGAGGCCATTAGCGAGGCGGTTCTTAAGCTGCTTCGCGATCCTGCGAGGCGGCGACGCATGGGTGAGGCAGCCCGGGCGTGGGTCGTTGAGCATTTTGCGAATGAACGCGTCCTGGGGCTCATCACGGCGTTCTACAAGAGCTTGCTTGCGTCTGCGGCGAAAGGGGAGCAGGCCAGGATCGCTAGGGATTTGGCTGCTGTGCCACGCTGAGCCCCGGAACGCCGCTTTGCACAGGTGGTGCTTGCAGGGTGTGCGCTCCTGCCTCGGCCGCACGCAGCACTGCGCCGGGCACGATGCCCAGAATCAGCGTGGCGGCAACCGCGAAAAACAGGGCCGCACCAACCGCCACGCCCACTTGCGGCGCGGGAGCCATTTCTTCGCCACTCTTGCCGGGGGTACGCTGCGCCGCAACCAGGGCCAGCCGCAGATAGTAGGCCGCCGCCAATCCCGAGTTCAGCAGACCAATGATGGCCAAAGCCACTGCGCCGCTGTCAACTGCGGCCGAGAAGGAATAAAACTTGCCGAAAAACCCGCCGGTGAAGGGAATTCCGACCAAGGATGCCAGGAAGAAGATCAGCAGGCCGCCAAGCAGTGGAGAACGGTAGATGAGGCCGCGAAAATCTTCGATCATAGGCAGCTTTTCGTCATATCCGCTCACCAGCGTAATAACGGCGAAGATGCCTACATTCATGGCTGCGTAGGCGGCGGCGTAGAAACTGGCGGCGGCAATGCCGCTGGTTCCAAGCCCGGCGAAGGCCGCCAGCAGGTAGCCGGCGTGGGCGATCGAGGAGTAGGCGAGCATCCGCTTGACGTTCTCCTGGCGCAGCGCGGCAAGATTGCCTACGGTCATCGAGAGCACGGCCACGATCCACAGGAGAGGCGACCACAGCCCGTGCAGGGTGGGGAACATCTCATAAACCACGCGCATCAGCAGCGCGAAGGCCGCGGCTTTGGGTGCGGTTGAGAGCAACGCGACCACGGGCGAGGGAGCGCCTTCGTACACGTCGGGCGTCCAGACGTGGAAGGGCGCGGCTGAAACTTTGAACAGGATGCCGACCAGCATCAGCGCCATTCCTGCCAGCACAAACGCATGATTCTGGGCGGAGGGAGCAAGATGGGCGATTTCGTAGATCTGGGTGGTGCCCGTAGCGCCAAAGATCAACGCCACGCCGTAGAGCAGGAAGGCGGTGGCAAAGGAACCGAGGAGAAAGTACTTGATGGCGGCTTCAGGCCCGCGGCCTGTGTTCTTGCGGTAGCCGGCCAGAATGTAGGTCGAGATGGATGAGATTTCCAGAGCGATGAAGACCACCAGAAGCTCGACCGCGCCAGTGAGCAGGCACATGCCCACGGCCCCGAAGACCACAAGCGCATAGAACTCGCCCTGATGATGGCTGTCCTCGGGCAGAGTGTCGAGCGAAAGCAACAGCGCCACCAGCACGATTCCGCAGATCAGCACATGGAAGAAGATAGTGAAGGCGCTGGTTTCGACCGTCGCGAAGAAGGCGGTTCCCTGGGGCAGGGAGAGCTGCCAAAGACTCGCCCAAAGAGCCAGCGTGGTCCCAATCGCGGCTACCCATCCCAGCGGCCGGCGCGGCCATCCCGAAGGCAGCGAGGCATCGATGAACATGACGGCAACGCCCGTCAGGGTCAGGATGAGCTCGGGAAGGATGCGGAAGATATCGGGAACAGGATTCACCGCTGGCCCTCCCCTTGGGATGAAATTGGCAGTATTGATCGAGGCAGGACGGACCCCTGGATCACCATGATTACCTTCGACCCTGGAGGATGTATGCCCGTTTCGATCGACGGCAGCCATATCGACGGCGCCAGGCCCATCACCAGCATCAGCACAGCCAGGGGCCATAACACGGCCAGCTCTCTGAAGTGGAGATCGTCAGCCGGCTTCGATGCAGTCAGTTCGCTCTCCGGCCCGTAGAAGAGGCGCTGCACCAGCCACAGCATGTAGGCTGCGCCCAGAATTACGCCGAGCGTAGCGGCAATCGCCCAGCCCCGGCTTACGCCGGTAAAAGTGCTGGAGAGGATCAGGAATTCGCCCACAAAGTTGTTCAGCATGGGCAATCCGATCATGGCCAGGGAGGCGATGACGAAGAGTGTAGCGGTGCGCGGCAGTTTGCTGGCAACTCCGCCATAAGCGGCGATCTGGCTGGTGGCATACCGATCGTAGAGAAATCCGAGCAGCACAAACAGCGCGCCATCGACAACGCCGTGATTGAGGATCTGGTAGACAGCGCCGGCCGACCCCGTAAACGTAAACCCATAAATGCCCAGCGTGATCAGGCTCAGGTGGCTCAGAGCGGCAAAGGCGAGCAACCGCCAGAAATCGCGCTGCACCAGCGCGAGGCACGCGCCATAGAGAATGCCGATCACCGCAAGGGCAATCAGATACGGCGCCGCGGCCCCCGCCTGCACTGGGAACAGCCCAATGTGAAAACGCAGCATCGAGTAGAGGCCCAGCTTGCCGGCCACCACCATGGCCAGGGCCACAGGCGCCTCGCTGAATGTGTCTGCAAGCCATCCGTGCAGCGGGAAGACCGGCACCTTGACGGCAAAGGCCAGCAGGAACGCCAAAGCAATCCAAAACAGCGGTCCGGCAGGGAAGTTGCCGTGGGCAATCAGTATCTGTAGCGTGACAAAGTCGAAGCTGCCGGTCTTGGCATAGAGCCACAGGATGGCAACCAGCAGCGGCGCGGAAGGAATGAAAGTGAAGAGGAAGAACTTGAGGGCAGCTTTGGGTCCATCCTTGCGCCCATACATGGCGATCAGAATGGCCATGGGCACCAGCGAAAGCTCCCAGAAGGCGTAATAGAGCATCAGATCGAGCGAGATGAAGACGCCGAACATCGCCGTCTGCTGGAGCAGGAAGAGTACGAAGAAAATCTTGCGGCGCTCGGTGATGGCGTTCCAACTGGCGATCACGCCCACGGGGGCCAGCAGCCCGGTAAGCACGACAAGCCAAAGACTCAGACCATCCACGCCCACGTGGTAGAAGATTGCGGGATTTTCGATCCAAGGGCGGTTGATCGCAAATTGGAAGCCGCCCTGGCCGAGAATAAAGTGCGCAGGCAAGTGGAGCGTAAGGCCGAAGCTGACCAGCGCGGTCAGCAGGGCGATCCAGTTAGGCAGCTTGGCGCGGTCAGGGGCCAGCGCAACCAGGACCGCTCCGGCCAACGGAACCAGAAGGATCAACGTGAGAATCGAGTTATTGATCGCGTTCATTCTCTAGTGCCCCGCCACGCCGAAGTGAATTGCCGAAAGACTGGCCAGGACCGTCGACCAGGGAACCACAACAAACAGCAGCACCGCCGCTGCGCCCGCTGCCAGCCATGCCGCATAGGAGCGAAGATTGCCGGACTGCCAGCGCTGCAACAGCGCCCCTGAAAATTTCGCAGTACCTCCGAGCAGCCATGCCGCACCGCCCAGCACCGCCGTGTCTACGAATCCGCCCAAAACATACCGGGAGCCGAACAGCAGCGGCTTGACGATCGTCGCTCCATAGAATTCATCGACGTAGTACTTGTTGGCCAGCACCCTGTAGGCAACTGGAAAATCGGCGGCCCGCTGCGCTGGACGCTCCGGTTTCTGCCGGTAGAATATGTCCGCGAGCCACCAGCCCAAGAGGGCAACGCCAACGGCTCCAAGGCTGATGATCAACTCAAGTGGCGCGCTTTCCTCTGCGGTAATTGGCCGCGCGCCAACCGAAGGCGTCAGGAATGCGGCGAAGCGTCCGATGCCGATCCATCCACCGCAAATCGAGAGCAGGCCAAGAATCACCAGCGGCACAAGCATTGACCATGGTGTGGAATGGTGAGGTTTATTTTCGCTGCGCGACTTGCCCAGAAAGGCCAGATACCAAAGCCGGAACATGTAGAAAGATGTCAGCAATGCGGTGACCAGGCCGACAAACCACAGGACCTTTCCGCTCGTGCCCTGCACATAGGCGGCGTAAAGAATCGCATCCTTTGAGAAGAATCCGGCGAAGGGAAAGAACCCGGCAATGGCCAGTACGCCCACCGTAGTCACCGCAAATGTGACGGGCAATTTCTTCCACAGTCCGCCCATCTTGCGCAGGTCCTGCTCGCCGCCGATGGCGTGGATCACCGAGCCCGCCGCAAGGAACAGCAACGCCTTGAAGAAAGCGTGAGTCATCAGGTGGAAGATGGAAGCCGAGTAGGCCGCAACGCCGCAGCCCAGGAACATGTAGCCAAGCTGCGAGATCGTGGAGTAGGCCAGCACGCGCTTGATGTCGTTCTGCACCAGAGCGATGGTCGCCGCAAACAGGGCAGTCGCCGCGCCCACGATGGCCACTACGCTCAGAGCGAACGGCGAGTGGTCGAATAAGACGTGAGTCCGGGCGATCATGTAGACGCCGGCTGTGACCATGGTGGCCGCGTGGATGAGCGCGGAGACGGGCGTGGGGCCCTCCATTGCGTCGGGCAGCCAGATGTAGAGCGGTAGTTGCGCGCTCTTGCCGGTGGCGCCGAGCAGCAGGCAGAGAGCGATGACCGTGAGAATGCCGCCCTGCCAGCCGGGATTCGCGGCGAGCTTTTCAGCAATCTCGCTGAAGGTGAGCGTGCCGAAATTGGCCAGCAGAAGAAACATGCCGATCAGGAATCCGAAGTCGCCGATGCGATTGACAATGAAGGCCTTCTTGCCCGCATCGGCCGCTGAAGTCTTCTGGAAATAGAAGCCGATCAGCAGATACGATGCCAGACCGACGCCTTCCCAGCCAATAAACATCAGCAGGGCATTGCCGGCCAGCACCAGCACCGTCATGAAGAACAGGAAGAGATTCAGGTAAGAGAAGTAGCGCCAGTAGCCTTCTTCGTGGGCCATGTAGCCGACGGAGTAGATGTGGATCAGGAAGCCGACGCCGGTGACGACCAGAAGCATGACCAGCGAGAGTTGGTCGAGGACGAAGCTGAAGTCGATGTGCAAAGTGCCGACGTTGATCCAGCTGATGGGGCAAGTCTCGAGGTAGGGCAGGGAACTAACTGCCGGGCCAAATCCGAACAAGCTCAAAGCAGCATTCAGCACCACGCCGAATGCTGCCAGTGGCGCAAGCAACGCAACCGTAGTCACGAGCCATTTCGGCAACCGGCGGCCGAGGAGTCCGTTAATCAGGAAACCAGCGAACGGCAACGCCGGGATCAACCAAAGATAGAGAGGTGCGTTCATAGTTTCATCAGGTCGATACGATCGACGGCCAGGGTAGCGCGAGCGCGGAAGACGGCAATAATGATGGCCAGTCCCACGGCAGCTTCCGCCGCGGCCACCATCATCACAAAGAAGACGAAGATTTGCCCCTTCACCTCATGCCACTGGTGGGCGAAGGTCACAAAGGAAAGATTGACGGCGTTGAGCATGAGCTCAATGGACATGAAAACGGTAATCAGGTTGCGCTTGATGAGGAAGCCGGCGATGCCGAGCGAAAACAACACCGCACTCAGCAGCAGATACCAGGAAAGCGGAACGTCTTGTGAGAGGAGCGAATTCACTTGGCCGTAGTCCTTTCTCGATTCCCGTCCTGGTCTCCATGACCGTGACGGGCCAGCGCAACCGCGCCCAGAATCGCGATGAGGATGAGCACCGATGTGACTTCGAAGGGCAGCAGCAGTTCGTGAAAGAGGACGCGGCTCAGGTCTTCAGTGGAGGTGATGCCGTCTGCCAGCGACGCCACGCCCATGCCTTGCGCCTTGAAGATGACGGTGGCAAGGACAGCCAGAATGGCCACAACCGCGGGAAAGCCCACGGCACGCCACGTACGGCTGCCCATGGTGCGCTCCTCGCGGCCGGCGTTGAGCAGCATAACCACAAAGGTGAACAGAACCATGATTGCGCCGGCATACACAATGACCTGCGCGGCGGCAAGAAATTCCGCGCCCAGCAGCAGGTAAAGCACGGCCAGCGAGGTCATCACCACAATCAGCGATAGGGCGCTGTTGATGGGATGGCTCTGGAGCAGCAGGTTGATGGCCCCAGCCAGGCAAAATCCGGCAAACAGCAAGAACAGGATCAGGTGCATCTTCATCTTTCCAATTAAATCAACCACTTAGAGAAGCCGACTATTGCTTTGCTGAATCGTTGCTCCAGCATGATAAACCCCCTGCACGGAAACCCCAGTGAGGTCGAGCACGATAAGCGCATTCCCCCGTCACACCCCCGGCTGCTCTAAGAAAACCGATCCATACGGGCGACGTTGCAATGGCCGCAAGTCGCTGTACATCTACGAGGACGTCAAAGTCCGAATCCAGAGCGCCAAAACCCGCACCTGGGAGCGAGCGGAACAACTCGCTCAAACTGAACGAAACCTGCGAAATCCCAACAAACGCATAGCGGAACAACGCAATGCGCTGGTACGCGAGATGGACGCTCAGGCAGTTCTCAAGAAAGCCAAGAATATCACGATCCAGTCCGCCTGTGATCGATGGGTTGCTTCACAGGAGTTGCCGCCGCCCGCCACGGCCACAGACTAAGACCGAGCCGCCGGAAGGATACTGTCCTGGGCCAAGGTTCAGGACATCCAAAACATCAATGAAATGCCCCCTGACTAGTTCTTAGGCCGTATGAAAATGTTCCTCTTGGAAATGTAGCGCCGGCCTCCTGGCCGGCTGTAGCGTGGGCCTCCCGGCCCACGTTCGTTCATTGGATAGAACATCTTCATCCGGTCACGGACCTAGGTCTTTGACCGCTTGTTGTTGTATCAATTGCCGACATACGAAATCACGCGGTCAGAGACCCAGCTCGATGCAGGTCGAAGCAACTGGAGCCCCGCTGCGCAATGAACGGCTGAAATCCTGCAACGGTCATCGAACCAGCGCGAAGGTGAGGGCCAGGGCAAGCACCGTCAGGACAACGATCGCAGGCACCGCCCACAGGCCGAGCATGACCAGATCCCCAGTCCGCACTTCTTCCCCATCCCGCCGCGCAAATGCCAGCACGAGCATGGTTGCCAGGGAGCCGAAGGGAGTGATCATCGGGCCCACGTTGGCGCCGACCAGCGCGGCAAGCACCGTGCCCATATGGGCATGTGAGCGCAAAAGCACGCTTCGCGCGATCAACGCGGCGGGAAGATTGTTCATGAAATTCGATGCCAACGCCGTTGCGCCCGCGGCAGCGAGGAGCTTTCCCGGCGATCCCGGTCTCATCTCCGCAAGCCACCCCGACGAAACGCCGACGATGCCCAGATTCTCAATCCCCTGTACCGCGACAAAGAGCCCGATGACGAATGGAAATAGATCCCACGCAATCTCCCGCACCGCTCGAATGTTCACGCGTCCGAGCGCCATGCCTGCAAGCGCCAGCACAGCGCTGCCCGCGAACGCAAAAACATAGGGCTCAAGCCCCATGAGCGGCGCCAGAAAGTAACAGACGAGTACGACGGCAAGGACGGTTAGGCAAACCAGAAAGTAAGCCCGATTCGGCACCACGCTTGCTGGCTCCGGCAGCGCCTCGCCGTCGAAGCGGCTAGGCAGGTGGCGGCGGAAGCGCCAACGCAGCACGGCAAATGTGGTCGTCAGCGCCACCAGTTGCGGCACGATCATTCTTGCCGCAAACGCCGCGAACGTCTGGTGGAAGGCGTCGGCAAAAAGAAGGTTGGTCAGGTTGCTGATGGGGAGCAGCAGCGAACCCACATTCGCAACGAACGCGCACAGGACCACGTACGGCGCCGCCGGGACCCTGAGCCGCTTCACCAGGGCCAGCAGAATGGGCGTGAGCATCACGGCCGTGGTGTCGAGCGACAGGATTGCGGTGATGATCGCACCGGCTACGAACGCGTTCCGGTAAAGCGAATGCGCGTCTCCTTTGGCAATGCGCGCGCATCGTATCGCCGCCCAGTCGAAAAAGCCGCTCTTGCCGATGAGAACAGATAACGCAAGAAGCGAGAGAAGAAAGAGAAGAGTGTTCTTTCCGGCAAGGATCGAGCCGAGCGCCTCGCGCGGCGTCACAAGGCCAAGGGCCAGCATCGTCCCTGCCGCGAGCATCGTCCACCACGCCTCATTCCACCGGCGCGGGCGCACCACCATGAGGGCAATCATGGCCGCGAAAACAGCCAGTGTGACAGCAATGCGCACGTGCATAACATCTTATGGATATTCGCATCCCAGCGGTGGTCACAATTGCACGTCGAATGGACGTCGCCGACGGCCTTTGCCTTGTACGGCCTACTTTGCGACGGGCGGCTGTTCGAGAGGAACCAGTTCGACATTGCGGACCAGGGCCGGCGCTGCTCCAGGCGGAGTGTCCGTGGCGTAAAAAGCCAGGCCCTGGCTGGCGGGGGCGGGGTAGATGAGGTTGGTAAGGACGGTTTCGCCGTCTTCGGCGAAGACTTCGATGGAGTTACTGTCCACAAGGATCTCGATAGGGATTGAATTGGCCTGCGAGCGCCTGAGCGGGGCTGAAACGCGGGCGGGGAAGTCCGGGGACCAGTCCGTTTTGCCGGAGCGGGTGCGATCGACAAAGATGTGGCCGGTGGTTATGTCGATGCCGACCACGGTTTCTTCGGCGGCCGGATCGTTGGGATTGGCGGTGCTGCGGCGGAGGCGGACGCCGGCCTCTTCGGCGTCGCCGGGGTTGAGGATGAAGCTCAGCCGGTAGGCGCTTCCCGATTCCTTTAGAGCGGCTATGCGGGCATTGGCCTGGCTAATTGTCTCGTAGGGCGGGGCGCCAAACATGGCTGCGTAGTGTTTGATGGCAGGGATCGGCAGGATGGGTTCCTGTACCAGAAAGAGAGGTTCCTGGGAGGGGGTTGGAGCGGGATGGGCAGGCGGCTGACGGAAGTAAATGCGGCGGGCGACGGTCATTTCGCCACGGCCGGGCAGGGATGGCAGCTTGGCGGCGTATTGCCAGTTGCTCATCCATGCAATCCAGACGCGTTCAGAGTTTGCTTCAGCGCCGGCGGGGATGTTCGAAAAGGAAGTGGAGGCATAAAAGTCCTTGCCCCAGTCGGCCCAGTGGGGGCCGGAGCCGGGATGGTCTTCAATGAACCGATAGCCGTCGAACTGGCCGACGAAGAATTGGTCGCCTGAGCCTTTGGCCGGGCCGCCGGGGTTGATATTGACGTTGAGGAGCCAGCGGCTGGAGACAGGCTTGCCTGAGGCGTCGTGTACGGGGAGTTCGATCAGGTCGGGGCACTCCCAGACGCCCGAGATGGCGCCGGCGGGGCCGAATTCGCTTGCCGGCTCCCATTGGCGGAGGTCTTTTGAGCGGTAGAAGCGGAGCTTGTGCTGGTCGGGGAGCGAGACCACCATGACCCAGCTCTGCGAGGGGGCGTGCCAAAAGACTTTGGGATCGCGGAAGTCCTTGAGGCTGAGGTCAAGGACTGGATTCGAGGAGTATTTCGTCCAGGTTGCGCCGCCGTCGCGGCTAGCGGCGATGTTCTGGTCCTGCTTGTTCTGCGAGGCCCCGGTGTAAATGGCGATGAGACAGCCGGGAGTTTTTTGGCCCGGATCGCCGCAGAGGCCGCTCGTGTTATCGCGGTCCTCGACAGTGGATCCGCTGAAGATGGCTACGCCCTTCTCTTCGGCCAGGGCCACGGGGAGTTGCTTCCAGTGGATCAGGTCGGGCGAGACAGCGTGGCCCCAGCTCATGTGGCCCCACTCATCTCCGAAGGGGTTCAACTGGAAGAAGAGGTGATACTGCCCGTTGAGGACGATGGGGCCGTTGGGGTCGTTGATCCAGTTGGGCGGGGAATAAAAGTGGATCCGCGGCTGCCAGGCGGTGGTTGGGATAGGCGCCGCTGCCGTAGCTGCCGGCTGCTGGGCGAAGGCTGGCGCGGCCAGGTGGAGTGCCACTGTCAGCAAGAGACCGAGTCCAGCTTGCGTCGCTATGCGGTTTGGGATTCCCGTAGGCATGGCGTCGATTCTCCTCGGCTCATGCAGCGGACCGCTCAAGCTCCGGGAAGTCCTTTCCGATTGCAAATCAGTGATACGCAAACCAAAGGCTGGTGGCCACAATGTTCAGAATGGCAAGCGGCATCAGGTATCGCCAGCCAAAGTTCATCAACTGGTCATAGCGGAAACGGGGCAGCGTTCCCCTGACCCAGATGTACAGAAACAGAAAGCAAAAGACCTTGGCTACAAACCAGAAAATGGGAAACAGCGCGTGCACCAGGATGTTTTCAGGCGGAGGAATCAGGTTGCCGAAGGGGCTGGTCCAACCACCCAAAAAGAGCAGTGTGGCTACGCAGCCCACCGTAATCATGTTGGCGTACTCGGCCATAAAGAACATGGCGAACTTCATCGAGCTGTACTCGACGTTGTAGCCGCCCGCGAGCTCGCTTTCTGCCTCGACCAGATCGAAGGGAGAGCGGTTGGTCTCCGCATAGGCTGCCGTCAGGTAGATGAAGAAGGCCACAAACTGGAGTCCCCCGAAGATATTCCAGGTGAGAATGCCTTTAGTCGCCTGCTGCTCCACGATCACTCTCAGGTTGAGCGACCCGGCGCGCAACACTACGCCCACCAGCGAAAGCCCCAGCGCCAGTTCGTAGCTGATCAACTGCGCCGAGGACCGCAGCGAGCCGAGCAGGGAGTATTTGTTGTTCGACGACCAGCCGGCAAGCGCAACGCCATAGACGCCGATGGAAGTGACGCCCAGAATCACCAGCAAGCCGATGTTGACGTCGGAAATCTCAAAAAGATGCATCCCCGCCGGTCCAACGTTGGGTTCTCCAAAGGGAACTACGGCAATCGAGATGAGCGCACAGCCCAGGGCGAGGATGGGCGCGAGCAGATAGAGCGGTTTGTACACCCCGGTGGGGATGATGTCCTCTTTGAGAAACGACTTCGCCCCATCCACCAGCGGCTGCAGCAACCCAAATGGGCCCACGCGGCTGGGTCCCCAGCGGTTCTGGATGCGGCCCACCACCTTGCGCTCCAGCAGCACGGTATAAGCGACGCCCAGCAGCATCACCACCGTCACCACGGCCACCTTGAGCAGGCTCCACAGGAAAAACTGCAATATCGTCACGTGCCTTCAGCCTCTCTTGCTCTTACCACTTGTCATCCTGAGCGAAGCGCAGCGGAGTCGAAGGTCCCGCATTTGCTTTTCGCTCATCTCGTTCCAAAACTGTCTTGCCACCCGCTAGGTCTCTGACCGTCTGGTTATGTACCAGTAAAAAGTGTAGCGCCGGTCTCCTGACCGGCTGTAGCGCGGGCTTCCCAGCCCGCGCTCGCACCCCTCATAGCACCATTTCATCCGGTCAGAGACCTAGTTAAGACTCACTTCAAGAAACCGCTAATCCGCCGCGGCCTCCGCCAATTCGTGTGCCTGATGCCGTTCCAATTCCCTGAGCGCGGGGCTGTACTGGCCAAGCGTTCCGGAGGTGAACAGGCCGTCGTGCGCCGGAACCACCAAGCCGGGAAGCGCCTCACCAAGAGCCGCAATCGCCACCAATCCGGGCTCGGTCTTCACATCGTTGCCGCCAAAGAGGTTGATCCTGTCCAGCGTGTAACCGGGGACCAGGCGTTCGATCTCGTCCAGTGAGGCAAGCGGGTCGAATGGGCTCAACTTGGGCTCAAGGTTGTTGGCCGCCAGCCACACGGAATGACGATCTGCCTCGCCGGACTGCGCGCCGCGCGACTGCCCCAGGTCGCCGGTGACGCCGCCCTTTCCAAAGGGCACCAGCGCCTTTACATCCACACCCATGCCGCCTGCCAGACGCACCAGAATCTCAAAGTCCGGCTTCACGCCCGCGCGGTCGGCAGCTTTCTTCGCCAGTTGCACATCGCCGTACGTGTTGGTTACCGTGCCGGTCTTCTCATAAAGGCTGGCGGCGGGAAGCACCACGTCTGCCAGGGCCGCGGTCTCAGTGAGAAAGATGTCCTGAACGATGACGAATGTGTTCTTCAGTGCCGCGGGGTCTACGCCCAGACTGGCCACCGGATTGGCGCCGACCACAAGCAATGCGCCAAGCTCGCCTTTGCCCGCCGCATCGAACATCTCGGGCAGTGTCTTGCCCGGCGTCGCAGGCATGCCAGAATACTCCGCAAAGGCGCCGGGTGCGGTTACAGGCACATACCCAGGCAGCAGGTCAGGGAAAAGCCCCATGTCGGCCGCGCCGCGGGAGTTGGCGTGATCGCCGAGGAAAGCAAAGCGCACGTTGCCGCGCTTCAAGCCCCATTCAACAAGAGACTCGACCGATTGGCCGCGATACTCCTGGCCAAAGATCGCCACCAGCGACTCCTCGGCCAGCACGGCCTTGGCGAATTCGCCTTTGCCTGCGTCCAGAAAAGCTGCGAGGCTCTCGTAGCCGTCCGGGGGCAGCTCCTGCGTGGCCTTGGCCTGGCGGTCAAGCTTGATGGGCCGGGCATTGGCAACGTAAAGGCGAGCGCGATTCAGGCGCACGTTGGTGCGCAGGGCCCACGCCAGCAGCGGATGCTCTTGCGTGGGATCGCCGCCAATCAGCAGGATCGCCGGCGCGGCTGCGATGTCGCGCAGGCTGGCGGCTTTATCCTTGTGTCCGGCCAGAGCGCGGGCGAAGGCAGCGTAATCCGTACTGCGTTCGTGATCGATGTTGTTGGTCTTGAGAACCGTCCGCGCGAATTTCTGCAGCAGGTAGTTCTCTTCGTTCGTCGTCTGGTTGGAGCCGATCACGCCGATGGCCGAATTATCGCCGGCCGCGCCCAATCTAGTATCGCGAATCTTCTTCAGCTTGCCCGCCGCCAGACGCAGCGCGTGCTCCCAGGTCGCAGGTTCCAGCTTGCCCGCACTGTTTCGGACTAGGGGCTTGGACAGGCGCTCGGGGCTTTCGACAAAGTCGAAGCCGAAACGGCCCTTGGCGCAGAGAAAGTCGCCGTTGACCCCGCTCTTGTCCCGATTGTCGGCGCGCACAATTTCCGAGCCTTCATTTACCTGGCGCACACCCAGCGTCACCTTGCAGCCGTCGGCGCAATGCGTGCAAACCGTGGACACGTGGTTCATCTCCCACGGCCTGGTCTTGTAGCGATAGCTGCCCGAGGTGAGCGCGCCCACCGGGCAAACGTCGATGCACATGCCGCACTGTTCGCAGTCGAGCCGGCCGCTTTGCCCATCGGGCGAGAGACTGTTGGGCGCGATCACCGAGCTGACCCCACGATTCTGCACTCCCAGCGCCCACACATCCATGCCCTCGCCGCACATGCGAATGCAGCGGTAACAGAGAATGCAGCGCGGGCGGTCATAGTAGACGGCAGGGGACCACTGCTGCTCCTCGCGATGCGCCTTTGCTTCAGCGTAGAGGCTCTCCCCCGCGCCGTACTTGAAGGTCATGTCCTGTAGTTCGCACTCGCCCCCTGCATCGCAAACCGGGCAGTCGAGCGGGTGGTTGCCTAACAAAAGTTCAATCGTCGCCTTGCGCGCCTGCGCAATCTCGTCGGATTCGGTCGTGAAGACCTGTCCCTCGGCGACCGTCGTCGTGCAAGCCGTCTGCAGCTTGGGCACTTTTTCCTGGCGCACCACGCACATGCGGCAGGCTGCCTGCAAGCTGAGCCCTGGGTAGTAGCAGAACGCCGGAATCTCGATGCCTGCCTTGCGGCACGCCTCAATCAGCAGCGTCCCCGCGGGAGCCGTGAGCCTCTTTCCATCGACAATGAAGGTTACGTCTGGCATTCTGATCCTTAGGCGGAGATGGCGTGGCGCGTTTCAACGGGCACCGAAATTGGGAGCCATTCGACGTAATAGCTGGATGTTTCTTCGCCTTGTTCCCGCGAAAAATCGTACGTTGTGGTCACTGGCTGCGGCATTGGGTCGTGATCATTCGCCATCCACTCCAGGTGAGCTTCCACCGCCTCCATATAGCGCCGCCGCGTCTCGTCCAAGGTCGGCCCGACGGCAAAGCATCCTGGAATGTCCGGCGCGAATGCCCCGAAGCTCGTTTTGCCTACTTCAAAAACGATCAGAAACTGCTGTTTCATTTCATCCCTGCCTGTTTGCGCATCGCCTTAAGAATTCCCGGCGGAATATCGTCGTTCGGATGACCCGCTACCGTTACTTTACCCGGTTTCGTGGGATGAACCCATTGCTGGTGGCTGCCCTCCTGGCTCTTGAACCGCCAACCCTCGTCGCGCAAATCCCGCGTGAACTCCCGGTATTTCATCGTTGTCCTCTCTTAGCGAGTTTCTGTGAAACGCGAGAGTAGCACGACGATTGTTCAAAACTGCCTGGCCATGAATACTCGAAAGTCGCAATGAATCAACGACACACAGCGAAATCCGGAAATCTGTTAATCATTGCAAATTGTTGAAACTACATCTCTTACTAAAGAAAATGGCATGTCTCCCGGTTCGAGAAAATCTATCGAGTCACTGTCAATGCTCTTTTTTGCATTGGAACCAAGTCACTAGACAACCGCCAAATCCAAATGCTTAGCGAACGGGCAAGCCCTCCCGTTCAAATGCTCCTCGAACTCCTTGCGGAACTTCTTCACGAATGCGATCGTGGGCATGGCCGCCGCATCCCCCAACGGGCAGAAGGTCCGCCCCAGCATGTTCTCCGCCAGATATTGAATGTTGTCGATGTCCTTTGCCTCGCCAAATCCCGCATGAAAACGAGTCAGCGACTTCTTCAGCCAGTCGGTGCCCTCGCGGCAAGGAATGCACCAGCCGCAGCTCTCATGCTGATAAAAACTGATCGTCCTCAGCGCGAACTCGACCATGCAGGTCTGGTCGTCGATCACCACCACGCCGCCCGAGCCGAGCATGGAGCCGGCCTTGCCCACCTGGTCGAAGTCCATGCCCAGGTTTTCGATCTCCTCAGGCAAGAGCACAGGAGTCGAGGAGCCGCCGGGAACCACAGCCTTCAACTTGTGCCCGCCGCGAATCCCGCCCGCCACGTCGTAGATCATCTTCTTCAGGTTGTATCCCATGGGCAGCTCATACACCCCGGGCCGCTCCACGTGGCCGCTGATGCAGAAGAGGCGCGTTCCACCGTTGCGCGGCGACCCAACCGCGGCGTAGGCGGCGCCGCCCATTTCGATCACGTGAGGCACGCTGGCGATGGTTTCCGCGTTATTGATGGCCGTGGGGCCGCCGTAGAGGCCGACGACCGCCGGGAACGGGGGCCTGATGCGCGGAATCCCTCGTTTGCCCTCCAGCGACTCCATCAGCGCCGACTCTTCGCCCACCTCATAGGCCCCCGCTCCAGTATGTGTAATCACCTGGAACTCGGTATCGGAGCCGAAGATGTTCTTGCCCAGAAAGCCTTTGGCGTAGGCATCGGCAACGGCCTTCTCCATAATGTCCAGAAGATAGCGATACTCGCCGCGCAGGTAGATAAAGCCAACTTTGGCGCCGATGGCCAGGCCGGCAATGATCGCACCTTCAATCACTGCATGAGGATCGTGCAGAAAGATCAAGTGATCCTTGCAGGTTCCGGGCTCGCTCTCATCGCCGTTGACCAGGACATATTTCGGTTTATCCGATTGCTTGGGGACGAACGACCACTTCATGCCCGCCGGAAATCCAGCCCCTCCGCGGCCCCGCAGGCCGCTGGCCTTCATCTCGTCGATAATCCAGGCCGGTCCCTGCTCCAGGCACTTTTTCGCGGCCGCATAGCCCCCCAGTTCGAGATAGCGTTCGATCTTTGCCGCTCCCTGGCCAAAGCGCCGGGTCACGATCTTTACTTCATCGGGATGGGAGACCAGCCTAGGCATGAGCGACCTTCCCTTCGGCTTTAGCCTTGCCGCGATAGCCGGCCAGAATGCCCGGCACAAGCTCCGGTTTCAGTTCGTCGTGGAAGTCGTAGTTCACCTGAATGGCCGGCGCCCAGCAGCAGGCGCCGATGCATTCCACTTCCTCCAGCGAGAAGACGCCGTCAGCCGTAACGCCCTTGGGTCCGATGCCCAACTCCTCTTGAAAACGTTCATACACGTCATAGGCCCCGCGCAGCATGCAGCTGATGTTGGTGCAGACCTGCACGTTGTATTTGCCTGCCGGTTTGAAGCGCAGCATCGAGTAGTAGGTAGCCACGTTGCGCACCTCGAGTTCGGTAATGCCGATGCGCTCGGCCACTTCGGCCACAACCGCGTCAGACAAGTATCCGATCTCGTCTTGCGCGTAGAGAAGCATGGGAATCAGCGCCGACCGCTTGAGCGGGTATTTCTTGACCAGCGCATCGAACCGCGCCGCCAACTGGGGCGAGAACAGGGTCATGGTTTCAAGATTCATTGCATCAACTCCCGCGCCCACGCTTCGGCTGCCGTATCCATCTCCATGTCCTCTTCTGTCCCTGCCTCGTCGTGCAATTGCCCGGCTGCCGTTAATTCCAGTGTTCCGCTCCGCCCATCTTCGCGCTGCCAGCTCACCCTGGCGCCATTACGCCGCAAATCCAGCCAATCCGCGCCGTGGCGAACCAAAATTCGTTCCTCACCCAACTCGACCGTTGCCTGCCGCTTGCCGTTTAGCCCGTGGGCCGCGGTATAGCTGCGAAGCAAGGATGCCAGCGATACCCACAACTCAACGTAGACAGCGGAACCAAACTCAATCAAATGTGCCCACCACAATACCCGCAATGATGTCTTGCGCAATTTCCTGTGGGCTTGGTCCCACGATTCGCAACCCCCCTCGTTCCGCATTCGGCGAATCGGAAGCTGAAACCTCCTGGCCGAAGAAAAACTCCTTGCGCGAGACTTCGTTTCCATTCGGCGGGCCGCAGATGATGGCCTTGATGCGAGATACTCGCAATTGAACTTCAAGCTCCACCCTGCACATGAATCCTGCCCCGAAAACAAGAAAAACAATTCCGTCGAAATTGGGTAAGTGATTCCGGGAAATTGCGTCCATCCCTCTCTTCAGGAGTTCCGCATTGGCTTTGTTCATCTCCTCGTTGATCTCCGCGGTCACTCTTTGAAAAAAGACCCTCGGATCCACTGCCGATTCCTTTTCCTTGCGCGAAGCCAAAGCGGCGGCATCCTGAGCCGCTTTAGCTTGAGCCGCGAGCTTCTCGTAGTCCACCATGCGCGCCTCCTCCTTACCTGTCGATTTCTCCCAACACAATATCGATCGATCCGATCACTGCCACAACATCGGCCAACATCCTGCCCTTGCACATCGTTTCCAGCGCCTGCAAGGTTGCGAACGACGGATAGCGCATATGCACCCGGTAGGGCTTCGCCGTTCCGTCTGAAACCACATAGTAGCCGGTCTGCCCGTGGCCCGCTTCAATGCCCTGATAGACTTCGCCGGCGGGCACGGCAAACCCTTCGGTCACGATTTTGAAGTGATGGATCAGGGCCTCCATCTGGGTCTTCATCTTTTCCCGGTCCGGCAGCACGATCTTGGGCGCGTCGGCTTTCACCGCGCCTTCGGGCATCCCGTCCAGCGCCTGCTGAATGATCTTCACGCTCTCGCGCATCTCCACCAGCCGAACTGCATAGCGCGCCCAGCAGTCGCCGTCAGTCGAGAGCGGAACCTCGAACTGGAATTTCTCATAGCTGGAATAAGGCATATCCCGGCGCAGGTCGAAGTCCACTCCCGAGGCGCGCAACGGGGGTCCAGTCACGCCCAGCGCAATGGCGTCGGCCGCCGAGAGAAGGCCCACGCCCTTCAGCCGGCCCTTGAAGATCGGGTTGCCGGTCAGCAGGTTGGAATACTCGTCGATCTTTTCCCCGAAGGTGCGGATGAATGCCTGCACCCGGTCCAGGAAGTCCAGCGGCGGCTCCATCGCCAGGCCGCCGATCCGGATGTAGCTGGTCATCATCCGCTGCCCGGCCACGGCCTCAAAGAGTCTCAGGATGTCTTCGCGCTCGCGGAAAGTGTACAGAAAGACCGTGAGCGCGCCAATATCCATGGCGTGCGTCCCCAGCCAGATAAGGTGCGAATTGAGGCGGCTCAACTCAGCCAGCAGCACCCGCAGCCACTGCGCTTTGTCGGGAATCTCCAGGCCAAGCAGCTTTTCGACTGCCAGGGCGTAACACAAATTGTTCGACAGCGGGTCCAGATAGTTGACGCGGTCCGTCAGCGGCACCACCTGCTGATAGAACTTGGCCTCGCAGGTCTTCTCAATGCCGGTGTGCAGATAGCCGATCTCCGGATAAAGCCGCACAATGATCTCACCGTCAATCTCCAGCACCAGGCGCAGAACGCCATGCGTCGCAGGGTGCTGCGGGCCCATATTCAGCACCATGTGCTGGTCCTTGGCGCCTAAGGCCGCCGGGGCTTCGAGGATGGGTGTGCCGGCAACGTCAGTCATTTAGCGGTACCCCTCCACCGGATAGTCCTTGCGCAGCGGATGTCCCACCCAATCGTCCGGCATCAGGATGCGGCGTAAATTGGGATGCCCCTCAAAGCGCACGCCGAACAGATCGAAGACCTCGCGCTCGTAGTAGTTGGCCGCGGGCCACACCGGCGTAATCGACTCGACCGACGCGTTTGCCTCCTCCACCAGCACGCGCAGCCGGATGTGCTCCTTATAAGAGTGCGAAAGAATGTGGTAGCTCAATTGGAAGCGGGGCGAGGAAGGGAACCAGTCGACGGCGGTCATATCCTCGAAAAAGTTGTAGCCTGCCGCTTGCACTGCGGCGGCGGCGGCTCGAATCTCCTCGGCAACGATGGTCAGAGTCAACTCGCTCCGGTCAAATTTGGCGTCGGTTAGCGCCGCCGGGTTCCAGGCGAGGATGGCTTTGAGGGCC
>Ga0224557_1000773_pt1 | contig 34083 bp, 34 predicted proteins | sample 714S31014metaG_FD_180677 | JGI IMG/M metagenome (GOLD analysis project Ga0224557, IMG submission 180677) | Peat soil microbial communities from Stordalen Mire, Sweden - 717 S3 10-14 | ecosystem: Environmental > Terrestrial > Soil > Wetlands > Peat | place: Sweden: Norrbotten County, Stordalen... | reverse complement strand
GAGCGATGCACGTCCGGGGCTCACCCTTGCTGCGGCCTTCGACGAACTCGAGCGGGTGATCTGACCGGCGAACCTCGCTGGAGCGAGTGAGTTCGCGCCACATGATCAATCAATGCAACAGAGCCGGCAAGAGGGTCCATTGCCCACCCGGTCGAGATGCCGTGAGCACTAGATTGTCGAAGCTGACCAAAGCGGCTATGCCGGCGTCGGTGTACCGTAACAATTCCAGTTGGAGCATTGGGTTGCGACAAGCGAGAGGATAGGACATGTTCCAGTTCCCCTCGGGTCGCCGCTTGAGCTGGCGGCGTCTCGTGAGTTCTACCTTGAGCAACATCGCGACGCAGGTCCGGTCCCGTCGATTGCCTAGGGCAATTGCCAGAACAGGCCGGCGTGCCGTCCGAGCGACGCCACTCCCACCTCTGTTGCATCGGGCGTGGGCCTGGGTGCGTGAGGAACCCATGCGGGCCAAGGACGTGCTCTGGATCCTCCAGGTGCTCGATACCGCCGAGGTTCACTACAGGGTGGCCGGCGGATGGGGTGTCGATGCATTGGCTGGGCGCCAGACTCGCAGGCACCACGATTTGGATCTGGTGATATTGGATTTTGAGCGGGATGAAGCTCGGGCACGGAGCGCCCTCGCTTCATTGGGATTCCGGCTGATCAATCGTTCACAGGAGGCCGGCATCTGGATGCCCTTGCAGTCCGTGCTCGATGACGACGCCGGTCATCGCATCGAGTTCCTCGGCATCGACGAGGAACAACTGATTGCCGGCCTCCGTCGGCCCTCGACTGGCAGAGGTCACACTCGTGTGGACCTCGGGTCGACCGACTTCGCCTCAGGGGCGATCGGGGGGCGCACGGTGGCGTGCCTGTCCACCGAGGTACAGCTCCTATTTCATTCAGGCTATGAGCTCCGATCAAGCGACCGGCGCGACACGGCCATGCTGCTACGCCTACTTGGCCCCAATTGAACCGGGCATGCCTAGAACAGTCCCTGTCACTAATCGTCGTTCCGCCAACCTCGATCATTCGTCCGACCCCCTGCCGACGGCTGAGTCGTCGACGAGTTGACGGTCGTGATCGATCTCGTCGACCGGACCACATCGCGTGCGTGAAGCGCCGCGGCTTTGTCATTCGTGTTCGGATGTCACGCCCTGCAGCAGTGCTTTCGGGTCGGGCGTACTGACCCGGCTGGTCAGGGGATTGCCGCTCGCAGCTTGACGAAGGCGTTGGAGAGGTCATCCACCCACGGCCAGGTCTTGTCCAGCCGCAGGGTGAGTCCCCTGCTCTTGTGCACGAGGAGGGCGGCCACATGGAGGACCCGGTAGCGCATGGTCTTCGGTTCGGCCCTGGCCAGCGCACCGTCGAAGCAGACCATCTGGCTCCAGGCCAGCAGCGCCCCGGCGACCAGGCTGGTGGCTACCCAGGCCTCGTTGCGGACGAAGGAGTCGAAGGGCAGGTTGGAAAGGCCACAGTCCTTCCAGTTCCTGATCCGGTCCTCCACCCGGGCATGTCCCCGGCGGCGGAGCTCGAGGAAGGCGATGTCGTTGCCCTCGGTGTTGGTGATGAAGCAGGTGTGACGGAAGCCTGTGGGTGCCGAAAATGTCATCCGGTACTGTTGATCAGGGAGTTCTCACATTTGGTTGCACCAACAACAATGTGGGAAATCGAAATCGATAGCGTGGGAAATGGAACCTTGGGCTCGCTCGTCACCCCTGGGTGAGCGGGTTATGTCGATAGCCCTCCTCTGGGCAATGACCTCGATACGGGGGTCCTTCCGGAGATCGGACATCTCGTCGTCACAGCCATCGCAGACGACCTTGATCTCCCAATCGTCGAGTGTCTGGCCGCGGACCGACTCCACGGCCTCACGGACGAACCGACCCCCGAAGTGGGTCGGGATGACCACGGTCACGAGTGGGGACACGCACTGACGGTAGCAAACGTCACCGCGGGGCCGAGGTGGGAATGCGTGTCGATCGGATAGCTTCTCGACATGTCAGCACGAGAGCTCAGGGTCCTCTTGATGAGCCCCTTGCCCGGGATCGACCCATGGACGGGGGATGTCGTCTACACCGAGGCGCTGCTCCGGCAACCGCCGCCCGGCGTGACCTATGTGCGGTATGACGACGCCCTCAGATCCGGTGAGCTCCACGAGCACGGGCGACGCAGGGCGCTCGAGGACGGTGGGTCGACTCGTGACCGAACGCTCGCTTGGGCCCAGGTGGTTCGTGAGCATGCGGTGAACGATGTGCGGCGCACGGGTGTCCTGTTCCGCGAGCCCTTCCGCCTCCTCGAGGTCCGCGACGCGTTCGATCTCGTGCACTGCCACACCTACAGCGTGCGCTGGACGGGCATCCCGACGCCGGTGCTGGTCAGCAATGCTGCTCCCCTGACCTACCTGTACAGGTGGGCGCGAGGTTGGGGGAGAGCGCGCGTCTGCTCAGCCGACAGTGCCGACCGGCTCCTTGCCCGGATGCTCGGGGTCTGGCACATCGAACACGGACTGGCGCAGGCAGACCGGGTCGTCGCCTTCACCGATGCCCTGGGCCGTTGGTATCTCGAGCGGGGTGTGGCGCCCGAACACCTCGGTGTGGTCCCCTGCTTCCCGGGGGGGATGCCGTCGGCCCCGGTGGCAACGCCGGTGCCCGGGCGCATCGGCTTCGCGGCGGTCGATTTCCGGGCCAAGGGCGGCGACACGGTGGTGCAGGCCATGCGCGCCATACGTAGCCGACGCCCCGATGCGCACCTGTGGGTCGCTGGCGGGCCCACCGGACTCTCGGACGGCGAGTTGGAGGCCGCCGGTGTCGAGTGGCGCGGGTACCTGTCACGCCAGGAGATGCTCGAGGACTTCCTTCCCAGCTGTGAGGTGTTCGCCTATCCCTCGCGCTTCGATGGGCTGCCGCTGACGCTGTTGGAGGCACTCGGCTCAGGTGTGCCGGCGGTCGTCTCGGATTTCTTCGCTCTGCCCGAGGTCGTAGCGGACGGCGAGAGCGGTCGGGTGGTGCCCCGGGACGACCCAGACGCCCTGGCCGATGCCGTGGTCGGGCTCCTCGATCCGACGGTGCACGAGCGCGCCTCCGCCGCTGCCCGCGCCCGGTACGACGCGAGGTATGCCCCTGCGAAGGTGCTGCCCGCCCTCCGGGAGAACTACGACCTGGCGATTCGGACCTCTGAGGCTCGCCGGGCGTAGCCTGCCGCCAGTGGGCGGGTGGGTCCGCCGGTAGCGTTGGGACGGTGAGAGCGGCGGACGGTGCCGACAAGCCTGTGAGGCCGGACCTCCCCTGGATGGCCGACGGTGCTCCCGCCGCCGTGCCGGACTGCCTCGGGCATGACCGCCGACGGCAAGCGGCAGTCGAAGTGGCCGTCGGCTCGCTGCTGGTGCTCGCCATGGCCGCCGGTGGCGTCTACTTCGCCCACCGGCCTGCATCGGCGAGCGTCGACGGATGGTTCCTGGACGTGATCAGCACCTCCAACAGTCCGTTCTTCCGCGCCTCGACTTCACTGCGCTATCCGGTCATCATCATCGTGGGCTCCATCGTGGCGTCCGGGATCGCCTTTCGACGGGATCGGCCCCGAGCGGTGGCCTGCCTCGTCGGCCCCCCCTTGGCACTGTTCCTCGCCGAGTCGATGGTCAAACCGGTGGTCGGCAGGACCTTCGGGGGAGCTCTGTCCTATCCGTCGGGCTCGACGGTCGGTGCTGCCGCGCTGGCCACCGCCTTCATCCTGGCCACGCCGGCCCGTTGGAGGGTGATCGCCGTGGTCGCCGGATCGGCGTACGCCCTGTGGGTGTCGGTGTCGGTGATCACCCTCCGTCTGCACTATCCGACCGATGCACTGGCCGGCTTGGCGTTCGGCGTGGGCGTCGTCCTCCTGGTCGACGGGCTGGCCCGGATGATCGCCGACAGCGCACGCGAGGCGTCGATGCGACGCGGTACAGGCCGAGCCGATCCGCGGAAGCTCAGCGGGGTCGGCCCGCCCCCGGCGGGCTGACCGGCACGCGGGTCGGCGGCGTCACGACTCCGGCGTCGGTCGTTCGGGGGGACGCTCCGACACCGGGTGCCGGATGATGGCGACGGTGTTCGCAGGGTTGTCGGGGTCGAATCTCAAGTCGATCGGGGCGTCGGGGTCGTCGGGTTCGCCAGGCGCCTCCATGACGAAGGCCGGCTTGTCCTTGCGTGCATCGAGTGCTTGTTGGAGGCCCAGGGCGATGCCGGTCATCACCGCACCGGAGGCGGAGCGCTTCATCCAATTGTTGAACCGGAGCGGGTCGTTGCCTCTGGGGGGCTCCCAGTCGACGGCGCTCTCCTCGTCACCGGCGTCGGCCCCGGCCGAAGTGTGGGGCCCTCCGACGTCACCGCCCGGGTCGTCCCCGGCCTGCGGGGAGACCTCGTGGACGTCCCCGTCCTCGAGCGGGTCCGGTCCGGGGCTGCTTTCCACGTTGTCCACGGTACTGCCCGACGGCCCGCCGCCGCCCTCGCTGTCGTAGGATCGTCACCGTGCTTGACCGCTTCCACCCGCCGGTCGAGGAGTACCTCGAAACGATCTTCGCCCTGGAGGAGGAAGGCATCCCGGTCATCCAGGCCCGGCTGGCCGAGCGCCTCGGCAAGGCGGCCCCGTCCGTGTCGGAGATGCTCGACCGCCTCGAGGCCGACGATCTGATCGTACGCAGCGCACGGCAGATCACCATGACGGACAAGGGCGCTATCTTGGCCGCGAGCGTGGTGCGCAAACACCGGCTTGCCGAGCGCCTCCTGGTCGACATCATCGGGCTCGACTGGGACAAGGCCCACGTCGAGGCCGGCAGGTGGGAGCACGTGATCTCCGACGACGTAGAGGCACACCTGGTGGTGCTCCTGGGCAATCCGACCACCTGCCCCCATGGCAACCCCATCCCCGGGGTCGAGCCGGTCGGTCCCGAGCAGAGGCGCCTGGCCGATGCCCAGCCCGGGGACCGGATCCGCCTGGAGCGCATCACCGAGAGCGTCGAGCACGACACGGCCTCGCTCACCTATCTCGGCGACCACGGACTCACCCCCGGGATCACTGCGCTGATCCAGGCCAGGGCCCCCGATGGGACCTTGACCCTGGTGGTCGGGGACGCAGCCATCGCCCTCGGGCCGGCGATGACCCAGCGGATGTTCGTCGCCCCGGCCTGAGCTGCGCCCCGCGGTGACCGGTCCACGGCCGTCCCGCCTCGCCGTGGAATGGGCCCGCCGGTACCCGTGGCCGCCCGAATTGGCTCAGCACTCACTAGAGTGGAGTGCCAACACGAAGTGAACAGGGCTCCGGCAGCCACCCGCAGCCGACAGACCGAATCCCGTGGCGAGAGAACATGCCGACCACTGACGACAGCCGATCCCAGCAGGCCACACCAGGAGCAGGGGAGCTTGACGCCCGAAAGGCGGCCATTCTCAACGCGGTGGTCACCGAGTACATCGGTTCCGCTCAGCCGGTCGGATCGCAGCACGTCGTCGATGCACCGGGCGTGAGCGTGTCCTCGGCCACGGTGCGCTCGGACATGGCGGCGCTGGAACGCGACGGGTTCCTGACCCAACCGCACACCAGTGCCGGTCGCATCCCCACTGACAAGGGCTATCGGTTCTTCGTCGACCGTCTCGGGGTCACCTCTTCGCTCGATCCGGTCGGGCGTCAGCAGGTGCGCCAATTCTTCGACCACGCCCACGGGGAGATCGAGCTGATGCTCGAGAAGACGTCCGGGCTCCTGGCCGACCTCACCGACTGCACGGCGATGGTGGTGGGTCCGTCGCACGAGTCCGCCGCCATCCGATCGGTGCAGCTGGTCCGGTTGGCGCCGCACCTGGCGCTGCTGGTGGTGGTGTTGGCCGATGGAGCGGTGCAGAAGCAGTCGATCGAGTTCGCCGAGGAGGTGGACGAGCACCGGCTGTCCGACGCGGCTGCCCGCTTGGCCGCCCATGTACTCGGTATCCCGCTGGCTCAGGTGCTCCCCACGGCCACCCCCAGCGGCGACGCCCACACCGATGCAGTGGTCTCGGCGGGCATCATGGGGCTGCGGGCACTTGGTTCCGCAGAAGGGGGGGATCAGCTCTTCGTCGGTGGATCGTCGCGTATGGCTGCCGCATTCGATGCGGTGGACACCGTGCGGTCGGTGCTGAGCATCCTCGAACAGCAGCTCGTGGTGGTCACTCTGCTCCGCGACATCCTCGACACCGGCCTCTCGGTGGCCATCGGCACCGAGCACGGGGTCGAGCCTCTGGCCTCCTGCGCCATCGTGGTGATGCCGATCTCCGTCGACGGCGTCGGGGCGGGCACCATCGGTCTGCTGGGGCCGACCCGGATGAACTATCCGCTAGCTCTGGCCGCGGCCCGTGTGGTCGGCGACCGGCTGGGCGAGCGCCTGAGCGAGACCGGCCGATGACCACCACCGATCTCTACGAGCTGCTCGGCGTGGGGCGCCATGCCACCGACGACGAGCTGAAACGCGCCTACCGGTCGAAGGCCCGCGAGTTCCATCCCGACACCAGCGAGGAGGGATCCGAGTCCGGCGAGCGGTTCAAGGAGATCAGCCAGGCCTACGAGATCCTGAAGGACCCCGAGCGCCGGGCCCGCTATGACCGGTTCGGCCCCGAAGGGGTATCCGGTGCGGGTGCCGGCGGTCCGGCGGGCGACCCGTTCGGCGGTGGCCTGGGGGACCTCTTCGACGCATTCTTCAACGGGATGGGCGGTGCCGGCGCGGCACGCGGTCGGCGCACCGGTCCCATGCCCGGCCCCGACGCGGAGATGGTCGTCCGACTGACATTCAGGGAGGCGGTGTTCGGCGTCGAGCGACAGGTGGGGGTGCAGACCCCGGTCCACTGCGACACCTGCGAGGGCTCGGGCGCCCGGCCGGGGACCTCGGCCGTGCGCTGCCCCGAGTGCCAGGGCGCGGGTGAGCTCCGCCGGGTGCGCCAGTCGATCCTCGGCCAGGTGATCACCGCGGTGCCGTGCCAGCGGTGCCAGGGCACCGGCCAGGCCATCGAGGATCCGTGCCCGGACTGCCGGGGCGAGGGTCGGAGGAGCCAGGACCGGACCCTCACCGTCGACATTCCGGCGGGCGTCGACGACGGGTCGACCCTGAGGTTGGCCGGCCACGGTCCGGCCGGTTTCCGGGGCGGGCCCAACGGGGCGCTGTTCGTCCAGGTGTCGGTCGATCCGGATGCGGTCTTCGAGCGATCCGGTGTGGATCTCCATGCAGCGCTGCACATCCCGATGACATTGGCCGCGCTGGGGGGGACCGCCGGGTTCGAGACCTTGGACGACGAACGCGACCTGGCCATCGCCGCCGGGACGCAGAGCGGGGCAGTGATCCACCTCAAGGGACTGGGTGTGCCCAAGCTGAGAGGGCGCGGCCGGGGGGACCTCTTCGTGCACGTGCAGGTGGACACGCCGACCGGACTCGACGACGGGCAGCGGGAGCTCCTGCACGCCCTGGCCGAGGCCAGGGGAGAGGACCTGGGGAGCGCTCCGCAGGGTGAGGGCATCTTCTCGAAGATCCGTTCGGCCCTCAGCTGAGCGTGGCGTCGGGTCCGGGTGGGCCACCCGACGGGCCTCATCCCCTGCTTCTGGCTGCCGCGGCCATGGTCTTCGTCAAGGATCCGGGTGCACCGGTGCTCACCTCGGGTGATGCCCACCACCTGCTGGACGTCCTGCGGTTGCGCACGGGCGAGGTGGTGGTGGCGTCCGACGGGGCCGGCTCGTGGGCACCCTGTCGTCTGGCAGCGCCCCCTCCGGGGAGGGGGTCCCGGGGCATCGACGTGGCCTCGCTGCTGGAGCCGGACGGTCGACCGGTGACCCAGCCCAGGCTCTGGCCCGAGATCACGGTGGCCTTTGCCCCGACCAAGGGGGACCGGCCCGAATGGGTCACCCAGAAGCTCACCGAACTCGGCGTGGACCGCGTCGTGCCGATCCGGTCGGCCCGATCGGTGGTCCGGTGGGACGGCGAGCGCGGAGGGCGCGCCGTGGAGCGACTGCGGCGGGTGGCCCGGGAGGCGGCGGCCCAGTGCCGGCGTCCCTGGCTTCCCGAGATCGCCGCGGTGACTCCGCTGGACGGGATCGCCGCGCTGGTGGGCGCCCGACCACTGCTGGCCCGACCCGGCGGGGGGAGGCCTTCGCTGGACCATCCGGTCCTTGCCGTCGGACCCGAAGGCGGCTGGGACGACGACGAGTTGGCCCGCTTCGGAGCCGGTGTCGGCCTGGGGCCGACCGTGCTGCGGGCCGAAACGGCGGCGGTGGCCGCCGGCACCGTGCTCTGCGCTCTGCGGAGCGGAGTGGTGGGACCCCTTGCATAACCACGCTCCGTGAGGGAAACTACACAGAGAGACAGGGGCGTTCGGGTGGGTTGCACGATCGTAATCGGTGCCGCCGGACCGGATCGCACGGGCATGGGCCTCGGACATATCGGCAAGACCGGAGCTCGGGGGCGATCGGTGGGAGCAACGGAGGTGGGCATGTCGGTGACTGATAAGAGAATCGACGTCATGGACGATGACGATGAGCAGGAAGAGGCAGCCCGCATCGCCTACGCCCGAGCCGTCGGCTCGAGGCTGCGGGCGATGCGCAAGCAGATGCACCTTTCGCTACAGGCGGTCGAGGCCATGTCCGAGCAGGAGTTCAAGGCCTCTGTGCTCGGAGCCTACGAACGAGGCGAACGGGCCATCTCGGTGCCACGGCTGCAGCGACTGGCCAAGCTCTACGACGTGCCCGTCGACCAGCTCCTGCCTCCCGACGACGGCGCCGCCACCCGGTGGGGGCCGGCCGGGGCCACCGAGAACGTGGTCCCGCTCACGGCCCGGCGCACCGTGCAGGCAGGGGTCGCCCTCGACAAGGTGGCCATCGACCTCACCAAGCTCCACACGGTGAGCGGGCCCGAGCGGGATCTGCTCCGGCGGTTCCTCAGCATGATCCAGGTGCACCGCCAGGACTTCAACGGCCGGATGATCACCATCCGGGCCGAGGATGTGCGGGCCATCGCCTGCCTGTTCGGCGTGACCCCCGACAGCATGGGAGCCCGACTGGACGAGCTCGGTCTCCTCGTGAACGTCTGATGGCGAGGGGCGGGGTGTCGGCCTGCCTGCTCCCACCAGAGTCCCGGGGGGCGCCGGCACCGGAGGCCGTCGCCCGATGACCGAGCCGATCCAATGGCTGAGCACCAAGGAGGCAGCCGAGCGCCTCGGCATCACCTTGCGGAGCCTCTACCGATTCATCGACGAAGGCAATGTGGTCGCCTACAAGTTCGGCCGTGTCATCCGCCTCAAGCAGGCGGATGTGGACCGGTTCATCGAGGCGAGCCGGATCACCCCGGGCAGCCTCGAGCACCTCTATCCCGAGGTAAAGGGGAACGGCCGTGCCGGGATCTCCCCCGACGGGTTGTCGGCATCGACGGGAGCCTGACCGCCGGTGTCCGACTGCCTGTTCTGCGACATCGTCTCCGGTGACATCCCGGCCGATGTCGTCCGATCGGACGAGCTCACCGTGGCCTTCCGGGACGTCAACCCCCAGGCACCCGTGCACGTCCTCGTCGTGCCGAGGCGCCACATCATCAACGCCTCGACCGTCGGTGACGGTGAGGGCGGCGAGCTGGCGGCGATGCTGGTGGTCGCGAAAGCGGTGGCCGATGACGAGGGGATCGGCGGCGAGGACCGCGGCTACCGCTTGGTGCTCAACGTGGGGCCCGATGCGCTGAACTCCGTGGACCACCTCCACCTCCACCTGCTCGGTGGCCGGGCCTTCGACTGGCCCCCCGGCTGAGCACCGCTGCGTCGGGGCCGTGGTCGGCCCAGCCCCGGTTCGTTGGGGCCCGGGTGGCCCGGGATCGGGTCGGCGGCGCCCGACCCACTGGTAGGGTCAGAGCCAGAGCGCACGTGGCAGGCACCCAGGTCAAGATTCTCGTTCCCGGCAACCATCTCATGGCCGGCCTCCTCGGCCAGCGCGACGAGTTGCTGCGGCTGATCGAAGGGGCATTCGAGGGCGCCCGTATCGCCGTCCGGGGGAACGAGATCTCCATCGATGGTGACGGTGCAGAACGGGTGGCCGCCCTCTTCGAGGAGCTGATCATCCTCCTCGAGTCCGGCCAGGGCCTCGATGCGGTCCAGGTCCATCGCACCATCGACATGATGCACGACGACGTCCGGCCTTCCGAGGTCCTCACCTCGGAGCTGCTGAGATCCTCACGGGGCCGCGCTGTTCGCCCCAAGACCAGCGGGCAGAAGCAGTACGCGGATGCCATCGCCTCCAACATCGTGACCTTCGGGATTGGCCCCGCCGGCACCGGAAAGTCCTATCTGGCGGTGGCGCTCGCCGTCCAGGCCCTCCAGGCGCGACAGGTCAACCGGATCATCCTGACCCGGCCTGCCGTCGAGGCCGGCGAGCGGTTGGGCTTCCTCCCCGGGGACCTGATGGCCAAGGTCGACCCCTACCTCCGACCCCTCTACGACGCCCTGCACGACCTCTTGGAGCCCGAGGGCGCCCAACGGCTCATCGACCGGGGCGCCGTCGAGGTGGCCCCACTGGCCTTCATGCGCGGGCGCACCCTGAACAACAGCTTCATCATCCTCGACGAGGCCCAGAACACCAGCCCCGAGCAGATGAAGATGTTCCTCACCCGCATCGGGTTCGGTTCCAAGGCGGTGGTCACCGGCGACATCACCCAGATCGACGTCGCCGGCGGGCGCTCGGGTCTGATCGGTCTCGAGCGGGTGCTGACCGGGGTACCCGATCTGGCCTTCGTCCAGCTCAAGCAACGGGACGTGGTCCGCCACCGCATCGTGGCGGACATCGTCGCCGCCTACGATCGCCAGCGTCCCGCCGAAGATCCCCATGAGTCTTGACATCTACGCCGCCGACGAGCAGTCGGATCACCCGGTCGCCGTGGATCGATGGGCCACTCTGGCACGCTCCGTCCTCGAGGCGGAGGGGGTGGTAAGCGACACGGAGGTCTCGCTGCTCTTCGTGGACGAGGCGGCCATCGCCGCGCTGAACGAGCGCTTCCTCGACAAGGCCGGCCCCACCGACGTGCTGTCCTTCCCCATCGAGGACGAGGTGGACCGCGGCGGGCGGTCGCCGGACGAGGGAGGGACCGGACCGGCGTCGATCGAGGCGGACACCGATCATCACCTCCTCCTCGGGGACGTGGTGATCTGCCCGGCGGTGGCGGCGCGGAACGCGGTGGACCACGGGGTGATCTTCGACGACGAGATCGCCCTGCTGGTGGTCCACGGGATCCTCCACCTGCTGGGCATGGACCATGTAGCCGACGAGGAGGCCGAGCGGATGGAGCGTCGCGAGCAGCAGCTGTTGGCTCGGTACCACCGCGTGGATCCATGACGCCGGGCGCGGGCTTGTTGGTGGCAACCTCCGGCGTCAACGTCAGCGCCGGCGACGTGGCCCTGCTCGTCGTCGTGCTGGTGCTCCTGGCGGCCTCGGCGATGCTGGCCCTGGCCGAGACCAGCCTGGTCCGGATGAGCCGGGCCAAGGCGATGGCCCTGGTGGACGACGGACGGCGCGGGGCGAAGGTCCTGGTGCGCCTCACCGAGAACCCGCAGGGGTTCCTCAATCCGCTCCTCCTGCTGGTGCTGATCTGCCAGCTGGTGGTGGCCACGCTGGTGGGCGTTCTGGCCGCCAGCTGGTTCGGGGCGTGGGGCGTGCTGGCCGCCACCGTGTTCGAGATCGTGGTCATCTTCGTCCTCGGTGAGGCCGTCCCCAAGAACTGGGCCGTGCACCACCCGGAACGGGCAGCACTGCTCAGTGCACCCCTGGTGTCGGCGCTGGTCGGCTTCTGGCCGATCAGGATGGTGTCGGGTGCACTGATCGGCCTGGCCAACCTCCTCATCGGCCAGAAGGGCGGGTACCTCGGATCCCACGTGACCGAGTCCGAACTGCTGGCCATGGCCGATGTGGCCCTCGAAGGGGACGTCATCGAGACCGAGGAGCGTGCCCTGATCCACTCGATCATCGAGTTCGGCGACACGGTGGTCCGCGAGGTGATGGTGCCCCGTCCGGACATGGTGACCATCGGCGCCGGGGAGACGGTCGAAGCAGTGTTGGCGCGGGCCCTCGAGGCGGGGTTCAGCCGTCTGCCCGCCGTCGAGCAACACGTCGACGACGTGGTGGGGATCGCCTACACCAAGGACATGATCCGCACGGTCCGGATGGGGAAGGGGGGCGACGCGGTGCGTTCCCACCTGCGGGTCGCCCACTTCGTTCCGGAGACCAAGCGGGTGTCCGACATGATGCGGGTGATGCAGGCCGAGAAGTTCCACCTCGCCGTGGTGGTCAACGAGTACGGCGGCACGGCGGGCCTGGTCACGCTCGAGGACCTGATCGAGGAGCTGGTTGGGGAGATCGTCGACGAGTTCGACGTCGAGGAGGCGCCGGTGGAGAGGCTCGGCTCGGGCGAGTTGCGGGTGAGCGCCCGGCTGCCCGTCGACGAGGTCAACGAACTGGTCGATGCCCAGCTCCCCACCGGTGCGTGGGACACGGTGGGCGGCCTGGTGTTCGACCTGTTGGGGCACGTCCCCGACGCCGGCGAGTCGGTGACCGTGGGCGGCCTGCGGCTGGTCGCCGATCGGGTCAACGGCCGCCGGATCGAACGGGTCCGGATCGTGCCCATGGCCGAACCGGCCGCCGGTGACGGCAGGTGACCGTCTTCCGGTCGGGCTTCGTCGCGGTGGTGGGCAGGCCCAATGTCGGCAAGTCCACCCTAGTGAACTCGATCGTCGGCGCCAAGGTGACCATCACGTCGCCGCGTCCGAACACCACCCGCTCGCAGGTCCGCGGTGTCCTCAACCGGTCCGACGCCCAGGTGGTCTTCGTGGACACACCGGGGCTGCACAAGCCGCGCACGGCACTCGGTCAACGCATGAACGAATCGGCGACATCGTCCCTGGACGACGTCGACGCGGTGGTGGCCATGGTCGAGGCCACCGGCCCGGTGGGGCCGGGCGACCGCATGGTCCTCGCCCAGTCGGCCCGGCGGGTACGGGCGATGGCCCGGGCCGCCTCCCACCAGGAGGAGGTGGGTGGCGCCGAGGCCGGCGCGTCGGGGCAGCCGACCCTGCTGGTCGTGGTCAACAAGATCGACCGGGTCGGTGGCGACGGGGTCCTCACCCATCTCACCAGGGTCGCGGACGTGATCGCCGCGCTGGACGAGGAGGAGCACGGCCCGCCGGTTCCCGTGGAGTACTTCCCGGTGTCGGCGTCCACCGGGGAGGGGGTCGGCCCACTGGTCGATGCGGTGGTGGCGCTCATGCCCGAGGGCCCCCAGTACTACCCCGAGGGGATGATCACCGATGTGGCCGAGGCCTTCTGGGTGGCCGACCTCGTACGCGAGGAGCTTCTGCACCGGGTCCAGGACGAGCTCCCCCACAGCATCGCCTGCCGGGTGACCGAGTGGGAGTGGCCCCGGGTCCGGTGCGAGATCCTCGTCGAGCGGGACTCCCAGAAGGGGATCGTCATCGGCAAGGGCGGCGTGACCCTCAAGGAGGTGGGTACTGCCGTGCGCAAGCAGATGCCGCCCGGTGCCTATCTCGAGCTCTTCGTGCGGGTGGAGAAGCGTTGGCAGCAGCGCGAGGACTCCCTCGACCGGCTGGGATTCTGAGGGCCTCTCCCTCGGTGCGGATGAAGTGCGAGACGCAGAAGAAGCGGGACGTCAGCCGCCCGAGGGAGCGGTTGCTCAGTGGGAGGCCGATGCCGACGGGCCCGTGCGGGTGGCACCCGACCGGGGGACCCCGGCGCTCAGCCGTCGGCGGAGATGGACTGCAGGAAAGCCACCACGTCGGAGCGGTCGACCGACCGGCGCATCGGCGGCACCCGCGCCAGGAGCGCGCCGCGATAGCGGGCGGTGGCCAGGCGGCTGTCGAGCACTGCCACGACGCCGCGGTCCTGAGTCGAGCGGATCAGGCGCCCCGCGCCCTGGGCCAGGAGGGTGCCGGCCCGGGGGAGGTCCACCACGGAGAACGCCCCCGATCCGGCGCGGTCCCGCCGCGCCTGCAGGACCGGATCATCGGGTCGGGGGAAGGGGATCCTGTCGATGGTCACCAGCGTGAGGGTGCGGCCCGGGACGTCGACCCCCTGCCAGAACCCCATGGTGGCGAAGAGGCATGTCTCCTCGCTGTAGCGGAAGGCCTCGACGAGGGCCGGCTTGGGCAGGTCGGACTGGGCCAGCACCGGGAACGGGAGGCGGTCCCGCAGGACCTCGACCGCGGCGTTCATGGCCCGCCAACTGGTGAACAGGGCCAGGGTGCGGCCGCCGGCCGCGTTGATCAGCACCTCCAGCTCGTCGTGGAGGGCGGGCTCCGCCTCGGGGCGCCGCCGATCGGGCAGCGCCTGGGCTACGTACAGCATGGCGTGGTCCCGGTAGTCGAAGGGGCTGCCGACGTCGAGCACGTCGGTGTGCTCCTCGGGCATCCCCAGCCGCTCGGCCAGCCCGATCGGCACCGTGGCGGAGGTGAGCACGCCGGTTACCGTGTCCCACAGGCGCTCGGACAGCAGGGGACCGACGTCGATGGGGGAGACACGGAGACTGGGCGCACGTGCCCCGCCGTCCACCCAGGCCACCTCGTCGTCGGTCAGGGCTGCCAGCCGGGCGAGGTCGGCGGCCAGGTGCCCGGCCGCCAGGAGGGCCCGGTCCCGTCGTGGCCGGGCCGCCGACTGGTCGTCACCGGCCTCGCGATCGGCGCGGCGCAGTTCGTCGATCAACCGGCCGACCCTCCCGGAGGCCAAGGCCACCACCTGGGCGAGGTCGGGGTCGCCGCCTCGAGGTTGGCGGTCCGGGCGTTCGACGGGGGGTTCCCCAGAGGGTTCGAGCCCGAGGTCGAGCCCGGGCGGTTCTGTCTCGGTGCGGGCCCCGTCGTCGACCGTCGTGCCCTCCTCGGGCCCGCTGATGGCGTGGCGCGCGATCCGGAGGCCGGCGAGAGGAACCAGGGCCCGTTGCAGGGTGTCGGCCAGTTCGCCCACCGCGTCGGCGGACCGGGCGGCACCGGTGGAGTCGGCGCCGAGCAGCGGCCGGGCCGCGGCGGCCAGGGCCCGGAAGCGCCCGGGGCCGATCTCCACGCCCAGGCTGTCGGTCATGACATCCTCGACCTCGTGGGCCTCGTCGAAGACGACGACCCGATGCGGGGGGAGCACCGCCCCGCCACTGGCCAGATGGGCGCCGTACAGGTGGGTGTTGACCACCACCACGTCGGCCTCGGCGGCGCGGGCGCGGGCATCCTCGGCAAAGCAGTCGCGCCCTGAAGGGCACCGGAAGGCCCCGGGGCACTCGCGGGCCGTGGTCGAGACCGTCGCCCAGGCCCGGAAGTGCGGTTCGAACCCCAGCTCCGCCCGATCGCCCGAGGAGGTGTGCTCCGCCCACCGGAGCAGCTGCTTGACCTGTTCGCCCAGCGTCCCGATGTCGGCGGGGCTGTCGTTTCCGGCCGGGGTCAGGGTGTCGTCGGCGTCGGGAGGGTCGGCGGTGCCCGGCTGGAGGGTGAGTTGATCCCCGCGGCCTCCCATCTCGGAGACCCGCTGGCGGCACAGGTAGTTGCTGCGACCCTTCAGCACGGCGAAGGAGAGGCCGCTGTCGATGGCATCGGCCACCAGGGGGAGGTCCTTGTGGGCCAGTTGGTCCTGGAGGGCCTTGGTCGCCGTGGCCACCACGATCGGCTGGTCGGAGAGCGCCGCCGGAACCAGGTAGGCGAGGGACTTGCCGGTGCCGGTGCCGGCCTGGACGACCAGGTGGCGCCGCCCGGCGATCGACTGGGCCACCGCTGTGGCCATCTCGGACTGCCCCTCCCGGGTCTCACCGCCTCCCGGGAGCGCGGCGGCGACCAGCGCAAGCGTCGTCGTCACCTCGTCGGCCATCAGCCGACACTACCGGGCGACCATCGGCGCAGGTCAGTGCCATTCGACGGCCAGGCCCACCGCCACGCCCAGGCCGACGACCACGATGGTCCAACGCAGGATCGGCGCCGGCAGGCGTCGCCCGATGTGCCCCCCGACCTGGCCCCCAATGATCGATCCGGCCGCGATCAGGCCCACCACCGGCCACGAGATGTCGGTGGTGGCGATGAACAGGAGGCCCGCCACCAGGTTGGCCGTGAGGGCCAGGGCGTTCTTCGTGCCGTTGAGTCGCTGGAGGTCGTCGTCGATGAAGATGGCGAGGAGGGCGATCAGGATGACCCCCTGGGCGGCCCCGAAGTAGCCGCCGTACATGCCGGTGAGGAAGATGCCGGCCAGCAGCGGGGCACCACCGTGCCTCCGGCGGGCGCCCCGGGCCTCGAGGCGGCGGCTCATGCGGGGCTGGAGGGCCATCAGGACGGAGGCCAACGCGATCAGCGCGGGCACCGCCGCCTTGAACACGCTGTGCGGCAACGCCAGCAGCAGGGTGGCCCCGACCAGGCTGCCGGCCAACGAGGCAGATCCCAGCGTGAGCAGGCGGCTGCGCTGGCCGGTCAGCTCCCGGCGGTAGGCCACTACCGCGCTGGTGCTGCCGGGGACCAGGCCCACCGTGTTGGACACGTTGGCCAGCACCGGTGGGTAGCCGAGGGCCAGGAGCGTGGGAAAGGTGATCAGCGAACCCGATCCGACGATGACGTTCACCGTCCCGGCAGCAAGACCGGCGGCGAAGATCGCCAGTGCTGCGAGCGGTGACATGGGGAGGGTCTAGCGCCCCCGGGGCCCCGGCTCAAGGACGGCCGGCCCCCAGAGCCTGCGCCGAGGGGTCCACACCGGTGGCCCGGCACAGGTCCGTCAGCCGAGAGGATAGGTTCGCAGGGTGCAACAGGATGACTTCGGCGCCGACGATGACGAGCGCTCGCGCCCGCCCGCCGTGTCGGTCTCCGATCTGGCCGGCGGCCCGATCCCCGTCCACGTCGCCTGCGTCATGGACGGGAACGGCCGATGGGCCGCCCGTCGGGGCCTGCCCCGGACCGAGGGACACGCCGCCGGCGAGGCGGCGCTGCTCGACGCGGTAGAAGGGGCACTCGAGCTGGGCATCCCCTGGATCACCATGTACGCGTTCTCCACGGAGAACTGGCGCCGGCCCGCCGACGAGGTGCGCTATCTGATGGGGTTCAACGAGAGCCTCCTGGCCCGGCGGCGCGACGAGCTGCACGACAAGGGGGTCCGCATCCGCTTCGCCGGCCGGCGCGACTGGCGGGTCCCCAAGCGGGTCCTCAGGCGTATGGACGAATCGACCGAGATGACCGCCCGCAATCGCCGCTGCACCCTGACCATGGCCTTCAACTACGGGGGGCGGGCCGAGATCGTCGACGCGGTCCGCAGGCTGGTCGCCGACGGAGTACCCGCTGCCAAGGTGGATGAGAAGGCCATCCGGTCGCGGCTCTACTACCCGGACCAACCCGACCCCGACCTGGTCATCCGCACGTCGGGGGAGCATCGGATCTCCAACTTCCTCCTCTGGCAGCTGGCCTACAGCGAGCTGGTCTTCGACGAGGTCCTCTGGCCCGACTTCCGGCGCTCCCATCTGTTCGCCGCGGTGCGGGACTTCCAGCACCGCCAGCGCCGCTACGGCGGCGTGACCTGATGGGGCGAAGCGGAGGCGGCCGCGTCCGCTCCGCTCATCGGCGGCCCGACGACGCCGGAGGGGTGTGGATCCTCACCGGAGTGGTGCTCGGCGCGCTGCTCTACGCCGGCATCGTGCTGATGGCCATTGCCGGGTTCACCCCCGTGCTGCCTCTGGTGGTGATCCCCCCGGTGCTCATCGCCCTGATCGGCACGAACAGTCTGCTGGGCGGCGGTCGGAGCCGCGGTCGGCCCACCGGGCGCCCGCTCGGGAGGCCGGGTGTCGACGAGGCCGACGAACCGCGATGACCCAGTTTCGCGATCGAGGGGTGGTGCTACGCACCATCCGGCTCGGCGAGGCGGACCGGATCGTCACCTTGATGACCGAGCGGAACGGCAAGGTCCGTGCGGTGGCCAAGGGTGTGCGGCGCACCACGTCGAAGTTCGGCTCGCGTCTCGAGCCCCTCAGCCACGTCGCCCTGCTGGGTTGGCAGGGCCGCGGCGACCTGGACATGATCAACCAGGTGGAGGTCATCGACACCTTTCGACCGGTCCGCGAGGACCTCGACCGGATGGGGCCGGCCATGTCGATGCTCGAGGTCGTCGACCAGATCGGCCAGGAGCGCCACGCCAACCCACGCCTCTACGAGATGCTGGTCGGGGCCATCGGTGCGCTGTCCGAGCGCAACTCGCCGATGGTGGCACCGGCCTTCTTCCTCAAGGTCCTTGCCCTCGAGGGGTCGGCCCCGGTGCTCGACGCCTGCGTTTCCTGTGGCGAGGAGGACCCCGACCTGCTGGTGGCCTTCGACCTGTTGGAGGGCGGTGTGCTCTGCCGGAGCTGCCGGAGCGGCCGCCCGCTGTCGCCCGCCGGGCTCTCACTGTTGCGCCGCACCCTGGGCGGTGGTCTGTCCGGCGTGCTGGCCGAGCCCCGATCGGCGACCACCGACGAGGTCACCGCGCTGGCCACCGAGGCCATGGAAGCCCACCTGGACCGCCGCCTCCGTTCGGTGCGCTCGGGACAGGTGTCGTGAGGTGGCCCGGGCAGCGCCGGCATCCACCGTCGTCTGGTTCCGTCGCGACCTGCGGACTGCCGACCACCCGGCGCTGCTGGCCGCCGTCGACGAGTCGCGGTCGTCGGGGGCCGGGGTGGCCCCGCTCTTCGTGGTCGACGACACGCTGCTGGCCTCGGGAGGCTGGTTGCACAACCGGGTGCGGATGCTGACGGCGTCCTTTTTGGTCAAGGACCTGCACATCGACTGGCGGCGCGGGGCCCGCCTGTTCCTCGACCGTCTGGTCGACGGGGATCTCGCCTCCAACAACCACGGCTGGCAGTGGGTGGCGGGCACCGGTACGGACGCCGCACCGTTCCACCGGATCTTCAACCCGGTCCTGCAGGCCGAGCGCTTCGACCCCGAGGGCGCCTACGTGGCCCGCTACGTGCCCGAAGCCGGCGGGCCGGACTATCCCCTGCCAATCGTCGACCACGCCGAGGAGCGGGCCGAGGCGCTGCGACGGTGGGAGGACGCCAAGGTCGCGGCAGCGGGGGCCGGGCCGGGGTCCCGATGATCCCGCCGTCTCCGTTCGGGGTCTACATCCACGTGCCGTTCTGCCGGTTCCGGTGCGACTACTGCGCCTTCGCCACCCATACCGACCGCGACCACCTGATGGGCGCCTATGTGTCGGCGTGCCTCACCGAATTGCGTCGGGCCGTTGCCGATGAGGGGATCCCGCCGGCCACGTCGGTCTTCTTCGGCGGGGGCACCCCGTCGCGCCTCCCGGCCGACCTGCTGGTCGAGATCCTCGATGCCGTGCCGCGGGCAGCAGGTGCCGAGGTGACCGTCGAGTGCAATCCGGAGGACGCCGATCCCGAGCGGCTGGCCGCGTACCGGGCGGGCGGTGTCACCCGTGTCTCGCTGGGGGTGCAGTCCACCATGCCCCGCGTGCTGGCCGGGCTCGGACGGCGCCACGGGGCCGGCGAGGCGCTGGACGCCGCTGCCGCGGTGGCCGGCGCGGGGTTCGCCTCCTGGAACGTTGACCTGATCATGGGTGGTGCAGGAGAGACCCATGCCGACTGGGAGCGGAGCCTCACCGAGGTGATCGGCCTGGCCGAGCCCCCTCCCCACCTCAGCGCCTACGCGCTGACCGTCGAGCCCGGTACCCCCCTGGCCGCGGCCCCTGGGCGGCATCCCGACGACGATGCACAGGCCGACCGGTACGAGATGACCGAGCGGATCCTCGGCCGCGCCGGGTACCGGTGGGAGGAGATCTCCAACTGGGCCCGGCCCGGGCACGGGTGCCGGCACAATCGCCTCTACTGGGACCAGGGCGAGTACCGGGGCATCGGATCGGCGGCCCACTCGCACCGGGCCGCCCGCCGATGGTGGAACGTACGGACACCGGACCGGTACGTTCGGATGATCGACGAGGGGCGGACCGCGACCGCGGGCGAGGAGGTCCTGACCGACCGGCAGCGCCAGTTCGAGGCGTTGGCCCTCCGCCTGCGGACCCCGGCCGGGGTGCCCGGCGGCGCCCTTCCCGACGACGAGGATCTGGACGGTCTGGTCGAACGCGTCGACGGGAGGGCGGTGCTCACCGTCCGGGGTCGCCTGTTGGCCAATGCGGTGACCGCCCGGCTGGCGGTCGGGGTGGAGGGCCGGGTGCCAGCCGGTACCATTCCCCCCTATGCCTGAGCCGGAAGACACCGTGGACGCGCACAGCGGGGGGGATGCCCCGACAGGGCCTTCCGACCTCATGGACAAGGTGGTGGGACTGTGCAAGCGGCGCGGGTTCATCTTCCAGTCGGCGGAGATCTACGGCGGCTTCCGCTCCACCTACGACTACGGACCGCTGGGCGTCAACCTGTTGCGCAATGTGAAGAATGCCTGGTGGGATGCGATGGTTCAGCGGCGGGACGACGTGGTCGGCCTCGATGCCGCCATCCTCTCGCCACCGGCGGTATGGGAGGCCTCTGGCCACCTGGCCAACTTCTCCGACCCACTGGTGGACTGCCGCAACTGCCACCAGCGGTGGCGCGAGGACAAGATCGGCGGGGTCTGCCCGGCCTGCGGCTCCACCCAGTTCACCGAGGCACGCGCCTTCAACCTGATGTTCAAGACCCACGCCGGCCCGATCGAGGACGAGGGCGCTGTGGCCTACCTCCGGCCGGAGACCGCCCAGGGGATGTTCATCAACTTCGCCAACGTGCTCCAGACCACGCGCAAGAGGCCACCCTTCGGGATCGCCCAGGTGGGCAAGTCGTTCCGCAACGAGATCACCCCGCAGAACTTCGTCTTCCGGACCCGTGAGTTCGAGCAGATGGAGATGGAGTACTTCGTCCCGCCCGCCGAGGCCCAGCACTGGTTCGAGTACTGGCTGGATGAGCGGTACCGCTGGTATCTCGGGCTGGGCATCCCCGAGTCGCAGCTCCGGCTGCGCCACCACGACGCCGACGAGCTGTCCCACTACTCGACGGGTACCGCGGACGTGGAGTTCCTCTTCCCGTGGGGATGGGACGAGCTCGAGGGCATCGCCAACCGGACCGACTTCGACCTCAAGGCCCACGCAACGGCGTCGGGGGAGCGGCTCGAGTACTTCGACCAGACCTCCGGTGAGCGCTACGTGCCCTACGTCATCGAGCCCGCCGCCGGGGCCACCCGCACCATGATGGCGTTCCTGCTGGCGGCCTACTCCGAGGACGAGGTCGGGGGCGAGGCCCGCACCGTGCTCCGGCTCCACCCGCGGCTGGCCCCCTACCAGGTCGGGGTGTTGCCGCTGTCGAAGAAGGAGACCCTCGAGCCGACGGCCCGGGAGGTGCTGGCCCTGCTCCAACCCCACTTCATGTGCGACTACGACGTGACTCAGTCGATCGGCAAGCGCTACCGGCGCCAGGACGAGGTCGGCACCCCGTGGTGCGTGACCATCGACTTCGACTCGCTCGAGGACCGTGCGGTGACCGTGCGGGACCGCGACAGCACCGATCAGGTCCGGGTGCCCGTCGACGGGCTTGCGGCAGAGCTGCGCCGCAGGCTGGACGGGGCCTGAGGATCTCGGGCCGCCCGTCGGCGACTCGGTGGGCGATCGGCGGTGATCGCCTGGGTGGTCACCGTGCCGGTGGGCGTGGTGGCGCTGTTCTTCCTCTTCGGTGCCGCCAACACGATGCTGCCCGCGAGCTTCTGAGGGCGGTCAGAGGGACGATGGTGCCGTGCATGCCGGACACCCGGGACGAAACCCGGGTTGCGCCGACATCGTTCCTGGGCGAGACCGCTGCCGGGTAGGCTGACGGGTCGGCAGCCAGCCTGTGTGCCGATCGAACTTCCACTCCACACCCTGTCAGGAGACCCTACCCGATGCCGTTTGTCTTCGACTTCGACCACTCGCACCGCAAGCCACCCATGGAGATGAAGGACCTCCTGGGCGGCAAGGGTGCCAACCTGGCCGAGATGACGTCGGTCCTCGAGCTGCCGGTGCCCCCCGGGTTCACCATCGCTACCCCCGCCTGTAGGGCCTACATGGAGGATGGCTGGCCGGTCGGTCTGACCGAGCAGATCGCCAAGGCGCGGGTCCGGCTCGAGAAGAAGATCGGTAAGCGCATCGGCGATCCGAGCAATCCGTTGCTGGTGTCGGTGCGCTCGGGTGCCCAGTTCTCGATGCCCGGGATGATGGACACCGTGCTCAACCTGGGCCTCAACGACCAATCGGTGGTGGCCCTGGCCGAGCAGACCCATGACGAGCGCTTCGCCTACGACTCCTACCGGCGCTTCGTGGCCATGTACGGCCGCATCGTCCTCGGGATCCCCGGCGAGGAGTTCGACGCCCTGCTCGACGCGGCCAAGGAGCTGGCGGGGACCACCTCCGACGCCGGCATCCCCATCGAGCTCCTGCGCTACCTGGTCGACGCCTATCAGCAGATCGTGGAGCGCCACACCGGCCGCCCGTTCCCCCAGGACCCCGGCGAGCAGCTGCGTGGCGCCATCGAGGCGGTCTTCGCCTCGTGGAACGGCCCACGTGCCGTTGCCTACCGGGTCAGGGAGCGGATCCCCCACGAGTTGGGAACGGCGGTCAACGTGCAGGCCATGGTGTTCGGCAACCGTGACGACAACTCGGGAACCGGAGTCGGCTTCACCCGTGACCCGGCCACCGGCGAGGTGGGGGAGTACGGCGACTTCCTGGTCAACGCCCAGGGCGAGGACGTGGTGGCCGGCATCCGGAATACCGAGCCCCTGTCCGAGCTCAAGGTCAAGTTCCCCCAGATCCACCGCCAGCTCCTGGCCATCTTCGCCCGGCTCGAGGCCCACTACCGTGACATGTGCGACACCGAGTTCACCATCGACCAGGGCCAACTGTGGATGCTCCAGACGCGGGTGGGCAAGCGGACCGGGCGGGCCGCCCTGCGGATGGCGGTCGACATGGTAAACGAGCAGGCCATTCAGCTGACCAAGGAAGAGGCGCTGGGGAGGGTGACCGGCGAGCATCTCGAGCAGGTCCTCCACCCCCAGTTCGCCGCGGCCGACCACGATGTGCTGGTCCGGGGCCTCGGGGCGTCACCGGGTGCCGCGGTGGGCCGTGTCTACCTCACCGCCGACGACGCCCAGGCAGCGGCCGAGCGAGGGGAACGGGTGGTGCTGGTGCGCAATGAGACCTCGCCGGAGGACGTGCACGGCATGCTGGCGGCAGAGGGCATCCTCACCGCCCGGGGCGGGCTAGTGAGCCATGCCGCCGTGGTGGCCCGGGGGTGGGGCAAGCCCGCCGTCGTGGGTGCCGAGGCACTACGCATCTCGGCTGCGTCGTTCTCGGTGGGCGACACCGTGGTCAACGAAGGCGACTGGATCTCGGTGGACGGCACCAGCGGCACCGTGGTGGTCGGCCAGGTCGAGGTGTCCCAAAGCGCCACCCCGCCGGAGTTCGCGATCATCCTGGGCTGGGCCGACGAGGTCCGCGCCGGGCAGCTCGGGGTCCGGGCCAATGCCGACAACGGCCCCGACGCCACCAACGCGCGCGCACACGGCGCCGAAGGGATCGGCCTGTGCCGGACCGAGCACATGTTCCTCGCCGACGACCGCCTGCCCATCGTGCGCCAGATGATCATGGCATCGGACCCGGTGGGGGAAGAGGCCGCCCTCGAGGCCCTGCGGGTGGCCCAGCGCTTCGACTTCGTGGAGATCCTCGAGGCCATGGACGGGCTGCCCGTGACCATCCGACTGCTCGACCCGCCCCTCCACGAGTTCCTTCCCGACACGGAGGAGCTGGCGATCAAGGAGGCGACCGTCGGGCTGACCGACGAGGAGCAGCAGCTCTACGAGGCGGCCAAGGCCTGGCACGAGTACAACCCCATGCTCGGGACCCGCGGGGTGCGCCTCGGAGTGATCAAGCCGGGCCTCTACGCCATGCAGGTGCGGGCGCTGATGGAGGCAGCCCTCGATCGGGTGGCCGCGGGCGGCCATCCCATCGTCGAGATCATGATTCCGCTCACCGTCAGCCGTGCCGAGCTGGCGTTGGCCCGCTCGTGGGTCGAGGTGGCCATCGCCGAGGCCATGATGGCCGCACCGGGCCGCACCACCTCGCGGCGGAAGGGATCCAGGGGCGCCAAGGTCGGAGGCGGTTCGCTGGAGGTGCTGATCGGGACGATGATCGAGACGCCGAGGGCCGCCCTCCGGGCCGCCGAGATCGCCACCGAGGCGGACTTCTTCTCGTTCGGCACCAACGACCTCACCCAGATGACGTTCGGCTTCAGCCGTGACGACGTCGAGGGCCGGATGATGTCGGTCTACCTCGAGGAAGGACTGCTCGAGCGCAACCCGTTCGAGGTCGTCGATCCCGACGGTGTCGGTGAGCTGGTTCGGCTGGGCGTCGAACGGGGGCGTTCCACAAAACCGGGACTGAAGATCGGCATTTGCGGGGAGCACGGGGGCGACCCCGAGTCGATTGCCACCTTCGCCAAGGCGGGGCTCGACTACGTGAGCTGCTCGCCGTTCCGGGTGCCGATCGCCAGGCTGGCCACGGCCCAGGCCGTGTTGGCGGGTTTCACAGGCTCCAGGCCGGGCGGCGCGCCCGGCGGGGCCAAGCGGGCGGCCAAGGCGGCGCCCAAGCGGGTGGCCAAGGCGGCGCCCAAGCGGGTGGCCAAGGCGGCGCCCAAGCGGGTGGCCAAGGCGGCGCCCAAGCGGGCGGCCAAGGCGGCGCCCAAGCGGGTGGCCAAGGCGGCGCCCAAGCGGGTGGCCAAGGCGGCGCCCAAGCGGGTGGCCAAGGCGGCGCCCAAGCGGGCGGCCAAGGCCAAGCGGTAACGGGGACGGGCGCCCTCGGATCCGTCTGCCGGAGGCGAGGGCGGGACGAGGTGGCGTGGCGACGCGGTACCGTCGTCCCCTATGGGCATCCCCGATGAGGACGTGGCCCGGGTCAGGGCGGCAACGGACATCGTGGCCCTGGTCGGGGAGCATGCCGCCCTGAAGCGACAGGGGCAACGGTGGGTCGGCCTTTGCCCCTTCCATGGTGAGAAGTCCCCCTCGTTCAGCGTCAATGCCGAGGCCGGCCTCTACTACTGCTTCGGCTGCCAAGCCAAGGGCGATGCCATCAGCTTCGTCCGGGCCATGGAGCACCTGGACTTCGTCGACGCAGTGCGCCGGCTGGCCGACAAGGCGGGTATCACCATCCGGGAGGACGGCACCGGGGGCAAGGACAACCAGCGGCGCAAGGTCTTCCTCGACGCAATGGAGCAGGCCACCGAGTGGTACCACCACCGACTGTTGACCGGGTCCGACGCCGGCCAGGCCCGCGACTACCTGCGGAGCCGCGGCTACGACGGCGAGGTGGTCCGCCGGTTCCGGCTGGGGTGGGCACCCGACGCGTGGGATGCGCTCTGCTCGACCCTCCACTTGAGCGAGGAGGTCGCCGCCGGTTCCGGGCTCGGTTTCGTCAACCGGCGGGGCCGCCTCCAGGACGCATTCCGGGCCCGGATCCTCTTCCCCATCTGCGACCCCTCGGGCAACCCGGTGGCCCTCGGCGGCCGCGTCCTGCCGGGCAGCCCCGACCCGGCCAAGTACAAGAACTCGGCCGAGACTCCCATCTACTCCAAGCGGCGCACGCTGTACGCCCTCAATTGGGCCAAGCAGGACATCATCAGGTCCGGTGAGGTGGTGGTGTGTGAGGGCTATACCGACGTGATCGGTTTCTTCGAGGCGGGGATCGAACGCGCCGTGGCCACCTGTGGCACGGCGCTGGCCGAGGAGCACGTGAAACTGCTGCGCAACTTCGCCTCCAGAGTGGTCCTCGCCTTCGACGCCGACAGGGCGGGCCAGTCTGCCGCCGGCCGGTTCTACGAATGGGAGCGCCGGCTGGAGATCGATGTAGCGGTGGCAGCGTTGCCACCGGGATCGGACCCGGCCGACCTGGCCCGCATCGATCCCGGCGCTCTGCGTGCCGCGGTGGAGAGAGCCAAGCCGTTCCTGCGGTTCCGGGTGGAGAGGATCCTGGACGCCGCCGACCTGACCACGCCGGAGGGCCGGGCCAAAGCGGCCGACGCCGCCCTCGGGGCCGTGGCCGAGCACCCCGACGACCTCGTGCGTGACCAGTACGTGATGATGGTGGCCGAACGGTGCCGGCTCGAGCCCCACCAGCTGCGTGAACGCCTCGAGCGCCTGCGGCGGGAGGGTCCGCGCCCAGCTCCGGCCGGGAGGGCCGACGCCCACGACGAGGGCTCGGGCCGGGCCTGGGGCGGCGACCCGGGTGAGCCCGGCGGTGGCGACCGGACTTGGGACGATGCCGGTTCCGGGGGCCGGGGCCCCCGGAACGGCCACTCTGCCGGTGAGTTCCGGCCCGGCCTGGAGGCACTCCGGCTGGCCATCCACCGGCCGGAGGACGTCGGGCACCGGTTGGAGGCCGCGCTGTTCCGGGACGACGTGCAGCGGGCGGCGTTCCTGGCCCTGGTCGAGGCCGATGACCTACACCAGGCCATCGACGGCGCCCCGCCCGAGGTGGAGGCACTCCTGGTGCGGTTGACGGTGGAGGAGCCCCGGTCGCAACCCGATGAGGTGGTGCTCCAACTGGTCCGGGATGCCGCCCGCAGGGAGTTGTCCCTGATCACAGCCGAGGCCCGCACGTCGCCGGCGGCAATGGAGGAGGCTGCCAGGGCCACGGGGTGGGTGCAGGAACTGGACGATCCCGCCACCTCGGTCGCGGCGACTGCGAGCTTGGTAGCCTGGCTCGTGGTGAGATCGCAGACGAACGGTTCGGGGCAGCACACGTGATGGCGCGACGGGGATCGTCCGTCGTGCCGATCGTGACGGATCCTTCCGTCGAATCTGCGCCGTCGTCGGACAGGGGAGCGGGGGGCCCGCTCGATGTGCTCCCGTCCGAGCAGTTCGAAGCCCTGATCCAGATGGGACGACTGCGGGGCGGCCTGACCCAGGACGACGTCATGACCGTGCTGCGTTCGGTGGAGTTGAGCGCCGACCTCATCTCCGAGGTGGTGCAGGGGATTCAGGAAGCGGGCATCGAGTTCACCTACGACACCGGCGAGACGACGATCGTGCCGATGACCGGTGCAGCCGCCGCCGACCTGTCCGGTCGGCTGCGCGACGAGTTTCCGCTTCTGGCCGATGGCCCCCCGCCGGCCCGTATCGTGGCGCTGGAGCCGACGCGAGCACCTGCTCGCCGCGGGCCTGGTGCCACAGTCGCCCCGGATGCCGGGCGTGTCGCAGCCCGGCCCACGCCGCCGAAGGACGGCCCGACTCTGCCGAAGAAGGAGCGCCCCCCGCGGCGGGCGGCAGGCGGCGACGGGTTCAGCGATGGCGACGGCTTCCGGGGGTCGGCCGCCGACCCGGTGCACATGTACCTCAAGGAGATCGGCAAGGTGAAGTTGCTCGACGCCGCGCTCGAGGTCGAGCTGGCGGAGAGGATCGTCGCCGGCAACGAGGCAGCCCGACGACTGGACGCTGCCGATGCGGGCGTGGCCAAGGAATCCACGGCCCAGCGCGCCGCGGACCGGAGGCTGGTGCGTGGTGGCCAGGAGGCCAAGGAGGCCCTCATCGAGGCCAATCTCCGACTGGTGGTCTCCATCGCCAAGCGATACCGCAACCGGGGCCTAGCCTTCCTCGATCTTATCCAAGAGGGCAATCTCGGTCTCATGCGGGCGGTCGAGAAGTTCGACCACACCAAGGGATTCAAGTTCTCCACCTACGCCACGTGGTGGATCCGCCAGGCGATCACCCGGGCCATCGCCGATCAGGCCCGGACGATCCGGATCCCGGTCCACATGGTCGAGACCATCAACAAGGTGGTCTGGGCCCAGCGTCAACTCCTCCAGGAGCTCGGGCGGGAGCCGAGCGCAGAGGAGGTGGCGGGCCGGGTCGACTTCACCATCGAGCGGGTCCGGGAGATCCAGCGGATCAACCAGGACACGATCTCGCTCGAGCAGCCGATCGGGGACGAGGACGACTTCAGCCTCTCCGACCTCATCGAGGACCGCGAGGCGGTGGTGCCCGACGACGCCGCGGCGCGCACCATGCTCGACAATGCGGTCCGCGAGGCCCTGGGCCACTTGTCTCCCCGGGAGCAGGATGTGGTCCGGCTGCGCTTCGGTCTCGAGGACGGCAAGATCCGGACTCTCGAAGAGGTCGGGAAGGCGTTCGGAGTGACCCGCGAGCGGATCAGGCAGATCGAGGCGAAGACGTTAGCCAAGCTGCGTCGCCCGGAGTCGGCCCAGCTCCTGCGGGACTACCTCGAAGAAGCGTGAGACAGGCCGCGTCGGCGGCTCGTCCCATCGTGTGTCCGCTCGATCCGTCGAGTGCCGACGGCCGCTGAGGGAAGTGGCCGTCGGCCGTTGAGGGCAGTAGCCAGGTCGGTGGCGATGGCGTCCGCCGCGTCGTCTCCGTCCCGCCACCCCAGGCGGACGCCGATGGCGTCCTTCAGCCGTTCGATGCCGAGCGTGGCCACCGCTCTGGTCTTGGCCCCGACAAGTTCGACCGTCCCGGTCACCGGGGCGGATCGCCCGGCTTGCCGAGCGATCCGGACCATGGAGCGGTAGCGCTCACGGCCGGCTTTGGCCCCCAGGATGTAGCCGACACAGAAGGCGATGGCGATGCCGATTCGAAACTTCACTGCTTCATTGTGCCCGGCTGCGAGGCTCCGTGCATCTTCGACAGTCGGAGGGGTGATCGAGCGGCTAATGTCCACTGGCACGCCGGGCCAGGATCCAGCACGGATCCAGGCATGGGCGGGAGGTCTTCCGGGGTAGCTCAATCGGCAGAGCGAGCGGCTGTTAACCGCTAGGTTGAGAGTTCGAGTCTCTCCCCCGGAGCTGTTCATCGCAGCTCCCACAGTGCCGTGGACGCATTGCCGGCGAGCTGAAGCAGCAGGGAGCAATGGCCACACGAGGGCGGCCGCCCGAGCATGCGGCATCGGACGTCGAAGACGACACCGACCTCCGTGCCGGTGACCCCAACGGTCCTCCGTCACGCCGTCATCTGTGGGTCGGCATCGTGCTCTACCGGGTCCTCGCACTCACGGCCTACCTCCCGGCGTGGCCGGGAGGGGCGGGCAGCGTTCCGTGGTGTGCTTGCGACGACACCGCGCAATCGATCTGGTTCTTGGACTGGACTTCCTTCGCCATCCTGCACGGCCACAACGTCCTGGTGTCGAACTGGCTCGACGTTCCCGGTGGGTTCAACCTGGCCCAAAACGTGTCGATGCCGTTGCTCGGAAGAGTGCACGGTGCTGGGGCATCGTACTGGGCCTACTTGCTGCCGCGAAGTTCCTCATGTCGCCGGAGATCCTGATCGACTCGGCCCTGTTGGCGGTCACCGGGCTCGTCCTGGTGGCGGTGACCCATCGAACCGATGTCGTCCGGCGAGCCCGACACGCGCTGCGTGGGATGGCATGGGCGCTCGTGGTGTCCCTACCGTTTGCCGTCTACCCGATCGCTGTTTTCCTGGCGGGCCCGGAACCGTACACAGGATCACCCTGGGACGGCACCACCTATGCCGAGGATCTGTTGGGCACGATCATCCCGTCGCTCAACCAGAGGATCACGACAACGGGGCTGACGTCGTTCGGGGATCGATTACTGCCCGATCTCGCCGAGAACGGCGCGTATCTGGGCATTCCCATGGTGATCATCCTCGTCGTCCTGGCGGTCCGTCGGACCGGCGGCGACCCCGAGGATGTCCGTTCGCTGCATCATCGCTACGGTGTCCAGACCGTGATCGTCGGCCCCGGTGGCGTCGATCCCGACGCGGCCATTGCCCTGTTCACCGAGGCGCTCGGCCCGTCCGAGATCGTCGGCGGAGCGCGGATCTGGCTGGATCTCCACTGCACGGGTCCAACAGGCGACTGCTGACTGCCGTCACCGCGGTTGGCGTTGGCCGGCGCTGCGCCTGTGCCCGTACGGTCCTTCGGATTTGGGACAGGTCGCGACCCGGAGCCCTGCCGTAGTCTCTGACCATGGCGATCATCCGCTCGGTGTCCAACTGCGTCTTCTGCGGCCATCCGGGCTCCCACGCACGCACCGAACGCCCCAGTTCCGGGGGCGCGCCCTTCTGCGAGGACTGCGACCGTTGCTGGGCCGAACGGCAGAACAGCGAGCGGCCTCCCCACCACTCCTGAGAGCGGTCCGGATCGCAGTCGCGGGCCGCGGCCGCGGCCCGCGGGGGTCAGCCTGGTCCGCCGTGCACATCGCCTTCGCCACCACGACGCCCGATGCCATCGGGGCATCTGACCGGGACCGCGCTCTCCACGAAGCTCCAGCCACCCGTCGGGCTGTTGGGCGAGGGTGCGGAGCTTGGCCGGTGCGACGTTTCGTTTCGGTAGACCGAAGAAGGCCCAGTGCAGCGTCTGTCACAAGTCTCAGTCAGGCACTTCGAGGCCATCACCGGCGCTGTGTGGGGCCCGCATCATGGGCGACCTGTCGACACGCCGATCGCCGAATCGGCGTGACCTCCGTTGCGTCGGTACTTGCGTTCCTCGGGATTCGGGCAAGGCGAATCAGTGCATTCGAGGAGATGTCGCCCCCGACCGTCCGTGTAACCGAACGATTGGACATGGGTATGCAGGTTGCCTCATCAGCTTGGTCAGGGTGCTGTGAGCAGCCACCCCGGCGGCCGGCCTGATCGACAGCCCGGCGTATTCTTGGCCGGGCAATCAGCCTCGACGAGCGTGTGTCCTGTAATGCTCAGCCAAGGCTGGCGCTCGAGTATCCCAAACCGCGGCATCGGCGGGCCCACCTGGCCCAGGCCCCGAGCCGTGGCGGGAGAACCTGCCGAAAACCCCTCTTCTGCTCAAACGAGCACCGTGGACCGAGCCGCGCTACGGTCGGCAGACAGCAAGGAGGTTTACATGGCCGATCCAGCGAGAAGAGACCAAGACGAAGGTGCAGACCGCGTCATCACCTCCGTCGCCAGGGCGGAGAAGACGGCGATTGACTCCGTCCGAGACTTCGTCGAGACGGTGAACCGGGCCTTCCCTGACGTGGGTGATGACGGCGGCCCCCGTCAGCAGATCATCGACTCAGCCTTCAAGATGACCGAGCAGCTCGTGGGTGCGTCGAACGAACTCGCCCACAGAGTCGTGAAGGCCGGGCATGTTGCGGCGAAGCGAGTACCGGGACGCAAGTCTGCGGCCCGGAGGGCTGCCGCCCGCAAGACAGCGCCGCGCAAGGCTGCGGCCAAGAAGACCGCTGCGCCGAAGGCTGCGGCAAAGAAGACCACTGCGCCGAAGGCTGCGGCAAAGAGGACCGCTGCGCCGAAGGCTGCGGCAAAGAAGACTGCTGCCCGAGAGACCGCCTCGGGCTAGGAGCTCAGCGCGGGCATCCGCATCCGGCACCTTCGAACCCACACGCCGAGTACCCGGCGGACCAAACGCGCCGCCGTGTGCGGGGTGGGAGCCGCCTGATGCTGCCCCCCTTGAGTCAAGCCGAGCAGGACGTGCTCGGTCCCAATGAAGCTGTGATTGAGCAGGCGCGCCTCTTCCTGAGCCAAGATGAGGACCCGCCGCGCACGGTCGGTGAAGCGCTCCCATGGCCTCGCAATTCGTGTCCGCCTGAGCGGCGGCCGGGGAGGTGGCTCGACGTCAGGTCGCAGGCTCGCCAAGACCTGAAGGAAGCTTGAGATTGCCTGCATGGGACGTGGATTCATTGAACGCACTACAACCTCAGGATCTTGGCCGTGTGATTGAGAACGGACCCATTGTCGAGGTTGCCCAGTGGACGATACTCTCGGACTGCGCGAAGAGCGTGAGCTCGCGCTCTCCCTACACCTCGGGGCACTTCGCCAGTCGGGGTGGCCTGACCCAAATGGGGGGCAGGGCCAGTGAGGCACTCCCGTAGCCCCGAGATCCGACAGGGCGGTGTGGCACCCGATCAAAGGCTCCCTCGTTGGGCTACCCACTCCTGCTCGGCTCCACCGACGGGTGCGATCCGCTCGAAGTCTGCGTCGTAGTGGAGGACGATCAGACCCGCAGTTCCCGCGGCCGCCGAGATCTCAGGTTGGGGATCGGAAGCCGATACTGATCGCGCTTGGCGAGTGCATGCTGGAGGTCGATGGCGATGTCGAGCACCTCGGGCCAGATCGGGGCACTGTCGAGACTGCGGCGCTCCACAAGCACGGCCTCGTAATCTGCCAGCGTCCGACTATTGAGCAGCACCTCCATGTCGACGATCGCGCAGCCGGCGATCAAGCCATCCTCGAGCAGCGACCTCAGCCGACCCGTCAGCTGGGTCGTGGCCGGAGCAAGACCAAAGGCGTGGTGGACGTGGTCATGGTCATGGTCCAGAGCCTTGCTCGGCGCGATGATGTCGCCGAACTCACGGCCGGCTACGGCCTTGTGATGGTCGACGAATGTCATCATGTCCCTGCGGTGACCTTCGAGCGGGCAGTGCGTGAGATCCCCGTACGGTGATGGGTGGGGTTGACCGCGACTCCGCACCGCCGGGATGGGCTTCAGCCGCTGATGGCCATGCACTACGGCCCCGTGCGCCACACCATGACTGTTCCGGCCGAGGCGGCAATACACACTCTGGATCTGATCGTGCACGAGACGGACCACCAGACGGCCGAGGAGGACCAACACATTCAGACGACGTATCGGGGGTCTGGTGGAGGAGGACGCGCGAACGGCGGCCATCTGCGAGGACATTGGCGTTGCCTCAAGGACAGGTAGGAATTGCCTTGTCCTGACCCGGTGGACCGAGCACCTCGATAGCATCTTGGCAACGCTCGAGGCGCGGGCAGTTGACGCCCTGGTTCTTCATGGTCAAATGGGGAAGAAGGCCCGAGCCGCCGTTATCGAGCAGCTTGAGCGCCCGTCAGAACGGGATGTCGGTCTCGTCCTGGCGGCGACGGCGAGCCTGCTCGGCGAGGGCTTCGACTGTCCACCGCTCGACACCCTCTTCCTGGCCTTTTCGATCAGGTCCAAGGGCAGTGTCGTTCAGTACGTCGGTCGGGTGCTTCGCCCCATTGCCGACAAGACGAGTGTCGAGGTCCACGACTACGTGGACACCCTGGCTCCCGTACTGGCTCGTATGCACCACGAGCGCCGAACCGCGTACGCCTCCCTCGGGTTTGACGTGCCGAAGCAAGGACGAAGGACCAAGACGCCCTGACCCACGCCGATCTCCAATCCGACCTGACGCGTACGACTGCACTGTCGGTGGCTGGTCTCGACGAGAGTTGTAGGCATTGCAGGCCGAAGAGGAAGGGATTGAGGAATCGCCTGCCCAGAGCACCCCCGAATCAAGTATGGGGAACCGACGACGCCGAGTGTCTCCGTCGAATCGCAGCCTGGGTCGGCGGAAAGAGCCTGGTCTCCCGCCCGCGTCCGTCAGGGATATACGCTCTCGTCTCTGGGCCAGCCGATGATTTCTGGGACATCCCGGAAGGCGAATGACGTACTTTTGGTCCTCAATCTGCCCAAGCACTTGGGCAGCGACTAGGGCAGGCTGCTTTGGATGAGTCGACCTGAGAGGCAAACTACCAGCCCAGGGGCAGTAGCTCAGTGGTCAGAGCAGGGGACTCATAATCCTTCTGGGAACTGGAAACGACGGAGCCGGAGTGGCCCGAACCGGACGTTTCCGCAGATGAGCGTCGGTGTGGCCGGAAGCAACCGGAAGCAACCGGAACCTGGTGCCACAGAGCGAACTAGGGCAAAAACTAGGGCAGGATTAGGCGCACGGGGTCGGGGATCCGGACATCCCGTGGCTTGGGGCTTGGACACCACAAGCCTCAGGAGGGGACCACCCTCGGTGGTGGACCTTCAGGTCACCAGGGGGTTCAGGTGGGGAATTTCAATGAGCAGGTCTGGAGAGAGTTACGTGAGCGTGGTCACAGGCGCAGAACTACGCGGCCGGACTTCCGAACGGCCGCCCGAGGCCGCGCCCGAGCGGCTCGGTGCGCATCGGGCCCGCTGCGGCAGCCGCCGCTCCATACGTGCCGTTCTGCGCTGCGGCCACGGCGGCAACGGCCGTCTGATTGAGAATGCTTGTAGGCGTTGCGACCAGTCCGTAGCGTTGAGAGGTCCGATGGGCTGGCTCCCCGACCGTCTGCCGACTGCATACAGCCTGGCTTTAGAACGAGGTGCCGGCCC
>Ga0224557_1000772_pt1 | contig 34101 bp, 21 predicted proteins | sample 714S31014metaG_FD_180677 | JGI IMG/M metagenome (GOLD analysis project Ga0224557, IMG submission 180677) | Peat soil microbial communities from Stordalen Mire, Sweden - 717 S3 10-14 | ecosystem: Environmental > Terrestrial > Soil > Wetlands > Peat | place: Sweden: Norrbotten County, Stordalen... | reverse complement strand
CTTCGCCGCGGTGGCCTTCGCCGCGAACACCACCACCGACTCGCCCACCGGCAATCGCACCACGCCGCCGACCATCAATTCGGTTTCTCCGCGGGGCGTACCGCGCGGCGCCACCACGGAACTGACGGTCGAAGGGCTCAACCTGGCCAAGGCCAGCGCGGTATTTTTCAGCGAGCCGGGCATTCAGGCGCGCATCTTGCGCATCAAAGAACTGCCCGATGGGCCGGATGTCCGGCTAGGCTCCAACGGCGGCATTTCCACGGTCGATCTCGGCCCGCTGCCGCCGCGCAACGAAGTCACCCTCGAGTTGGATATCAGTCCGGACGCCGACATCGGCCCCGTCGATTTTCGCTTGCAGACGCCGCTGGGCACCAGTCCGTCGGCGCGCTTCCTGATTGAGCCGTACTACGGCGAGAGCGCGGACCGCGAGCCGAACGACACGCCCGAAGAGGCTGTGGAAGTCTACACACCGGCGATTCTGGTGGGTGCGATTTCGAAGCCGGGCGACGTGGATTACTACAAGGTCACCGTCAAGGCGGGCGAGCAACTGGTGTTCGAGAACGGCGCGGCGATGCTGGGCTCGGCGTTGCAGCCGGTGGTGAGCATTTACGATACGGATCAGGCGCTGGTGAAAGAGTATGGTCTGGAGGGCGGCCGTTCGGCGCAGTATTTCGCGCATCGCTTCGATAAGGCCGGCGCGTACTACGTGAAGATCGCGGACTACGAAGAGGGCGGCAGTGCGCGGCACTTCTATCGCATCAAGGTGGGCAAGTTTCCGCTGGCGCTGGCGGCGTATCCGCTGGGCGTGCGCAAGGGGCAAACGGCGCAGATCGCGCTGACCGGATACAACCTCGGCACCGGCAAAGTCGCAATCGCGGGCCCCCAGGGGGTCGACGCTTCGCCCGAGGACGAATCGGCCGCCATTCTGCGACCCAAAGCTGGCGCCGGCAAAACGTTCAACAAGCTGAAGCTGGCGGTCGGTGACGAGCCGGAGGTCGAAGCCGCGGCCGGCGTGCAGTCCATTCAGGCTCCCGTGACAGTGAATGGCAGGCTTTTAGCGGCGCAGAGTGACTTTCGGTTCAAGGCGCATAAAGGCGAGAAGCTGGTGCTGGAAGTGAACGCCAACAGGCTGGGCTCGCCGCTCGATTCGATGCTTGAAGTTTTGGATGCGAAAGGTGGTCCGGTGGAGCGCGCCACCGTGCGCTGCGAATTGGCTACGGCGGTGACCCTCAACGACCCCAGCTCATCGGGAAGCGGAATCCGCATCCTGTCGTGGACCGGCATGGCGGTGGGCGATACGTTGATGGTCGGTAGCGAACTGGTCAAGGTGACCGCTATGCCGCGCGGGCCGGATGACGACATACGGTTCGAGTCCTTCGAGGGGCAGCGGATCGGCCTGCTGGATACCACGCCCGAAGCGCATTCGATCGATACGCCGGTCTACAAGGTGCGAATCCATGCGCCCGGAGCGACGTTCGTGAGTAACGGCCTGCCGCTGGTGCGCCTGCCGTATCGCAACGACGATGGCGGTCCCGGTTACGGCAAGGATTCCCGGTTGCGTTTCACCGCGCCGGCCGATGGCGAATACATCGTGCGGTTGCGCGACGTGCGCGGTCTCCACGGCGAGGATTATGCATACCGCCTGACGATGCGCGCGCCGGCCCCCGATTTCAGGCTGAGCGTGGAGCCGCGCAATCCCAATGTGCCGGTGGGGGGACGCATTCCGGTAACCGTCACGGCGCTGCGGCTCGACGATTTCGACGGGCCGATCGAAGTGTCGATCGAAGATCTGCCGGCGGGGCTTTCCGCCAGCAGGGGCGTGATCGAGCCGGGGCGCGTAAGCACGACGGTGTTGCTAAGCGCGGACGAGAACGCGCATCTCGACCGGGCCGTGCCGCTGCGCGTGAGCGGCAAGGCGCAGGACGGCGCCCGGCAACTCGCGCACTGGGCCAGTCCGGAAGACAAGCTGAAGCTGATCGCGCTGATGCCGAAGCCGGATGTCACCATGGAGGCCAAAACCCGCGAGGTGGTGCTGGAGCCGGGCAAGACGGCCACGGTGGAGGTGGAGATCCGGCGCAACAACAATTTCGGCGGGCGCGTGCCCGTGGAGGTGTACAATTTGCCGCCGACCGTGATCGTGGCCAATGTGGGGCTGAACGGCGTTTTGATCACTGAAAACGAGAACCACGTCACCTTCACCTTGCAGGCGCTGGCGAACGCCGAGGCCATCGACCAGCCGATTGTGCTATCTGGTAATATCGAAACGCGAGCCGACCAGCAGAACGAGTACGCTTCCGGGCCGATCGTGCTGCGGGTGCCCGCCAAGAAATAACCATGTCCAAAATTTCGTTAGTACGGGAAGCTCTCGCGGCCGGCGAGGGCATCGTTAGACTTGCGCCCTGTTGGGTGCCGCGCTCCTTCCTGATGCCGGGGGGGCGGTTGAAACTGGATCCGCGCGACCTGTACGCGCTGGGTGCACATCGCGGCGGTATCGACGAGCGGTGGTTCTCGTCAACTACGCAGGCCGCCAACGGGCCGGGGACGCCCGACGACGAGGGCCTAAGCTATGTCGCGATCGACGGCCAGCGCGTGCTGCTGCGGGACGCCGTGGCGGAGTTGGGCGACGAGATCCTGGGCGCCGAGGTAATGGCGCGCTACGGCGGATGGAACGTGCTCTGCAAGTTTTTCGATAACCTGGGGCCGATTCCGCACCACATGCACCAGATGGACGAGCATGCCAGGAAGGTCGGGCAGAAGGGCAAGCCGGAAGCCTACTATTTCCCGCCGCAATACAATTTCAAGGACAACAATTTCCCTTACACGTTCATGGGCCTCGAGCCGGGCACCACGGAGGACGATGTGCGCCGATGCCTGGAGCGCTGGAACCGGGGCGACAACGGCATCCTGTACCATTCGAAAGCGTATCGGCTGCAGCCGGGCACCGGATGGCAGATCGACGCGGGCATCCTGCACGCGCCGGGGTCGCTGGTCACCTACGAGCCGCAGGTGAATTCGGATGTCTTCGGGATGTTCCAGTCGATGGTGGAAGGCAGGGCGGTGCCGTGGGACCTGCTGGTGAAGGATGTGCCGCCGGAAAATCATCACGACCTGGATTACATCATTGGCATGCTGGATTGGGACGCCAACGTCGATCCGGAATTCGCCAAGCACCGGTTGTTCCATCCGAAGGCGGTGCGGGCCGAGGAGGAGATGGCCGCGGGCGGTTACTCGGAGAAGTGGGTGAGCTACTCGACGCCGCATTATTCCGCCAAGGAGTTGACAGTGCTGCCAGGCCGGTCGGCGGTGATTCACGATGCGGCGGCGTACGGGCTGATCGTGGTGCAGGGCTGGGGCGCTGTGGGCAAGATGGACGTGGAGACGCCTTCGCTGATCCGGTACGGCGCGATGACCAAGGACGAATTGTTCGTCAGCGCGGCAGCGGCGCGGCGCGGCGTCGAGGTGCGCAACCGCAGCGATGAGGAGAACCTGGTGATGCTTAAGCATTTCGGCCCGGGCAATCCGGAAAATCCGAGCCGCGACAATCCGAGCCGCGACCGTGAGGGAGCGGGGCAATGAAATACGGCGTGAATACCTTCATCTGGACGGCCAACTTCGACCGGTCCAATCTGCATCTGCTGCCGGCCATCAAGGCGGCGGGGTTCGATGGCGTGGAAGTGCCACTCTTCCAGCCATCGCAGTTCGCGGCGTCGGACATCCGCAAGGGCATCGCGGACAACGGCCTGGAGTGCACGATTTGCTCCATCCTGACTGGCGGGATGAACGTGATTTCCGGCGATGCGGCGGTGCGCGAGAAGACGCGCATCCACCTGCAAGATTGCGCCAAGGCCGCGGCGGAAGTGGGCGCGAAGATCGTCGCCGGACCGCTGTACTCGCCCGTGGGGCTGATGACCGGGCAGCGGCCCACCGATGACGAGTGGAAGCGCGCGGTGGATTGCTATCAGGCGATCGGGCCGACGCTCAGCGAGTACGGCGTGACCATCGCGATCGAGCCGCTGAACCGCTTCGAGACCTACTTCCTGACGACGGCGGCCGATGCGGTGGCGTTGTGCGACGCGATCGATCACCCCAACGTGGGCATCCTGTTCGACACGTTTCACGCCAACATCGAGGAGAAGCATGTGGCGGACGCCTGCCGCGTTGCTGGCAGGCACTTAAAGCACGTACACACGTGCGAGAACGACCGCGGCATTCCCGGCACGGGCCACGTGGATTGGCCCGGCGTGTTCCAGGCGCTGCGCGATGTGCAGTACGACGGCTGGCTGACGATCGAGAGCTTCGGTTTCGCGCTGGGCGAGTTATCGGCGGCGGCCTCCATCTGGCGGGACATCGCGCCGTCGCCGGAGTCGATTGCGTTTGAGGGCGTGAAGTTTTTGAAGCAGGGCATGGCGGCGGGGTGAGGTTCGGCGATAATAGATAGAATACGAGGACGCGATGGCCACCTTACCTGCGCTAATGACTGTCGAGCAGTTCCAGGAACTTCCACTCGATAGAGGGCCAGTGATGCACGAGTTGCACCACGGAGAGGTCGTTACTTTGACGCGCCCGAAAGCTAAGCACTACAGGTTGCAGAAGCGGCTGGAACGCCTTCTGGAGACCAGAGCAGGGGATCTCGGCGTGGTCGGCATCGAGATGCCCTTCCGCGCGGTCCCGCAGTTCGACCTTCGCGCCGCGGATGTAGCCTTTGTCTCGCAAGAGCGCTGGGACGCTATCGATCTGGAGGCCAACCTGCGTGGTGCGCCGGAACTGGTTATCGAAATCAAATCCGCGTCGAATACCTGGGCGGAACTACGCGAGCGAGCTTCCCTTTGTCTAGCGAATGGCTGCCAGGATTTCTGGATTGTCGACGAGAAGGCTCGCACGATCACGGCAATCGCGCCTGACGGGAAAGCGGTAAAGTATTCGGGCACGGACTGCATTCCCCTCCCACTGTTCGGCGGCGATGGTCTGCGGGTTGCGGACGTTTTCAAATAGGGGGTGGTTTGTAGACTCGCCGTGGCTCAACCGCGAGATCGTCTTTCGCAAGCTGGGTCCTTACCCCACAATGCGCCCATCGCGCATCCCGCCGCAAGGCGCGCGGGTTTGGCCACGCCGTCCGGGTGCGAGGTCTATAGCTCGGAGGCGGAGCGGACCTATAGCAAGACATGGCCGCCCTCGATCATCATGCCGAGATATTCCTGTTCGCCGATCTCACACTTGACGAAGCGCCACAGTTCCCGCTTCGACAGACGAAGCTCTCTCGCTATCTGGCTCTGGAGCCAATCGTCCACCCTACGCTCGCCGTGGCTGAGCCGCGTGCGGACGCTGGTGCGTTTACGATACGCCATCAGATGGAACATGGTATGGTGCTTGCCTTCCGACCGATCGAAACCTTTAGAAACAAGCGCACGGTTAAACTCAGAAACGTGCAACTCAGCCATTTCAGCCGGGTTCAACCTCGGCTACCAAACGGCGTAATTGCCGCTTGAGCTGACGAGCATCCCGGCTCAATCGGCTGTCCTCCTCGGCCGCATAAGCATCCCAGGTCGTGGAGAACACATCGGCGAACGATTCCAGGGCTTCGTTTTCGTCGTGTCCGTAGCCTTCAATTTCGAGCGGCGCATAGCCTACAAAGCAGTACGGCCCGCGCTTCCTGGCTGTGAGATCGATTGGTTCCCGAAGGCGAAACCGGCGCGCGCCCGAGTTAATCTGTTGCACTGCCTGGGTGACGTTCTCCGCGACAGTAACAGGGACCCCTAAGCGCCCCGTCCGCTTGCGCCTTGCGCGCGCGTCCTTGATGCTGGCTGGCCGGCCGATATGAACTGGCATCCTGGCTCCCAGTATAGTGGACCCAACAGCTAGCCGCTACCCCACAATCCGTCCATCGCGCATGCGCACCGTGCGGTGCGCGAAGGCGGCGGCTTCCGGATTGTGCGTGATCATCAGGATGGTCTGGCCCAGGCGCCGGTTCAAATCGCGCATGACATCCAGCACGGCGGCGGAATTTTCGCTATCCAGGTTGCCCGTGGGCTCGTCGGCGAGCAGGATGGCGGGGTGGTTCACGATCGCGCGGGCGATGGCCACGCGCTGCTGCTCGCCTCCGGAAAGCGCGGCGGGCCGGTGGTTGAGACGCTCGGAAATCCCCAGCAGCTTGAGCACTTCCTCGAATTCGGGCTCGGGTGCGAGGGCGCTCCCGGCGATGTAGCGGGCGATGGCGATGTTATCGGCCGCGGTCAGGTTTGGCAGCAGGTTGAATTTCTGGAATACGAAACCCACCTTGTTCTTGCGCAGCGCGGTGCGGCCGGCGTCGGTGAGCGACGAGATGTCCTGTCCGCCGATGCGCACCGTGCCGCCGGTCGCCGGCGTGAGGCCGCCAATAATGTGGAACAGCGTCGATTTGCCGGATCCCGACGGCCCCACGATAGCCAGGAACTCGCCCGCCGGCACGTCCAGATCGACGCCGCGCAGCGCGGACACATCCACCTTGCCCACGCGATAGACCTTGCGCAGGCCGCGGATTTCGATGAGCGGCTTACTCATACGCGAGCGCCTCGATGGGGTCCTGCGCCGCGGCGCTCAAGCCGGGATAGAGCGCTCCCAACAGCGCGCCCGCCAGGCTGATGGCGCCGGCTATGGGCCACCAATCCGGCGTAATGGCCTGCGTCAGCGAGGCGGGGTAGAGGGCCAGAATGAGCGCGCGCGCCGCGAAGCTCAGGCCGATTCCCACCACCGTGCCGCCCAGCCCCATGATCGCCGCTTCGGCCAGAATAATCTTCAGAATGAACCAGCGCGACGCGCCCAGCGCCTTCAGAATACCGATCTCGCGCGTGCGCTGCAAGACGGCCATATACATCGAAAGCAGCACCACGGCGAACCCGATCACCACGCCTATTCCGACCATCACGTGGATAAAGGTGCTCAACCCGCCGACGTTTTCGACGGTTAGCAGCGAGGTGAACTCCTCCATGGTGTAGATGTTGTAATCGGGCAGGAAATCGGGGGCTTTCAACTCCGCCATCACCGCGGGTATGTTGGCGGGGTTGTCGACTTTCACGAATATCTGGCTGACCTTGGCCGTATTTCCGGTAAGATCCTGCAAAGTCCGCATGGGGACCGCCAAGCGCGCGAGTTTGCCGCCTTCCGCTACGCCGGAGACGCGCCAGTGGTGGTTCAGGATGTCGTCCACGTGGCCACCCGCATGCAGGTTGTGTTGCTGCGCGTAGTACTGGTCGACGATGATGTCGTCGGGACCCCGGAACGGACCGCCTTCCAGGTACTTGAAGCCGCCGCTCATCCTGTCGAAGCCAGCCAGATCGATGCCATTGACGTAGGTCACGTTGGTAACCAGATGCACGATCACGCCTATGGCCAGCGCCACGTGGGGCTTCCGCTGAATAGCATCAACCAGTTTTTCGGGGAGGGGAGCGCCGCTGAGGGTCAGCATGGAAGTCTTGGGCGGCCGCACGATGATGTCGGCGCCGATGCCGCGGGCGCGACGGGCGGAATCGGCCAGCATCCCCTGGCTGAGACCCACCAGGCACAGGATCAGGGTCACCGGCACGGCGATCAGAAACATGCTCAGCAAGCTGCGCATGGGCTTGTGCCTCAAGTTTTCCAGGACGAGTTTTACCGTCACGGTTTCTTCTTCTTTCCTTTTGGAGGAGGCGGAGGCGCGGGCGGCGGTGCGGGGGCGGGCTGGCCCAACACTTGAAGCTGGGTTCCTTCGGGCTGCTCCAGCACGAACTTGTCGTCGGAGACGCCGCGATTGATCTCCATCTTCACCACAGTCAGGACCACGGCATATTCGTCTTGCGGGCGGGTGATATCGACGATCTTCGGGAAGGACAAGCCGTCGTAGTTCTGCCAGTCGCTGTAGCGGGCATCCGTCAGGATGTTGCCCGCCGGGTCATAGACAATCTGCCGGGCCAGGTGCAGGTTGATGCGGCTGAACCAGACGCTGCGCGAGGGCAGGATCTCGCCGCCCGGCCCTAGGCGAACGAAGTGCAGGATATAGACGGCGTTGTCTTCGTCGGTGAGATTCACCAGTTCCGCCTTTTCGTCCGGCTGCATGGGCGAGACCAGGAGGGCCTCCAGAAAATGCTGCGGGCGGAGGTTCTCGATCTTGTTCGGGGAGCTGCCGATGAGTTGGTTCGATCCGGTCACGAAGCGATTCTTGGCGGGCAGGTACAGGCGGAAGTCCGTGCCGTTCGAGACCATGTCGAAAGCCTTGTTGCGGACCACCGGGTACAAGCCGATGATGCGAATGTCGGCGGCCTTGCGGAACAGGATGTAGCCGCGCACGTCCTTGTATTCGGTGATCTTGCTTTTTTCGGAGCTGCCCAGCGCCGGGGTCATATCCACCGTGGCGCTGAAGCTCTGGATGGCCCGGTAATTAGCCGCGACGCGGTCGATGAGGGTCTGTTTATCCGCTGTAATCAGGACAGGTGTGGCGTTGCCGCCCTTCCGCGTGATGATGCGTCTGCGGACGAAGCAACCGGAGAAGTCCAGCGCCGACAGGCAGATCAGTAGAAGAAGCGCGCGCGTGCGCCTGCGAGGCATCATACCATTGTAGGCAACCGGGCGAGCCGTGTGTCAAATGGGCGTGCGCCGTGGTATATTCGGATGAAACGGAATCGGGCCTGTGGCGCAGTTGGGAGCGCGCTTCCATGGCATGGAAGAGGTCGTGAGTTCGAATCTCACCAGGTCCACCAAACGTTTCAGAATTCCGCCGCCGAGGGTCGCCTCGCATCGCCTTCGATCACTTCTTCTGCACGATCTGGTATTCCGAAGAATCGATGGCGACGTCGGTATGCCCAAAAAAGAACGAGTCCGACATGGAATGATTGTAGAGCGGCAACCATGCCGGACCCACCTTCATGTACTGCTGGACGACGTGAATGTTGCGGATAAAAACGGACGGCGTGACAGCGGGGACGGCCTCCACGCGCATGATCGCGAGATCCTCGCAATCGACCCAAATGCGGCCCCGCATCAGAAACTTATTCACCCTCTTGGGAGCGATCTCCAAAACGTACGCCGGCCGGCCTTGCTGCATCTCAACGCCGGCAAGGCGGAAGTCGTAGTTGCGCGGCGAGATTTGCGTGCTCTCCCGAATCCCGTCGCGGCTGGCCTCCTCCTCGGCCTCCAGCATTTTCCTCAGCACACGCTGGCGGACGATCAAAAGCCCCCGCTCGGATAGCACTTCGAACGTCTTGTGTCCGGGAGAGGTGTACGTCATGCGCACGCTGAGTTCCGCGGTCTCGTGGAAGCGCCGGTTGGTCAGCGCATAGCGGCGAAGACAAACGTACTGGGCCAACAAGGCGGACCTGGCCTGGCCGCGCTCCTCCATTTGCGCGATCACTTGTTGCACGGCCGGCGATTCGGAACACCCGGCTGGCCGGGCGGGCGGCGAGAGGACGCCGGAGATCATGAGGAACAGAGCGAGACGCCTCATGGTGCGATGGCCGCGATCTGAACAGGCGATGCCGGGAGGCTCGAATGACGAAAGCCGCTCAAAAACGATCGGGGCCCGGAACTGTTCCGCCCGTGTGCGCGCAGAACCCCAACCATCCATCGAGTCACCTCATAGCTTCGGTAATACCAGTTGTTGCGGATCAGATCGCTGCGCACGCTGAGGATCTCGCGCCGCGCAAAGAGCTCCAGTTTGCCGCCGTGAATTGGCAATGGCGCGAGATCGATCGATTCGGTCGAGAGGCGCGGCGCGCGGCAATCGTTGAGCCCGACCACGGCGAGCCTCGTATCGGTGGTCATGGCGTCCCCTGTGCCGTTCTCGGAGATTCGGGGAACGCTGGCGCGCCCGGTCCAGTCCAGCCAGTTCGTACAACCCGTGAATGCCAGATCGTAGGCCACTTTGTCGCGCTCCCGATCCACCTCGGCTGCGATCCTGTGGGTGAACGCCCGGCCCGGCCGCAAGTAGCCGAAATCCACGTCGCGGGTGGCGGCGCCGATCCACAGATCCTGGCCCTCCCACTGGCCCTCCTGCTTCCACAAGCGAATATGGTGGCGCTTGGAAACGTCGTTCAGACCCTTTTCCAGGGACAGGTCCGCCGGCTCCCCGTTGACCAACAAAGAAGACATGGGCGCGGAATCGAATCCCCGTCTCAGGCCAATCGCCCGGAGCCACCGGACGCGGCGGCCAAAGGTCAAGGGACGGGCCTCGGACCAGCCGGCGGCGGCGAACGTGGCGGCGATCTGGCCGCGCGATCCGACAATCAATACATTGGTAAGATCCGACGGGCGCTCGGGCGCGGTGGCGTAGGTCCGGATTGGCATGGAAGCCGCCAGGCGGCGTAGGTCTTCGCCCTCGGGGGCGCTTGCGGCATATTCCTCGTTGGCGGGCAAGCCGCGGCTAACCGGATCTTCCGCGGAGGCGTCGAGAGACAGGGAGTCAGTCAGGTTCAGCGTGAGTTCGGCACCGGGTGGCAGATAGATCTCAGGCTCCGGAAGATTGATGACCGCGGCCTTGACGATCACTTCGGCGATTCTGGCGTGCAACTCGCAGCGAAAAAGCAAATCCCTGACGTAGCCGCTGACGCGGTAGGAGCCGCTGTCGGTGGCCCGAACGCCGTGTATCCGGCCATCGCCGGTCACGCGTTCCCGGGCATTGTCCACCTCCGTTACGCGCGCCCGCAGCGCGACCGGGCCGCCGCCCGGAAGGGCCACCCGGTTGAATTCCAGGTCGAGTGCGGCGGTCTCATGGCGGATGCCCAGCCCCACGCTGGCGACCCGCTTCACGTTTCCCGACACCACGCTCCCCGCCGGCAGGACGGTGTCGCCTTCCCCCATTACGGGCGCGATCAGAACGGCGCTGACAGGGCTGCCTGCCTTGCTCGCGTAAGAACCCACGGCGGTCGTCAGCCGGATGTGAACTTCGGTTCCGGCCGGCGCCTGGCGGACAACATGCGGGTGAATCGGGAACAACAGAAACGGGAGAATGAGCATCGCGGGTTATCAAGTCGCTTGACTTTCCACGATTGCCCGGTCGTTGGGTTTCGAGCCCGATGCTGCAAGCCCCCACTCGTAGGTCCGGTATAACTGCTCGAATACGCCATCCCATCCTCTGGCGCAAGTAAACATACGGGCCGCGGCGCCCATGCGCTGCCGCAACGGTTCATTATTCATCAGTTGCAGGACCCCCTCCGCGACGGAATGCAAATCCGGCGCATGAAAACCCGTGACACCGTGCCTAACGCCTACCCGGGCGCCAGTCTCGGGGCTTACCACCACCGGGACGCCCGAAGCCATCGCCTCGAGCAGCACCAGACCGAACGTGTCGGTCCGGGACGGGAATACGAACACATCCATATTAGCAAACGCTTCGGCCAGCGCCTCTCCGCGGAGAATGCCGGGCGTTTCGCCGAACTCGATGCGCTTGCGCAGCCAGTCCCGCTCGTTTCCTTCACCGATCAGGATGAAACGGAAATTGCGCTGGCCCTGCGCCAGGAGACTTCTCTCCAGGGCGGCGAAGAGGCGCACATTTTTTTCGGGAGTGAGCCGGCCCACATACCCGATCGAGAACACGGCGTCGCGGCGGCGGCGGCGTTGGGGAGAATACATTTCGGTGTCGACACCGTGCGCCATCGGGAATGCGGGTTTGCCGGTCCGCTCGTGAAGCAGATGGACCATGGCTTGGTTGGGCGCGAGCAGGAAGCGGGCCAAGCCATAGAAGCGCAGGCAGGCGCGCAGGCTCCATTGTTCGGCTGTGGCCGAAGCGCGCTCCCGCCAGGTATCCGGCAGGATCGCTAAGAGCTTATTCAGGCGCCGGCCCGCATACTCATGCAGGTTGGTATGCCAGGACGCGACCAGCGGGACGCCCAGCGTGTGCGCGACCCACAAGCCCATGATCCCGATATCGCCTGGCCCGGTGATGTGGACAAGATGCGGGTCGAATGGCCGCACCTGCGCCGTCACCCAGTTCTTGTGGCGGCTCAGGAAGGGGTCGCAGGACAAGTCATGGTCCAGCGGAAATGCAGCGGGACCTCGTTTGATTTCCAGTTCCTGGAAGGACGACTGAGAGGCGATCTGCGTGCGAGGCCCGCTATGAACACACAGGAACGGAAGCTGCCGGCGGCCGGCAAATGCGGCGAACTGCCGGCTGAGCGTAGCTACACCGTTGGCCTCGCTAAAGCAGTCGGTGAAGAGAGCTACGCGAATTGGAGATATCGACACATTGTCTCGAAACCCAAAGCAGATGGCAATTGTATCTTCGACGGCGCGCGCGAGGCCCACGTTTCAAGGCGCCGGTTCACTGGGAGTTGGATACAATGCGTAGGTTGGGCGCATCGCGCGAGGAGCCATGAAAGCCGTAGCCGTTTATCCCGCCAAACACGCAGTCAACATTATCGACATTGCCGAGCCGCGCATCGCCGCTCCCACCGAGGTGAAGCTGCGCATGCTGGAGGTGGGCGTGTGCGGCACCGACAAAGACATATGCGCCTTTGAATACGGCACGCCGCCGCCGGGAGCGGATCATTTCGTGCTGGGCCACGAGTCGCTGGGCGAAGTGGTGGAAGCCGGGGCGGGCGTCGCGGATCTGCGCCCGGGCGACCTGGTGGTGAGCACCGTGCGCCTACCCTGCGCCGACGCGGATTGCGCCCCCTGCCGCGCCGGCCACTACGATTTTTGCGCCACTGGCCACTACCGCGAGCACGGCATCATGCGGCTGGACGGCTTCATGACCGAGTTGGTGGTCGCCGACCGGCAAAACCTGCACCCGGTGGCGCGCGAACTGCGCGATGTGGCCGTGCTGGTGGAGCCGCTGACCATAGCGGAGAAGGCGCTCATCGAGGTGCGCCAAATCCAGCGGCGCCTCGGCTGGGACGGCGGCCGGCATCGCGCGGTGGTCCTGGGGTCCGGTCCGGTGGGACTGCTGGGCGCCATGGTGCTGGTGAATGCGGGCTTCGAGACGTACGTCTACTCGCGGTCGCCGAAGCCGAATGCCAAGGCGGATGTGGCGGAAGCCGTGGGCGCGCGCTACATATCGTCCGCGCAGACGCCCATCGAGCAGATGGCCGAGCAGGTGGGCAACATCGACCTGATTTACGAAGCCGTGGGCGCTCCGCAGTTCGCATTCGAAGTATTGAAGCATCTGGGACCGAACGGCATCTATGTTTTCACCGGCGTGCCGCGCGGCGAAGCGCCGGTGGAGTTCGACACGCAGCGCATCATGTACAACCTGGTGCTGAAGAACCAGGTGGTGCTGGGAGTGGTGAATGCAGGTTCGCAGGCGTTCGACAACGCCGTGCGCGATATCGGCGTCTTCGCGGCGCGCTGGCCGCAAGCTTTGCGCGCCATGATCACCGGCCGCTATCCCATGGAGGCTTTCCACGATCCGGTGATGGGCACGGCGGGCGGCATCAAGAACGTGATTGAGATTTCCCCGGCGGGCCGGCCGTGATCGCGGAACTGGCCTGGATGGCTTTCTATTATCATGTGGGTATTACGTGTCACGATTTGTCGAGGCGCCTAGCCTAAATGGAAAACTGGCCCAAACATCCGGTAATTTGTGAACTCAATACCTGGGTATGGCTAAATCAGCTAACCCAAGAAGCGCAGCAGCCGATCACGCTGGCGAACGTTCCCGAGGCGGAGTTGCAGCGGCTGAGCGGGCTTGGTTTCGACGGGCTGTGGCTGATGGGGGTGTGGCGCCGCAGCCCCGCGGCGCGGAGGATCGCCCGGGAGGGCGCCGAGTTCCAGGACGGTCATCGCCGCGCGCTGCCCGACTATACCCCCGAAGACATCGTCGGCTCAGCCTACGCCATCTTCGACTACCACGTCGATGCCGCCCTGGGTGGCGATGATGGGCTGGCGGCCTTCCGGAAGCGGCTTCACGCCTGCGGACTCCACTTGATCCTCGATTTTGTTCCCAATCACCTGTCTCGAGACCATGCATGGACAGTAGAGCATCCCGAACGTTTTGTCCAAGGGACCGAGGCCGACTTGGCGCGGGATCCAGGCATTTTCTTTCGCTGTGAAAGCCGATGGGGGCCGCGCGTGCTCGCACACGGCCGCGACCCCTATTTTCCGGCATGGACCGACACTGCACAATTGGACTACCGCCGCTCCGAGACGCAGCAAGCTATGACAGACGAGCTGGTGGACATAGCCGCCCGTTGCGATGGCGTCCGCTGCGATATGGCGATGCTGGAGAATCAGGACACCTTCCTGAAGACGTGGGGCGGCTCTTTCGAATCCTCGCAGCCCGAGTTCTGGCTCAAGGCGATCCCGGCGGTAAGAGAAAAGTATCCCGGCTTCCTGTTTATGGCGGAGGTCTACTGGGGGCTGGATCAGGAGGAGAAGTTGCAGCGCTTCGGCTTCGACTATACCTACGACAAACGGCTGTACGACCTGTTACTGCATGGCGATGCCGGGGCCGTGCGGAACCGGCTGCGAGAGTCCGACGCCGCCTACCAGAGCAGTCTCGTCCGCTTCATCGAGAATCACGATGAGGAGAGAGCGCGGACGGCATTTGGATTGGCGCGCAGCCGCGCCGCTGCCGCGCTGGCATTGGCGCTGCCGGGTATGCGCCTGTTGCATGAGGGTCAGATCGAAGGCTACCAAGTGCATCTGCCGGTGCGATTAGGGCGCCGCCAGGTGGAGCCCCCCGAACCGGATCTGGTGAGCTTTTACCACCGCCTGCTCCTGGCCCTCCGCCACACCGTCTTTCACGATGGAGCCTGGCGGTTGCTGGAGCCACGGCAGGTCGCGTGGGACAACTCCTCGTCCCAGAGCTTTGTCGCTTATCGCTGGGCGTTGGATGGCCAGTACCGTCTGGTGGCCGTCAATCTCGGCGGCGACCGGGCGCAGTGCTCTCTGTACTTCGATTTGCCCTCCCTGGCGGGAAAGAAGTGGTGGCTGCAGGACTTGCTGAGTGACGCCCGCTACCTCGAAGACGGCAGCCAGTTGTTGAGCTCAGGTCTCTATCTCGACATGCCCGGCTACGGTTATCACGTCTTCGAGGTCCTCCCCGGCCCGCCATCTGGCGCGACCGTGGGATGACTATGCGTCCTCCGGAACACCCTCACCCCGCTTTAGTTCAGAGCAGGTGCATTGGTACTTGACACCCAGGCCCATGGCCTTCTCCCACTCCTCCCAACTGAGGTTGCGCGACACCTTGCTGCAAACCCGATTAGCCAACGCTTCGAGCTCCAGCGTCCAGATGCGCACCGTGTTGTCGGTACTCCCGGAGGCGAGGAGCTTGCCGTCGGGACTGAAAGCCACCGAGGTTACGCTTTGTTGGTGGCCACGCAAGACCAACGGATCGTTCTCGAATTCGTCCGTGGTCGAAAGCTTGTCTGTGTCCCACAACCTGATGGTCCGGTCATATCCGCCGGCGGCCAGCAGCTTCCCGGACGGGCTAAAGGCAACCGAGCCGACCCAGAACTCGTGACCGTAGAGAGTCCGCATTGGCTTGCTGGGGTCTTCGATGCTCCAGAGCTGCACGGTTTGATCGTCGCCGCCCGAGGCCAGCCGCCCATCCGGGCTGAAAGCCACCGACCAGACACGCCCATGGTGGCCCTTCAAGGTAGCGATCAACGCCGGCGCAGTTGGGGGATCCAGACTCCAGAGCTTCACTTCGCCGTCGTCGCCAGCGGACGCCAGCCGCTTTCCGTCATCGTTGAATGCCACCGAAGTGACGGGCTGGTTGCCGTGCCTAAACTCCGCCAGACGCGCATCGGCAGATTGGAGATCCCACAACCGCACGGTCCCGTCGTGGCTGCCGGAAGCCAGTATCGCGCCACCGCTGGAGAAAGCGACTGCACTCACCCCGCCGCCATGAAAGAACTCGCGAGGGGGACTTCCCTCCGGGTCGTGCTGGGCGAGATTCCACAGCCGCACGAAACCATCCAGACAGCCTGAGGCCAGGGTCCGGACCTGCATATCCGGGCTGAAATACAAGGCTACGGCATAGACTTGGGCTCGGTGTCGTGAAAACGTTCGGCAGACGTCCGGCCGATTCACATCCCATAGCCGGACCGTCGTATCCCAGCTTCCCGACGCCACGGTGTTCCCGGCGCCAAATGCCAACGACTGGACACTGGCCCGATGGCCCTCGAGAACCCTTGGCTCCACGGGGTAGATATCCCAAACCCGCACCGTCCGGTCCCAACAAGACGAAAAGAGCGTCCGCCCGCATTGCGGCCTGAACGCAACCGAACTGACGCCGTAAAAATGGGGCAACTCCTGGACCGGGGCGCCGGGGGTTCCACGCGGATCCCACAACAGCACCGTCTCGTCTTCACTGGCCGAGGCCAGGAGTTGGCCATCCGGGCTGAACGCCACGCCTCTCACGGGCTTCTTGTGCTTGCCGAGCAGGCGGCCCTCAGCCTGGTTCCATTCGCGGCCCTGGCCCTTGTTCCAGATCCAGACGGCGTCATCCCGGCCGGCCGAGGCAAGCTGCTCTCCATCGGGAGCGAATGCCACGGAGATGACTTCGTCGCGGTGGCCGTTCAGGGCGGCGACAAACATGTCGTTTTGTTCCGGATCCCACACGCGAACCACATGGTCGCGTCCCGCGGACGCGAATCTGCCGCCATCCGGACTGAACCCTACCGACCAAATCCAACCATCGTGCCCGTGCCACTCGCGAAGCATGCGCCGGCCGTCGACATCCCACAACCGGAAAAACCCGTCCCAACTGCCCGAGGCCAGGGTTCTTCCCTGGCCCGGCCTGAAAGCCAACGAAGTAATATCCTCCCCGTGCGGATCGCGGAGCACGACGGGGTTCACCCGTTCATACGGAATGTCACGATCCTTGGCATCGGGCAATACGCCGGCCAGCGCGTCAAGATCCACCAGCTTCAGGGTCTTATCCCGGCCAGCGGTGGCCAGCACGCGCTCATCGTGACTGAAAGCGACCGAATAGACCTCCGACCCTTGCCAGTGCAGGCGCAAGCGCCATGGAGGCTGGCGACGATTCAGATCCCACAAGTAGACATAGCCATCCTTGCCGCCTCCAGCCAGCCACTTCCCTTGGGCACTGAACGCAATAGCCGGGAAATCGAACTCTGCGCTGCGGTGCCAGATGTAAGTGAAGGGATTGGCGCTGAGTACCTCTCGTAAGGCGGCGTCCACCTGGGGCAACGCCTCCGGCACGTCTTTGTTGAACAGATATGCCTGGCGGGCGAGCAGGGCCGCGCGTTCGCACTCTCCATGCCTGAGGTGGTAGATCGCCTGAGGCGCCAGGTTTCTTCGCTTGCTCTCCGCCTCCCGGAGATACTTGAGCCGCCACGCCAACACCGGCCGGGCCAGTATGTCGTGGAAGACCTCGTAGCGCGGTTCGCCTCCGCCGGGCGCATGGCGCTCCTCGGCTGAGCGTAGAATCCTTCGCTCTACCAGTTCTTTCAGCAGCCCTTCATATTCTTCCAGTTTTTCCACTTTGACGGACGATTTATCCTGCTCCGCCAGTGCCATCAGGTCAGGGGCGCTGTAGGCGACCTTGGCTCCGGAAGGCGTCACCAGGTAGCGGAACACGACGGCGGCAACCCGCTGCCGCCGTTGCGTCAGACTCTCCATGACCGAGTTGACGTGTTGCAGAACGATCTCTTTCGCCCCGCCCAGCACATGGTTCAGGGTTTCCTTGCGAAGGGACGACGATCCGAGTTCCGCCTCCTTCTCCCAGAGGCGGCGCATGACCAACTGCAAATACGGCGCTTCATACTCCTGGGCTTCGTCGGGTCTGGCCTCCCCGCCGCCCTGTCCCGCCAGGTCGGGAGCGATCTGGCCGCGCGCAATGTCTTTGAGCACTGCGTCCACCAGTCCCTCCCCAAGCTCGACCGGCGCGCCCCCGGCTTTCTTAATTCCTTCGTTATACCGCGCGACTGGCCTCTCGATTGCATCGCGCGCCGCTCTTTCGTCGAGCCGCTTGATTTCGAGGCGGTTATCGAACAGGCGAGGTATGCGGCTTTTGAAGAAATCCATCCTGCCCAGCCACTCCTCACGGATCGAGATCAGGAAGTTGACGCGCAGATTACGGTCGTTGACCGCCTCGGGGAACTCGTGCGCGAAGGGCCCACCCCCATCCTTTCCCGCATGGCGCTCGAAATACTGCTCGAATTGATCGAGGACGATGAGCAGAGCACCGTCAACACACTCCGTCCAGCTATTCAGTGCGTCCAGGAAGGACGGCGTCTTCGGTTCTGGCCCTTGGCCGCCTGGATCATGGCTGGACTTCGGTAAGTGGAGTGCATCGATGGAAGCCTGAATACTCCCTGTGAGCGCGGCCATGGGATCATCGTCCTTCCAGGAGTCGAAGACCACCGGGAGGAATCTCGGCCTCTGGCCGTCGGCCAATTCGCCACGGGCTTCAGCGAGGAGGCCCGCGGCAACGCCCGCACGCAGCAGCGAAGTCTTGCCCACTCCACTATCGGCGTGCAGCAAAGTGAGCCGGGAAGCGATCAGGTTGGAGGTGACAATCTTTATTTCGCGAGCACGGCCAAAGAAGTAGTCCGCATCATTCACGCCGTAAGCGTCAAACCCCATGAAAGGGATGCGCGGTGCTGTCGCCTGGATCGAAGTGGACTCGGCGGCCGATGCGAGCCGGCCTTCCACCTGGGGAGCCTGCGGGGCCGCGGACGCGGAAGCGGAAGCCATCAGATTTTACCCCCTGTCGCCGCGCAGGTCAGCGGACGGCCACGGAGATGGCTCCCGAGTTGCTCGGTGAATTCTTCCAGCTTCATGACGAGGAAGGTCACCCCCCGGTTCGCCCAAGCTATCTCTTCCAGATCGTCGGCTTGGTCCAGCACCGCCCATGCACGCCCAGGCAGCCGCCGGTCCCCCCAGGCCTGCCTCAGAATCACCCGCATGTTCCAATCGCGCAGACTGTACCCCAGGAACAACATATTCCTTCTCTGGATCTCAGAAACGAGGCCTGCGGGCAACTGGTGGGTGAACGCCATATAGTCGATGTAGTCATCCTCTGCGATCACATAGCTGTCGCGTTTCAGGCGATCCCTAGGTTGTGCCCAGCGCCACACCGCACCGTGCACTTTGAATATCACGGAGCGCTGCTCGAAATCGACTTCTTCCACAAAGCGAGTCGGATCCTCGATTTTCTTTACATAGTCGTCGATTAGCCCGGCGTGTTCCGCATCCGGCGGATACTGCAATTGGGCGGACACACACAGGTGCCAAAACCCGCGGGTCTTTTCATCCAAGTCGTACCAAACCACATCGAAGGGCTCCCCCTTGGACGCAAAGGCGCGCTCCATGACATCGTCGTAGTTGGTGGTCACGACGTACTGGTGGTGATCGCAGAGACCAGGAAGTTCAGCCACGAGTTTGTGCAAGGGAGTAGGCTCGAAATTGCCATCGAATACCGTGTGGAGTTCGTCATAGACGGCGAGACGCTCGGACTTGAGGATTGCGTACCCCGATGCGCGCGCGAGATCGCTTTTGTAGTCATCCTTAATCGGGAGCTCGAGCTGTTGAAGGAGGTATTCAGCCAACTCGCCGCCCCTCGGCAGGTTCTGGTGCAGGCAAAAGTCCTTCGGGCGCCCGCACATGTTGGCGCCCGCTCCAAGGAACAACGCCAGGCGGCCGGCTTTCAGTTCGCGAGCAATCGCCTTGATGGCCGTTTCATTAATGCTCAAGGCACTTTGATCTGGCATGACTACGGTAATTGTACATCCAAATTTCAGAAGACAGAAGTCAGAAGTCAGAAGTCAGAAGTCAGGAGCCTGAGGTGCGATGGCGGGACGCGCGGGCGAATTCTGCCGAACATTGCCAATTGCCAAAATCGGAAGAACAATTAGCTTATTTTGTTATGGTTGGCTAGATTAGCTGAAGTATTGCTTGCGATTGCATGGTTGGGGAAATTGGATTCGCTTCGCGGTTCAAGCCGGGTTGGCCTGCCAGACCTCGGCCGCGCCCAGGTTGTTACACGGTGAGGGTTTTTCGATTTCATGTTGCATCCGGTTGCATTTGTTGCATGGGAGGCGGCTGGCTGGCCAGAATCGCCGCCGGCTGCGGTGGGGATTGTCAAAGAACGAGGGGGTTCACCAGCAGAACACCTTGCGGCGAGTGCGGAGAGCCTTTTCGGAGGGCTGGATATTCTTTGTCCGACATCAGAGTAGCACGGGAGTTTCTTGAGATCGGGGGGCTGGCTGTGCTTCGCTTTTGTTTTCAGTGGGTTAGGGAGGGACGGACTTGAGTGACTCAGGCGGCGCTGTGGTGACTCATTTCCTCGCGAATGATGCGCCGTAGGGTCTCTTCCCACTTTGGGGTTTTCCCCTCGACGTATTCGCGAAGTGCCGAGTTGATTAGGGTTTGGTATCCGACCTTGCCGCCAGACCGATCGGCGAGGGCGCCAAAATAGTCGATCAGGTCTTCATCAAGCCGGATGGTGATTCTCACTTTTTCGGGTTCCGAAGGTGGCTCGGCCAGGACCCGGCCCCGCTTACCTTTGCTGAAGTCGTAGGTATCCTTCAACTTTGTGCCTCATGCCTCATTGCTTTCCTAACGAACTTCTTCATTGTAGACTTAATGTTCTTTTCGTCCTTTCAAGCCCGTCATGAGGCCTTTCGCCCGTCAGACAGGCGGCCAAGCCCGCGCGTGCCATCCTGGACCCTTTCCGAGGCGGTCCGCCGTCGAACCCCAGGCGTCCGCGCCGAAAGCGCGGACTCTATGGGAGCACTCGGAACGGAACATTGGTCGCGCCGGCCGGTAGGCAGTGTTTCCACAGAGCAGCATAGCCGCAACCAAAAAGAGGCGGCCTGAGAGGCCGCCGCAGGCCGAGGACCTGCCCCACGAGGAATCCGCGAAAATGGTCACGGCCCGACGGACAGGCTGAAGACCGTGCCGTAGTTGCCCTCCCCGCCGCCGTAGGTCGTCCCGTAGAGATCGCCATTGGTGGCCTGGAGCAGCCTCCCTTTAGGGTACGTGCCATCCGCGCAGTCGCTTTGGGAGCAGAAGCTGTGTAGCGTCGTCAGCGTGCCGCTCGGGGTGACTCTGAACACCGTGCCATAGTTGCCGTTGGGAGTGAGAGGGCCGCCGGACGCTGTCCCATAGAAGTCCCCGTTGGCGGCTTGGACCAGCCCAGCTTCGGGGTGTTGGCCGTCGGTGCACCCGCTTTGGGAGCAGAAGCTGTACAGTGTCGTCAGCGTGCCGCCCGGGGTGATTTTGAAGACCGTACCAGAGCTGTTGGCCCCACCCCCTTCCGTTGTCCCGTACAGGTCCCCATTGGTGGCCTGAACCAGCCCCGCAGAGGGGCGGCCGCCGTCTGTACACCCGCTTTGAGGGCAGAAGCTATATAGCGTCGTCAGCGTGCCGCTCGCGGTGATTTTGAAGATCGTACCTTCGGAGTTGGCCCCGCCCCCAAACGTCGTCCCGTAGAGGTCCCCGTCGATGGCCTGGACCAGTCCGGCGGGATATTTGCCGTCCGCGCACCCGCCTTGCTCGCAGAAGTGGTACAGCGTTGTCAGCGTCCCGCTCGGGGTGATCTTGAACACGGTGCCGCCGCCGTTGGCCCCGCCGCCCGATGTTGTGCCGTAGAGGTCCCTATTGGCGGCCTCGACCAGCGCCGTGTGGGGATATTGACCGTCCCTGCAATTCGGATAGCCGCCCAGGGAGCAGAAGCTATATAGTGTCGTTAGCGTCCCACTCGGGGTGATCTTGAAGACCGTTCCAAAGATGTGGGTCCCGCCATCTAACGTTGTCCCGTAGAAGTCCCCATCGGCAGCCTGGACCAGCACCGCCTCGGGGTTGCCACCGTCTGCGCACCCGCCTTGCGAGCAGAAGCTGTATAACGTCGCCAGCACGCCACTCGTGCCGATCTTAAAGACCGTCCCACCGCCGGTGGCCCCGCCTCCGAACGTGGTCCCGTAGAGATCCCCATTGGTGGCTTGGACCAGCCCTGCCTCAGGGTTCGCGCCGTCCTTCACACTGAATCTAAACAGCGTGGTGAAAGTCTGCGCAGGCAGGGAAATCGCCGTTACCGCCCAGAGCACGAGAACGCACGCGCTCTTGCCCCAGTTAATTTTGCCCAGTCGATTAACGAATCGTTTCATCCATTTGCTCCTTAGACTCGTACATGCGCGCTTTGATTCCCCCATGCTTTCGAACATTTGCCGCGTTCTTGTGCGGGTCCCATTGTACATATGATTATATGCACAGTCAACAGGGAGCTTGAGCTATGCCGAATGGGAGATGAGCCGGCGCGGCATTCCGCTGGCGGTAGTCCAGGCGGTCATGGAGCACCCGGAGCAACGGCTGGTCGACGATGCTTGCGAGGGCCGTTGGATTTGCCAGTCGCGGTTTCCTTTCGAAGACGGGAAAATGCATTTGGTGCGGGCGTGGTTGACGAAGATGAACAGTCAAGCGATCAGGATAAACCCGGCGTCATCCTGGACTACGACGCCGGCGGCAATCTGGCCGGTTTCGAGATTCTCGATGCTTCGAAGCGCATGGCGAATCCTATGTCGGTCGAGTACGCCGTTACGCCGCCGCTTCGCAGGCCGGCATGAGCGGCCTCCCATCATGGCACTTCGAAATGCAGGGGGCGGCCTGAGAGGCCGCCGCAGGCTGAGAGCCTGCCCCACAAGGAAAGGGCTGACTTCTGTCTTCTGACTTCTGTCTTCATGCCTTAACTACATCCCGCTCCACTTGAGTAAGCTGGTGCAGGGCCTTGTCAGGGGGTCGTCGCAATGGTTGGGGCTGATGCGCAGCGCGTAACCCAGGCGTCCGGTTCGTTCGGGCACGATCTCCTTCTCGAAGATGGCCACGGTTCCGTTTTGCCCGGTGGAGGGCAGCACCATCACTTCGGTGTCCTCCAGGCCGCCATCGGTGCCGACGCGCCCCATCACCACTTCCACGCGCACCTCGGAGGGCTGTAAACCGGCCAGATCGATGGCCGCACGCACGGGAACCGGGCGCTCGCTCAGGATGGTGCCGACGGGGGGCGCGCCCGTCTCGACGAAGCGCACGCGGTCCCAGATCAGGCTGACGCGCTGGTTCCAGGCCGCCTCGGCGCGGGCCTCCTGGTAACCGTTGGCGCTCAGCCGCACGGCGTCGGCGTGCGCCGGATCGTAAAATTCGCGCGCGTATTCCGACACCATGCGGCGCGAATCGAACTGCGGCGTCAGAGCCATCAGGGATTGCTTCACGCGCTTCAGCCAATCGCGCGGAATCTGGTCGCGGCGCTCGTAAAACAGCGGCACAATCTCGTTTTCCAGCAGATAGTAAATCTCGCTGGCGTGCAGCGAGTCCTGCTCGTCGGAATAGCTCTCGCGGTCGCCTATGGCCCAGCCGCCGGATATTTCGTAGGCTTCGTCGAACCAGCCATCCAGGATGCTGAGGTTCAGCACGCCGTTCATGCCGGCCTTCATGCCGCTGGTGCCGCAGGCTTCCTGACCGCGCTTGGGGGTGTTCAACCACAGATCCACGCCCTGCACCATTTCGCGAGCGACTTTCATGTCGTAGTCCTCGATGAAGACCACGTGCTTCCACAGATCGCGGTCGCGCGAGAGCTGCACGATATCGCGGATGAAATTCTTGCCTTCGTTATCGCGCGGGTGGGCCTTGCCGGCGATCACGATCTGTACCGGCATATCCTTATTACACAGGATGCGCTTGATGCGCTCCACATCGCGGAACAGCAGCGTAGCGCGTTTGTAGGTGGCGAAACGGCGCGCGAAACCGATGGTCAGCGCGTTGGGATCGAGCACCTCTTCGGTATGGCGCATCTCGGCCGCCGAAGCCTGCCGCCGCAACGCCGACCAACGCTGCCGCTCGCGCACGAAATTGACCAGGCGGCGTTTGCGGCGGCGATGCACTTCGAGCAGTTCTTCGTCCGGGATCTCTTTGACCTGCTCCCAGATGGTGGGGTCGGCGAGGCGGTCGCGCCAGTCCGGCTGGAGATACTGATCGTAGAGCGCGGCCAAGTCGCCGTTGAGCCAGCTTGTGAGATGCACACCGTTGGTGACGGAGCTGACCGGCACTTCCCAGACCGGCAATTGCGGCCACAGGTCGTGCCACATCTCCTGCGAGACGTCGCGATGCAGCTTGCTGACGGCATTGCGGTGCGCGGAGGCTTTCAGCGCCAGGATGGCCATGGAGAAGCGCTCTTCGCGATTGGCCGGATCGCGGCGGCCCAGCGCCATCAACTGGTCGAAGTCGATACCGATGTCGGTGCAATACGCGTTGAAGTAGTGATACATCAAGCCGGGATCGAAGAGGTCGATACCGGCCGGCACGGGGGTGTGGGTGGTGAAGATGTTGCTGGCGCGGGTGGCCTGCAGGGCTTCTTCGAAAGTCAATCCATGTTCGCGCTTGAGCACGCGCACGCGCTCCAGCGCCAGGAACGCGGAGTGGCCCTCGTTCATGTGATAGACGGTGGGTTCCACGCCGACGGCCTTGAGCGCACGCAACCCGCCCACGCCCAGGACGAACTCCTGCCGCATGCGCGTGTCGGTATCGCCGCCGTAGAGCGAGTCGGTGATGCTGCGATCCTGGGGCAACTGGTTCTCGGGGATATTGGTGTCCAGAAGGTAGAGCGTTACTCGTCCGACTTCCATCTTCCAGACCTGAATCATGACCTTGCCGGTGGGCAGCCGGACGAAGACTTTGAGGTTCTCGCCCTGCGCATCCAGCACCGAAGTAACGGGCAGGGTGTAGAAATCGTTGGTCGGATAGCGCTCCTGCTGCCAGCCGTCGGGGTTCAACACCTGGCGGAAATAGCCCTGCTGGTAAAGCAGACCCACCGCCACTAATGGCAGGTCGCAATCGCTGGAGGATTTCAGGTGATCGCCGGAGAGCACGCCGAGACCGCCGGAGTAGATCGGGAGGCACTCGGAAAGGCCGTACTCGGCCGAGAAGTAGGCGATCAATTTGCCGTCGGTGCGCGGCTTGCCGCCCAAGACGTGCGCATCGTAGCGCTGGCAAGCCATGTTGTAGAGCGCCAGGTAGCGCGGGTCGGCCGCCGAGCGCTGCAAGATCGCGCGCGAGACCCGGCCGAGCATCAGCACGGGATTGTAGTTGCACTCCCGCCAGAGATTCGCGTCCAGCCTTCGGAACAGAGCCCGGATCAGCGGTTCCCAGGCCCACAGGATGTTGTAGGCCAACTCCGGCATGCGGGACAGTTGCTCGGGCAGCGCCGGGCGAACCAGGAATTCATGAACGGGTTGGATACGAAATGGCATTTCAAAACGATTACGCTCTTTCTAAAGTAGCAGCAATCGGGTGGAGATCGGGCGCAGCTTGCGCGCCGGGGGCCCCTGCTTCCGCGTCCACCTCCGCGTCCGGCAGCGGGAGGCGTCCCGCGCGGTCCAGGGGGACCACCCCACCAAATGGCTTTGAAACGTACTGTACGTAATGAATTTCTAAAGACAGTTACGCTTTTCATATTCTGTCTTTCTATCCTCCGCAACGGCTCCAAACTTTGGTATCCTTACATAAGTCGGTTTGAAATGCCGACTAGAAAGTAACGAAGGAACGATGCGAAGCAAGCTTCTACTGGTGACTCTGGCGATAATGACGCCCACCTTTCTGTCCGCTGGATTGCTGGATACAACCGTAACGATCGGCATCCCCACCATGGACGACTATTTCTTTTACACTGAGTGTACTGCGACTCCCCCCTGCTCAGTGAACTTTGGCGTAATCAACCACGGAAATCCGGTGCCGGCGGTCACGAATTATGACATCCCGCAGACGGTCCCCGGTCCCGTCGTCTCCGGATACGTGAGCGTTTTGGGTCTCAGTCTTACCGGAACGGATGTTGTAGTTGGGCTCGCGAGTAATGTTGGCATTGCGGGCGATCCCTGGCCTTTCGCGACGCCAGAGGCAAGCATCATAACGGATCTTTTAACCGCGAACACTGCGGCTCTATCGACCTTCTTCTCGGATCCCGCCAACATATCCGATTTTGTCTCTTACAGCGCCGGCACCAGCACCACGGGGAATCTTGGGGAATTCTCCAACGGTACAGTGGTTGGATCCCTTTCCACGAATCTACCGTCGGGTGTCCCGGAACCGGGAACGCTGGCCTTGCTGGGCTGCGGGCTGGCCGCGCTGTTCTTTGCCGGCCGCAAGGCTACGGTCCGCCGCTAGTAGCCTCAATAACTGTTCACTTAATGATGTTTCGGTGGGGCAGACGATCGTTTTATGTCGCCTGCCAACGCTCCCCGAAGGCGGCAGACCACAAAGTGCGATGGTCTGCCCCACCAAAGTGAACAAGCCTGAGGCCTGTACTACGATTAGTTAGGGCTTCGACGCGAACGCGGCATGCACGGTGTTGGAGTGCCCCGGCCCCACGGTTATGGCTTGGGTCAAATCGCGATACCCGTCGGCGGAGAATACGGCTTGGTAGGCGCCGGGCGCCAGCCTGGTGGTGAAAGGCGTCCGGCCGACGGGCGCGCCGTACATGGTGACCAGCGCGCCTGGAGGATTCGAAGTGAATCCGATGTCCACCAGGAATCGGGCGGGATCGAGCTTGAATTCACCGTCGACGTAGACGGCGACGGCGGTGCCTGAGGGGAACGCCTCGCCCTTGCCGTAGGCGAACAGCAACGTGGGCGCCGCCGGCCTGACCATGTCCGCGGCCGCAGCCGCGCCGCCGGTTGCATCCGTGCTTCCGCGTGCCTGGCCCTGCTGCGCCGCGCGAATGGCCACCTTGACGCCATTCAACAGCGGGATGCCGTCGAGGTTCACCCCCATTTTTCCGCCTCGTCCCATGCGCGTTTTCGGTTCGGCATCGGTGATGGTGGCGGTGACTCTGACACCGTGCGCGATCACCAGCAGGCCGTCGATTCTGAGATCGTCGAGGATTTCAAAATCCGCCAGCTCGCCGGGCTTGATGTTGGTGAAGGTGAGATCGCGCGCCAGGCGCAGCCGGATGGGGGTGCCATCGTGCAATGCCAGCGCCACGGGAGCGGTGGATTGGTTTGGGGCCGCATTGCGCACGATCATGGCAGCCAGGATCTTGTCGGAAACGCCGGCCCTCTTGAGCGCGATCATGTCGTCGGATGAGAGCGCGTACCGTCCCGGCTGCTGGTTGATCGTGGCCACGATGGTTGACTCGGCGACGCCGTCCTTGACGAGCTTTCCGATAATGGCGTTGTCCAGCGGCGCCTGAGCATGGGCGGCCAAAGAAGCGAGGATCAGCAAAGCGGCGAGTTGGCGTACGGGCATAAAAGTCCTTCCAGGCTCCCGGCCCAAGATGCGGGCTGGGCCACCAATCATTCTGAGCCGAATCGGGTTGGGCGGCAAGGTTAACGATAGATAGCGGCAGGCAACCAGGAATCGCATGCGCGGCTATTGAGAACTGGTTGTTTCCGGTACCGCCAACACGATTAGGGAAACGGGTCATCGGTGGCACGCGGACTGTCGCTGAGCTGGGGGAGGAACTTTGAGCCGGAGAACCCTTTGCAATCCTGGGTTCAGAATACGCCGGCGCGGCTTTCGGAACCAACAAGGGCGGCTATGAACCTTGTGGACGGCGACCGTGACGAGGCGCGGTGAAAGCAGGGAGCCGCCCGAAAGGCGGCTGCGGCCACGATTGGCCGCCCCACGGTGCAACCTCTACGGGAACCAAGCTTTTGCCGTATCCGGAGCAAGCCATTTCCCTGGGCTGCCGGAGTCGCTCAAAATAAATAAACGATAACAAGACCTTTAAATCCAGAGTATAATCGATGCCAGACAGGAAGCCACTGGATTCCTCGCCGGTATCGAAAACCCCGGCGCAGGGACAGGACTCGCTATGAAAGAAGATTCTGCGTGAACCACATCGACATAGGTACTCCGCTCCTGGCCTTTTCGTTATTCATTTGGCCAACAGGCGCATGCGCGCAACAGGCCCCTGCTGAGGCTGGCAACGCGCAGGTCTCGCGCGTGCCCGCCGCTGCGGCACAGGTGCCCCGCCTAGTCAAATTCAGCGGCGCGGTTAAAGACGCCGACGGAAAACCGGTGAGCAGCCTAGCCGGGATCGCTTTTGCCCTTTACCAGGATCAGCGGGGCGGAACCCCCCTGTGGATCGAAAACCAAAACGTGCAGCCGGACGCCGCCGGCCGCTACACCGTCTGGTTGGGCGCAACCAAGAATGAGGGAGCGCCCGTGGAGTTGTTTGCGTCCGGCCAAGCCCGTTGGTTGGGTGTGCAGGTAGAGGGTCAACCGGAACAGTCCCGCGTCCTGCTGGCGGCGGTCCCCTATGCCTTGAAAGCGGTGGACGCGGAGACCGTCGGCGGACTGCCACCCTCGGCGTTTCTGCTGGCCGGAGCGGGGGCGGCCGGCGCGCAGGCAGTGGATTCCCACCCGAGGCTGGAGTCGGCGGCCGACGCGACGCCCGCAGTGGGCGGCAGCGGCACGCAGAACTACATTCCGATGTGGACCGACAGCGCGGGCACGCTGGGCAATTCGGTACTGTTTCAGTCGGGCACGGGGAGCACCGCCAAGATTGGCGTGAACATCGCCACGCCGGCGGCCACGCTCGACGTGAAGGGTACCAGCGTCATCCGCGGCACGCTGAGTCTGCCGGCCACGGGTGCGGCCGTAGCCACCGCCGGCAAGACCTCAGAACCCTTGAATCTGACGGCTTCGGTGTTCAACAGCGGTACGAGCGCGGCGGTACCCCAAACGTTTCAGTTAAGGGGTGACCCGGTGGGCAATAACACCGCGACGGCCAGCGGCGCTCTGAGCTTGCTATACGGATCGGGCACGAGCGTGCCGGCCGAGACCGGGCTGCAAATCGCCAGCAACGGCAGGATCACGTTCGCCAGCGGGCAGACCTTTCCGGGAACGGGCGCCGGCACCATCACGGGCGTGACCGCCGGCGCCGACCTGGCGGGTGGCGGCACATCGGGGAACGTGACGCTAAACCTGGACACCACCAAGGTGCCCCAGCTCAACGCGGCGAACGTCTTCACCACCAACCAGACGGTGAACGGAACTGTGACCGGGACGCAATTGGTTTCCAGCGTTGCTACGGGCGCCGCGCCGCTGGTGGTCAGTTCTACGACACAGGTGAACAACCTGAATGCGAGTTTCCTGGGAGGATTTTCGGCCGGCAACTTCCAAGCTGCCGGAACCTACGCGACGTTGGGCGCCAACACCTTTGCGGGCGATCAGAAGATTACGGGCAATGTATCCGCAACCGGCTCGGTCTCGGGCGTGACCGCCAAGTTCAGCGGGACGGTTACCGAAGCCGGAGCACTGCTCCCATCGGCAGGCACGGCGACGGCCGCGACGGGCTACAATTCGCAACCGGTCGATGCGGCGGCATCCGCATACAGCAGCAGTTTGGGGCAGGCTGTGAGTCAGGATTTCCAATGGCTGGCCGAACCGGTGGGGAACAATACCAGTGCGCCGTCCGGCAAACTGGACCTGTTGTTTGGGGCGAATGGCGCTACGCCGGCCGAAACCGGACTTTCGGTGGCCAGCAACGGCCAGATCACGTTCGCCACCGGGCAGACTTTCCCGGGCACGGGCCCAGGGGGCATCACGGAGGTGACGGCGGGCGCGGGATTGAGCGGCGGGGGAACCAGCGGCAACATTACCCTCGCCAATACCGGAGTGCTGGCGGTGGGCGTGGGCCCGGGCGTCTCTGAGGCCGGCGCGGCGAGCTCGCCTGTGCTGAGCTTGAACACGGGCTACACAGACAGCCGCTATCTGCAGCTGGCCGGAGGCGCGCTGAGCGGAGCGCTGACGCTGCCGGCGGACGGCTTAGCCGCAGGCACGCAATTAGTCCTGGCCGGCGGCAACGTAGGCATCGGGACCAGCACGCCGGGGGCGCTGCTGGAAGTCGCCGGGAACATGAAGATCAGTGGGACGGGAGGCATGCTGACATTCCCGGACGGGAGCACGCAGGCCACGGCTGTGAGCGCCGGCCCGGATGGGGTGATTGCGGTGAACCCGCAGCAGGTGGCGCTGCTGAAATGGTTCCCGGCGTACCAGTCCCCGGCGACCTTCCCGGTGGGCACGCCCGCTGGCGTAGCCTTCGACGGCGCCAGCATTTGGGTGACGAACAGCGACAGTAACACCGTGACCAAGCTGCGGGCCAGCGACGGGGCGGTCTTGGGCACGTTCAGCGCTGGTTCCAATCCCATCGGCATGGCCTTCGACGGCGCCAACATCTGGGTGGCGAACAACGGCAGCAACACCGTGACCAAGCTGCGGGCCAGCGACGGGGTTTGCGTGGGGACCTGCACGTTCAGCGTGGGCAACTACCCCACGTCGGGCGTGGCCTTCGACGGCGCGAACATCTGGGTGACGGCCTACCGCGGCAACAACGTGACCAAGCTGCGGGCCAGCGACGGGGCCTGCGTAGGGACCTGCACGTTCAGCGTGGGCACCGGCCCCGAAGGCGCGGCCTTCGACGGCGCCAACATCTGGGTGACGAACTTCAACAGCAACAACGTGACCAAGCTGCGGGCCAGCGACGGGGCCTGCGTAGGGACCTGCACGTTCAGCGTGGGCGGGAATCCCATGGGTGTGGCCTTCGACGGCGCCAACATCTGGGTGGCGAACTTCGGCGGCACCACCGTGACCAAGCTGCGGGCCAGCGACGGGGCCTGCGTGGGGACCTGCACGTTCACCGTAGGCCTCTACCCCTTCGGCATAGCGTTTGACGGCGCCAACATCTGGGTGGCGAACTGGGGCGGCAACACTGTGACCAAGCTGCGCGCCAGCGACGGGGCCTGCGCGGGGACCTGCACGTTCGGCGTGGGCGCCTATCCCGCCGCTGTGGCCTTCGACGGCGCCAACATCTGGGTGGCGAATAGCGGCAGCGGCACCGTTTCGAAGCTGTAGCGCCAAGCTTGCCCGCAGCCGAACGGAACGAACTGCTGAAACAGCAGACCTCCGATCCCTTGAAGAGCGGCTGGCGAGAGTCGCAGCGCAAAAAGCCGGCCTGAGAGGCCGTCTGCAGGCCGAGGGCCTGCCCCACTAAAAAAACTAGTGTAGATTTTTACGACAAAGAGGTCTTATAATAAGCTTTAAGCAACTGCCATCCGCAATCCAAGGAAGAGGGGGAAGTTTTGTCCAGCACATCCAGCATTACGCGACCGAAGGTGACTATCGACGGCAACGAAGCCGCGGCTTACGTCGCCCACCAGATCAACGAAGTCATTGCCATTTATCCGATTACGCCATCGTCGCCTATGGGCGAATGGGCGGACCAGTGGTCTGCCGAGCTGAAGCCGAACATCTGGGGCACGGTGCCCACGGTGGTCGAGATGCAGAGCGAAGGCGGGGCGGCCGGCGCGCTGCATGGCGCGCTGCAGACGGGGTCGCTGACGACCACTTTCACCGCGTCGCAGGGCCTGCTGCTGATGATCCCCAACATGTTCAAGATCGCCGGCGAACTGACCGCCACGGTCTTCCACATCGCGGCGCGCACGCTGGCCTCGCAGGCGCTCTCCATCTTCGGCGACCACGGCGACGTGATGGCCGCGCGCGCCACCGGCTTCGGCATGCTGGCCTCCAACTCCGTGCAGGAAGTCATGGACTTCGCGCTCATCGCGCAGGCCGCCAGCCTGGAAGCGCGCATCCCGTTCCTGCACTTCTTCGACGGCTTCCGCACTTCGCACGAGGTGGCCAAGGTCGAACAGCTTACGCCCGACGACATGCGCGCCATGATCGAAGACGACCTGGTCCGCGCGCACCGCGCCCGCGCGCTCTCGCCCGATCATCCGGTGATCCGCGGGACCGCACAGAATCCGGATGTGTTCTTCCAGGCGCGCGAGGCTTCCAATCCGTTCTATGCGGCTTGCCCCGCCATCATGCAGAAGGCCATGGACAAGTTCGCGCAGGTGGTTGGCAGGCAATATCACCTCTTCGATTACTTTGGCGCTCCGGATGCCGACCGCGTGGTGCTGCTGATGGGCTCCGGCGCGGAAGTGGCCGAGGAAGCCATCGCGCACCTCAACGCCGCGGGCGAGAAGGTTGGCATGGTGAAAGTGCGCCTCTACCGGCCGTTCTCGATCGAACACTTCATCGCGTCGCTGCCGGCATCGGTGAAGACCATCGCGGTGCTCGACCGGACCAAGGAGCCGGGCAGCTCCGGCGAGCCGCTTTATCTGGATGTGGTCACTGCGCTGAGCGAAGCAATGGTGACGGGCAAGCGCGTGATCGGCGGGCGCTACGGCCTCTCCTCCAAGGAATTCACACCCGCCATGGTGAAGGGCGTCTTCGACGAGATGTCGAAACCGAAGCCCAAGAATCATTTCACCATCGGCATCCTGGACGACGTCGGCCACACCAGCCTGGATTACGATCCCGCTTACTCGAGCGAAGTGCCGGGCACCGTGCGCGCGCTGTTCTACGGCCTGGGCGCGGACGGCACGGTGGGCGCGAACAAGAACTCCATCAAGATTATCGGCGAAGAAACCGAGAACTACGCGCAGGGTTACTTCGTTTACGATTCGAAGAAATCCGGCGCCATTACGGTTTCGCACCTGCGCTTCGGACCGCAACCGCTACACTCCAGCTACCTGATCACCAATGCAAATTTTGTAGCCTGCCACCAGTTTTCGTTCCTGGAACGGCTGGACATGCTGAAGTGGGCCGAGCCGGGCGCCACCTTCCTGCTGAACAGCCCGTTTAGCCCCGATGAAGTTTGGGACCAGCTTCCACGCACCGTGCAGCGGCAGATCATCGCCAAGAAACTGCACTTCTATGTGATCGACGGCTACGAGGTCGCCAAAAAGACTGGCATGGGCGGGCGCGTGAACACCATCATGCAGACCTGCTTCTTTGCCATCAGCGGTGTGCTGCCGCGCGAGGAAGCCATCTCCGCAATTAAGCACGCCATAGAGAAGACCTACGGCAAGCGGGGCGAGGCCGTGGTGCAGAAGAACTTCGCGGCCGTGGATGCCACGCTGAGCCACCTGAGCGAAGTCAAGGTCCCGGCGGAAGCCACTTCCAGCTCCGATATGCGCCTGGTGGTCCCGGCCGGCGCGCCCGACTTTGTGCAGAAATTCACCGCGCGCATCATCGCCGGCGAGGGCGACGATCTGCCGGTCAGCGCCATGCCTCTGGACGGCACTTTCCCGACCGGCACGACGCAGTGGGAAAAGCGCAACATCGCGCTGGAGATTCCGGTTTGGGACGAGGAGTTGTGTATCCAGTGCGGCAAGTGCGTGCTGGTGTGTCCGCACGCCGTGATCCGCGCCAAGGTCTTCGAGCCCGCCCACGCCGAGGGCGCGCCGCCCACTTACAAACACGTTCCCGCGCGCTGGAAAGATTTCAAGAGTATGCAGTACACGCTGCAGGTGGCGCCCGAGGATTGCACCGGCTGCGCGCTATGCGTGGCCGTGTGCCCGGCCAAGAGCAAGAGCGAAGTGAAGCACAAGGCCATCAACATGGCGCCGCAAGCTCCGCTGCGCGAGCCGGAAGCCGCCAATTGGGAATTCTTCCTGAAGATCCCGGAGACCGACCGCAGCCTGCTGAGCCAGGGACTGGTGAAGGACAACCAGTTGCTGCAGCCGCTATTCGAGTTCTCCGGCGCTTGCGCGGGATGCGGCGAAACGCCCTACATCAAGCTGATGAGCCAGCTCTTCGGCGACCGCGCGATCATCGGCAATGCCACCGGGTGCTCGTCGATTTACGGCGGCAATCTGCCCACCACGCCCTACTCGGTCAATAGCGCTGGACTGGGGCCGGCGTGGTCCAATTCGTTGTTTGAAGACAACGCGGAGTTCGGGCTGGGCATGCGGCTGGCGATCGACAAGCAGAACGAGTACGCGCGCGAGTTGGTGGCGCGGCTGGGCGGGGCGATTGGCGACGAGTTGGCGCAGGCGCTGCTGCACGCCGATCAGACCGCTGAGGCGGGCATCTTCGAGCAGCGCGCCCGCGTGAAGCTGCTGAAGGAAAAACTGCGTGGGGCGAACACGCCCGAGGCGCGCGACCTGATGAGCCTGGCCGATGCGCTGGTGCAGAAGAGCGTGTGGATCATCGGCGGCGACGGCTGGGCCTATGACATCGGCTACGGCGGCCTGGATCACGTGCTGGCATCCAACCGCAACGTGAATATCCTGGTGCTGGACACCGAAGTCTACTCCAACACCGGCGGCCAGATGTCCAAATCCACGCCGCGCGGCGCGGTGGCCAAGTTCGTGGCCGGCGGCAAGTCCGCCGCCAAAAAAGACCTGGCCATGA
>Ga0224557_1000764_pt1 | contig 34262 bp, 33 predicted proteins | sample 714S31014metaG_FD_180677 | JGI IMG/M metagenome (GOLD analysis project Ga0224557, IMG submission 180677) | Peat soil microbial communities from Stordalen Mire, Sweden - 717 S3 10-14 | ecosystem: Environmental > Terrestrial > Soil > Wetlands > Peat | place: Sweden: Norrbotten County, Stordalen... | reverse complement strand
GGGCACCCAGGGCTTCGTGATCGAGCGACGCAAGGGCCTGGCGAGCTTGCTGCAGGTTCACGCCCAACACGGCTTCAATCGAGGGATCCTCGAACAAGGCGAGCAAGAGGTGATCGGTGCCCGTTCGGCGATCACCTCGGCGACGAGCCTCCTCACCGGCCTGCAGACAGATGGCCCAGGCATGAAGCGCCTCTGGCGCAACGGGTTCGGTGGTCATGACGACTCCTTGTTGTATTTGGTGTGCACGGATTGGCGGGTGACGCCCAAGGCGTCTCCGATCTGCTGCCACGACCAGCCCATTTCCCGGGCCGACGCGACGTGCTTCGCTTCGACCCTCTCAGCCAGGCGATGCAACGCCAACGAGGCGCGTAGCCCAATTGCGGGGTCATCCGACGACAGATTCACGCTGAGTTTTTCGATGTCCATACCTGTCAGTATAGATTGACGTCGTTGATGTGTCAACCTAAACTGACACGGCAAATCGCCACACCGGAGTGCCCCAGATCGCTGGGTCAATGTCGAAATGTCCAAGGTAGGACCCTCCAGTCGGAGAATGTGCAAGTCGGCCCTCCGATACCAACCGTATTGTTTCTTGAGGAGATTGAAGATTGCACGTGGCATCGCCAGACACCCACACAGACACCTTCCAGGAACAAGAGGAGATCAACAATGGCCGCAACGCTGAAACTGACGCATAAAGCAATCGGAGTCGAGGTACGACGTGGCACGTACGACATCGTGGTTGACGGTCAGCGTGCCGGATCGCTCGAAATGAACGACACGATTGAGATACCAATCGAACCTGGACGTCACACCCTGCAAGTTCGCAATGGCCGAAACTCCAGCAGAACTCGGACCTTCGACGCCGCCGAGAATCAAACGGTCGCCTTCCGATGCACCGGGAAGAGTTTTCTGCCGATCTTCCTCGCGTCCTTCGTCGTCCCCAGCCTGGCGCTCCAGCTCCGCCGTACAGGCGATGGTCGGTCTCTGTGACGACATCGTCGCTGGCCGAGATCAAGCGGAAACAAACGCCGTACTGATGCCGGACTGTGTTTACGGAGGGCCTGCATGATCATCTGATGGCGAGCTTGCACATTAATTTTGTTCAAAATACCATAACAACTGTGAGTTCTCACACGCCTGGCCAGCTTCCGCCGATCGAGGCAGTGGTCTTCGATGTGGGCGGGGTTCTGCTCGATTGGAACCCTCGTCACCTCTACCGCAAGCTGTTCGCGGACGAATCAGAGATGGAAATGTTTCTTACCGAGATCTGTTCGCCGGCCTGGCATGCCCCCCATGACCGAGGCGTCTCGACTGCAGCGTCATGCGAGGAGCTCGCCTCTCGGTACCCTGAATATTCCGAGCTCATCTGGGCATGGTCGCGGCGCAGCGAGGAGATGATCGGAGGTGTTGACACTGGAACGGTTGAGGTCCTCCGGGCGGTGAAAGAAACCGGGCTGCCCTGCTACGCACTCACCAACATGGAAGCGGAGACGTATCCGCTCCGCCTTCGGAGATTCCCGTTCCTTCGATGGTTTGACGGCACCGTCGTTTCCGGTCAGGAAGGAGTCGCAAAGCCGGATCCAGCCATCTTCACACGACTACTCGACCGTTTTGGCCTGATGGCCAAGACGACGTTGATGATTGATGACACGCAGGAGAACCTCTATGCCGCCAGCAAACTGGGGATGCAGACTATCCAGTTCCGCTCGTCGCGCGAACTCCGGACGCAACTCGAGTCCGCCGGCTTAGGTCGATCTCTCCCACAACACCAGTAGAGATGGCGCCGCGATTACCGAGCGCGGTGGTCTCGGTTGCGGGTTGATCGCAAGTCAACGCCGCGCGTACGTGGGCAGACCGAGGGGTCGCACGTCCGAACATAAGCGGGATCCGTCCCGAATCGAAGGCGCGGCATGGAGTACTTCAACTCCAACCACCCCGCCTATTCGGAGATTGTGGACATCGGCTCTCCGACACCAGGTCTTCTTAACCCGCTTCTCACAGCCAGTGCAAGGATGTAGAACTGTCACGCCGGGCCAGCGACACCAAGAACGAGGGCCACCCTCTGGGCGTAGATCCGGTGCATCCAGCACCTCATCCTTGTCGAATAGTCGATAGAAGTGCCGAGTCTCTATCTGACAATTCGCAGGAGTGACCCGTCTGCAGCATTCAGTTCAGTGACGGTGTTTCCATACTGGTTCGCGACCCACACCGTTGAGCCGCTCGCGACCACTCCCATGGGCGCGTCGAAGCCATCGGCTCTCTGCTTGACAACGCGTACCAGTGAGCCGGCACCGGAGTCCAACTCAGTCACCGAATCGCCAAAGAGGTTGGTTACCCAGACGTGCTTGCCGAGCACGCAGAGGGAGTTGGGACCGTTGAGCCCATCGCCGGTAATGACCCGTATCAGGGAACCGTCGGATGCATTGATCTCGGTGATCGAGTTCCCGTAGAGGTTCGCAATCCAGACGTCACCATCGTGCGCGGCAACGCCTATCGGCCAGTTGAACGCCTCGGCACTGCCACTGATGGTGCGCACCAAGTGCCCGGTAGCGGCATTCAACTCAGTGACAGAATTTCCGTTGGCGTTCGTCACCCATGCCTTGCCGCGACTTATCGCAACGCCGCTGCTCCCGTTCAGGCCGTTCGCGCTCGATCCGGCGATGCTTTGGGTGAGGGGACTCTTCCCGATGCTGTATTCGTTAACGGAACTGCTATCTGGTATCACGGCGCCCGCCCCGTAACTCTGATGGGCCTGACTTGCCACCCAGACTCGCGCGTGGCCAACCGCCACGGCTACTGGGCTGTTCAACTGTCCGGAAGTGAAAGTCTGGACCAAGGATCCATGCGAGCAGTTGAGCTCAGACACCGTGTTGCCTGAGAGATTCGCCACCCATAGGTCTGCTCCATTCGCCGCGACACCCATTGGCTCAGCGAAATGACCACGTCCACTGCCGATGACCTGGGCGACCGTGCCGTCGGAGGCGTTCAACTCCGTGACCGAATCACCCGTCACGTTCGTGACCCAGACATGCGCGCCACACGCGGCGACTCCGGTCGGTCCGCTAAAGGATGAAGGTGCGACTGTGGCAGCGGATGCTGGTCTGCCGTCCACGGCAACGAGGGTCAACACCACCAGAGTTAGGACAACGGTCAGTTCCCCGAGTACGAACTTCAAGCCTGCTCTCACGTCGCTACCTTCTGGGGGAGAATCCACGTCGACGCGCCGATTATGGCTTCCGCATTGGTGATGCACTTGGGCCAAGTTACTCTACGTTTCCCCGGCTTCCAACACCAAGTGGTTTCAACCCAATTGATTCGGTGGCGCTCTGCGACGAATCAGTTTCGTTCGCCATGCACCACGTCGGACTTGGTCACCTTACAACTGGCTGCGTATAAGTCAGGTCTGGGATAAAAGAGATGGTTGACATGTCTGGAGGGCCAATTTTGTCGCTTTCGCCTCGCCGGAGGGGAAGAACGAAGCGACAAGTTTTTCGAGCGGACAACAACGGGCAGTCAATGCGGTGCGACTGACACCACTCGTCACAGTCAAATTGCCTGGGCATTCATCTGCGATCGCCGACGCATTTAGACTCAGTAAGCGCACCGGGCGCCACTTGAGTTAAGGAATTGAATGGACGACATTCAGTTGATCGGAGTCAGGACGCCGGAGTTCCGCAAGATCTTCGATCGGATCAAAGTTGCCACTCGGCTTTCATCCGAGTTAAGCGCGTTCTGCATGGACGAAACGGAGTCAATCCAAAAGGCTTTCGAGGAGTTGATTGGCAAGCCTGTTGGCGACCGATTTACGCTCATACCACCCTTCTACGCGGATTACGGGCTGAACATAACTGTTGGCCAGGCCGTCTTCATCGGTTGCGGATGCTTGTTTACGGGCTTCGGAGCCATCAAGATCGCGGACGAGGTCATGATCGCACCGAAGGTAAACCTAATCACGGCGGGTCATCCAGTTGAACCGGACAAACGGAGGGAATACATCACCGTAGAGCCGATCACGATCGAAACCAATGTGTGGATAGGAACTGGCGCCACGATCTTGCCCGGCGTGAACATCGGAGCAGACGCCGTCGTCGCGGCCGGCGCAGTCGTGACGCATGACGTCCCTCCGGCAACTCTCGTGGCCGGCGTCCCAGCCCGGGTTATTCGGAACCTGTAACCACTGTCAGGAGTGCGGGCCGGTCCCCAAGCATTCTGTATCAACCTGAGTCTCCACTAGACGCCGAACCTTCTTAGCGTCGAGTCGACTGCGTCTAATGACGGATGGCCCTCTTCACTATCGCCAGGGCCGTACTCTCCATTAGATTGTGTACCTTGGCCCATCGACATCAACAAAACCCGATCCTTTGAGTCTGTTGACGGACGATTGTATAGTCGATATTGGTAACGATTGTGGTTCGAGACGCACCCTTTAGGTTGGGAGTGACGGGCACGAAGTGGTGTCCAGAAGGAGTGACAACATGGAGATCATCCGAAATCCCGACGGGAGCCTGGTGGTACCTATTCCAGAGGGGCGACATCACGACAGTGACGACGCAGTCGACGCTCCGACCCGTGACAGCGCTGACGTGGTCGCTGAACCGACCACTCGGTTGTTGCATCCCGGTGAAGGAGGCTATAGCGAAGCTCTTGCCGAATGGGATCTTCAACAAAATCCCGATCGCGACGCCGCCGTGTCGACCGCGAGCGGGCGGGAAGAAGCGATGAACGTCGTGCACACCCTCGCCGAGTCGCCCGACCATGACGTTGCTGGTGCGCTCAAAGACGTCAACGACTCCGAAGCGAGCGGCGAGGCGCTGCGACATGTGCTGATCGGGGGGACTCACTCGGTCGAGGCCTTCTCCGAAGAAGTGGCGGACGCCGAAGGGGGCGAACCACTCCCGGCCCACAAGATGACCAAGATCATTGGCGAAGTCTTAGCCGAGCTGGACAAGTAATCGGTCCGTCCTCGCGCGATCTGACACGGTGGCGCTCGGATCGTTGACTTCGAGAAGAGGCCGCAGAGGCGCCTACATTCAAAGAGTTGTCCCGAATGAATAGGGACTGGAGTGATCGTGGCCGCGTTCATGACTGTTCGGATGATCGCGCTCTTGTAAGGCCCGTCGTCACGTCTCCTTAGTGATGACCGACGTAGTGTTGCCACGGTCGAATCCTCCAGTCGGAGATCGTTGACGTCGGCCATGTTGTGTCGGGTCTCTGACACCAACCGTTTGGCGGTCGCAATCTGATTAAGGATGTTTACGACCTAACGTTGCTCACGTGAGCCACTTCACCCGAACCAGGATCGCTTTCGGTGCGGTAACTGTGGTGGCAATCCTTGTTGCTTACTGCCTTCCACTCGGTACCATCTCACGCGCTTATGCTTCGAGCGCACCGAAGGGCGCCACCACATTCTTTTCGGTGGCGAAGAAGATTAGTTTCGGCAACTACGGCCCAGACGCGAGCATTGTCGCCATTGACGGACAGTCAATTTTTCTGACCGGAACCTTCGAGCACGGAAAGAGCGCTCCGGCAACATTGGTCCGTGTCGACCGCCAAAGTTTCACGGTGACGCAACAGGCAACGCTTCCAAGCGTCACGAGTGTCGCCTATGGCGACAACGCACTCTGGTGGGCCACCGGTGCGCCGCTCGGCAACGCCGGCACCACATTGACTCCGGGCCATGGGCGATTACTACTCAAGGTGGACCCCACGAGCTTGAAGGTCTTGGCGCGCTTCATGCTTCCAGGGCCGACGCTCTTGGTCACGGTGGCCCAGGGCAAGGTCTGGGTTGCGACGTCGACAGCACTATTCCGTGTTAACCCGGAGACCGGTGCGATCATCGCGAGGGTCGCTCTCGGCCTTTTCCCGGTGGCACTAGCTCCGTCTTACAACAGTGCGTGGCTGTACGTACTGGGCTACTTACCCGGCGACCACTTGATACTGGCGGATTACTCGGCATCCTCTGGGCATCGCCTGAGCTCTCGTCAATATCCGAACTTCAGTGACGGGCCGCTCGCTGTGGTGCGTGGGGGTGTTTGGATTCCGGTCCAGAGCACCAAGACTCAGTCCACGACGGTGCGACTCTTCAAGGGTCGACGCTTCACTCCCAGCTCGTCGGTGGGAAAGTTCACATTTGACACCCAAGCGTATGTTGGAGGCAACATTCTGTGGCTGATCGACGCGGGCGGACGCGGGTCGACGGTGTGCGCCAATCCCGCCGACGGGATCATACGAGCCAAAGGAAACCCGGCCGGAGTTGAGTACGGAGCAATGGCGTTTGACGGGGGCAGTACGTACCTGCTGCGCAGCATTGGTACCAACGAATCGCTGCTCAAGATAGTTCCTTCGTCGGAATGCTCTCGATGAGACCGCGTTGACGGCATGCGATGATCTGTAAATCGCCAATTGGGACGGGTCATACCGCCATTAGAACTGTCGCGTCGGATCTCCGACGCTTGATCTACGCCGGATGGGTCTCGTCCCTCGAGTCAGGAGCGTCTTTCGTTTGACGAACACGAAGTTGTCGCGCGAGGTCTCGGCACTGTTGCTCGAGAGCCCTTACTGGTGCTGGCACCGTTGCCGTGCGTAGACGAATTGACCGGTTCAGGCCTTACAGTTCCAACTGCCCTTGACGTGGACTGTGCCCGTGGCGGCGCCCTCGTGAGCTCCGAGAGTGAGGTTGACCGTGCCGCTGTCACTCGTAATGGTCATCTTCCCACTGGTAGCAACCCAGGCAGTCAGGTTGCTCGTCTCCAGCACAAAGGAACTCTTGAGAAACTTGAACTTCATGTAGGTGCCCAGCTTGGTGACAAAGACACTGATTGACCAGGTCTTGTATTTCTTCGAGGATAGTGAGGTGGTAAATGAACTGAGCGTGACGCCATTAGCGCTGGCGTCGCATCCACTGTTAGGTCCGATCTTGAGCGTTCCCGTCAGTGCACCGGTGAAGACCAGAGCGTTGGTCGAACCAGACGCCGACGCGCCGGCGGCGGGAGCGTAAGCCAGGGCTAGGGCGAGTAGCGGGACCGCGCCAACAACTGCTCTTGCTGTCCTACGGTACCTAGCGCGGGAATCCTTGTCGCTAAGGAATGTCATCGTGCCTTCTCTCTCAAAGGTTGGTAGCCAATCGGAGATGGTGTTCGCGCTGAACACGCATCTAATCCCATGCTGTGCCATGCATCCCCAGAAGACGATCGGGACGAAAGTCACAGAACCAAGCGCAGTGGATGGTGGCAGTTGTGAACCCTTGGACGGCTAATCGGTCAGGAAATCAGCGAACCGAACCCGGGCCCAGGATCCGAAGCCAATTCGGATATCTCGAGGGCGCGATTACTTCAAACCACGCGAAGTGCGTGAACCGATTCGGGCGAATTCTCCAAGAGCGAAGGCCTTCGTCTGCGCTGCGATCTGCAGAACTGGCTTCACCTACGATGCGGGTGTGACGACAGAGCCCGAACGGAGCGATAAGCCCCGCCCATCCGTCTGGCACGTACTGATCGGCAGACCGCTGCGCACGAGCGATATGTCTCAAGAGCAGATCACCCCGGTGGAGGGACTCTCCGCGCTGTCGCTCGACGCGCTGACCTCGGTCGCTTACGGCCCTGAAGCCATCATCGTCGTGCTGGCCGTCGCCGGCGCGGGTTCGTTGCACCTCATCCTGCCGATCACGCTCGCCATCATGGCCCTCCTGGCGATCCTGGTCTTCTCGTATCGCCAGGTCATCGACGCCTATCCCGGAGGTGGTGGCGCCTACGCTGTGTCACGCGCGAACCTCGGGTCCGGCGCCAGTCTCGTCGCCGGGGCGGCGTTGATGGTCGACTACACGCTCACGGTGGCCGTTTCAATCGCCGCAGGAGTGGGGGCGCTCACCTCGGCGTTTCCGGGCTTGCGTTCGGGCACGGTTCCGATATGCCTCGCGATTCTCGCGCTCATCACGCTGCTCAACCTGCGCGGACTGGGGGCCAGTGCCCGGGCGTTTTTGCTGCCGACGCTGCTCTTCATCGTGGGCCTGCTGGCGATCATCGTTGTTGGGCTCTTTCATCCGCTGGGTCTGCACGAGACTCAGCCGGGCCGCTCGCTGATCTCGACCCATGGTTTGCAGGTCGTCTCGGTTCTGCTCATCCTGAAGGCGTTCTCGGCCGGCTGTAGCGCCCTTACGGGCGTGGAGGCGATCGCCAACGGTGTCCCGCTCTTCCGTCCGCCCCGGGCCAAGCGCGCCAAGCGCACCGAGATGATGCTGGGCCTGATACTCGGCGCGATGCTGCTGGGCCTGGCCGTCCTGGCCCGTCGCTGGCACGTCGGTCCTCGCTCGAACGAGACGGTCCTCAGCCAGATCATGGGCATGGCCGTGGGACGACATTGGGCGTACTACGTCGTGTCGCTGAGCATCACGGTCGTGCTCGCTCTTGCGGCGAACACCTCGTTCGGCGGACTGCCCATTCTGGCCAGCCTGCTCGCGCGCGACGATTACTTGCCCCACCTCTTTGGTCTGCGCGGCGACCGGCAGGTCTTCAACAATGGCATCTGGGTGCTGGCCGTCTTGTCGGGCGGCCTGTTGATCGCGGTCGGCGGAAACACCAATGAGATGATCCCGCTCTTCGCAATCGGTGTCTTCACCGGCTTCACGCTCTCGCAAAGCGGACTGGTCGTGCACTGGTGGCGCACGCGACCCGACCGCTGGCGCTATCGGGCCGTCGTGAACGGCGGCGGCGCGGTCGTGACGGCGCTCTCCACGCTGGTGTTCCTGATCTCGAAGTTCGAACAGGGTGCCTGGATCGTGGTCATCACGGTCCCGCTCTTCGTCCTGCTGTTCCTACGGATCCACGCCTACTACCAGCGAGCGGCGGTGGAGCTGGGCATCGGCAATCTGCCGGACAAGCCGGTCGGCAAACAGACACTCGTCATCGTCCCCGTGAGCAATATCTCCCAACTCACCCGGTTCGCCATCTGCGAAGCGCTGTCGCTCAGCGCGAACGTCATCGCGGTCACGGTGGCGACCGAACAAGCCGACGGAGAACCTGGGTACAGCGATGAGCTGCAGCGCGAGTGGTTGCAGTGGAACCCCGGGCCTGCACTCGAGATCCTGCACACGGAGTTCTCGTCAATCGTCGATCCAATCGTTGCATTTATCGACCAAGCGCGAGCGAAGGGCGACCGACAGATTGTCGTGCTCATTCCAATCGTCGTGCCGAGCCTCTGGCGTTACCGCCTCCTTCATAACCAACTTGACCTAGTGCTGAGCGCCGCGCTGCGCAAGCATGCCGACGTGGTCGTGGCCCGAGTTCAAATGCCGCTGGAGGTCTCGTCTCGATGAATCTGGCTGGGGAACACGCACCAAGTGAATCGGTCCCGGTATTCCGGGACGTCAGTTCTAATGGCACGAGGTTCACCGACACCTGGTTCGCGGGTTCGTGAGTACTTCAGGCTGAGCATTGTCAGCGGTCAAGTGCGTGGGCTGTCGTCGGCGGTGCCAGGGCAGTGACTGACGACGGATTCACGTACCGTTGAGCGGCGAGCTCGAGTGGCTCGCGGCCGAGGGGCGAAGTGTTCCTGGCAAACCAGCGCTGCGCCAGTCCTCTATTGAAGGTACTCTTCGACCACGACTTCGGGCCTGGTGGTTGCCTCATTTGGATCCTGACCAGCGGAACGTCGCGCTCGACGCTGGCGCAGTAAATCCCAACATTGATCAAGCTCAACTTCGATGGTATGAAGTCGAGCCAATTTGTCCTTGGACAATGCTTCGCCGGCGTGAGATTCCTCGAGCTCGAGTTCCTCGTTGGCGAGCTCCCCGATGTGTTGCAAGACCGTGTTGTCATCCATAGGCACTCCTCTTGACCCGGAAGACAAAGGTCTTCCGGGTCAACTGTAGGCCTCGGCGAACTGGTTGCCATGTGTGAGTGCAAGAACCGGGAACGGCGGACCGCAAGCTGGCGGACACTGCTCGTCGCTTGAAATGGAACTGCTCTCACGTGGGCCCCCGAGCCCGTCGTGAACTGGTCCACCCGGCACCGTGAGGTGTTGACCTATTGCTAGGTTCATTGAGTTTTTCGTCGTTGGCCCCTGGCCTTGACCTCACTTACGAGAGGGTCGGGTCGCGGCGACAAGAACGGAATGTCCCCGACTGGCGAACGCTTCGGTGCTTTGCACGCGAACGTAGACTCACCCGGGGTCGCTGGTACGTCCGTTTCCAGCGCATCGAGAAGACGCTTCGTACTTGAACATGTGTGGACACGTAATCAGGAGGGGCTTCAGCAGAGCCGATCACAATCGCGAGGCGTGCAGCGGTCTCGACGCTCGTGTCACGCCACGGTTCCGGTGAGGTTCCAACTACAATCCGGTCAGGAGCGAGATGACGTTCGTACCAGGATCGCCAAATGGTCGCGGTTCTAAATAAAGGAGACTGTCGTGCCCACAGTGACACCTGATAATTGGTTAGACCTTCCTCGCATCGTCGGTCCCAACATTGAGGGGAGGAGCGAGCGCCGCGTGAAGTCGGTGACCACGGCTCCGGCCGGCTTAGAGGGTGAAGGATTCCCGGTGCGGCGCGCCTTCGCCGGCATGAGTATGGCCGACCTGGATCCGTTTGTTCACATGGACCAGATGGGTGAAGTGGAGTACGCCCCCGGCGAGCCCAAGGGAACGCCCTGGCACCCGCACCGCGGTTTCGAAACGGTGACCTACATGATTGACGGAATCTTCCTGCACCAGGACTCCCACGGCGGCGGGGGAGTGATATCGGATGGCGACACCCAGTGGATGACCGCGGGAGGGGGGATCTTGCACATCGAGACCCCACCCGAACAGCTCGTGGTCTCGGGCGGACTGTTCCACGGTATTCAGCTTTGGGTGAACCTGCCCGCGAAGGACAAGATGATCGCTCCCGCGTACCAGGGACTTGAAGCCAGACAAGTGGTGCTGCTGTCCTCGCTCGATGCGGGTTCGCTGGTGCGAATCATTGCCGGCGACATCGACGATCATCGTGGCCCCGGTTCGACCCATACCCCCATGGCGCTGATGCACGCGTCCGTTTCGCCCGGGGCGGTTCTGGAACTGCCCTGGAACCCACATTTCAACGCGCTGGTCTACGTCCTCGCCGGATCCGGTCGTGTGGGTAGCGAGCTTCGTCCGGTGCACGCTGGGCAACTCGTGGCGTTCGGCCCCGGCGATTGGATTCGGGCCCAGGCCGACGACCGACAAGACTCTCGCACCGTCCATCTCGAACTCCTCGTCCTCGGCGGCCAGCCCATTCGTGAACCGGTAGAGCACTACGGGCCGTTCGTGATGAATACCCGTAGCGAAATCGTCCAGGCCCTGGAGGACTTTGAAGCTGGTCGTCTCGGTACCGTCCCGGCGAACGCGTTGATGCCTCACGTGCCCGACCCCAACCCGATTCGGGTCGAGCATACGGGAATTTGATCCGTCAAGTGCTCGATGGCCGACTCGAGCAACGGCTGGGAAACACCGTCGTAATGGAAGATCCTTGCCACGGGCTTCGTCGTTGGTCACGCTGCCACGTGCGGGACTGAACTAGGCGCGCCGCGGCGCCCATCGGAATCGGCGCAGGGCGATGATGATCGCTGCGGCGCCCCAGATTCCCACGATCAAGAGGTCGTGCCAGGCCCAGGGCGAGACGTCGGGTCGCAGTTCGAACGGTGCCTCGACGGCGAAGATGAAATGTCGCACGGGAAAGTAGTTCGAAAACTTCGCGAGGCCAGAATGTGGTTGCAGCGGGAACCAAAGGCCGGAGAGGAAGAGCAATACGAAGAAGACAATGCTGGTCACGGGACCGGCAGTTTCCTGGTTCGGGATGGCGGTGCTCATGGCAACCCCCATCGCGACGAAACTGACGATACCTACGAGCAGCACGACGACAAACGGAGCCCACGCCCGGGGGAGATTGACGCCGTAGCCATTGCGTCCAATCGCCAACAGCAAGACCACCTGGACGAGCGCCACGACCGTCGTGCTGATGAAGATCGACGTCAGTAACGCCCACGTCGGCAGCGGGCTCAAGCGCAGCCTCTTGAGTAGGCCCGTCTCGCGACGTACCACCAGATTGATGGCGAGCGTCGTGAAGCACGCGGACATCACGCCGTAGGCGACGAATCCGGGAACGTAGTACTGCACAAGTTCCATGTTGCCGAGATAGGGGATGCGCGAGGTTCCGGCGTCCGCGCCCAACATGACCAGGAAGACCACTGAAAACCCGACCGTGAATATGGCGCCCACCCGATTCAACCAGAACGCAAGCTGCTCATACTTGACCTGATGTCCGACCAGTCGGAGATCATCTTTCGCACGGGAGCGACCAGATTGTTGGAGTTCGAACTGGCTCACGTGACTGCTCCGTAACTCTCGTCTGGCGTTTGACGAGTCAAAGAGAGGTAGATATCCTCCAACGATTCTCTGGTGACGCTCAATCCAGCGAGGGCCACCTTTCGCTCCAGGGCCCAGGTCGTGAGTTGGCAAAGGACTACCAGCTCGTCGTCGGTCCTGATCTCCGCGATGACTCCATCCAGTGCTGATGGCGCCACCGGAAGTTCCGAAACCGCGACGCCGTGGGGAAGCGTGAAACGAATCGTGACCTGACCCTTGTCGCGACCTCCAAGGGTCGCGGTGGAACCGGACGCCACGATGTGGCCCCGCGCCAGTACGGCGACACGTTGGGCCAGGGCCTCGACTTCATCCATGTAGTGGCTCGAGAGCAGCACGGTCGTTCCTTCGGACGAAAGTGTGCGTATCAACTCCCACGTGGTGCGTCTCGCGGCTGGATCAAGACCAGTGGTGGGTTCATCAAGAAAGAGAAGTTCGGGGTTTCCAATAATCCCGAGACCGACATCGAGCCGGCGCTGCTGGCCACCCGAGAGTTTCTTGACCCTGGCATCGGCCTTCTCGCTCAGCCCCACCAAATCGATCACTTCGTCAATTGGTCGCGGGTTTGGGTAGAAGCCCGCGTTTCGCTCGAGGACCTGGCGGACCGTGAAGAACGATTCAACCGCCAGTTCCTGCAGCACCACACCAATTCGCGTGCGCAACCAGCGCTGCTGGTGGCGTTGGCCGGGATCGACCCCGAGCACGCTCACTTCGCCGCTGTCGCGACGCAGGAACCCTTCGAGGATTTCGATCGACGTCGTCTTGCCGGCGCCGTTTGGTCCAAGCAGGGCAAAGACTTCGCCACCCTCGACCTCGAAACTCACGTCGTCGACGGCTCGGAGCGCTCCGTAGGACTTGCGGAGGTTCTCCACACGTATGGCGGGCATCATCTACTTTCGAGATCAAGGGGAAAGCCTGTGCAGCGAAGGTCGGATTGATACGAACAATATCAGTGGCTGTCGACTTTCAAGTAGTCAACATGGTTCGCGCCAGGAACTTAGGTATGAAAACGCTAGTCGTTCGTCCTCGGGCGACTCGAAGGCGCGGCGTGGACGAACCGGGTACGACACGCATCGAGTACCGGCGTGGCCCTCGCTATCGGGCGTGGGACGTGGTGTCGAGAATGTTTGATCGGATACGGCTCAACGCGGGCATGGCAGCGCGTGTCATGAGCGGACGGTGCTCGTCGGAACTGCGCACGAGGGGTCTCTCGGGGTAACGCCTGCGGTCATTGGCCGTCAACCTCTTGAATGATGTGGAGAGCTCATACCAAATCGATGACGACCGACATAGATTCCAACCACATCCCCAGCCAAGGTACAACTTTCGACCGAGAATCTCCCAGCGAGTGACCGATGCCCCCGCGTGGTGTTCCAAGACGAGTCAGCACGGTCTCTCTGGTACAACGATTCGATTTGAGGTCGAACTGGGCCGGGGTCATCAGCTCGAAGTGGACACCACGTCACTGCGGAAGAGCGTCCTACGCGAAGGAGAAGAACCACCAGTACCAACTGTTCCAGTTTCTTCGGTCCACGAAGGTCTACTAGGGGAGTGGGGGAGGTTCCTGTTCCTTGGTCCGTCGCCCGAGACAACGCAGAATGAATCTCCCGAACCTTCCAACATTCGTACTGCGCCCGTGGGCCGTCGAATGGCCGAGTCGTGTGCCTGAGACACCGCCGCTGCTTTCAGCGAGTCCCGCGAGCTGAATGTTGTTGACCTCCTCGTACTTCGGCACCTTAGCGAGTCGATGACGTGGCTTCCTTGGTTTATTTCCGGCTGTTCCCATGGACTCATTGTTCCACACGCCTTCGGCAAACAGTTGGTGATGGAGTCCGGCAAATTTCAGACGTCGCGCGCACTGTAAAGGCGTGGCGTCACTCTGGCTTTTTGGACGGGAACGGCGGGATGTCCGGATGGTGCTCGATGATGTGGTCGAGTTTGGCGTGAAGTTCAGCGGTGCCGGCACTGATGTGGCGCTTGACGAACGCCTCGACTCCTCTGCGCATCGGTGGATAGAAAATCGTCGTGGCGATTGCGGCCAGAATCACCCAAATCAGCGTTGCTACCACGTCGCCAGGTATGCCACCCGAGCCGCCGGCCGGCCACACCCAGCGGTCCAAGAACGTGGTGGCGATCATCCGACTCCCTTGTTCAGGTGTTCGTGCATCTCCGGGTGCAGCCTCTTGTGCTGTTCCTTCAGCGCTTCGTGTTGGTCGCTGGTCGTGTGCTTATGGCACGTCTCGTAGTGTGTTCCCTCGACACGACCGAGACCGCCCTTCAGCGCTGGTCGCCAGCACGACTGGCACTTGTGTCGATGGTAAAGGCCGATGATGCTCACAAAGATTGCGCCCTCGGTAAAATCGGCGCCGAAACCACTCCAAAACGCATACCACTTACCGGCCTCGTTATCCGTGCCGGTGACCTGCAGCAACCAGTGCCAGATTGCGATCACGAGAACCCTTGGTCCGGCCGAAGGAGGGGTGACATGATGCCTAGTGTAAGGCCTTGGGCAATAAGTAGCGCGACTTTGGCGGTGACGAGTTCGCGGAACTCGCACGCTCCCAGCGCCGCAGAGCCGGGTGCCGTGTCCCCCGTAAAAGATAGGTGGGGAAGGTCTGGCCTTCGAGCACCGGTCGTCACCCGTCGAGATCGCGGTGTGCTGGAATCCGTCACTTGATTTGCCCCTTTGCCCGCCGGGCCCGGCAGTCCGATGTGGTGTCGTGCTTATCAATACTGCGCCAGCGTCGGAGATGTCCAGGGACTTTTTAAATGAGGTGGCTTGGCCGTGATCGTCTCAGGCAACGGCCTTGCGATAAAGGTTCAGCGAGACGAAAAAGAACACGATGAATATCCCTACGCACCATGCGACGGCCTGCCACAGGTTATGAAACACCGGCCCGCCTTCGAAAAGGGCCCGCACCGAGTTGATCACCAACGTGGCTGGCTGATTACGGGCAAACGATTGGAGCCAGCCCGGCATGGTGGCGACTGGAACGAGGGCCGAACTCGCAAAGAACAGAATGAACATCGGCAGGATTGCGGCCAACTGAGCAGTCTGGGGGTCCTTCACCGCCAAGCCCACCGCCGCGTAGACCCAGGTGAAGGAGTAGCCGAAGAGGATGATCAAACCGACGCCGCCGAGACACGCACCGACACTGTTATGGAAACGAAAACCCGCGAGTACTCCGACGCCGATGATGAAAATGAGCGCGAACAGACTGCGACAGAGGTCCGCCAACGTTCGTCCAGCCAGGAAGGCCGAGCGAGCCATGGGGAGACTGCGAAAGCGGTCGATCATCCCCATCTGAAGGTCCTGGGCCAGCGCCAGCGCCGTCGTCATCCCGCCGAGCAGCACCGCCTCGAGGAATATCCCGGGTATGACAAAATCGACGTAGTTCACGCCGGGGATCCGAATGGCTCCCCCCAGCACGTAGCGAAAGAGCAGAAGAACTATGACCGGCTGGACAATGGTCATAAACAAGAGTTGGGGAGTGCGAATGATTCGAAGCAGGTTGCGCTTCGTGATGCCCTTCAGATCTCGCAAGGCGAGTCGCGGGGTCAGCGCAATGGGCTGGGAGAGGAGTCGCTCGTGCGCGAGGTCAGTCATGAGTTCCTCGAGTCGGTGGCGTTTCGGGCTTCGCTGTTGACTGTGCTGAACCTTCTCCCGTCAGCGACAAGAACACCTCATCGAGCGACGGACGGCGGATGCCGAGATCAACGAGGTCAATGCCGCCGTCATCGAGCGCACGTCCCGCGGCAATGAGTGCCTTGACGCCGTCTTGAATCGGAATGTTGAACTGGTCGAGATCGTGATTGAGTCGCGGGGGAGCGGTCCCGAACTCCGTTACGAGATCCGCCGCTCGCTCAAGATCAGCGTGCTTCGCCACGCGAACCTCCAACACGTCACCGCCGAGCTCTTCCTTCAGTTGATCGGCGGTACCTTGGGCGACGACGCGCCCCGCGTTGAGGACAATGATGTCGTTGGCCAGGTGCTCCGCCTCTTCCATGTACTGGGTCGTGAGCAGGACCGTCGCTCCATCGGCGACCAGGTCTTTAATGAACTGCCACAGGTCGTTTCTCGTCCGCGGATCGAGCCCCGTGGTTGGTTCGTCGAGAAAGAGCACGGGCGATTGGCCGATCAAGCTCGCGGCGAGATCGAGTCGTCGCCTCATCCCGCCCGAGTAGGTCTTCACCTGCTGGTCGCCAGCATCGGTGAGCGACATTCGTTCGAGTGCGGCCTGGGCGCGACGTTGGTACTCACGCTTGTCGAGGTGGTAGAGAATGCCGATGAGCTCAAGGTTTTCTCTCCCGGTCAGGAGTTCATCGACCGAGGCGTATTGACCCGCGAGTCCAATAAGCGAGCGAACCTTCTTCGCGTCACCCTGCACGTCCAAGCCGGCAATTCGCGCGTGGCCGCGGTCGGGCGTTAACAGCGTTGAAAGGATGCGGATGAGTGTCGTCTTTCCCGCACCGTTGGGACCCAGCAGGGCCAACACCTCTCCCGCCTCGATATTGAATGACACGTCATCGAGGGCCATCTTCGTGGCGAAGTGCTTGGTAATGCTCTCAACTTCGACGGCGAGTGGCACGGTTATTGACCTTTTTACGGAACTACATGGTTCCGTAATTGTAGCTCGGTTTCGCGGCCAGATCGCGCGGAGGATCCGTTAATCGTCGGTTCGACCGAGGGCCAGTGGAATGACCACGTCGTTGACGACTCGACGAACGTGGGTTCTGTTGATTGGTCGACCGAGCGCCATGAACAAGATATTGAGTCCCATGATCATGTCGGGGACCAAACTCAAGTCGCGGGTTGCGGGTACCTCGCCTCGCGCAACGGCTCGCGCGAACAACTCCGAGAGAACTTCTCGCGGTCGCTCCATCATGTTCGAGTTGATCGCGCTCGCCAGCTTTTCGTCGCTTCTCGCCGTCGTCACCAGACCCAAGATCACATCAATCATCTCCTGGTCGCCATCGCCGAACTCGGGCATCGCGTCCACCAGCGCATTGAGATCGCCTCGAAGCGATCCGGTGTCGCGAGACACCACCGGCGCCCTGGTCTCGCGCCACGAGATGACGGCGTCGACCACCAGCGCGGCTTTGGACGGCCATCTGCGATAAATCGCTCCCTTGCCCGCGTGCGCGTGCGTAGCGACTGCGTCCATGGTGAGCCGGTCGTAGCCCCGTTCCGCCAGTACCTCCAAGACCGCGTTCAAAATTGCCGCGTCGCGGGTGGGATCGAGATGGCGCCCTCTCCGGTTCGTTTGAGCGGATTTTGAAGCTTCACTCTGGGGGAGCGTCATAAGTACCCAATATACGAAAGCGTGAGTCAGTGCGTACTGGCACTGGAGATTGGGCCTCTCGAGCGAGCAAGGCGCCGCAGGTTTGACTCGGCCCGTGCTTTCTTAGCGGCGTTCGCTGGTTTTTGCGAGGCCGCGATTAGAATTGAACGGTGCCTAACGGAGATGATCGCAGTAATCGAGAGACTTCTCATCGCCGGCTCGCCAATCATGACCGGTTGGAACGGCTGGGTGCGGCGGTAAATCACAAGGTGGGCGGAGGCGCGCATCGTTCGCCGCAGCGTTCTCGGCGCACGTGGATCCGTCGCCTTGTCATCGCCGTTGGCCTCGTCATCGTGCTGGTGGTTGGTGGCGTGATCGGGGACTACTACTACCTCGGGTCCCTCGTCCATCGTCAGGACGTCAAGAATCTTCAATCGGGTGGCACCACGGAGAATATTCTGCTGATCGGCTCGACCACCCGCTGCGGCCTGAAGGTTCAAAACGTGGCCTACGGGCTCTGCTCCCAAGGCGTCACCGGCGTGAACAGCGACATCGACATGATCCTTCACCTCGATCCCAGCACTGGTGCAGTCTCGCTGTTGTCCATTCCCCGTGACCTCTTCGTGCCCAACGCGCGAGCCGCCGGAGCGAACAAGATCGACGCCGCGCTCTACGAAGGGCCGAGCCAGCTCGTGGCCGCGATCGAAGAAGACTTCGCCATTCCGATAAACCACTACATCGAGCTGAACTTCGATTCGTTCGCGAGCGTGGTCGACGCTCTCGGCGGGGTCAAGATGTACTTTCCCGTTCCCATCTACGACAAGGAGTCCGGTCTCAATATCGAGCGGTCGGGCTGCTATCTGTTGAACGGCGTTCGCGCCCTCGAGCTCGTGCGGGCACGACACCTGCAGATTCAACCCACTCCATCGAACCACGAGCCCTCGACGTGGCCGCAAGAGGCGCTTTCGGACCTGGCGCGAATTCGTCGGACCCACGAGTTCCTTCGCGTGCTGGCGGCGAAGGTCTCGGCCCGCGGGATTGGCAACCCGCTCACCGACCAGAGCATCGCGACCGCGGTGCTGCCAGACCTCACCGTCGACAACGGGTTCAGCGAATCGACGATGGTCAGCCTCGCGAAGAGCTTCGCCCACACGAACATCGCCAAGGTCCTGCAGTACACGTATCCAATCGTGTCCGTGGAAACGGGCTCGTACCTGTACCAGGGTTACTACTACGGCGACGTGGAGTTTCCGGTGCAGCCGAGCGGCGTGCAGACCATTGATCAGATCCTCGGGGTGTCGAGGTCGACCAACGCATTTACCGGCGACCCGCTTCCCGCGCCCTCGAGCTTCACAATTTCCATTGTGAACGCGACGGGGGTCGCCAATCAGGCGGCCGTCACCGCCAGGGAACTCGGAGCCCAAGGCTTCAAGGTGAAGGGCACCGGCAACATGACGCCGGTGGGAACGGTCGGCGAAACGGTTGTCTGGTACGGCGGCGCGCGGCCCCCGACCCATGGCAACTGGACGAGCCCGAGCCTGGCCGCGGCCCAAGCGGTGTTCGCGAAGTTGCAGGGTCCCGCGATGCTCGGCTACGACCCCGCTGAGGTGACGTCCGGAGCGCTCGTGACCGTGCAGACCGGCACGGGTCTCACCGTGGCGACGGCGGCCAAGGCCACTTCAACTTCCACGAAGCACAAGAGTTCCTCGACGACCGCCTCCACGAAGCACAAGAGTTCCTCGAGCGCGGGAGTCTCTACCACCACGGTCTACGACCCGCCGGGGATCAAGACGAATAACTCCTTCAGCGCGCCCAGCCTCGTGAATCAGGCGCTCGAGCCGTACGACCCGAGAGCCTGCAACGCCGCGGGGACCGGTCCGGCCACGACCACCACACTCAAGTAAGGTTGGCATGGAGAGATCGAGTCATTAGAGGAGTGGAAAAGCCGATGACCGTCGCAAAGACCTCCCACACGTGGCCCAAAGTCACCAACGCCACGGAGATCGACTCGTGGCTCATCGACATGGACGGTGTGCTCGTTCGAGAGAACCACCCCATCGAAGGTGCGAACCGGTTCCTCGAGTTGCTGCGTAGCACCAACACGCCCTTTCTTGTACTCACCAATAACTCGATGTTCACCCGTCGCGACCTCAGCGCCCGTCTGAAGTGGAGCGGGATTGACGTCCCCGAAGACCACATCTGGACATCGGCCCTCGCCACGGCGGTCTTCCTCGACGCCCAGCGCCCCAAAGGATCGGCGTTCGTCATAGGCGAAGTCGGCCTCACGACCGCTCTTCACGAAGTGGGTTACACCCTTTCGGAAAACGATCCCGACTACGTCGTGATTGGTGAGACCCGCAACTACAGCTTCGAAGTGATTACGAAGGCCATTCGCCTGGTGGGAGAGGGGACACGCTTCATTGCGACCAACCCGGATCCCACGGGACCGAGCGTCGACGGACCGCTCCCCGCCACGGGTGCGGTGGCGGCCCTGATCAGCAAGGCTACGGGCAAAGAGCCCTATTTCGTGGGAAAGCCGAATCCGCTGATGATTCGCTCGGCGTTGCGCGAGCTGAGCGCCCACTCGGAGACCACGGCAATGGTGGGTGACCGCATGGACACCGACGTCGTCGCGGGACTCGAGGCGGGGCTGCACACGGTGCTTGTTCTCTCGGGAGTCTCTGATGCCAACGCGGCCGACCAGTTCCCCTTTAAGCCATCGCGCGTGGTCTCGTCCGTTGACGTGCTGGCGAATGAGCTCCAAGAAAAAGTCTCATCAATCGGTGCGTCATCTTCGAGCGCGTGAGAAGAAGACAACAACGCGAGTGCATCTTTGCTCCGGTCGAATCTCACCAACACTGAGCCGACCAGTACAACCAATGACGGCGCAGATCAACGAGGACGTTCGTGACCGTTGTCTCCGGCGCTTGAACGAAACTCTGTCCACCCGATAGTCAAACTCGTCACGTAACATTTATGTCCAAAGTAGGTCTCAGACTTTTCAGCTATTCGTGTTAGAAAGTTCGATGGACAACAATCGAATCCCAGGCTCGAGGCTCCCGTTGATGAAAATGGGGTCATCGAATAGTGGGCGATTTCGTCGTCCCGCGGCTGTGGTCGCTTTCGCTCTTACGTGCGCCGTCACAAGCCTTCTTTTCGTATCGGCGGCCCAAGCCGATGGTACTTGGGGCACCGCGGTTGAAGTCCCGGGCTTCGCTTCAGTGAGCACGGGAGCTGGTGCGGTAGTGAACACGATTTCGTGCAGTTCTGACGGCAACTGTGGCGCAATTGGTGAGTACACCGACGCGTCGAACTACACGCAGGCGTACGTTGCCAATGAGACCAACGGGAACTGGGGTAACGCCATCGAGGTCCCCGGCATTGCTGCCCTCAACTGGGGCGGCGCGGTGGCCGACCTTCTCGTGATCTCGTGCGCCTCAACTGGTAACTGCTCTGCTGGCGGCACGTACACCGACTTGGCAAAGAATACCCAGGCGTTCGTCGTGAATGAGACGAACGGAATGTGGGGTACCGCCATCGAGGTCCCCGGTTACGCGGCCCTCAATTCAGGCGGAACGAATAGTCAACTTTATGCACTCTCGTGCAGCTCGCCTGGCAACTGCGCTGCGGGTGGTGCTTACCAGGACACGTCAACGCACCTTCAGTCGTTCGTCGTGAACGAGACGAACGGAACGTGGGGTACCGCCATCGAGGTCCCCGGCACCGCCGCGCTCAACGCGGACGGTGGGGCAATTATGACATCAATCGCCTGCAGTTCAACGGGCAACTGCGCGGGCGCTGGTGTCTACGCCGACTCGTCGGCGAATATCCAAACCTATGTGGTGAACGAGACGAACGGTACGTGGGGAACCGCGGTTGAGATGCCGGGACTCGCAGCACTCAACTCCGGTGGATACGGGCTTCCCGTTCAGATTTCTTGCAGTTCCGCGGGAAACTGCGGCGTCGGTGGTTCGTACACCGACAGCTCGAACAATACGCAGGCGTTCGTCGAGAACGAAACGAACGGTACGTGGGGCGGTGCCATCGAGATTCCAGGAACCGTTCAACTCAATGCGGGTGGAGCGGCCATCGTCTTCTCGATCGACTGTAATTCGTCGGGTGGCTGCAGCGCGGGCGGCTACTACACCGACAGTTCGAACAACGACCAGGCGTTCGTCGAGAACGAAACGAGCGGCATATGGGGAACGGCTGTTGAAGTCTCCGGCACGGCTGCGCTCAACATCGGCGGGAGTGCGGGCGTGCTCGCTCTGGCGTGCGGATCGGTTGGTAACTGCAGCGCGGGTGGCAACTACACCGACTCCCTGGGCAACTCCCAAGGTTTTGTGGTGAACGAAACAGACGGCACGTGGGGCGTCGCCACCGAGATTGCGGGCTTGGGGACCCTGAACGCCGGCCAAGATGCATCGGTGTCGGGGATCTCGTGCAACGTGGACGGCAGCTGCAGCGCTGGCGGCTACTACACCGACGTATCCACGAATCCCCAGGGCTTCTTCGTGAGCGCCGTCGCTGACATCTTTGTGCCCGGTTCACCGAGCATCAAGGCAACATCACCGTCCAAAGGTGTTGTCGCCGTGTCAGTGACCGGGGCTGGCGCGAACGGGGGAAGTCCGATCACCGGCTACCAGTATTCGCTTAATGGGAAAGCTTGGAAGAATGCTCCCTCCGGCGCATCTCGAACTGTTCGACTGAGTCACCTCGCGCCGGGCAGGATTTACCACGTCAAACTGCGGGCACGTAACGCTATCGGAACTGGTGCTTCCTCACGCACGAAGAGCGTGAAGGTCAAGTAACACAACTCCGTACGTCGTGCGACGCGCTTCGCGTGGCACCACGTACGAATTGTCTGGCGATGACATTCGCGAAGGCCGTAGGCTCATTTCGTCGTGACCGACATTCTGGTAGTCCGTCACGCACGAAAGACCCCGGAAGAGATGCGTGACGACGCCGAGTTAACGGTAGTGGCGACGGCGCTTGCGGGGACTGTCGAGTACCGAAGGCGACCATCCGGCGTCTGATGGGTTGAGGTTCGTGCCCGGCGGTACTATCTCGTCAATCCGGTCGAGCACTGCTGCGTCGAGTCGGATGTCGGGCGCTGAAAGCTGCGACTCGAGTTGCTCCATGGTGCGCGGACCAATGATGGCGGCGCTGATGGCCGGGTGCTCGAGGACGAACGCGAGGGACAGTTCAATCAGTGAAAGTCCGGCGGCTTGGGCGACCACGGCAAGCTCGGTGACGATCTCGAGTTTGCGTTGGTTCCCCGGTAGGTTCAGGTCGTAGCGGGCGGGCATGCGCTGCGCGCGATTGCTGACGTTCTCCTTGCCCTCGCCGAAACGTCCGGACAGCCAACCACCGGCGAGCGGACTCCACGGGATGACCCCCATGCCGTAGCTCTGGGCGGTCGGTAAGACGTCGCGCTCGATGCCGCGCACGAGTATCGAGTACGGGGGCTGCTCGGTGCGGAACCTCTCGCGCCCCCTCTTCTCGGCGACCCACTGGGCCTCGACGATCTGCGCGGCGGGAAAGGTCGAACTTCCGAACGATCGGATCTTGCCGGCGTGAACGAGGTCGCTCAGTGCGCCGAGGGTCTCGTCGATGTCGACGCCTTCATCGGGACGGTGGATCTGGTAGAGGTCAATATAGTCAACACCCAGGCGGCGAAGGCTGTTGTCGCACTCGGCGATGATCCAGCGACGCGAGTTGCCCTGGGAGTTCGGGTCGTCGCCCATTTGGGCGTGCACCTTGGTCGCGAGCACGACTCGTGATCGGTCAATCGAGGAGAGCGCCTTTCCGACGATGACCTCGGACTCACCTTGTGAGTAGACGTCGGCGGTGTCAATGAAGTTGATGCCCGCGTCGAGGGCCCGGTGGATGATGCGGATCGACTCGTCGTGATCGGGGTTACCCCACGCGCCGAACATCATCGCTCCCAAGCAAAGGGGACTTACTTTTATTCCGGTACGACCAAGGTTATGAAGGTCCATAGGCCCACCATATTGGGCCGGTCACGTTTTCGTGTCGGTGCACGCCAATTACCAGCGCAAGGCGAAGAAAGTGAAGAAACCCATGGCGGAGGCAAGCAGGACGAGAAGGCGCTTCGGCCTTCGAAAACTACTGGACCGTAACCAGGGTTCCGATGGGGGTGTGGCCCCAGACTATGGCGGCGTGCGCGTAGGTCATCTCCACGCAGCCCAAACTCTGGGGATAGCCGTACTGGGATCGAAGGAAGCCGTGCAGCGCGTCGCCTCCGTGGAAGTACGAGACCCAGGGGATACCGGTGTCGCGGTAGGTCTGGCCGTCGGGCAAGGTCCCCGACATGGTGGTCGTGGTGAACCGCGAGTACACGGGGAAGGTCCCGTTGCCAGTCGGCGCGGCGGTGATGCCGGTATTTACGTCCGTCTGGAAAATCACCTTGCCGTTGATGTACAGCGTCGCGGTTTCGGGAAGGTTTTTGTTGACGTCGACGTAACTGTAATTCGTGGGGTCGAAGCGCTTCTGGATGGCGGCGCCGACGAGGGCGTGCCACGTCAACGTGTCCATTGCGCCAGTGGTGGTGAGGTCGTGGTCGGACTGGAAGCTCATCAGCGCGCCCTCAACGATCACGTTGTCGGTCCCTACGCTCCACAACGGCTTCAGTGTGCTTGGTAGTGACGCAAATCGCCACACGAAAGTTCCCTTCACTATTGAAGGCGATGTGGAGCCGGACTTTGCGATCGAATGAACCTTCGATGTCGTCGGCAACGTGGTGATGGTAGTCGACGTCGTTGTTGAGGTCGGAGTGGTGGTCGACGTGGACGACGGAGTCGTCGTTGTCGTTGTTGAGGTCGACGTGGTGGTGGTCGACGTGGTGGTGGTCGACGTTGTCGTGGGCCTGGAGCCGGCTGGCTGGAAAGACAAGGGCAAGTAACGCAGCGTTGCGAGGAGCTGATCTTCCAGCCTCACGGAGAAGGGGACCTTGTCAACCCGGCTCGCGAGAGAGATGAGTGGCGTCGGACCTGAGGATTGGTGAGAAGCGGCTCGAACGGGCGAGGAGGTGCTCAACGCTTGCGCTTGGGTCGTCAGCAACTGCGCTCCGAGTATCACTGAGCCAGCCAACGAACAGAAGAGGATAGCACGTTGGTTAAATTTCACCAAGGAATCCTACTGTTTAATTAGTAATGTGAATCCCTACTTCGGGCGTTTAACGAACTTCTTATGGAGCAGCGCCACTCTCGCCGATGACAAATGGAGGCGGCTGTTGGCGTGAGATCATGAAAGTACTGAAGTGGACCCCGGAAACTGGACACCGACTTAAGGTTGAGCACTGACGCATCCTGGAGGTGCTCGTGACAACCAGAAGGAACAAGTTCAAGCCCGATTTTAAGGCGAAGGTGGCGCTCGAAGCTTTGAAGGGCGACAAGTCAACGGCCGAGCTAGCCCAGATCTTTGGCGTGCACCCCGCACAGATCTCGGCGTGGAAGAAGCAACTGCTCGAGTCGGCCGGCAGCGTCTTCGAGGGCAAGCGGCCCGCCAAGTCCGACGCGGTCGACATCGACGAGCTCTACAAGAAGATCGGAAAGCTTGAGATGGAGCGTGATTTTTTAGCGACACGGCCCGGGGTCAGTGGTCTCCTGAACAGAGACGACAGATGATCGATTCCGACCTCGTGTTGCCCGTCACGGACCAGTGCCGGCTCCTTTCTCTGGCGCGCTCGACCTACTACTACGAGGGCGCCAGCGAGACCCCCGAGAACCTGGCGTTGATGGAGATCATCGACCGGCTCTACCTGGCCCACCCCGAGAACGGTTCACGCATGATGGTGAAGGTCTTGAAGCGCACGGGCCACGTGGTCAACCGCAAGCGGGTCCAGCGCCTGATGGCCCTCATGGGCATTCGCTCGCTCGCGCCCCAGAAGAAGACCACGATCCCTCACCCCGACCACTACAAATACCCCTACCTGTTGCGCGGGCTCAGTATCAACCGGCCGAACCATGTGTGGTGCGCCGACATCACCTACGTCCCGTTCAAGAAAGGTTTCCTTTACCTGGTCGCGGTGATGGACTGGCACTCGCGCAAGGTGCTCTCGTGGCGTCTGTCCAACACCATGACGGTCGACTTCTGCGTGGCCGCGCTCGACGAGGCCCTCGCCCTCTACGGCACGCCGGAGATCTTCAACACGGATCAAGGATCTCAGTTCACCGCGAACCCGTTCATCCAGGTGCTGCTCGACGCCAAGGTCGCCATCTCGATGGACGGTGTCGGAAGAGCGATCGACAACGTGTTCATCGAGCGACTGTGGCGGACGATCAAATACGACCATATCTACCTGAACCCCGCCGAGAGCGGCAACGCCCTGCGCAACGGGCTCGAGACGTTCATCGATTACTACAACGAGGACCGGCCGCACAGCGCACTCGACGACGCAACGCCCGACGAGGTCTACTATCGATCAAGGCTTCAACAGCGAGCCGCCTAACTCGCTGCAACCAACCCGCTCAACTCTTAAGACGGTCAACAGGCTGTCCAAGGATTGGGGTCCACTTCACTGTTCGTCACCAAGTGTTGCGCTCGCCCCTTGAAACCGCCAGACCTATCGCGTTGCGCAACATGGATCACAAATACAAATAGACCTCGTTTCGAAATCGTGTCCAAATGCAATTACTTCGGTTTCGTTCAGAAGTACCGCGACCGTTGGGTCCACGAGCGTGAACGTTCACCTACTTACAGTGGGCCGCCGAGGTCTCGATCCGGTACCCTGGGATTAAAGGAAGTTCGCTAACCGTTGTTGTGTGTAGGTCTCGTCGCGTGGTGTTGGAGAAATATGAGGCCGAGAACGAGGCATGTTCTGAAGGTCATTGCTAGCTCCTCCAGCACAGATCTCCATCCAATTGTTCAGCGCACGGGTTCGCGTCGGGCCTGCGACGCGGACAAGGAGGATTATCGGACCTCGTTACCTCAAGTGAGTGTGTGATGATCGATGGCTCTGGACCAGCTCCGTGGTAGAGCCGACGTACAACGGCGTCGCGGTCGCAGCGCTCACCCTAAACGGGATTGGTCACCGAGAACCCGCATCGTCGAGGTGAGGGTTTGGCGCACGGCAGAGTTGGTCTTGCTCGGCGTTAAGGAATTATGACGAGCCACGAGCGATTTTTAAGGATCTATTCGTAAATGTCCCGCGAGAATTGAGAGGTAACTGAAATCCCTGTAGGAGGGAAAGATGAGTATCGAAAGTGCATTCCACATCACGAACCGCGGCCACAAGCGCGAGGAGCTGAGCGTAGGTCTCTACGAGCGCCGGGCGGAGAAGAGAGTTGCGTTCAACCAGAAAATGGACGCGATTGCGAACCCGGCGACTGCGAAGGTCGACATTACGGTATCTCAGGAACGGCGCGCAGCTCGCGTTCCGCTGTGGGTCCACGCAGGCGCCACAGTACGTGGTGCTTCCCTGGACAACAAGCTCGCCGAGGGGCATGCCCCAGACACCAGTCCTCTGCTGGCCGCACGGGCCCAATTGCTGGTTTCACTGACAAAGCGCCGGGCGCTGGCTGCCAACTGGCTTGCCCTTCTCGTCGAGGCACGAGGGCCGGTTAAGTTTCTCAACCCAAGCGTTCCGCTCGTTCGAGGCCGGATAATCGCCGCGCAAGCGCAGATAGAGGCGCTGGCAGAAGCCCTGCTGGCTCCGACGCAAACCTCGCGTGGCGTCGCGATGGCCAGTTCATTGCTGAGCGATGGCTCGGGTCCGATCTACAACAGCGCCTGTTCGACCGATCTTGGATTGGCGCTGCGTGAAGTAATCGCACGGCTTGATCCGCTGGCCGCATAGGGCCGGTGGAATCAATGGGGAAGTAGGCCTCGATTCGCCGCACATGTTGTGTTCCATCGAGGCCATCTCTCGGTCCTGGCTCGAAGTCGACGCCGCTGAAGGCCTGGGTGTGCCCCCCCCACCCAGGCCTTCAGCGGCCTTTGTTTCGCCCTTGGCCGGCCAACCTTCTAAGTGGCCACTTGGCCTTCGCACTGATGGTCGTCACGAACGATTCGAGGGAAGGGACTGGTGACGAATCAGTTGTCTCGATGAGAGCTAAACCTTCAGCAGCCCCAAGTCATCAGAGGTCTCTAACTAGTTGTTCACCTCGTCGTGAAAGGCGTTCGATGAGATTGGATCTGACTCTTTCGCTGCGCACAATTCATCAAACTTTGAGAATTCCTATGCCAAGATTGCGGTAGAGCAAGCGAACGTGGAGTAAATCGATGGGCCGTCGCACGCCAATATCGAATCGCCTGTCGATCCGTCGTAGGGTGAGTGCAGCGGACGTCGTCGTCGGTTTCGGCGTCGTGGCGTTGCTGTACGGCATCACTCGAGTGGGTGAATCACTCAGCGTCAACGTCACGCCGGGATCATCAACAGCCAGGTTGCCCACAGGTCTCAGCCATCTGCCGTACTATGCGGCCTGTTCGCTCCTAAGAATGTTTGTGGCCCTGGGGTTCTCCACTGCCTTCACGTTCATCTACGCCACGGCCGCTGCCAGAATGCGACGAGCCGAGATGGTGCTGATTCCTGTACTTGACATCCTCCAGTCGGTGCCGATTCTGGGATTTCTCACATTCACCACGATTTTCTTCTTTCGCCTATTCGGCAATGTGGTCGGATTGGAAGCGACCTGCATCTTCGCGGTCTTCACGTCCCAGGCGTGGAACATGACGTTCAGCTTTTATCATTCTCTGACTACGCAGCCTCGCGACCTTGACGAGGCGGCGCGGCTGTACCGGTTGACGAAATGGCAACGCTTTTGGAAGCTCGACGTGCCCAGCTCGATGATCGGTCTCGTGTGGAACGCCATGATGTCCATGGGTGGCGGATGGTTCTTCCTTACGGCGGCCGAAGCCATCACCATTAGCGGTCGCAACTACACGCTGCCCGGCATGGGGAGCTACATCGGCATCGCGATCAGACAGGGTTCGCTGGCCAAAGTTGGCATTGCCGTGGTCGTGATGATCATCATGGTGGTCGGCGTTAACGCCGTCTTCTTTCGGCCCCTGGTCGCGTGGGCGGAGAAGTTCCGCATGGAGGACTCCGCGTCCGGTGACAAGCCCAAGAGCTTCTTCCTCAACCTGCTGCGCCGGACAGATTTCGCTCGTTTCATCGGAGTCGTCACCAAACCGATTGGTCGATTCCTTGACCGGATCACTCGTCCTTTCGGACTCGCGGAATATCCGCTGGCGATCGATAAGCATCGCCAACGCCGAGGCGACTTCGCCTTTTGGATTCTGATCGGCGTTGTGGTCGCCTGGGGCGCCAACAACGGGCTGGATTACGTCAATCGATCCATCGGGTTCGCTACTTTCCCCTACGTCATTGGTCTCGGAGCGCTCACGTTCCTGCGTGTTCTCGTGGTGGTGGCGCTTTCGACGATCATTTGGGTGCCCGTGGGCGTCACCATTGGCATGAGTGCCCGTCTGACGCGGCTCGCCCAGCCGGTTGTTCAGATACTCGCGAGTTTCCCGTCGAACCTGCTCTTTCCGTTCTTCACTATCGCCTTCATTACCCTGCACGTGGGTCTTAACATCGGTTCGATGATCCTGATGATGATCGGGGCGCAGTGGTACATACTCTTCAACGCCATCGCCGGCGCCATCGGAATTCCGAACGACCTGCGTGAAATGGCGACCAACTTTGGGCTCCCTCGCCGCCAGCGCTGGCGTAAATTGATCCTTCCAGCCATTTTTCCCGCCTACGTCACCGGTGGGATCACCGCCGCCGGTGGCGCGTGGAACGCGTCCATCGTCGCCGAGGTGGTTGTCTGGGGCTCACATCACCTGTCCGCGAGCGGTCTTGGCGCTTACATCACCCATGCCTCGAACTCGGCGGCACCCGATCATTTCGCCAAGGTGCTCTCCGGAGTCATCATCATGAGCCTCTTCGTCGTGATGGTTAATCGACTCTTTTGGCGCCGCCTCTACAAACTCGCCGAATCGCACTTCACTCTCTAACCGTCGACCACCGATCAGAAGGAACGTAACGAATGAAACCCCGAGTCATTGAAGGCGAGGCTACTGAGACGATCCTCGAGGTGGCGAACGTTTCCAAGTCCTTTACGTCGCCCGACGGCAGTCCACTTCCGGTCCTCGAAAATATCTCGTTCGACCTGCGCAAGGGCGAGATCGTTGCGCTGCTGGGTAAGTCTGGCAGTGGTAAAAGCACGCTCTTGCGGTGCATCGCGGGACTGATTGGACCGAGTTCTGGCGAAATCACTTATCGTGGCGAGCTGGTCAACGGAGCCAATCCGGGCGTCGCCATGGTGTTCCAGAGCTTTGCGCTTCTGCCCTGGCTGACGGTACTGAAGAACGTGGAGATCGGTCTCGAAGCCAAGGGTGTCGAGCCCGGCGAAATGAGGACTCGAGCGCTCGAGGCGATTGACCGGATTGGCCTAGACGGCTTCGAGTCGGCGTACCCGAAGGAGTTGTCCGGCGGCATGCGCCAACGAGTGGGCTTCGCCCGCGCACTCGTGGTCCAACCCGACGCACTCCTCATGGACGAACCCTTCTCCGCACTTGACGTCCTGACGGCCGAAAACCTTCGCAGTGAGCTCTTGAAGCTCTGGGATGCCGAAGACTTCCCGACTGAGGCCATGCTCATCGTCACTCACAACATCGAAGAAGCGGTGATCCTCGCCGATCGCATCTTCGTCTTAGGCACCAATCCCGGCACAATCAAGACTGAGATCCAGTGTGAACTACCACGTCCACGATCGCGCCATACCGAAGAGTTTCAGGCTCTCGTTGACGAGATCTACAAAATCATGACCGAGGGAACCAAGCTGGTGCCCGCCCACATCTGGAGTGATTCGCTTGTCCTTGACGGGTCGCCGACGGAGACGCCGTTGCCATCAGCGTCGGTTGGTGGCATGGCGGGTCTTCTCGAGATCTTGGCGGCTCACAACGGAAGAGACGACCTACCGGTGCTTGCCCAACGTCTCTCGTTCGACGTCGAGGACTTGCTGCCGCTGGTCGATGCGGCTCAACTGCTCGGCTTTGCGGTCGTTGACGAAGCCGATCTGCATATCACCGAGGAAGGTCGGCGATTCGTGGCTGGCGACATCGACGCGTCCAAGGCGATTTTCGCGACCCAGGCCAGGGCACGCGCGCCACTCGTTCGGGCAATCTGTAACAGCCTGGAGTCCACGGCCGACGGGAACCTCGGGGAAGGATTCTTCTTCGATCTTCTTCGCCGCGGATTCAGTGAGGAAGAGGCGCGTCATCAGATGGACCTCGCTATCGACTGGGGCCGCTACGGTGAACTGTTCGAGTTCGATGCGAATTCGGGTCAATTGCGTCTGGAATCCCCGAGACATGACGTTGCGAAGAGCTGAGTGGTTAGATCACTTCTACCGGTGACCGACTGAGGGAGTTCAACGCGCACCCGGTTCGTTGTCGGCTACCGCCGCCCAGCGTCACTGTGGAGGCTAGTCAGAGTTTCACACGAGCTACGCGCCGCGCTCGTCGACTTGCGCCATCGTCGAGGGGATTGACTCACTGCTCGGCGGAGCGCATGACGAGAAGTTGGCTGATCAGCCTGGACAACGTTTGGGTAGCGGCTTATCCGACTGATCGACGGTAGATGTTCGCCATGAAATTGAATGGATATTCGAGTAAGGCTCTAGCCAACGATTCGCTCGCCAATTGGGCCCAAGATGAGCATCGGCAAGTAGATGAGAGCGCCGACGATCAAGATCACGCTGAGCAGGAACGCCCCGAAGGTGGGCCCAGTTGTGTCCAGGGTCGCGCGGATGTGCGCGTGCACACGCGAGCGGCGAGCGAGCCCGCTATTGCTAGAGCCAGCACAATTGGTCCGAAGCGTCCAATCGACATTGCCAGGCCGAGCATCATGTCGTACCACGGAGTGTTCGCGGCGAGGCCGGCGAACGCCGAGCCGTTGTTGTTGGCCACCGACGCGAAGGCGTACGTGATCTCGGACAGTCCGTGAAAGCCCGGGTTGAGTATTGATTTGGTGCCCGCCGAGATCACAAGAGAGATGCTGCCGAACACCAGCATGACTATCGGGACCGTCAGCACATAGGCGATGATGAGTTTCATCTGCGGCCCGCCAATCTTCTTGCCCAAGAACTCGGGCGTGCGACACCATCAGTCCTGCCACGAACACGGCGAGGAGCGCGAAGACGAGCATGGCTGTACAGGCCGCTGCCGTCGCCGCCCGGGCTCACCTCGCCGAAGAGGATCCCGAGGAACGCCCCCGTGCCGCCGAGGGGCGTGTAGCTATCGAGCGCCGGGTTCGTGGCGCCGGCGGCCGTGCCCATGGTGCCCACGGTCATCAGCGCCGATCCGCCTGGCCCGAAGCGAAGTTCCTCCCCTTCCATGTTGCCACCCGGATTCGTGGCGCTGACGGATTGGGAGACCGTCGAGGGAAGGAGGTGATTGCCGTGCGATTCGGCCTGCATGGAGAGGACCGTGGGACCGATCAGGAGGATGGCCATCACCGCCACGATGACGTAGCCCTGGCGGGGTCGTTCGATCATTCGCCCGACCATGAAGACGATGGCGAACGGCAGCACGAGGACCAGCAGCAGGTCGAACATGTTGGTGAAGCCAGTGGGGTCGGAATCATCCGAGAATCAAAGAAAATCTGTCCGCTGGCGTCGGATTGGTCCGTGGGAAATCGCGTGGGATTTGTGAACCCGTGAGAGCGCTCAGCTTGCGGGTTCGCTCGGTGACCGGAACGAAGTGAACAAGTAGCGGCGCGAATATTCATTGAACCAGCGCTAGGCTTTGTTAGCGATTCGGTTGATACAACCAATTGATATCAGAGTACTGGAGCGTGATGGCCAAGGCTAAGCGACAGCTGTCACCGGAAGATGATCAGTCACGCGAGCTGAAACTCGTCTGCATGGACAATCTCCTGGCCACCCAAGAAGCACGCGTGTATTTCAAGGATTTGCAGAGTCGTTTTCTCTTGGTCAGCGCAGGTTGCGAGGCTACGGTGCCCTCGGGCCATGCACTAGACGAGCTCATAGGAAAGACGGACTTCGACTTCTACAGCGACGAACACGCCGCCGCAGCCTTTGCGGACGAGCAGCAGATCATTCGTGACGGTCAACCGATCGTGGGAAAGCTAGAGAGGGAAACGTTCCACGATCGACCCGATGCCTGGGCGTCGACCAGCAAGATACCGCTTCGCGATAAGTACGGGCAGATCATCGGCACATTCGGGATCACTCGCGATGTCACGGCGCAGATCAAGGCGGAGAACGCTCTTGCTTACCAAGTTCTGCATGATCCGGTTACCGGTCTGGCGAACAGGTTCGCTCTCATGGACCGGCTAAAGCAGGCTCTAATTGCCATGGAACGCCTGCCGGGTCGGCTTGCAGTTCTTTTTGTCGACTTGGATCACTTCAAAGAGGTCAACGATTCATTCGGCCACGACGCCGGTGACCAAGTGCTCGCCGAGGTCGGGCGCCGAATCTCGAGTTTCTCCAGGCACGTCGACACCGTAGCCCGTCTTGGCGGCGACGAGTTTGTCGTTCTCTGCGCGTCTCTGCACGATGACGATGAGGTACCTCTCATCGCCGATCGAATTGTCGAGGGCGTTCGCACCTCTTACGTAAAGGAGGGGCGCGATCTCTGCGTTACGTGCAGCGTCGGAATCGCCGTCACTAGTGATCCTCACGTCGAGCCCGAGCAACTGATCCGCGACGCCGACGAGGCAATGTACGAGGCAAAGGCGTCGGGACGCGACCGCCACCGTCTCTTCGACCCCTCTCAGCACGTCGCGTCCAACGCGAACCGCCTTAAGGTCGACCTGTCTCATGCGATCGAATACGGGGAGCTGTTCCTCCTCTACCAGCCCCTCTTCTCGCTGGAGGACCAGACGCTTGTCGGCGTCGAGGCGCTCGTGCGTTGGCGCCATCCAGAGCGCGGGGTAGTGCCCCCCGACGAGTTCATTCCTTTTGCCGAGCAGCACGGGTTGATCGGGAGGATTGATTCGTTCGTCTTAGACGAGGCCTGCCGCCAGCTCGCCGAGTGGATTCACCGCGACGGCTGGCCCAGCGGTTTCACCATGGCGGTCAACGTCTCAGGGCGCGAGTTGGCAGAGACCGGTTTCGCCGGGCTTGTCGCTGAGGCGATCCGTCGGCACACAATCGCGCCAGAGCGGATCTGTCTGGAGATAACCGAGACCGCTCTCGTCGCTGGATGGGGTGAGATTCAAGAGACGTTGGCGGCTCTATCGTCGCTCGGTGTGCGCATTGCCCTGGACGACTTCGGAACCGGTTACTCCTCGCTAGCGCACCTGCAACGAATGAAGGTTGACGTCTTGAAGATCGACCGCAGTTTCGTTGAGCAGATTGGCACGAGCGAGCGTGACCGCTCGATCGTGGCTGCAGTGACGGCGATGTCGCACGCCCTGGGCATATCCGTGGTGGGCGAGGGCGTAGAGACGAATCACCAACTCGACACGCTCGCTGGACTGGACTGTGACCAGGGCCAGGGGTTCCTTTTGGCGCGCCCGATGTCGGCGGAGTCGGTCGCCGCGCTGGTGGGCTGAAGCTCGGTTTGACTTACGGGGCTCAGCGACCTGGTGCATTGTTCCTCGCAAGCGGG
>Ga0224557_1000760_pt1 | contig 34425 bp, 28 predicted proteins | sample 714S31014metaG_FD_180677 | JGI IMG/M metagenome (GOLD analysis project Ga0224557, IMG submission 180677) | Peat soil microbial communities from Stordalen Mire, Sweden - 717 S3 10-14 | ecosystem: Environmental > Terrestrial > Soil > Wetlands > Peat | place: Sweden: Norrbotten County, Stordalen... | reverse complement strand
AGTATTAACTCACCCTTTCGGTCGCTCGCCAAAGCCGCGAGCGTTGCCAGCCCGGGGAACCTGATTTATCTCCGCGGCGGTACCTACACCACCAATGCCACCATCTCCATCAGCCGCAACGGCGCTGCGGCGAATCCCATTCGCGTGCAAGCGTATCCGGGCGAACATCCAATCCTGGATTTTTCCCCGCAGGCATTTTCGTCCAGCAATCGCGGCATCAATCTTTCCGCAAGTTGGTGGCAAATGTACGGACTGGAGATCGAGAATGCCGGCGACAATGGCATGAATGTGTCGGGCAGCTCCAATCTCATCGAACTGTGTGTTTTCCATAACTGCAGCGATACCGGGCTCCAACTCAGCCACCCCGCCAGTTCCAACCTCGTCCTCAACTGCGACGGATACCACAATTGTGACGGCCCGACCGACGGCGAAAATGCCGATGGAATCGACGCCAAGCTGGCCGGGCTTGGTCCGAACAACGTCATCAGTGGCTGCCGCGCCTGGGAGAACTGCGATGACGGGTTCGATCTGTATGCCGCGCCGTTCCCGGTCATCATCACGAACTGCTGGAGTTTTCGCAACGGCACGAACCTGTTGAACATCGTGAGTTTTGCCGGTGATGGAAATGGATTCAAACTCGGCGGCGGCAACATCCCATCGGCCAATCGCATCTACAATTCCCTGGCATTCAAGAATCCCCAAAATGGCTTTGATCAAAATGACAATATGGCGGGCCTTACGGTGGACCAAAATACCGCCTGGAAAAATCTCGGCCAGAATTTCGACCTCAACCATGGGACCGTGACGACGGGTGTGCATGTCGTGCGCAACAATCTTTCGATTGACGGCACCATTTCCACGGCAGCGGAATCGATTTTGTCGAACAACAGTTGGCAGGTAATCACGTCGCCAGCCGCCAGTACGAATGACGTGTTGAGCATTGATGATTCATTCGCCACAGCCCCGCGGCGTGACGACGGCAGCCTTCCTGAGATCCCTTTCATGCGGCCCGTGACAGGCGGCCGGTTGGTTGACAAGGGCGTCAATATCGGCTTGCCGTTTTCCGGCCCGGCACCCGATCTCGGCGCATTTGAAACATCGGTCTGGCCCTGAGTGCCCCTAGACCAGCGCTGTCAGACTCCCAACTTTCGCGAGCTCCTCTTCCATGTCCACGATCTCTTTGATGTTCTGAAGGAACCAGCGGTCGATCTTGGTGAGCAGGTACACCGCATCGACCTTGAAGCCGGCGCGAAAGGCGTGGCGAATATAGAAGATGCGTTCAGCGCAGGGTGTAATGAGCTTGCGCTCGATTTCTTCGCGCGGCGGGATTTCACGGCCGCCCCAGCGTCCACCGCTCAGGCCGTGCGCCCCGATTTCCAGGGATCGCAGCGCTTTCTGCAGTGACTCCTTGAACGTCCGACCGATGGCCATCGCTTCGCCAACCGATTTCATCTGGGTCGTCAGCGTCGGATCGGCTTGCGGGAATTTCTCGAAGGCAAAGCGCGGGATTTTTACCACGACATAGTCAATGGTCGGCTCGAAGCTGGCCGGTGTGGATTTCGTAATGTCGTTGGGGATTTCATCAAGCGTGTAACCGACCGCGAGCTTGGCGGCAATTTTCGCGATGGGGAAACCCGTGGCCTTCGAGGAAAGCGCGCTGGAGCGGCTCACGCGGGGATTCATTTCGATGACGCAAAGGCGCCCGTTTTCGGGATTCACGGCGAATTGAATGTTCGAGCCGCCCGTCTCGACGCCGATCTCGCGGATGCAGGCGAAGCTGGCATCGCGCATAAGCTGCCATTCCTTGTCGGTCAGAGTCTGAATGGGCGCGACCGTGATCGAGTCGCCCGTATGCACGCCCATGGGATCAAGGTTTTCAATAGAGCAGACGATGACGCAATTGTCGGCCTTGTCGCGCATTACCTCGGTCTCGTATTCCTTCCAGCCGATGAGCGATTCTTCGACGAGAATCTCGGAAACCGGCGAGGCTTCGATGCCGCCCTGGGCCATCGCATCGAACTCTTCGCGGTTATAGGCAATGCCGCCGCCCGTGCCGCCGAGCGTGTAGGCCGGGCGAATAATGACGGGGAAGCGGCCAATTGTGCGCGCGACTTCGCGCGCTTCCTCCACGGTATGGGCCACGCCGCTGAGGGGCAGGTCGAGGCCGATCTTTTGCATGGCCTGTTTGAATTTCAGGCGGTCCTCGCCCTTCTCGATGGCCTCCGCCTTCGCGCCGATCATTTCCACGCCATGCTTCTGCAGGACGCCGTTACGCCAGAGCGCCATGGCCGTGTTGAGCCCGGTCTGGCCACCAAGCGTCGGCAGCAGCGCGTCGGGTTTCTCGCGTTCGATGATCTTCTCAACCGCCTCGGGTGTGATCGGCTCGATGTACGTCGCGTCGGCAAACTCGGGGTCAGTCATGATCGTGGCCGGGTTCGAATTCACGAGTACGACCTTGTAACCCTCTTCGCGCAAGGCTTTGCAGGCTTGCGTGCCCGAATAATCGAACTCGCAAGCCTGGCCAATCACAATCGGCCCGCTGCCAATGATCAAAATCTTGTGGATGTCGGTTCGTTTCGGCATTTAGAAAAACTCGTGTTGTTTTGCGTCCGGTTTTACCCCAAGTTTTTTGTACGTCAATTCCGTTGGCACGCGGCCTTGCGCGGTGCGTTTGAGGAAGCCTTCTTGAATCAGGAATGGCTCGTAAACCTCCTCGAGTGTGTCCGGTTCTTCACCAACGGCGACGGCGAGCGAGCTGATGCCGACGGGTTTACCGCCAAATTTATGAACCAATGTTTCGAGGATACGCTTGTCCATCTCGTCGAGGCCGTGTTCGTCGATTTCCAGCATGGCCAACGCTTTGTCCGCGATGTCCTCGGTGATCTTGTTGGACTTCGCCTTCACCTGCGCATAATCGCGGACGCGCTTCAATAAATTGTTGGCGATGCGCGGCGTGCCCCGTGAACGACCGGCAATCTCGTTCGCCCCGCCGCCGTCGATGTCGACATTCAAGATGCGCGAGGAACGATCGATGATGGAAGTCAGTTCGCCAGCGCTGTAGTAATTTAGCCGTTCCGTGATGGGAAATCGCGAACGCAGCGGGGCGGTCAGCAGTCCGCTCCGCGTGGTCGCGCCGATCAGCGTGAAGCGCGGCAGGTTTAACCGGACGCTGTGCGCATTCGGCCCCTGATCGATGACGATATCCAGCCGGAAATCTTCCATGGCGGGATAGAGATATTCCTCAACAACTTTTTGCAACCGATGAATCTCATCGATGAATAACACGTCGCCCTTGTCGAGCTTCGTCAACAAGCCGGCGAGGTTCGCGGCTTTTTCGAGCGCCGGGCCGCTGGTGACGACGATGTTCACGCCCATGAGTTTCGCGAGAATGTGCGCGAGCGTGGTTTTGCCGAGTCCCGGCGGGCCGCTCAGGAGAATGTGGTCGAGCGATTCTTTCCGCTGGCGGGCCGCCTGGACGGCCAGATCCAACCGCTCTTTCACCTTGCCCTGTCCTTGAAAATCGGCGAAGAGACTGGGGCGCAAGGATACGTCCAGCGTCTTGTCATGGATGGTCTCGGTGACGAAGCGTTCCGGCATGGTTGCAAGATGCTAAAATCAAGACTGTCGAGGCAAGACTAATCACATGATGAAGAGAGCCTTCCTGCTCGCCTGGGTGTCGCTGTCAATTCTCACCGGCTGCCAATCGATACCACCCCAGCAGACCCAAGCCGAAAATCGACCGCCAATCGCGAAAAAAGTTCCGCACGTTACGACGATCCATGGGGAGCGGCTGGTGGACAACTATTACTGGCTTCGCCAGAAGGAGAGTCCCGAGGTCCTCGCCTACCTGAAGGCGGAAGATGCCTATGCGGATTGGTTCATGAAACCGACGAAGCCGTTGCAGGAGACGCTCTACAAGGAAATGCTTGGACGCGTGCTGGAGCCCGACGAGAGCGTGCCGTATCGCCAAGGGGACTGGTTCTATTACCACCGCACCGAGGAAGGAAAGCAGTACCCGATCCATTGCCGCAAGAAGGGTAGCGTCGACGCGCCCGAGAAAGTCACTCTCGACCTGAACGAGATGGCCAGGAGCAAGGAGTTCCTGGAGATCAACGTCTATGAAGTGAGCGACGATGGCAATTTGCTCGCGTTCAGCACGGATGAAACGGGTTTTCGGGACTACACGCTTTATGTCAAGGACCTGCGCTCCGGCGAGACGCGCGGCGAGAAGATCCCGCACGTCTCGGACGCAGCCTGGGCGTCGAACAACGAAACGTTGTTCTACGTGACGGAGGACGACGCCAAACGGCCGTACCAGGTTTGGCGGCACAACCTTGGCGAGACGAAGGACACGCTGGTCTACGAGGAGAAAGACGCCCTTTTCGATGTGGGAGTCAGCCGATCACGCAGCAAACGGTTTGTGTATGTCTCCATCAGCAGCAAGACCACGGATGAGGTCCGCTATCTGCGCGCCGATCATCTCGATGAACCGCTGAAAGTCGTTACGCCGCGACAAAAAGATCTTCAATACAATGTCGACGATGACGGTGAGAATCTTTTCTACATCCGCACGAACGACAAAGGCCGTAATTTTCGTATTGTGACCGCGCCCATCGCCGATCCGCGCCGCGAAAACTGGAAGGAGGTGGTACCCCAGCGCGACGATGTCTCTATTGACGATCTCGGAGTGTTCACCAATCATTTCGTGCTGGCCGAACGCGAAAACGGCCTACCGCAAATCAGTGTTCACGACATTGCGACGGGCGCTTCGCACCGCATCGAATTTCCGGAGGCGTCCTACAATGTGACCACGGATGAGAACGCGGAATTCAACACGACCAAATTGCGTTTCACTTACGAGTCACTGACGACACCGCCTTCTGTTTACGACTACGACATGGGCACGCACGAGCGTACGTTGCTCAAGCGGCAGCCGGTCAGGGGCGGTTATGATCCCGACCACTACCAGACCGAGCGGGTGTTCGCGACCGCCGCGGACGGCACGCCGGTCCCGATCTCGCTCGCTTATCGCAAGGACCTTAAACGAGAAAGCGGCAATCCGCTGCTGCTCTACGGTTACGGTTCCTATGGCTACCCGACGGATGTCTGGTTCTCATCGAATCGCCTGAGCCTGCTCGACCGCGGGGTGATCGTGGCGATTGCGCACGTGCGCGGGGGCGGGGAGTTCGGTAAGCGCTGGTATGATGCGGGCCGTATGCTGAACAAGCGCAACACCTTCACCGACTTCATCGCGTGCGCCCGGTTTCTCGACGCGCGCCATTACACCGACGCGCAGCACACGATCATCGAAGGCGCCAGCGCGGGTGGACTGCTCATCAGCGCGGTGGTGAACATGCAGCCAAGGCTATTCAAGGCGGCGCTGGCGGAGGTGCCGTTCGTCGATGTCATCAACACGATGCTCGACGAATCGTTGCCGCTGACCGTCGGCGAATTCGAGGAATGGGGCAACCCGAAGATCAAGGAGCAGTACGACTACATCAAGACGTACAGCCCCTACGACAACATCCGCCGACAAGCGTATCCCACGATCCTTGTTGAATCATCGCTCAACGACAGCCAGGTCATGTATTGGGAACCGTCGAAGTATGTCGCCAAACTTCGCGCCAACAAAACCGATACCAACCCGTTGGTTTTCCAGGTGAATTTGGAACCTTCCGGCCATAGTGGCAAGAGCGGCCGTTACGATGCGCTGCATGACGTCGCCTTCGAGTACGCCTTCATGCTGAGGCAGCTGGCGATCGACCGCTAGGGATCAGGAAGTTATAATCTCGAGTAACACCGATGGTTCGTCCAACACCGCGCGCACCCGTTTGGCGAGTTGCCTTGGCGAGAAAGGTTTCTCCTGAAAAGCGATACCCGGACCCAGTGCGCTGAAGTCAGCCAAGGCATCGTTTGTGTACCCCGAGACGAACAATACTTTGATCTCCGGGTGCTTACGTCGGACGTTTTCAACAAGTTCCCTGCCTCCCATCCGGGGCATGATGACGTCGGTGACGATCAGGTCAAATTCCGGACCATGTTCGCTCGAAACAAGCTGCAGCCCCTCCACGCCATCACCCGCCTCGTGGACGATGTAGCCGCAACTGCGAAGGACGGAAGCGGTCAAATGGCGAACGGACACTTCATCCTCGATCAGTAACAAAGTCTCTGTTCCCTTACACGGCGTCGCGTTTTCGGCTGGTGGAGTCTCGATCACCGCGGACCGGCTGTTGCAGGGGAAATAGATTTGGAAGGTGGTCCCGCGATCGTTTTCGCTATAGACACGGATATCGCCACCGCTTTGCTTGACAATGCCATAGCAGGTAGCCAGCCCCAAGCCAGTACCTTTGCCCGGCTCTTTCGTGGTGAAGAATGGCTCGAATAGATGCGCTTTCACGACGTCGGTCATGCCGACTCCCGAATCGGTGATGGTCAACACGACATAATCGCCATCTTCCAGCTCGCGGTTTTTTGACTGGCTTTTCTGGTTGAGGGTAACGTTTCCCGTTTCGATCAGGATGTGGCCACCGCGCGGCATTGCGTCGCGCGCGTTGACCACCAGATTGAGAATGACCTGTTCGATCTGACCTGGATCAGCCGTGATCCTGCCGAGCGGCTTTTTAAGAACCGTGCGCAGTTCGACGCCTTCGCCGATCAATAACCGCGTCATCTTCTCCATTCCCACCACCACGTCATTCAAATCCAACACCTTGGGCTGCAATACCTGTTTCCGGCTGAACGCGAGCAGTTGGCGTGTCACCGTGGACGCCCGCTCGGCTGCTTTTTGAATCTCCTCGGCGTTCCGGCGCAAGGGATCGTCGGGCCCGACCTGCACCACCAACAGTTCGCAGTAACCAATGATCACGGTCAGGAGATTGTTGAAATCGTGGGCCACGCCACCGGCCAACCGTCCCATGGCTTCCATTTTTTGCGACTGTCGAAGCTTCTCTTCGCTCTGCCGCAATTGTTCCTCACTCTGGCGCAAGGCTTCTTCCGCTTGTTTCGCCTTGGTGATATCCCGCACAATGACCAGAATTTGGTTTTCCAGTAAGGGAAGAAACCGCGCTTCATAATGATTTATTTTGCGGGCGAGTCCCAGCGAGTATTCCATACTGACGAGTGACTTGGTGCTGTTCAATTGCGCAATCGCTTCGTTGAATTTCGCTTTCACGCCTTTCTCCGGGACAGACTGGATTTTTTCCCCACCAGTTGCGCCAAAGGCACACTCAAGTCGCTCTCACTCCCGGCTTTTACTTCCAAAATCGTCCCCGTGACGTCGAGCCGAAAATACAAGTCGGGAAATGTGCGGAAGACCGCGCGCATCTCCGAGTTGGCCGTGAACAGCTCCTGGGAGCTGAGATCCAAGGACCGTTCCACCATGATGCGATCTTCATCTGATTGCCAATAGGCCTCATTGACAGCGTCGACAAAACCCTGCAGGTTTTGCGGACAGGCGTCCAAAGCGCCAAACTGACGCTTGAGTTAACGTTGGAGCAGGCTGTGGATCGGCCGCATGAATCAGCTCTCGGAGAATGTGGTGATGGTCATTGTTTGGTTGTGCAATTGACATTTGGCGTTGTGGGTCAACGGTGAAATCTCCCCGTAGGAATAGAAACCCGTCAACACTGCGTGCTGGCCCAGGACATCGCGGACACTTTCCAACTCTTCCTCAACTCGCTGCTTGAGGACCAGCTTGCGGCCGATGCAACTGATCAATATCGCCAAATCCGGGGAGGAGGTCCCGATCTCCTCGTAGCAGGCTTTCGCCGCTCCGGCGGCCCCGTCGATCAAACGTTCGCAATTCGCTTTCATCAGCCGTGCGTAACTGCCCACGGGCACATCGCCAGCGAACGTCATGCTCCGGTCTTTTTCGCTGACGGAAAGGATTGTGCGAACGACGCCTGGTTCACCTTCCTTGATTCGAATACTCAGGGGGAACAATAATCCCGTCGCTGGCAGGCCTTTGGCATGGTCGCCCAAATACTGTTTATACAAGTCCAGTGCCGGTTTTCCATCAAGTTCGTGCAACACGTTGGCGGTGGCCTTTGTAACCAAACGGTCCGGCCCGAAAGGGTCCCAACCGCCGAGAGAGCCATAGCCAATCTTCAAGTGGTCACCGTACAAGCCCAAGGCCGCCAAGGTACCCGGCACGGCGGCAGCGCCGCACATCACCAGTGTCTCTTGAAACCGCGCGCCATCGCCCGAGAGCCCTCCCGTGACAATCACTTCGGGAGGCAAATGCCTGGTGAGACCCCTGACCAATTCGCTTCCGTTGACCTTCAGCCCATCGGAAAGAACAAACACATGAACCAGATCCTTTTTGTCCAAAGCCTCCGCCAATCGTTGGCCTGCCTGATACGAGTTCTCCACGTCGGCGATATTGACGCAAGCGCCCTTAATCTGGGTCGCTTCAAAGTCAATCGCCGTGGCCACCATGGCCTCGTCCGTTACCTGTGTGCCGCAAATCTCCCCGGCTGTCGAACAGCCCAGAAGCAGCGCCTTGGGATAGGATTTTTGTAATGTGGCAATGGAGACTTTCTCCTTAAAAATTGCCGTGCTTCCAAACAACAAAACCAAATCCGCTGACAGACCCAAACGACCTGGTGTTTGCGGCTCCCATCCTTTTGCCTGCGTCCAGCGGTTTTGTTCGATTTTCATTCGTGAAGATTCCTGGAGTTTTCGGAATTTGGATGGGAGTGCTTTTACGGCGGGAAGCCGTGTGAGTACTATGGCGCACACCGCGTGCCAGTGCATAGAAATCCACAAAAGAAATGGACGCGGCAATCACCTGGACTACAATGGGTTACCTATTGCGCACGAAGAGCGGCGCGCACCAACTCTTTTACGGTGGCAAGAGCGGTCGTTACGATGCGCTGCATGACGTCGCCTACGAATACGCCTTCCTGCTGTGGGAATTGGGGATTAAAGAGTGATCGGTCGCCCTTAAGGAACCACGGTTCGGTGAGGCGACACGACACTGGTTGGCTCACTCACTTTCCTGCGAGTTAGCCTCCAAACGGCACCGAGAGTGAATAACAGGACAAGAAACAGAAGTAAGAGACGATTCTTTTGCATCTATGGGGCTATTTCATCCGTCAGCGTAGTGTAGAACGTCTCATTCAACTGAATGTCTCGTGTGAACTGCCCGCTAAGATCAGGGCGACTGGCGATATAGATCCATTCGCCATCGTAAGGCGTACGGGAATCCATTTCAAGATACATCCTCGTTTCCCGCAGTAGCTGCAGCAGCGGACATCGTAAGCCGATAATTTCGCTGGACTCTGGCGTCGGAGTGGGATAGGATTGGAGCGGTTCTTTGACAATTGAAAGCCCGGCTGGCGAGCATCCCAAACGCAGGCTAAAGTTGCGCTCACGGCAAACACCTGGGCGCGTTTGCCGCGGACGACGGCGGCGTCTCGCACGCTCGGCTCCGTCGAACTCGGCTTGCGACAACAGGGGTTGGTGCGGCAGGTTTTTCGGGAGAAGAGGGGCTGCAAAAACATGCTTTCTGCGAAACGAAGTCAAATTGTTTTCGCTAAAATACCGACGGAAGAGTCGGCGTATTAGAGAGTTAAGTCACATTAGCGAATTATTACAAATGGCTTCGTTTTTGCCGAAAACGCGCGGGCTGAACCGGTCACGCGCTCTTCAGCGCGGCGCGGACCAATTCCTCGACGGTGGCCTTGGGACCGGCCTTATCAGCGACGGCGAGCACGATCCGGTGGGCATCGACCTGTTTGTAGCCGAGAGAAACGAGGGCGAGGATGGCGTCGCTGAGCTTCTGTTCCTCGGGGGTGGCAGCGCGGCCTTTTGTCACGAAGGTTCCGCCCCCCCCGACTTTGTCCTTCAACTCGACGATGAGACGCTCGGCGGTTTTCTTGCCGATGCCGCGCAAGGTTGAAAGCGTCGCTGTATCGCCCGAGGCGATGGCATTGCGCAAGGCCGAGATAGACGTGCTGCTGAGGATGTTGATGGCAAGTTTTGGACCGATGCCGCTGATGCTGATGAGCAACAGGAACATCTCGCGTTCCTCGAGGGTGACGAAACCGAACAGTTGTTGCGTCCCGTCCTGAGCCACGACGTGATGATACGTGAGTAATTTCACATCGTTGCCCTGCGGCGGCAATTTGTCGTAGCTCGAAAGCGGGATGAACACGGCGTAGCCGACACCGTGGCAATCAACGATGACGTGGGTCGGCGTCGCTTCCGCGAGTTGGCCGTGGAGGTACGCAATCACAAGGCACGAATTAGCACGAATCAGACATGAATGACACGAAGTTTTTCAAAGGATCAGAATCAACGCGAATCAGATTTGCTTCAGAGGCTTGACCTGAATACCGCGGCAACTGTGGGCGTGGCAGATTGCGACAGCGAGGGCGTCGCTGGCGTCGGCCTGCGGCGCTTCCTTCAGGCCCAGCATGACTTTCACCATATTGCCAACCTGGGTCTTGCCGGCGCCGCCGAGGCCGGTGACGGATTGCTTCACCTTGCGCGGGGCGTATTCGTAAATCGGCAGGTCGTGCTTCGCGGCGGCGGCGATGATAACGCCGCGGACCTGGCCGAGGGTGAAGGCGATCCGCGTATTCTGCACGTAGACCAAGCCCTCGATCGCGACCGCATCGAGTTGGTAATCGGCGATCAATTTCAGCATTTCATCGGCGATGCGCACGAGGCAGCGTGATGGCAACACGGTCGGCGGATTTTTGACCTGACCGTGGCAGAGCGCGGTTGCTTGGTTGCCGTTGGACTCGATCACACCGAAGCCGGTGGAGCGAAGGCTGGGATCAATGCCCAGAATAATCATAAATTCGAAATCCGAATGTCGAAATCCGAAATAAATTCGAAATACAAATAAGCAAACATCATGTCGGATTTTTCACTGCTATGCCGCGGCTTGAACTTTCTCCAAGATCTCGTCGGGTATTTCACAATTGGAGTAGACGTTCTGCACGTCGTCGTTGTCTTCCAGCGCGTCGATGAGCGCGAGAACGCTGCGCGCGGTCTTTTCATCCGTGACGGGCAACGGTGTCAGCGGAAAGAACGCGGCTTCGGCCGATTCGGCTTTAATGCCTTTCGCTTCCAGAATTTTGTGGACGGCATCGACCTGGTGCGGGTCGGTCAGGATTTCGTAGTTGTCGGGGTGCACCAACATGTCCTCGGCGCCCGCATCGAGCGCCGACGCCAGCAGGTCGTCCTCGGAAATTTGCTCCTTCGCGACGAGAATCTGGCCTTTGCGGTGGAAGAGATGTTTCACAGCGCCCATGACCGCCATGTTGCCGCCATGCTTCGTGAAGATCATGCGAATCTCGGCGGCCGTGCGGTTCTTGTTGTCTGAAAGCAGTTCCATCAAGAGCGCGACGCCGCCGGGCCCGTAACCTTCGTAGGTGATTTCCTCGTAGGAGACACCCGGGAGTTCGCCGGTGCCCTTTTTGATGGCGCGATCGATATTGTCGGCGGGCATGTTCATGGCGCGCGCCTTCATCAGTATCGTGCGCAGGCGGGGATTGAACCCCGGGTCACCGCCGCCGTGTTTGCACGCCACGGCCATTTCCTTGCCAAGCTTGGCGAAGATTTTGCCGCGCTTGGCGTCGATGGTGCCCTTGTAGTGCTTCACTTTCGACCATCTGGAGTGCCCTGACATAGCGGGAAATCTTAGCTTGCTGGCGGTCGGCTTTCCATATAATTTATCGGCGGCCCAATCACTCGTGCGCGGGTGGTGGAATTGGCAGACACGTACGCTTGAGGGGCGTATGGCGAAAGCCGTGCAGGTTCAAGTCCTGTCCCGCGCACCAATCCCCGAGAGTTGACCGCAAAGAAATTCTTCCATGGTTTCACCGGATCGTGCTAGATTCTTCTTGGAAGAGGTGGTGGCCTATGCGTACCTGGTTTCTCGTTATTTCGGGAGTCGTCATTGTTACCGCCGCGGTTTGTGGCGGCTGCGCAATGAACGCCAACAAGCCGGACGAATCCCAGCCTGCCATGCGGGCAATGGGGCAACCGGTTCCATCGCCCACAGAATCCGATGAGTCGCCAACCAACGAGAGCATCGGCTTGGAAATCCGCCGTCAACTCAACGCCACCCCCATGACGTCGGCGGGCATCATCGTCGAAGTCGACGACGGCACGGTCACGCTCCGCGGCACGGCGCCGAACCTCGCCGCGTCATGGCGTGCCGAAGCCGCCGCACATGCCGTGAAGGGGGTCAAGGTAGTAATGAACCAGATTGTGGTAATTTCCCCCTCCGTACCACCGTAACATGGTTCACTCGTTTCTTGCGGCTGACGGCGCGGGATTGACGATCGAATCCATCTTGCCTTGCTGCGAGGGCTGAAGTTTCACCGCTTCTTGGGCGTAATCGACGGCAACTCGATCCTGCCCATACTGTTTATAGAAAACTGCCAGCCGCAAAAACCATACGGCGCAGTTGTCATCGGTTGCTCCAGTGGAAGATCGTCACCCGGTTCTTCCACATGAGCCAGACGACCGCTACAGATACGACCAGTATGGCCAGCGTACCCATCAGAGAAAGGATCGAGAGTCGTTCTCCGGTTGGCGCGACGATGGCTTTGACGGCCTGAGTGGCCTTGAGTTCGTCCTGCGCCTCGGCGAGGTCCTGGATCAGTTCGTCATAGGTTTCGTAACGCTGAGCCGGGTCCTTGGCCAACATGCGGGCAATGACCTGCGTCGTCCTCTCATTCAAGTCGGGCGCATAAGTCTTCAGGGATAGCGCGGGTTGTGTTGTGTGTTTCGTGACCACTTCGCCAGCCGTGGCGGCATCAATGGGCGGCTGGCCCGCCAGCGCATGGAACAGCGTCGCGCCCAGCGAGTAGATATCGCTGCGCAAATCTTCGGGTTGACCGCGGAGTTTTTCGGGCGCGATGTAGTAGGGTGTTCCCCAAACCTGGTCCGGGGCGTCCTCCTTGGCGCCTTCGGCGTCCCGGCCGTGACTACGCGCCCGACCGAAATCAACGATCTTCGGGACCCCATCCTGATTGAAAAGGATATTACCCGGCTTCACGTCACGGTGGAGCAGGCCGCGCTGCCAGGCAACGAGCAGAGCGGAAGCGATCTGGCGGCCGATGGAAAGCACTTCCGCTTCGGGAAGCCTGCCGAGCTTGGTGATGCGGTCGTCCAGGCTGCCGCGCTCACACAACTCCATGGACAGGTAATACTGGTTGTCCACCTCGCCGAACGCGTAGACTTGTGCGACGTTGGGGTGATTGACAGACGCCGCCGCTTGAGCCTCCTGAGAGAAGCTACTGATGAACGCCGGGTTGGTAGAGAGCTTCTTGCGCAGGATTTTCAGCGCGAGATAGCGGTTCAGCGGAAGATCGATGGCTTTATAAACCGTGCCCATGCCGCCGATCCCGATGGGATTAAGCAGGAGGAAATCACCGAATTTCAGTGGCACAACGGAAAGCGCACCACAGTGGCTGCACTCCACGTGCGTGAAGCCGGTCTGTCCGGTCAGGTCGAGGATCGCCCCGCAAGCGTGGCAATTGATGGAATCCGGCACTTTGCCTGGCGCGTCCATGACCCCGTCACGTTAGCACGCGCGTGAAAGCACCGGCAACAGTAAACCAATGCGCGGGCGCAAGTTATCGATGTAGTTGGCGGAACAAATCGTGTATACGGTGTGCTTTTTGCCAGCGTGAGCAAATCACCACAAGGAGACGCTTCGTTTTCCACATTCACAGGGTCTATTCTATCGCATTTAATATGTTCCCCCACAAATCGTTGCGCATCGGTTTTAACATCGCTAAAAGCGCCATGGCATATCGACTGCTAGTTCTTCCTGCGTACACAGTGTAACAATTCCCGCTGCGGTGACGGCGAGCAGTCGTCGGGGTGTTTTTTCTGTTTACACGCCCTAGATGGTTCTCTAGTATTCACACCCGCACTAGGGGGAGGAGATCGATGAAGAAAATTGAAGCCATTATCAAACCGTTCAAGCTCGAAGACGTCAAAGAGGCCCTTGCGGGCGTAGGCGTCGAAGGCCTGACGGTCACCGAAGTCAAGGGTTTCGGGCGCCAGAAGGGCCACACCGAAATCTACCGCGGCAGCGAGTATACAGTGGATTTTTTGCCCAAGTTGAAATTGGAGATCGTCCTGCCCGATGGCGCTGTGGAAGCCGCAGTCAATGCGATCCTGAAGACGGCCAAGACGGGCAAAATCGGTGATGGCAAGATTTTTGTTCTGCCCATCGACGAAGCTGTGCGTATCCGTACCGAAGAGCGCGGCGATCAAGCTGTGTAACGCCGCCAAAACTGGACCAACCACGAATCACATTCGCCAGTACGGTGACCTATTCATCGTCTGGCCTGGAGGACAAACATGACACCCAAAGAAGTCCTGGCACTCTGTAAGAGCAAGAATGTTCAACTTGTCGACGTAAAATTCTGCGATTTCCTCGGCACCTGGCAGCATTTCTGCGTGCCGATCTCCGAGCTGGAGGAGGAAGTCTTCGAGGAGGGCCTCGGGTTTGACGGCTCGTCGATCCGCGGCTGGAAATCCATCGAAGCCAGCGACATGCTGCTGATGCTCGACCCGTCCACCGCAATCATCGACCCGTTTCCACAAGTCACCACGCTCAGCATCGTCGCGGACGCCGTGGACACGATTACGCGTGAGCCGTATAGCCGTGATCCGCGCAACGTGGCCCGTAAGGCCGAGGCCTACCTGAAGCAGACGGGCATCGCGGACACCGCGTACTTCGGCCCGGAAGCGGAGTTTTTCATTTTCGACGACATCCGCTATGGCCAGACCTCCAACAGTGCGTATTACTATATCGATAGCAACGAGGGTATCTGGAACAGCGGTCGCGAGGAATTCCCGAACCTCGGCAACAAGATTCGCCATAAGGAAGGATATTTTCCCGTCCCTCCGTTGGATACCCAGGCCGATATCCGCAACGAAATGATCATGGTCATGAAGGAGTGCGGCCTCAAAGTGGAGCGCGAACACCACGAAGTGGCCACTGCCGGCCAGGCAGAGATCGACTTGCGCTTCAACTCGCTGGTTTCGATGGCCGACGACATGTTGCTGTACAAGTACATCGTCAAAAACGTCGCCAAGCGCCACAATAAGACCGTCACGTTCATGCCCAAGCCGCTTTTCGGTGACAATGGCAGCGGGATGCATATTCACCAGAGCTTGTGGAAGAAGGGCAAGCCTCTCTTCGCGGGCAAAGAATATGCGGGCTTGAGTGACATGGCGCTCTTCTACATCGGCGGTGTCCTCAAACATGCCCGGGCCATCGCGGCGATCACGAACCCAACCGTCAACAGCTACAAGCGGCTCACGCCGGGCTTCGAGGCACCCGTGAACCTCGCGTATTCGAGCCGTAATCGCTCGGCGGCGATCCGCATTCCGACGTATTCACCAAGCCCGAAGGCGAAACGCATCGAGTATCGTCCGCCCGATCCGATGGCGAATCCATACATTGCGTTTTCAGCGTTACTCTTAGCCGGACTGGACGGCATCGAGAATCGCATCGACCCCGGCGAACCGCTCGACAAGAACATCTACGAGCTGTCAGCCAGCGAACTCAAGAAAGTGCCTTCCATGCCTGGCAGTCTCTCGGAAGCGTGCGACGAACTCGAGGACGACCACGAGTTCCTGCTCAAGGGCGACGTATTCACGCAGGACGTGATCGATACCTGGATCGAGATGAAGCGCAAAGAGCAGGACCAGATTCGCTTGCGCCCGCATCCGTGGGAGTTCCACATGTACTACGACGCGTAAAGCAATTGTGTCACGCGCTGGGCTCGAAGTTTTCACGAACTTCGAGCCCTGTTTTTTTCTGGGGTGCACGTCATCACGAAATAATTTTGCCGCGCAGACACTTTTTTCTTGATGCGCGGAAACTCGCTCGCTATTCTCACTCACGTTAAGTCGAAGGCGAGGACGAGGAAGGGATTGTGAATAACCTGTTAGTAGCCTGGACGAATAGCCACGTATCGCTAGTTGGTCGTATCGTTATCCAGGACATGCGGATTTTTTGGTTCACTTCTCTACCAAGTCTGACACGAATGTTGTGAGGAGAAACGGCAAGTTGCACATCGGTATAAAAGCCGATTCCGAGGCGTAATTTTCGCAGTTGCCAGGAGTTTCATTAACGAAGCATGAGGTTTTTATCTCCTCGATATTCGTGCGCAGGTGTCTTCTCTCCGCCCGCCTCCGACAAGGCCAACCCTCGGGGTTGTCACACAGAAAAGTGTTAACAGCGTGTGAATAAGTCAGGAAGTCATAATGACGGAGGAACGATGACAACGGGACACGAGCAACTGTGGCGCGACGCGAGCAAAATCCTGCAAGGAATGCTTAATCCCGAACTTTTTAGTCGCTGGTTTGCGCCAATCAAGGCGATGGAGATCGATCAGGAGTCCCTCGTTCTGGGAGTGGCCAATGAATTCTACCAGATCTGGCTTCAGGATAATTTCCTCCCATTGATCCGTGAAGCCGTCAATCAAGTTTCCCGCCACCCGTTACAAGTTCGTTTTGCCATCGCACCCGGCTTGAAAACGCCAACCGAGGTAATTAGGCCAGCTGTGATTGGGGCTGCGGAGAAACGCGGCGTGACGAAACCGTCTCTCGACGCGAAGTTGAATCCGCGCTACACGTTCGACAGCTTCGTCATCGGCCCGAACAACAATTTCGCCCATGCTGCGGCGCTGGCGGTCGCGCATTCGCCAGCCAAAGCCTACAACCCTCTTTTCATCTACGGAGGGGTGGGTCTCGGCAAGACGCACCTGATGCAGGCGATCGGCCACGCGGCGTCCGGCAACAGCAAGATCAGCCGGGTCTGCTACATCACCTGCGAACAGTTCACCAATGATTTCATCCAGGCCATCCAGAACAGCACCATGACGAAGTTCCGCAAGAAGTACCGCCAGGTCGACGTGTTGCTCATCGACGATATCCAGTTTCTCGGCGGCAAAGAGCGCATGCAGGACGAGTTCTTCCACACCTTTAACACTCTTTTCGACGCACATAAGCAGATTGTGCTTTCGAGCGACCGCCCGGCGGCGGAGATCGCGAACCTCGAGGCCCGCCTAGTCTCCCGCTTTGAGTGGGGTTTGGTCACGGAACTCCAACCGCCCGCGCTGGAAACGCGCATCGCAATCCTCAAGAAGAAGGCGGCTTTGATGGATGTGAAGCTCTCGGATCAGGTCATTGAGTTTCTCGCGGAGAAGATTCGCACCAATATCCGCCGCTTGGAGGGCGCCCTGATTCGCGTCGCTTCGTTCGCGTCCCTCACCGGCAACGAGATTAACCGCGACGCTTTGGAGTCACTGCTGCGCGATGCGCTCCATGAAGAAGCCAAGCGAACAATCACCATCGAGTCGATCCAAAAGAAAGTTGCCGAGCATTTTGACATCCGCATCGCCGACATGACCAGTCGCCGCCGCCCGCAAAGCGTGGCGTTCCCGCGACAGGTGGCAATGTACCTGAGCCGGACGTTGACCAGCCGCTCACTGGCGGACATTGGCGAATGCTTCGGCGGTCGCGATCACGGTACCGTGATCCACGCCTGCAAACTCATCGAGAAGCGCACGGCAAAGGACCAGAGCCTGCGTCAGACCGTGTCATTTCTGGAGCAATCGCTGCAGCGCCAATAACCTGTCGGCAAGTTGTCAATCGGCTGCGGAATGATGCCAACGATCTGGAAATTTGTCATCGTGTGAGATCAACTGGTCTCCAACTCGGAAGTTTCTTGACTGCGACGAATCAACGCAACTATCTGCTGCATCCTTGACAAGGAAAGTTGTTTGCGATATTCACAGCCCGAACGGTAACGACTGTATTCTCTTAGTATAATATAGTATTAGTATTGGTACGACCATGCCCATCAAGTTTAAAGTCACCAAGGAAGCAATTCTCGATGGTTTGCAGCGTGTCCAAAACGTCGTGAGCACGCGCACAACTCTGCCCATTCTGTCGAATGTGCTTGTCCATGCTTCCACAGGAAGTCTGAGCCTGACGACCACAGATCTGGATGTTGGTGTTCGCTGCAAAGTTGAGGCGGAAGTATCAAAGGCAGGTTCGACCACATTGCCCGCCCGCAAGCTATTTTCTATTTTGAAGGAAGTGCCCGCAGCGGAAATTGAAGTAGAAGTGGACGATCGCAATGCCGCCTCGATTCATTGCGGATCGTCGTTCTACAAGATCATGGGATTGCCTGAGGAAGAATTTCCGCGATTTCCAGAGTCCGGTGCAGGTAAAGCGCTCAAAATCGAGCAAGCCGTGTTGCGGGACATGCTCAAGAAAACCGCGTACGCCGTTTCCAATGACGAGACACGCTATGTCCTGAACGGCGTGTTTATGGGATTCAAAGGTGATAAGATCACTGTCGTGGCCACCGATGGCCGCCGTTTGGCACTCATCGAGCACGACATCGAGGTGCCAAAGGGCGCAGAGTCCGAATTGATCCTGCCCACCAAGGCGGTGGCCGAGTTGGAACGCCTTCTCGCCGACAAGGGCGACGTAAAACTCTCCATCGGTGAAAACCAGATTATTTTCGAGCTGGACGGCACCACGCTGGTCTCCAAGCTGATTGAAGGCACGTACCCGAATTTCCGCCAAGTTATTCCGACCGAGACAAAAGAGCGTGTTCCCCTGGAACGCGAGCTCTTGCTGGCGGCGCTCCGACGCGCCTCGATTTTGGCCAGCGAGAAGTCGCAGTCCGTGAAGCTCAATTTTGCCAAGAACACGCTCACGATTACCGCAACCACACCCGAGGTTGGCGAGGCCAAGGAAACGCTCTCCATCAACTACAAGGGCAAGGAGATCACCATTGCGTTCAATCCGCAATACATGATGGATCCGTTGCGCAACCTCGACGCCGACGAGATTTTTGTGGAATTGACCGACGAACTGAGCCCCGGCGTCATCAAGGTCAACGCCCCGTTCCTCTACGTGTTGATGCCCATGCGGCTCAACTAACCGATTGGCAACCGGCCGGTGGGCTTGACACCTTTTTCACCCCGTTCTACTCTTCTACCGACCATCACGACTGCCTCGTAGTGTAATGGTAGCACAACTGACTCTGGATCAGTTTGTCTAGGTTCGAGTCCTAGCGAGGCAGCCACATTTCAGTTTGCGCCAAATCCTGCCAATCGGCGACGTTCTTGTATCTGGCAGTCCCCCTTTCAGAATTCTGATAAGTATCTGTTACTTTTGAGTTTAGAATTACCGCAGAAACCCAGCATCCCAATCTCGACTGCAACTGATTGCATACGCTTTGAAGCGAATTATAAATATACTTTGATTCTCAAATACTTTGTCTTGCAATCGTTTGCTAAAGCTGCCAAACTCGCTTCAGTGCTTTCGGGTCCTTGGTGAACGTGGAGATTGGCGTCTTTGCGTTTATGTGTCGCTGCTGGGGCCGTTGGCCAGGATGCTGACAACACACTCTAAGGATCTCTTACGATGAAAGCTATCTTGCAGCGAGCACTCCCTGTTCATTTGGCAGCCACCGCCCTGTTGTTTCTCATCGGCGCAGGTGTAGGCCGCGCTCAAGTGCAGCTCAGCATTCAACCCGGCGTCCAGTTGGGTTGGCCCACCCCTAATACGACGAATACCTATCACCTGCAGTGGTCCGCCCCTCCGGGTGGCACATGGGCTGATCTCGTTGCGGCGGTCCCCGGCGATGGAACGACGCACACACTTTATGATCCGGTTCCAATCGGAACGCGCCTCTATCAGGATTTGGAGATCGTCCCGGGCGTCGCCGCATCTTCCGCACTCCCTGCCAACTCAGGATTTGAGACCGCTGGTACCACCGTCAGTAATGCCGCGAATTGGGTCGTCGACACAGCCGTTAATGGCCCGGTGTACGGCGTTCGCACCAACGACAACCCACACAGCGGATCGTTCAACTTCCAGGTTCATCTGGCGACCCCCGGTGGTGCTGGTCCGCTGGTTGAGTTTAACCAATCCGGAGTGCCGGTGACGGGAGGAACTGTCTACCCGTTCACCTTCTACGCCAATACGTTGGCAGGCAGTCAGGGACAAAGCCTACAGTGGCGAATTGTGTGGAATGCCGGAGGGGACACGGGTTTCGTAACTTTTACACCCGGAAACAACGTCTATGGCTTGATCAGCAACTCCGTTACTGCTCCAATGGCTGCGACGTCAGCAACCATCTATTTCCACTGCGCGGGCTCGGCGGCTCCGAGCCAGTCGGCCACGATTGACTTTGACGACGTCATGCTCGGGAGCGGCAGTTCCAATTCTGGTACCCCCGCTGCTACCAACGTTCTGGCGGTGGCCACCATGCCGGTCGCCAACGTCACTTGGCCAAGCACCTCCGGCGTTCAGTACTTCCCCCAAATACTCACAAGTCAGGTAGGAGCTTGGACCGACAGCCTTCCGGCAATCGTGGGAGATGGCACCACCAAATCAATCATGTTTCCGATGACGAACACGGCAACATTCGTTCGACTGAGAACTCCCCCGGTTGTTGTGTTGCCGCCAACAAATCTGCACCAGGTCCCCTCTGGCTCCACGGGCGCGATCGGTGTGGCGTGGACCGCCAGTCTTTCGCCCGGGGTGACCGACTATCGCATGTTCTATGGCGATACCAGCGGAACCACCACCAATACGACGGACCTTGGGACCGTGAACAGTACCGTCATCTCCGGATTGACGTCCGGCGAGACCTATTTCGTGTCGATCGTTGCCATATCTCCCAATGGCCAGAGCCAGGAGTCCGACGCCACAATTACGGCTCAGCCGGATACCAGCATCGGCGTCGTTCCGCTATTTAGCGCCTTTACCCCACTAGAACCAGACACGGTCTACGACACACTCTCAAATCATGTGACGCGGATCTCAGATCGTCCGCGCGGCCGGCACGCGCGAGAGGATGGGTCCATGGATAACCCCCCGGACTTTAGTCTCTACGACACCTATCTGATTTTCTATTGGGAGCAGCGGATGACGACCATCGAGATTGACGATTACATCGCCAAGGGTGGGAACAGCATTACGTTCCACATGTGGTCACTGAATGGATTGACAGGCCCACCGAACATCCGCTTTTTCTTCCAAGGTGCAACCACGGTCGCACAGTATTTTGACAATGAGTACTCTGTTCAAGCAGACTCAAGTTTGACCAACTGGACATTTAACCTCACCCACAATTACGTATATAACCGCCCCTTGCAGCTGGGTGATAAAGTGGAGATCGAGTTTAGCCCGTTCATGCTCACGGTCACGAACGGCCAGGATAATTACTACGGCGGCGTGATCCTCTACGTCGTCGGTCAAGGGATTGTCCCGTGGATGACGCAACTCAACCCCATTAACCTAAATCCGGCGAACGACGGACCTCAGGATGGCTACGGCGTCAGAACGGAGATCGACTCCAATCCAATCCCCACGAATGGCTGGCTTGCTGGCACAAGCACGATGCCGTATCAGTACTCTGGCGAACCGACTCACCTTTTCAATCAGATGTCTCCGGGCGCGTCACCCCTCACCGGCCAGGCGTTTGTGCTCGGCCGGCGGTTACACCACACGGATTTTGGCGACGGCTCGCATTCGGAGGCGGGTAATCCTATCTTTACCCAGCAGGTCGGCAAACTCGGACCGAAGTTTACCAATCGCAGTTGCGTCGCGTGTCACATCAACAATGGTCGTGGCCTTCCGCCCGCCATCGGCGCGCCGATGCTGCAGTCTGTCGTCCACGTTGCCAGCGATGCGAGCGGAACGCCTGATCCGGTGTATGGCTCCGTCCTCCAGCCGCAGATCACCAGCGGGACACCCGAGGGCAGTTGCGTGATTTCCAGCTACACGACTATCAATGGAACTTACGGCGACGGCACGTCCTATACATTGCAACAGCCAAACTACACGTTCTCACCCCACACGCCGGCGTTTTATTCAGTACGGCTTGCGCCACAGCTCGTGGGCATGGGTCTGCTTGAGGCAGTAAGCGAAAGCACCATTGAGTCCCTGTCGGGCCCGAGTGGGAACGGTGTCAACGGCAGCGTTCGAGTGATGACCGATCCAGAGACCGGCCAGCCACGTCTCGGCCGGTTCACCTATAAAGGCGGAAGGGACACGGTCAAACATCAAATCGCCGCTGCCCTCAACCTTGACATGGGCGTGACGACAACGGTTTTCCCGGTTCTTGACGGCGATACCAACAGCGGACCAGTCGAACTCTCCGACAGCGACCTTACGAATTGGGTGCGCTATATCGACTCTCCTGGCGTGAACGCGCGTCGCAGCCTGAGCGATCCGGTTGCCCTTCAAGGCGAGGCACTGTTCGGCAGCGCCAATTGCTGGCAGTGTCATACACCGACTCTCACGACCAGTCCATATCATCCGATGGCCGAACTCCGTAATCAGACCATTCATCCGTACACGGACCTGCTATTGCACGACATGGGCCCGGGGTTGGCCGACAACCTTGGTGAAGGGAACGCCAGCGGGTCCCAATGGCGCACGTCGCCGCTTTGGAGCGTCGGCCTTACGGCAGCGGTGAGCGGCGGCGAAGCGTATCTCCATGACGGGCGTGCGCGCAACCTCGCGGAAGCCATCCTCTGGCACGACGGGGAAGGTGCGGCGTCAAGGGAAGCCTTCCGCAACATGTCGGCGTCAGATCGTGCAGCCCTTATTGCGTTCTTGCAATCGCTATAAGCACCCTGTGTTGTTGAAGAACTCGTCCGCCCTGATTTAACACGGGGCGGCTGGGGTTTATCTCATCGCTCGACGCGGATTCCGTATGGTCAAGGGATGTGATCACCAGCCTCCGCCATTCTCCCGTTCCCCATCGAAAGCGGTGCAATCCCGTCGAGACTCTGGTTAAAGGCGATGGCGTATTCCGCCGATAATAATAGGGCACAGAGCGTAATTCGACCGCATTGGTCTCTCATGCCTGCACAAAACCAACGGCTAACGATGGATGTCTTGCTCGTCGAGTACCGGCGAGTATTCATCACGGTCTCCAAACTCACCGATGGCGACCACATCGACCCCAAGGATTTCCTGGACCGAGCCGAACCGATCTCGTTTGCGGCGTGGCCGTGGGCGCCCCATGTTACGGGCTTCCACCCCGCGCCTTCCGCATATTGTAAAGTGCTGACCGTAGAGACCCGCTTGCGACGCGGGGGTGTAGCTCAATTGGTTCAGAGGACTGCCCTGTCACGGCAGAGGTTGCGGGTTCGAGCCCCGTCACTCCCGCCAATTTCTTGAACAGATAAATGGCTGGGAACCGGCGGCTTATACTCGTTTGCTTCGCCCCGTTCTCGCCCCATCCCATAGTCAAAACACTCACCCAAAATGGGCATAAATGCCCCATCGGGTGAGTGTCAGGGTGATAGTTTTTTGGAAGATTTTGGGGCGAGTTGATCAGGGTACCGGGCGGCGAGATGCGGCAGGGCGAATGAGCGACATTGGCAAATCTACTCGTCCTCGACTAAAATTGTCGAGCCTACTCTACGACCCAGATTGCAAAGCCCACAGGGTTTCGCAAGAGGTGTTCGACTACGCTGCCCAATAAGAACGCGGCGAGCATAGACCCGCCGCGTCGACCTACGACGATGGTATCGCAGTTGTGGTCTGCCGCTGCCTGCAAGATTTGGGGCGCGATGACGCCTCGTTGCTTGGCGATTTCCGTAGTCACCTGTTCGGGCTTCACCCCCCGCTTCACCAGGGCTTCCTTTGTCTTCGCCAAGATCTCCGTTGCTGCCAGACGTGTTTGATTGTCAAACCAATCCAACGCATCCCCAACTGGGACGGTGATCGCTGCCATGTAGTCGCACACTGGATACATGGGCAGGACATGGAAAACGACGATGGCGAATTCATCATCGGCTGAGCCTGCGCAGGCGCGGGCAACGTAGTCAATGATCTTCGAGAAGGCTTTCTCCCCGTCCACAGCAACGAGCAATTTATGTTTCATCTAAAAACCTCCCTTTCTCGAACGCGAGGTATTGTCGATTCGCCGGGAGTAGGCTTACGGTCCTTCATTCAGTCTGCGGAGAAGGTCGCTCGACTCTTCATTGCAATGTAGGACTGAATAGCGAAGAGACACGGGCAATGTTTTAATTTGAAAACTTCTGAAAATCTTCTGGGGTCGGGGCCTTACGGGCGAACCAATCGTAAACAAAGACACGTGCCTGTGCTCCGAATATCTCCTTCGCCTCCATCAAGCTTTCGCCTGGCATTCCCGTCAGCTCATTTACACAAATGGAAGTCAAGGGGGGTAATTGGTGATGCTCGCAATAATCCGCAATGGGAACAAGAAACTTGCAAACAACCTGCTGCGAAATTCCCGTCAATTGCTGCAAATTGCCATAACTGAGGATTTTCTGATCGTGTGCTGCAAAGACCAGCAGCGACCAGAGTTGAACCGTTCTGTCATGCTCTGTCATCGGTAGCCTCTCCGCTACAGTGTAGGACTGACTGGTGAAAACGCAAGGCGGATCAGGCGGCAGGATGCTGGCGCAGGCGGATTTGGGCGGGCGGGAACTTTGCCCTTGATCGTCGGCAGGACTGCAAACCAACTCTTTGCCCGCTTTGGTTTCCGTTTTGCAGCTTTCAAGGCATCTATTCTTTGTTGAAGAACTGGAATCTTTTGTTCAAGAACCGCCGACTTCTTGACCAACTCGTCATCGAGTTTTTCGAGTTCAGCAAGTGTCTTGGTTTCAGAACGGCGAATGTTTAGTCTCATGAAAGAAGGCTACGAAAAAAATGGTGGTACGCTATTGGGTGTTGACCCATGGGGCAGCGTTCCGGAGTGATAGTTTTTTTTGGAGGGGGGGCGCAGAACCGGGCGGCGCGATTTGGCGGGGGGAGCGGGCGATAGGAAATGAAAAGGAGAGTCGAGGCTCGAATCTCGGATTACTACCCCCAAGCCGCATTCTAAAATGCGGCCTCTCGCCTTAGAGATTTCCCAGCGAGAGAGCGTCTCGACTCTCCACTGCGATGATAGTACGCAGAGGCAATAATACAAGGAGAAAGTAAGCGACGGGAATTCCACGGGGGGATTTGGGCGACAGAACTGGCAGGGGAAATGAAAAGGAGAGTCGAGGCTCAAATCACGGATTACATTCGATGTCTTTACCGCCGGGACTTCCGCCGCTGAGGTTGTTCCCGCAATTGCTATTCAGACTCACGGGAGTTGGTTGTCGCTGCCCCGCCAGGCATCGCCGCCGCATTTCTTTCAGGACTCCACGACAAGACGCCATGGGGTTTGGGTTGGGGGAACCCCCGGTCAGACCGGTTTTTGATCACAATGGGTAGCAGCGAGTCCGATGGCAAACTGGCGACAGGGAACGCCGTCAATGAGCAGGTGAACATTCCCAAAGTTGCGAGTTCCCTCTGGCTGGTAAAACTGCTGATGCTGTTAAACGTCATCGGTGCCCCTCCAGTAGCTTCTTAGTGCCGCATCATCAGAAAAACAACGGGACAAGCGATTACCCAGGCCAGAGCGATCAGTTCCTTGTCGGTGCGGGTAGAGGCGACTCGGTCAGAATTCTCAGACTTCTTTGTCGTTAATATAATTCGTTCTCCTTTGCGCAGAGAAGTATGGGGAATTGGGCGCTTCTTCGGTATGGGGTAGAACCCGTAGTGTTATAGGAAGATTTTCCCAGGCCAACATGGGGTGAACACCCTATTGAGCGCGGATGACGTGTCGCGTAGCCTCTGACGTTGGAGAAACTCATAGCGAGTATCAGTCAGCCTGAAAGAAGACGTATGCCGTCTCGACTGCCTGAGAAGCGAGTTAGACACTTATCTGGGAGGAATGTCGGTATGAACAAACCGATTCGAATCGGGCTGGCGAAAGTGAAAACACTCTGCCCTAACAGCGCAGGTCTTGCGCCTGTCAAAGCCAAGCAGAAGGACGGCAATGAGCCGTTTCACGAAGACGGCAAACCGCTGACGGTAAAGTTAAAACATTTTTGGCAGTGGTCGGCTTCTGATCTCATGAGCAATGCATCACGCGGCCTCCTTGCCAGGTACCTCGTCGCCAGGGCTCTCGGACTTGCGGATGGCGTCCGCAACGAATGCGCACCATTCGACTTGGAAACGGAAGATGGAATAAAAATCGAGGTGAAATCCTTCTCGCCTTTCCAATCGGGGTTTCAGGGGCGCTCCAAACTTTCGTCGAGTATCAGACCTGCGCATTCTGGGAATGAAGCGACCGGCAAATTCGATAAGGAGATCGAGCATCAAGCGGATGTCTACGTGCTCTGTGTACTGGGCGACAGAGAGACGGACAAAGACAAGGTTGACCCATTGAATCTGGACCAGTGGGATTTCTACGTCATGAGGGCGTCTCTTCTTAACGAGGAGTCCCCGACGCAGACGACAATTGGCGAAGCGAGTTTGAACAAGCCGGATCTAATCAAAGTCAACTATGCAGAACTGGGAGCGAGAATTCGTGACCTCTCACCCAGTCACGGAACACAACGAACTTTCGGAAGTCCAAACCAACGCCGCGCCGCTGGCTACACTGCCCCAAAACAGTCTTTCGGATTGGGGGCGTCAACCGCCCCGATACCTGATCTGCCGCTGGAATTTCGCAGTCCGAACCAACGCCGGTCCCTGGTCGCGCAAGGTAATCCCTGAAAACCGATTTGAGAATTTCCGGGGTGGTGGGTATGGCTGGCGGGCAGAATCGTTGCCTCCCGATGGTCGGCAGACAGCGGCGCGTGGTTTCCCCAAGCCAACATGGGATGAATACCCCATTGTGCGTGGAGGACGTGCCGCATAGCTTTACTCGTCGCTGCTGGAGAAGGAGACTGTGTCAGTAAAAAGCATAAGCAGGTGGAAGTTCAACCGGCTTCTCCCCACCTGTAACCATCTGAGGACTGTCATCGGCAAAGAGGTCGAATGGTATGCTGATGATCCGGAGAATAGCATCGGCACAATCGCATTCAGCAAGGAGAAGAGGGGTTGGAATTACGCCATCATGAGGCGGGACTGGATGGGCGACTTCCAGGTCTGTAACCTGAAGGCGAATCTTCCGAACTTCCGGGCGGCAAATGTTGATTGTGTAGTAGCGATGAAGGCGGCGGAGAAGAGCGGACGACGGTCTTTCTCCGAAATAACCGATGGGTAGGATCGTGATCGAAACCACGGTCAGCAATCAAAGGCGTCTTCCAGATCCGGAAAGATGTCTGACCAGGCAACGGGGGGCTATCTCGCCTTCACATATTGCCTGGTAGAAATCCCCAACTGTTGCGAGCATGCGGTACGGATCAGCGATGACGTCCCTTGTCGCCATCCTGATCGCCGTAGCTTCGAGAAGACAGATGGGCAGCGTCCTTTAATCGTTGCTTTTGAGGTGGAATACCCTAATCTCAACCACGTTCGCAAAATTGGAGGAACTTACAGTCATGGCAACAAAGTTATACGTGGGCAACCTGTCACCCAACACGACAGAAAGCCAAATTCTCGACCTTTTCAAGCAATCGGGCAACGTGGTCAGTTGCGTACTCATCATGGACAAGACTACCGGTAAATCCAAAGGATTTGCCTTCGTGGAGATGGGCTCGGAAGCAGAAGCTGCCAAAGCGATGGCCGATCGCAATGGCAAGGAACTGGAAGGACGGGCACTAAAAGTCAACGAAGCCAAGCCCCGCGAAGAACGGCCGATAAAACAATAGCCACCATTTTATCCTCACGGGGAACAGCGGCGGAATACGGCGGGGTGGCGATGCACCAAAACGACTCCAAGGTTTGAACCAGCACGGATTGTCGTACCAGCCATTGGCGTGTTCATACCGCGATTGGCAGCCTTTGGTGCGTTTGGCGGCCTTACGGATTGGTCAGTAATCGTCGGTCTGTTTTTTTTGCTTTTCGCTGCCACCGCCAGGTAATCTGAGTTCAAATTGAGACACTACCGGGCGGAATAGCTCGACTTGCCATTGCCGGAATGTCAGTCTGACTTCCGCAAGCGGCGAGAGTCTCTCGGGTTCTAATCGCAGTCAGGAAATGACTGGGAAAGGAGCGTCAGGCATGATCGATTACATGGTCAGCGATCAGAGACATCTTCCTGATCCGGAAAAATGTCGTACAAGGCCCGTGGTTAATGCGGTCACCTTTTCGGAATGTCTGGCGAAGGATCCGGTCTCTTGCAAGTATGCGATAAGTTTTAATCTTGCCTTCTTTTGTCGCCATCCGGATCGCCGTAGCTTCAAGACGGCAGGGAACCCATGAGCGACAACACGGTTAGCCAGCAAAGGCGTCTTCCCGATCCGGAAATTTGCCGGACGAGGTATCTGTTATATACTCTCGGTTTCACGCAATGCCTCGTGGAAAATCCCGACGCTTGCAAGTATGCGGAACGCTCTGCTTCTGGCGTCTATTGTGAACATCCTGATCGCCGTAAATTCGATTATCCGCAATGCTTGTAGAATGGGTCGATGCTTGACTCTTGATGGATTTCGTCATGGATCGGCGATCCACAATTTTAATATTATCGTCTATTGCTTCCGGTTAGTCCCGCCTCCTGTCCTCAACGTCCGTAACTGGCGCGATCATCGGCTTCGAGGTAATCCACCAGCGTCGTGTTCTCCGGCTTCAGTCCCACCTTCGCGCATTCACCGGCAAACCATTCTCTTTTCTCCGGGTTGTTGTACGGACGAATCGTTTCGACGGAATCCGACCAGGCTTTCACATCCGCCGCCGTTTTCGGCGTGCCATGAGTGTCCAGCCACTTGGCAATTTCTTCGTCAGTCTTGCCGTGTTCGAGCAACGGCTTCACTTCCGCGCCCTTCACTCCCTTGAAACCAAAAAGCATGTTGTCCAGCGGGCAATCAAAATGATATTCCCCCGCCGTTCCATTGATTGTCGCGCGGCCTTTGTCGGCCATGCGGGCCAGCAGGGCGTAACCGCCAACGCGGGCGCGCGGGCTGCGAGGTGGTTCTTTGGTGAGGTCTTTGGCTGTGTTCATGGTTTTCCTTGTTTGGTGTTTACCGGCGATGGTCCATCTAATCGCAAACTGGCACACTTTTGATTCCGGAGAAAGGGATTGGTTTCGCCTGACAGCATATTCCTTTCAAGGAACAGTGAAGAAACCTACCGGCAAAGTTGCCTTGGTCACGGGCGAATCGCCCGGTATCGGGGCGGCGATTGCGAAGCGGTTGGCGACGGACGGGAAACAGGCCGCTTTACGTTACGGTTGGATGAGGCCGTTCCGCACGGCATAGCGCACGAGATCGGCGGTGGAACACAGTCCGAGCTTGTGCAGGATGTTGCGGCGGTAACTTTCGACGGTCTGGACGCGAGAGCCCGGCGTGATCGCGACCTGCTTGTTGCCAACACGCTCTGCCACCAATACCACCACGTCACGTTCACGCCTGGTTGATTTGACGGGATCGGTTGGCAAGGCACCCAAATAATGTACCGGGTCTTGCAACAAGATTTGTGAAGCCTTCTGTGTGTAGCGCGGCTCGCGGCCGCCGAGAGCAGCCACGGCGGTAACGAGATCGCGTACGGTGTCCGACCTCATTACGACCCCCCGCGCTTCGACCTCTTTGGCGGCCTGCACGACCTCCCTGGTTTCATCACCCGTGAGAACGACAACCTTTATCTGGGGAGTGGCGGTCGGTTTTTCCTGGGAGGCCCGCAACCCATTCATCCCCGGCATGTGGATGTCGATGACAACAACGTCCGGCGGAAGTTGTTCCGCCAGGTCGATGGCTTCGCGGCCTGTCGTTGCCTCACTGCCAATCGTCCAGCTTGGCTGGCTTCCCAGCATGGACCGTAACCCCTGACACACATGATCGTGGTCGTCGACCAGCAAAATACATAACACTTGTATGCCGATGGCCTGCGTCTCTCCGACGGAAGTATTCATGCCCGTGCTCCTTGGTGCGGCTGATAGTTCGTGTTGGCTACCGTCGCCACTATAGGAATTGGGCCTGCAATTCTGCAATACAGTGGATTGGGTATGTGCCTCATGGTAATCCCTGACCGCGGAAATAAACTATCGGTGACCCGGCCCCAATGCTACCGGGCGATCATTTTGTGGCGGCATAACGCGTGACAACTACAAAGACTGTCATCGTAGGCAGGAAACCAGAGTGGTCAGCAGAGGATGGAAAACATTTGACTCGTGCCTGTGCCGCATGCGATACACGTCGCAGTTTTCGTATTCCGCGGCCCGAGGCATTGTATTAAAGTCCTGTCTACATGTCGCGCCCGAACGACCGGCTCCCCCGCCCGGCCCCGCTTGTCTTATACCCAAGTCTCGACCAAATCTTAACCCGAGGAGGATCATGAAACGACTCCATTTACTCACGCCCCGACGGCTCACCAGCCTCGCGATCGTTGCGGTCGGCGCAATGTTTGTGGGTGCGGTGGCAGTTACGATTGCCAAGGACGGCGGGACAACTCCCGCCAGGAAGAAACTCACCGGCGCGGAGTTATACGCCATCAACTGCAACCGCTGCCACGCCGAGCGTTATGCGACGGAGCGGACAGCAGCCCAGTGGAAGTCAATCATGCTTCACATGCGCGTGCGGGCGAACCTCCCCGCAAATCAGGCGAAGGCGATCCTGAAATATCTCCAGGAAGATTGCGGAAACTGACCGACCAAGGAATCATATTTGATGAGAATTCATTCCCTGATTTTTGGAATCGTAGCAACGGGGTGCGCGATGGCGGTTGTACTGCCTCGGTCCGCGGAGGCGATAACCGACGAGGAATTTCGCGCGTTCCAACAGCAAACGCAGCAGGAAATTCAACAATTACAGGACCAACGAAAGCAGGACCAGCAGGAAATCGAGCAATTAAAGAAAAAAGTTGGCGATACGGAACAGAAGGTGGACGAAACGCAGAAGTCCGCCGTCGAGACCCAGAAGAAGGCCGAGGACGCGCAAAAGACGGCGACGGAAGCGGCCGCCCAAGTGCAACCGGTGCATCCCGTCCCCAGCGAAGGAATACTTGCGACGCATAACTTTTCGCTCGTAGGGGACGCTGAAGTGCAATTCGTAAAATCGGAGGGGCAACACAGTGCGTTCTTGTTGGCTGATTATGCGCCGATCTTCCTGTATCGAGCGGGCGACAACGTGTTGTTCGAAGCCGGGTTCGACATCGGGCTGCATAATAATTTCGATTCGAGCGGCACGCGGCAGGCCGGCAGTTCGACGTCGGTGGATTTGAGTTTTGCGACACTGGATTATCTGTTCAATGATTACGTCACCCTTGTGGCCGGGGACATGTTGTTGCCGCTCGGCACGTACAGCGAACGCGGCGCGGGATGGCTCAATAAGATTCCGGACGATCCACTGCCACGATCGGTACTGCCGGGGAGCGGCATCGGCGTGCAGTTGCGCGGCTCCAAAGCTGTGGGAGACTCCGGACAAATGGTCACCTATGCCATTTATGGCGCCAATGGCCCGTCTTCAACCAATGGAACTGGAATGGCATCTGCGCTTGATCTGGATGGCAATGTCGGTGATACGCCAAATTGGCACTCTGATCCCAGCGCCGGTGGTCGCGTCGGATGGTTCATTCCATGGAAGGCTCATTACGACCTGGAGTTGGGAGTTTCGGGTCAAGCGGGCCAATGGGACGACGCCGGAAAGCGGCTCTGGTCGGCCACGGTCTTCGATACCGCTCTGCACCTCAGCCCCTACTTTGAGGTAAAGGGCGAGTATATCGACACCTGGGTACAGACGGACGACATCGGGACATTTCACCCGTGGGGCTGGTGGGTTCAGGCGGGCTACAAACTGGGCGCCCTGGATTTGGATTTCCCGATGATTAACAATGTCGAGTTGGTCGCCCGTTATGATACCGTTCGGGACGGTTTGGGGGCGCGAACGGAGCGGGAAACATTGGGCTACGTGTATTACCTCACAAACACGTTGCAGTTCGAAGGTGACTACGAATTTCTCAACAGCAGCGATCCCACACAGAAAAACACATTAATCCTGCAACTCTCGTACGGATTCTAAGCGAAAGGAAACACCACATATGGTACTGAACAGTAAATTCCCAACTATCCTCGCGGGTGCGGCTGTGTTCGCCCTGATCGGGGGGGGCGTGGCGCGCGCGGCTGATGAACCACTCGATGCCGAAACCAGGGCCCGAGTCGAGCGCTTCGAGAAGGGTCCGGCGACCGTTGACATCTCGAAGTATCCCGACGGCATCAAGTCGAACTACGAGGTGTTCTCCCAGAAATGCACGCAGTGCCACAAGCTCAGCCGACCGATCAACTCCGATTACGCGCTGCCGGACGAATGGTCGCGCTATGTCAAACGCATGATGCACAAGCCCGGCTCCGGCATCAATGCCGCCGAAGGCAAGGAAATCTACGAGTTCCTCGTCTATGATTCCAGCGTCCGCAAGAAGGCGATGGTCGACGAGAAACTGGCCAAGGCAACGCCGGACGAAAAGAAAGCCGCCGAGGCCAAGATCAAGGAAGTCCACGACGCGTACGACAAGTAGTCGTCCCGGCCGTAAATTGGAACGGCACCATGTCCCAGACTTATACAGTCGAAGTGCCTGACCTGACCTACTTCACGCGGCAGGTCCTTTGCCGCGAGGGTTGCCCCGTGCGTACCGATTCGGGCGCCTACGTCCAGGCCATCGCCGAGGGACGCTACGAGGACGCCTACATTATTGCCCGCATGCCCAATCCGTTTGCCTCGATCTGCGGCCGGGTCTGTGCCGCGCCGTGCGAAGCGAAGTGCCGCCGCGGAGCGCTGGATGCGACCGTCTCGATCCGCGCCCTGAAACGGTTTGTCTGCGAAAAGTTCGGCGTCGAGTCGGACCAGTTCGATCTCGACCGCGTCTACCCCGCGCTCCGCGACCCGAACCATAAGCGGCCTGGCGGCGGGCGCAAGGTCGCCATCATCGGCGCCGGGCCCGCAGGATTGTCGTGCGCGCACGAACTGGCGTTGCTGGGTTTCTCCGCGACGGTATTCGAAGCGCACGACGTGGCGGGCGGAATGTTGGTGCTTGGCGTGCCGGAATACCGGCTGCCGCGAGAAATCATCCAGGCGGAGATCAAGGCCATTGAATCGCTGGGTGTCGAAATTCGTCTCGGCCAGAAACTGGGCCGTGAATTTCTGCTCGAAGACCTGAAGCGTCAGGGATACGAAGCGATCTTTATCGGCATCGGCGCGCACAAAAGCCGCGACCTGGCCATTGAAGGCGTGCAATTGGATGGTGTGCTCCGCGCGATCGATTTTCTGCTGAACATCAATCTGGGCTACCGGGTCACGCTTGGCCGCAAAGTCGTTGTCATCGGCGGCGGCAACGTCGCGTTCGATGTCGCGCGCTCGGTGCTACGGCAGACGGAAAAACTTGCCGGCATGAGCGAGGCGGAACTGCGTGGCGCATTGCACCAGGCAGCCTCGGCGCTGGAACAATTGACCGCGCGCGAGCCGGAAGCGCCCGACGAGGTGCGCCTCGCTCTGGACGTGGCCCGTGAGGCGATTCGCAAAGGCGTGCCGGAAGTTCATATGTATTGCCTGGAGAACGTCGATGAAATCCCCGCCGCCCGTGAAGAGATCGAAGAGGCCGAGCGCGAAGGCATCCGGCTCCATACGCGCTTTGGGCCGAAGCGGATCCTTGGTGAGGATGGCAAGGTGCGCGGCATCGAATTGATCAAAGCCAGCCGCGTGTTCGACGAGAACCGCCGATTCAACCCATCGTTCATTGAGGGAAGCGAAGAAATCGTGGATTGCGACACCGTGGTGCTGGCCATCGGACAATCCGCCGATCTCGCATGGATTAAACCTGAGGACAATCTCAAGCTTACCCCGCGAGGCGCGTTGCAAACCGATCCGCAGACGATGGCCACGTCCCGCCCGGACATTTTTGCGGGTGGCGACGTTGCGTTTGGCCCGCGCATCATCATCACGGCCGTTGCCGAAGGCCAGAAAGCCGCGCGGTCGATCACCAAATTCCTCACCGGCCGCTTGCCCGTCGAGCCTCACCGAGCGCGGGTGACGGTTTATAACCCCGACCAATACCGGATGAAGCCCGATTACGAGAAGCTGGCGCGCCACTCGCCGCCGACGTTGGCGCTGGATCGGCGCATCGGCATCGCCGAGGTCGAAAAAGGGTATCCAGAGCCGGCCGCCGTCGAGCAGGCGGTACGCTGCCTGAAGTGTCATATCAGCCCGGTATTCGACGGCGACAAGTGCATCCTCTGCGGCGGCTGCGCCGACGTGTGTCCCGAATTCTGCCTGCGCCTGGTGGATGTGGCCAGCCTGCGCGGTGACGAGAAGCTGCAGTCCGCGTTCGTGGCCCGTTATGGGCGCATGCCCGAACCCGGCGAACACGGTGCGATCATCAAGGACGAAACGCGCTGCATCCGCTGTGGCCTTTGCGCCGCCCGTTGTCCGACTGGTGCCGTGATGATGGAGCGCATCGAACTGCTGCCGGTTTGATTTATGAACGATCCCACACCCAGCAATGGAGTTTCCCGCCGCGCATTCTTTCATA